>Ga0137394_10000188_pt1 | contig 42702 bp, 41 predicted proteins | sample czobulk116metaG_FD_108278 | JGI IMG/M metagenome (GOLD analysis project Ga0137394, IMG submission 108278) | Vadose zone soil microbial communities from Angelo Coast Range Reserve, California, USA - czobulk1.16 metaG | ecosystem: Environmental > Terrestrial > Soil > Vadose zone | place: USA... | reverse complement strand
GGACCTCGCCCAGATCGGCGTTCGCGTCTCCATCAAGGCCGACCACCTTCAGAGCGCGGGCAAGTCTCAGGCTGCGCTCCTGTCACGGCTGCGCGCGGCCGGCATCGAGGTGGAAGTCTCCCGTGTGGGGCGACTGCTCCACGACAAGTTCGCGATCGTGGACGGCCGCTGGGTCGTCACGGGAAGCTTCAACTGGACCGAGGGGGCGGAGCGTCGGAACCGGGAGAATGTCCTGGCCTTCGATTGCCCGGCCCTGGCCAGGGCCTTCGAGGCCGAGTGGGAGACGATCCGCCCCGACGACCCTTGACGCCGGCACGCGGTTTTCTTGATTACGAGAAGGGTCGGGCGATAGGATGTTCCTCCCTGTGCGACAGCATGCCTTGCTCGTCATCCTCGCCATGGCCGCCTGGTCGGCCGGCTGTGCCTCCATGCCCGTGGGGACGTACTATCCCTCGCCCACGGATCCGAACACCGTCCGCGTCGCCCATATCCTGCACCGCGCCGCCGTCGCGGCCGGTGACGATCCCACGCGCTATAGCTTCGCCTTCATCAAGAGCCAGCACGCCGCGGCCTATACGGACGAGGACGCGACCTTCTACATCACGGACGGTCTGGCCCGGCTGCCGAGCCCGGTGCTCGAGGCCGCCGTCGCCCACGAGGTCGCCCACGAAGTGCTCGACCATGTGGGCACCCGGAAACGCCTCGCTCTGTCCCTCAACGCGGGCTTCGGCACCGCGGGTTTCTTTGCCCCCGGCGTGGGACTCCTCGACTTCGTCGTCAATCCTCTCGTGGTACGCGCGTTCTCGCGCCAGCAGGAGCTCGCCGCCGACCAGCGGGCCATCGAGATCCTTCGGGCCATGGGCAATCCCGCGCCGCGCCGGAGCCTCGCCCAGTCACTCCGCGCGGTGGACGCCGTGCTCGTCCGTACTCGCGACGAGGGCGGGAGCCTGCTGGACACCCATCCCACCCTCGAGGGCCGGCTCAAGGCGCTCGAGCCGCTCGAGCCGGCCGCCGTCGCCGAGGTCCCCAACAAGAAGCGGTGACGGGCGGGACGTCCGTCAGGCGCTGAGCCGGTGCTCGATCACCCTCGGCGCTTCCGCCTCGAGCTCCGCCACCGCGCGCGCCGAGCGCGCATCCACGACCCGGGTTCCCGCCAGCATGTCCGCCAGCCCGCGTCGCTCCGGCGTGACCAGGATGCCCACATAGCCCAATCCCAGGGTGGCGGCGGAGAGAAAGCCGCCCAGGCAGCGGAGGCAGGCCGCCACCGCGCCGACGGGACCGCCGTCGCGGCGCACGACGATCACCCCGACGGCCATCTTGCCCAGCGTCTGGCCACACGCGACGAGCATGAGAACGTGGTAGGCGATGTGGAGAACCACCGCGAAGGCGGGCAAGGCCAGGGCAAGCACGAAGATCTCTCGGAGATCGCTCGGGGCGCCCCGAAGCTCCCAGACGCCGATCAAGAGCCACATCGAGCCCAGGAGCCAGGCGCCGAATCCGACGAGACAGTCCAGAAAGTGCGCGGCGAGGCGGCGCCAGAAGCCGGCCGCCACCAGCTCCGTCACGGCTTGACGTTCCCTGCAGCCGGAGCGTAGAGACGACGATACTCTTCCCAGGCAAGCATGACGCGCCGGACGAAGCGGCGGGTCTCGTCGTAGGGGATGAGCTCGACCCACACCTCGAGGTCCTCCGTGGGACGGCCCTTCCACCACTCGCGGACGCTCGTGGGGCCGGCATTGTAGGCGGCCACGGCCAGGCGGGGCTCGCCGAACTCCTTCATGAGCATGCCCAGGTAGGCGCTGCCCAGGGCGAGATTGACCGCCGGGTCGTCCAGCGACTCCTCGCTCGTGGGAAGCCCGCGGCTCTTGGCGAGCTGGCGCGCCGTGGCGGGCATGAGCTGCATGAGCCCGCGCGCCCCCACACGCGAGCGCGCCTGCGGATAGAACGAGGACTCTTCGCGCACGATGGCCGCCACGAAGTACGGATCGAGGGCCGCGCGCGAGGCGGCGTCGGTCAACTCGTTGCGCCATCCCATCGGATAGAAGAGATCCCAGAACGCCCGCGGTACGGGCGGCGCGCTCCGCGCCACGCCAAGGAAGTTCCGCTTGAGAATGCGCAGGGACAGATAGAAGCGCGACTCCTGGGCATAGGCGGCGGAGAGCGCATAGAGCCGCCGGGGATTGTCGGCCGACCGTCGCGCCATGGAGTCCATCTCGTCGTCGGCGTATTCGCCGAGCCCCACCGCCCGTAGCGCTTCGACGCGCGCCCACGGTGCCTCGGCCTGGAGCAGCTCGCGAGGGTCCGCGGGCAGCGATGCCGCGAGCTGGGCGGAGGCAGGATTGCGACCCGGGCCCGGCTGGACCTGCGGGGCTCGGCGGGAGGCGAGGATCCCGTAGTAGCTGCGCGGCGCCTCCGCGATGAGCTGGCTGAACTGACGGGTCGCTGCCTCGGTCTGACCGAGCTCCGCGTGGGCGCGGCCGATCCAGTAGGTCGAGGCGTCGCGATACCCCTGGCTGGCCGTGCGGACCGAGGAAATGCGACCCCACCGCTCGACCGCCTCTCCATAGTCGCCGCGCAGCCACGAGAGCCAGCCGAGCCGCCATGCCGCGGCCAAGCCCTCGTCACTCTCCGGATAGCTCTGGGCCAGCTTCACGTAGACTGGCTCGGCCGACTTGGGCGCGCTCCCCGCCCCCAGGAGGCGCGCCTTGAGGAGCAACGCCTCCGGCGCCTCCGCGCTCTTGGGCTCGGCGGTGAGGAGCCGGTCGAGCTGCACGATGGCGCCGTCGCGATTCTTCTTCTGCTGGATCTTGGCGGAGTCGAGGATCCAGGGCGCGCGCTTGTCGGCAGGGGCGAGGGCGAGGGCCCGGTTGACGGCGAGGAGCGCGGCGTCGTCGCGATTGAGGCGGCGCGAGGCTTCCATGACCACGTGAAGGGCGCGTAGCGCCACCTCCGTCGAGGGCCGCTCCGCGAGGAGTAGATCGGCTTCGCTGCGCGCGGCCTCCGCCGTTCCCGCGGCCACGAGACGCTCGGCGCGCTCCACCCGCTGGGCCGGGGTGGGCGCGGCCACGGGCACGCCGCGGCCCTCGAGGGCGCGGAGCTCGCGCGCCGCCGCCTCGCCCTGCGGGGAAGCGGGGAGGAGGAGCCACAGCTCTCGGTACGCCGCGGCGGCCTCGCCGAGGCGCCCGGCATTGGCGAGGGCCTGCGCCCAGGCCAAGCGCACGCGCGGGAGATCGGGCAGATCCGGGAATCGATCGAGGACGCGGCGCCAGAGAGCCGCGGCGCCCGCCTCGTCGCCCGCGCGCGAGGCCTGCTCGGCGGCGAGGACGAGCGCGGCAGGCACGGCGCGGCTATCGGGCCACTGGTCGGGGATTTGCAGGGCGACCAGGCGCGCGCCCGCGGCGTCGCCCAGGCGCGCCAGGCTTTCCGCCTGGTAGAGGAGCGCGTAGTCGCCGATGGGAGCCGCCGAGCGCGCGATGTCGGCGAGCTCGCGGGCGGCCGTCGCCCAGTCGCCCCCCCGATAGCTCTGCAGGGCCGCGGCAAAGCGGTCACGCACCTCGGGGGCGAGGCGGACGGGCGCGGGCCCCGCCGCCGTGGACGCGGAGGCGAGGAGGGCCACGAAGAGGACACACACGACGGCCGTGCACGCGCGCCACATATCGCGAGTCTACCGCAGGGTCAGGTCCCGGGCGATCCGGCGCGTATAGATGATGCGCTGGACGGCTGTGACATTGGTGAGGACGGCGAGCAGCACCATGACGGGCGTGAGCACGAGGAAGGTGGCGCCCGCGATCAGGGCGATGAGTCGCTCGGGGCGCTCCATGATGCCAACCTCGCAGCGGAGACCGATGGACTGGGCCCGCGCCTTGGTATAGCTGACCATGAAGGTCCCGGCGAGGGTGGCCATGGTGGCGATGGAGCCCGTGGTGTCACCGCGCGTCTCGTAGTAGACGAGGATGCCCAGGAGCACGGCGAGGTCGGAGTAGCGGTCCACCACCGAATCCAGAAAGGCGCCATAGTCGCTGTCCGAGCCGGCGAGGCGCGCCACCGCGCCGTCGAAGAAATCGAAGAGCCCGGCCACGGCGAGAAGGACGGCGCCCCAGCGCAGCCGCCCCATGGACAAGACGTAGGCCGCGGCGATGCTCACGCCCAGTCCCGCCACCGTCAGGTGATTGGGGCGGAGGCGGGCCCGGAAGAGAAGCCTCGCCACGGGATCGAAGAGCCGATGGAGCGGGGTCTTGTAGTGGCCTAGCACGGCTTCAGCAGGGCGTCTTCCAGCGCCGCCCGGATCCGGGCCATCTCGTCGGAGTCCTCGATGCGGCGGCCACGCCGGTCCACCACGTAGAAGGTGTCGAAGGCGTGGTCGATATCGGTGGCGATGCGCGCGCTCGCGATGCTGAGGCCGAGCTTCGAGAGGGTGACGGTGATGAGGAAGAGGAGGCCGACGCGGTCGGGGCACTTGACCTCGACCACCGTATGCGTGTCCGAGAGGTGATTGTCCACGGAGACCTTGGGCGGCCCGGGCACCGCGGCTTGCCCTGCTCTCGCCCCCTTGCGCGCCGCGAGCAGCGCCTCGATGGGCTGCTCGCCCAGCACCACGCGGCGAAGGGATTCGAGGGTGCGGCGCCAGCGCGCCTCCTCGGTGACGGCCTCACCGAACGGGTCATTGACCTGGAAGGTATCGATGGCGATGCCGTCGGCCCGCGTGTGGATCTGTGCCGAGAGGATGTTGATGCCGTGGGCGGCCAGGCTGCCCGCGATGAGCGAGAAGAGCCCCGGCACGTCGCGGGTGACGATCACGAGATCGGAGGAGCCAAGATCGTGGTGATGGAAGAGCTCCGTGGCCACGGGATCCTCGTCCAGCCGCTCGATCAGCCTCATGTGCGCGGCCATCCGCGCGGGCGCGGTGGTGGCGAGGTATCGCTCGGAGACCATGGCCAGATGCCCCGGCACCGCGCGTCGGAGGGCGGGGTCGGTCAGCTCCGCGGCCACGCGCTGGCTCGCCTCCTCCCGCGTCAGGCTCTCCGGACGGCCTCCCGTCAAACGTCGCATGGCGCCCGAGTACAGCTCCCAGAGCACCTGCGCCTGCCAGCCCGTCATGACGCCGGGACCCACCGCGCGCATGTCGGCGAAGGTCAGGAGGTAGAGCATGCGCAGGCGCTCGGGAGTGCCGCACATCTCCGCCAGAGCCTCCACGGTCTTCGGATCGTTGACGTCCCGCCGCTGCGCGACGTGCGAGAGGGCCACGTGCTTGGCCACGAGGAAGACCACGTCGCCCGCGGCATCGCCGGCGAGTCCCAGTCGCGCCGTCAGCTCCTCGGCGAGGGGGATGCCCTTGGCGACATGCCCGTGCCCCTTGCCCTTGCCGATATCGTGCAGGAGCATGCCCAGCATCAGGAGGTCGGGATGCTCGATCTCGTTGAGCACCTGGGCTAAGCCCTGGGTCTCCGCGGAGGCCCCGGGGGCGAGCGCCTCCAGGCTTTCCACGGCGATGAGGGAGTGCTGGTCGGCCGTGAACTTGTGATAGACGTCGTACTGCACCAGACAGGTGAGGGCGCCGAACTCCGGCAGGTATCGCCCGAGAAAGCCCAGGTGGTGCATGGCGCGGAGGGTCTGGGCCACCCGCCCCCAGCTCCGGCAGATGTCGAGGAACAGATCGCGCACCTCGGGCGACCGGCGGAAGCGGTCGTCGACGAGATCCAGCGCCTCCTCGACCGCCCGCTCGGCGCGCACGCCAAGCTCGAAGCCCAGCCGGTGCGAGTGCCAGTAAATCTTCATGAGCCGCACCGGGTCCTCGCGCAGGTCGCGGCCGTCGGGATGCACGAGATGGATGCGCTCGTCCATGACGTAGAGCCCGTCGGCGAGCGCCTCCTGTCGCAGGCGCCGCTGGACGGTGCCGCGGCGCGAGAGCGTCTCCTGGCAGCGCAAGATCAGCTGGCTCGACACGCGGTGGACGACGCGCGCGTGCAGATAGTAGTCGCGCATGAACTTCTCGACGGCGAGGGAGTTCTCGTCGCCCACGTAGCCGAAGTGCGCGGCGATCTCGGGCTGGATGTCGCGCGCGAGCACGTCGTTCTTGTGGCCGGAGAGGAAGTGGAGCTCGTTCCGCACCCGCCAGAGAAAGGTCAGGGCCTGGTCCGTCTGCTCCTGCTCGCGCTCGGTGATCAATCCCTTCTCGAGAAGGTCGCGGAGAGTGCGCGTGCCGAACTTGGTCGAGGCGAGCCACATGGCTGTGTGGAGGTCGCGCAGGCCGCCCGCGGACTCCTTGACGTTGGGCTCGCCCATGTACGGCGAGCCCCCGAACTTGCGATAGCGCTGGTCGCGCTCGGCGAGTGCCGTCTCCAGGAACTGGCCGAAGTCTTTGCGGTAGACGTTGGCCGAGAGCACCTTGCGGAAGCGCTGGAAGAGCCGACGGTCGCCCACGAGGTACCGCGCCTCCTGCATGGAGGTGCGCGAGGGGAAATCCGTCGTGGCCATGGCCACGCAGTCGGGCAGGCTACGCACGGAATGCCCGACGGTGAGACCCAGGTCCCACAGGGTGTAGAGGAGGCCCTGGGTGGCGCGCTGGATGAAAGGCTCCATGGCGCCGTCGTAGATGACCATGAGGTCGAGATCGGAAAGCGGGCCCAGCTCCCCGCGCCCGTAGCCGCCGAGGGCAACCAGGACGAGCGGAGCCGGCGTGGTGCCTTCCCGCTTGGCGTCGTCCACGGCCAGGCGGAAGAGCGTCGAGAGGAAGCCATCCATGAAGGCGGCATGGGCCTGCACCGATTGCTGGCCCGACGCGCCTCCCAGGTGTGCCGCCTTGAGGAAGTCGACATTGGAGGTCAGGTGCTGTCGGAGGAGCTCGAGCCGGAGCCGCCGCTTCCGTTCCGTGCGCTCGGCGGACGACCCGTCGAAGCCTCTCTCCGCCTGTGCCTCCACGCGCTTCACCTGGCGGAAAAGGTCTGTGGACATGACGAAACGGTACATGCCGGTATCAGGGATGTCAAATCTGGCGCGGACTTGGACGGCAGGATAGAATCTACTCAGCCCTCGGCTCGCCTGCGGCTGCACCTCGAACTACAATTGCTTGCCATGCGACGGATCTGGCGACGGGCGCTCGAGTCAGTGACGCCATATGAGGCAGGCAAGTCCCTCGAGGCTCTGTCTCAGGAGCTCGGACTGCCGGCCATCGTGCGGCTGTCGTCCAACGAAAACCCGCTCGGCCCCTCCCCTCTGGTGATCGAGGCGCTGAGGCAGGAGGCAGCGCGGGCCCACCTCTACCCGGACGGAGGCTCGACGCGACTACGTGAGGCCCTGGGCTCCTGGCTCGGCGTGCCGCCCGACTGGCTGATGGCGGGCAACGGCGGAGACGAGCTGCTCGGGCTGATCGCGCGCGCGGCCTTCGAGCCGGGGGACGAGATCCTCATGCCCAAGCCGGCCTTCGAGCCTTATGGCATCGAGGCGCGTCTGTCCGGGGCCACGCCGGTGGAAGTTCCGCTCCGCGGGTACGACACCGACCTCGACGCCATGCTCGAGCGCGTGGGACCCAAGACCAAGGCCATCTTCCTGTGCACGCCGCACAATCCCGCCACGACGATCATCCGGAGCGGCCCCCTCGACCAGTTCCTGGAGAAGCTGGGCGACGACAGCCCGCTCGTGATCCTCGACGAGGCGTACCGGGATTTCTCGGATGACCCGGAGACCCCCGACGGGGTGGCGCTGGCGAGACGGTGGCCACGGCTCATCGCACTCCGTACGTTCTCCAAGATCGCCGCGCTCGCCGGCCTGCGCGTGGGCTATCTCGTGGGGTCGCCCGAGAACATGGGCTGGCTCAACCGCGTGCGCGCGCCCTTCAACGTCAACCGATTCGCCCAGGTCGCGGCGGTGGCCGCCCTCGAGGACCGCGCCCATCTCGAGCGCACGCGTGCGCTCGTCCTGGCCGAGCGGCCGCGCCTCCTGGCCGAATTCGCCCGGCACGGCTGTCCCGCGCCGCCCTCGCAGGCGAACTTTCTCCTGCCGAAGGTCGGTGCGCAATCGCGCGAGCTCGCCGCCGCCCTGCTCAAGGCGGGCATCCTGGTGCGCGACGGTGGAGCGGTGGGCTTCCCGGGGCATCTCCGGATCACCATCGGGCGACCCGAGGACAATGCTCGCCTCCTGGAAGTCCTGGATCGAACTCTGGCAGTCCCCTGAGCGGGACTGCTGGCGGGTCAGGGCTGCTCGGCCTGCTCCAGCATCCGGACGCGCTTCGAGAGGGTGACGAGCAGCTTGTAGGTCAGGTCGGGCACGTCCCGCAGCAGGACCTGGAAGTTCTTCCGGTCTATCACGAGCACCCGTAGCGGCGTGGCCGCGCGCACCGTCACCGAGCGGGGGCCGCCATCGAGCAGGCTCATCTCACCGAAGAAGGCGCCGGGCTTGAGGAACTGCTTCTTCTTGCCCGGCTTCTCGACGGCCGCAGTGCCGTCGACGAGCACGAAGAACTCGTCGCCCGGCTCGCCGGCCCGCGTCAGTGAGGTCCCCGTGGGCACCTCGACCACGCGCGAGATGTCGGACACCGAGCGGAGCTGCTTCTGGCTGCAGTCCGCGAAGAGCGGGACGTCCTCGAGATGGGCGATCTTCTCGTCATGGCTCATGCGGGGACCGGCGGGCTCGGCCCGGCGGAGCGCGTCCTTCAGATCCTGCGGGATGGAGCCGTCCAGGATGCGGCTGATCAATTCCATGCGATCTCCTCGGGCGTCGGAACGCTACCGCTTGGGCGCGGACCGCCCACCCTTCTTGTCTTCCGCGGGCCGGGCCTGGCTCTCGGCCTTGAGCGCGCGCAGCTCTCGCTCGAGCCGCACGATACGCTCATGGCCGAGGGCGGCCTGCATGCGCAGATCTTCCGCCTCTTTGTAGACGCGCGTCAGCTCCCGCTGGAGCCGGGCCGCCTCCCGCCGATTGTCGCTCCACTTGCCCCACAGCACGACGGAGAGCACGACCAGGGCGAGGCAGGCGGCGATGAGAAACCACGGTCGACGCGGCTGCCGGTGGCGCTCCCGATGGTCGGCCTGCTCATCGTCCGGGGCGTCTCCCCTGCGCATGTGCTCCGAGCGTAGCACCGCAGGGTCGGTGCCTGCCAGAATTTGGTACTGGGCCAATCTGCTTCGCGATTCTGGCTCGCAACTTGGCCCAGTACCCAGAATGTCGTAGCCGCGCGGGTCGCCCCGAGTTTGCCGCCCGGACTTTGCTAGAGTGGCGAGCGTGATTCCCGGCCTGAGCGTGGGCCATGTCACCGACAACCGCGGGCTCACCGGCTGCACCGTCATCATGCCCGAGCGCCCCGCCACGGGCGCGCTCGAGATCGCGGGACGGGCGGCCGCCGTGCACGGGCTCGAGTTCCTCGATCCCCGTCACCTCGCGCCGACGGTGGACGCGGTCGTGCTGGCGGGCGGCAGCGCCTATGGCCTCGAGGCGATCTGGGGCGTGATGCAGTGGCTCGAGGAGCACGGGCGCGGCTTTGCCGTGTCCCGCACCGTGGTCCCGCACGTGGCGGGCGCCATCATCTTCGATCTCTCCGTGGGCGACCATCGCGCGAGGCCCGACCGGGCCATGGGCCATGCCGCCGCGGCGGCGGCGAGCGCGGGCCCCGTGGCCGAAGGCAGCGTGGGCGCGGGCACGGGCGCCACCGTCGGCAAGCTCTACGGCATCGAGCGCGCCATGCGCGGCGGACTGGGCGTGGCCCGCGTGGACCGGGACGGAATCGTCACGGCCGCGCTCATGGTCGTGAATGCCGTGGGCGACGTGCGGGATCCCGTCACGGGGCGGCTCCTCGCCGGCGCCCGCGACGCGCCCGATGGTCGGCAGCTCGTGGATACCGCGGCCGCGCTGGCGGCGGGGGCGAGTCCGCCGCGCTTCCGTCCCGCCCATACCACCATCGGCGTGGTCGCGACCACGGCCGGCTTGAGCAAGGCGGAGGCGGCACGCGTGGCGCGGCTCGGCCTCGCGGGATTCGGACGGGCGCTCTCTCCCCCGCATCTCGACACGGACGGCGACTGTCTCTTCTGCCTCTCCATCGGGGCACAGCCGGCGGACGTGGCCAGCGTGGGCGCCGCCGCGGCCGAGGCGGTGGCCACGGCCATCGCGCGGGCCGTCGTGTGCGCCACGCCCCTGCCCGGGCTGCCCACGGCGCGGGACCTCTCAGGCTAGAATTCTCGCGGGGGGCTGGATGACCGCGCTGTAATATTTCAGCGTGAGGCGATCTTGAGCCCCTTCGGCGCCACGATCCTTCGCGTCATGCTCGGCGTCGTCTACATCGCCCACGCGTACCACGCGTACTTCGACGTGACGCCGGATGCCATGGCGGCCATGATCACCAAGGACCTCGGGCTGCCGTTTCCCGATGCCCTCGTCTTCTATCTGCTCACCGCGCAGCTCATGGGCGGGATCATGCTCGTGCTGGGCTTCTTCACGCGCTGGGCGGCCCTCGTCAATGTCCCCGTCATGCTCGTGGTCGTCCTCATCCTCCAGCTCAATGACGGGTTCTTCCTCCGCGCCGTCATGACGGAAGCCGCCCGCGGCAAGGCCCATGTGGTCGGCTACGAGTACGCCCTGGTGGTCCTCATCGCCACCATCGCCCAGTTCTTCCTGGGCGGCGGGACCTGGGCGCTCACTAAGGACGCCTGACGCGCTCTACTTCACGCGCGGACCTCCTCCAGCCAGAGGCCGAGTGACCGGAGCGCGGGCTCGTCGTTGAAGTGGAAAAGACAGGCCGGCGCCGATCGCGAGAGATTCTTGTGCTGGATCCAGTGCCACGGCGGCGCCACCACGCAGTCGCCCCGCTCCCAGGTGAGGACCTCGTCGCCGATGCGACTCTCCCCCTGTCCTTCGATCACGTGGAAGACCCCGCTGGCCGTGCGGCGCTCGGCACGGGTCGCTTCGCCCGGCCGAAGCCATTGCGCCTCTGAGCCGATGGTGCGGAGCGGGAAGGTGCCGGTTCCTGGATTCACGTAGCGGAGCACGACCGGCTGATCAGCCGGAGCGGCGGCCGCCATGGCTTCGAGCGCGCGGCGAACCGCGGTCCACGGCCAGCGCACCTGGGGATAGCCCGTGTCTTCGTAGCGAGAGGCGCGCGGCACCACGCCCGCGGCGGTGAACTCGTCCTGCGAGGAATCCGTCGCCGTGGCCGGGACGACGGCCGGCCGCATCTTGGATGCCCAGGCCGCCTCGAAGCTCCTCACCAGCGGGATGTCGAGCCCGTCGAGCCAGATCACGGGCTCGTTTCCCTCGTGGCCATGGTCGTGCCAGCGCATGGGCGGCGTGATGATGAGGTCGCCCGGCTCCATCGCGCACTTGATGCCGTCCACGGTGGTGAAGGCCCCCCGTCCCTCGACGATGAGCCGGAGGGCCGCCGGGGTGTGGTGATGGCTCGGAGCCGCTTCCCCCGGCAGGATGATCTGCAGCCCGGCGAAGAGCGTGGCCGTGACCGCGTAGGCGCCTCCGAGACCGGGATTGCGAAGAACGAGGACGCGGCGCTCGGCCTGATCGAGCGGCACGAGGCGCGCGGCCTCGAGAAGCGGCCCGCGCATCTCGGCCCAGCGCCAGCGGTGGGGTACCGCCTCCGTCACGCGCTCCTGCGGCAGCAGGACGTGGAGCGCGGTCCACAGGGGGGCGAGGGAGAGCCGATCGAGCCCTGCCGAGTATTCCGCGGGCAGGTTCGCGTCACGTGTCGTCATCACAGGATTCACATCGACCTCCTATTCGAGCGGGGCGGCCGAAAAGCGTGACTCAGCTTACGAGCGCGGGCCAGTGACGTCAAGAATGGTCCCGGGCGGCGGTGACCGCTGGAGTGAGCCGCTCGAACCAGTCCGTCACCAGGGAGACGAAGCGAGCGGGATCGTCGAGAACGAGATGGTGCCAGGTGCCCTTGAGCTCGGCGAACTGGCCGCGCGACACGGTGGTGGCGGCGCGCAGCATGGCGGCGCGGTCCATGATGCGGCTGCCTTCGCCGCGCATGACCAGCGTGGGACAGGCAATCTTGGGCAGGATGGACCAGGCGTCGGGTCTTGCCTGAGCAAAGACCCTGCGGTCAAAGGCGTAGTGCCAGACCCCTGCCCCGCGCTCGACGACGGCGGCCTCGCCGAGGTGACGCAAGCACTCCGCGGGGGCCGCGGTCTCGGGAGGCGACAGTCGGTAGCGGCTACCCGCTTGGCCAGGATCGGCGAACTGGGGACCGGGCCGCTCGGACTGTCCGAGCGCCCAGGCCGTCTCCTCCTCCGACCACTGGGTCATGGTGTCGGCGATGACGAGAGCGCCGACCCGGTCGGCGTGATGAGCGGCCAGCCAGGCGCCGACATAGCCCCCCAGCGAGTGCCCGATGACGAGCGGCGCCTGCCAGGCCAGGTGGTCGAGCACGGCCACGATGTCGCCGGCATAGTCGGAGGCGTGATACGCGGCCGGTTCGGCCCAGCCGCTTTCGCCGTGGCCGCGAAGATCGAGCGCGATCACCGAGAAGCGGGTGGCGAGGAGCGGGGCCGTCCAGTCCCACCAGTGACTGTGAGCGGCCAGCGAGTGAAGGAGGAGAGCGGGCGGGCCGGCGCCGCCCCACTTCCACAACCTGAGGCGAAGCCCGTTGGCCTCGACAGCGCGGGCTTCGCCGCAGGCCATGGTCAGAGCGAGCCTGCCTCGCCCTCCGAGCCCTTGGGCCTGAGCACGTCGCGAACCTCGGCCACGCTCTCCGCGGCCGCCTGGACTTCCCCGAGCCGCGTCGGGCTGTGCTGGAAGCGCGGGTCGGACACATAGCCCGACCAGGTCTTCATGTAGTCGGGGCGCGAGATCCCCCGCGCGAAGTCGGAGATCTGCGCCGGGTTTGCGAAGTCAGCCATGATTCCCACTTCCTCGAAGCGCTCCGGGCGCTTGCCGTCGAGCAGAGCCTTGAGGGCGGTGGGATGCGGACCATGCGGCAGCCCCACCGGGTGGACGGAGACCATGCCTTCGGTGAAGACGCCGCCCCGGCTGAAGAACTGTCCCGAGTGATAGCCGAGCGTCTCACAGTAGTCCAGGTTCTTGTGGAAGAAGGGCACCCACAGCCCTTCCTTCTCGGCGGAGCGCACGGTGAAGACGCAGATGTAGCAGCCGGGCAGGATGAACACGGTATGCCCCGAGGGCGGCACGTGCGAGCGGTCCGCCACGAGGGGACGGACGTCTTCCACCGCGAAGCGATAGGGCAGATACGTGCCGCGCCAGCCGACCACGTCGAACGGATGCGTCGGGTGCACGCGCCGCGTGTAGCTCCCGCCCACCTTGGACACGATCTCGAAGCGGCCCGCCTCGTTGCGCGTCTCGAGCGAGCGCGGAAACTTGTAGTCGCTCCGGCTGTGCGTCAGGAATTGCCCCGTGGTGACGGCTTCGGCCTTCTCCGGGTCGCCCGTGAAGCTCTCGTAGACCCAGTAGTAGTGCGGCCCGGGGCCCAGCTCGAAGCGGTGCGTCAGCCCCTTGGGCACGATGAGAAAATCGCCGCGACGATACGCGATGGGGCCGAGCAGGGTCTCCAGCGTCCCCGAGCCCTGGTGGATGAAGAAGACGAGGGTGGCGCCATGATGCTCGAAGAAGTAGTCCATGGACGCGCCGGGCGCCGTCACGTTCATGGCCACCGTGGCATTGGCGATCAGCCGCGCCATGCCGCGATAGACGTCGCCCGTGGCCGCAGACTCGATGGTGCCGAGCGCGTGATGCGTCCCCCCGACGTCTCGGAGCGGCGAATCCCAGTGGGGCGCCCAGGCGGCGCCCTCGAGTGTCTTGGTCTCGTCGGGCAGCCAGTTATTGGGCGGGTAGAGATGATAGGTGTGCGTCACCTTCCCCGCGAAGCCGCCGCGGCCCAGCTCCTGCTCATAGACGTGGCGGAGGAGCGGGCCGGCATGGGGCGCTCGAGGGACGATGCCGACCTCGGGAATGCCGCTGAAGTATTCGAATTTGTCCACGGCTGTGCCCTCCTGGAGGAAGCCTACACGGCCACCGGGAACTGCGCCAGCCCGCGAAACCTGGCGCGGCCTCCGCGCACCACGGGCCCCGCCGACCGAATCTTCGGGAAGCGCCGCACCAGCCGGCCGATGGCGACCTGCCCCTCCATGCGCGCCAGCCACATGCCCGCGCAGGCATGGATGCCCGTCGCGAAGGCGAGATGCCGGTTGGGGGTCCGCGTGATGTCGAGACGGTCAGGCTCCGGGAACTGGGCGGGGTCCCGGTTGGCCGCGCCGATGCCGAGCGTGATGAGGGTGCCGGCGGGCAGGGCCACGCCCCCGACGTCGACGTCGGCGAGGGCGCGGCGATTGCCCAGCTGATTGGAGCTCTCGTAGCGCAGGAACTCCTCGACGGCCGTCTCGATCAGCAAGGGATCGTCTTGCAGCCGCCGGAGCTCGCCGGGATGCTCGAGCAGCGCATGCACGCCATTGCCGATCAGATTCGTCGTCGTCTCGTGCCCCGCGTTCAGGAGGAAGATGCACTGGTGCAAGAGCTCGATCTCGCTCAAGGCTCCCTGCTCGTCCTCGGCGGCGATGAGCTTGCTCAGCACCTCGCCGTCGTCATTGAGAGGCGGATGGCGCCGCCGGTCCTCGCAGAGCGCGCGCAGGAAGGCCTTGAACTCCTCGACGGCGCGATTGCCCTTGTCGAGCCGCGCGGACCCGGGCACGGGCTCCAGCGCACCCAGGATGGCCAGCGACCAGTCGCGCAATCGAGAGCGATCGGCCCGCGGCACGCCCAGCATGTCGCCGATCAGCTCGACGGGAAGGGCGAAGGCATAGTCGGCGATGAGGTCCATGCCGCCCTGCCTCTCCGCGCGATCGAGCATGCCATCAACCAAGCGGACGACCCGGGGCTGCAGCGCCGCCAGGGCCTTGGGAGTGAAGGCGGCGGCGAAGAGGCGGCGGAGACGCGTATGGTCGGGCGGGTCGCGAAAGACCAGGCTCGTCGTGTGGTGCTCGAAGAGCGGAGCGTCGCCGAACTTGGGCTTGAACTCGACCTTCTTGTCGGAGGAGAGCCGCGCATGATCGCGATAGACAGCGGCGACATCGTCGTAGCGCGTCAGGAAATAGGAGCCGTCCGGGCAGCGGTGCACCGGATCCCATCTTCGCAGCCGGTGGTAGGTAGGGAACGGGTCGTCGAGAAAACCCGCCTCCAGGCGCAACAGATCGAAGGCGAAGGCAGCCTGCTGCTCGGTCTTGTCGTCACTCGGGACAGTGGGCTGTGCCATGGCTCACACCCTCGCGAGGAATCATCTCATAGAAGAGAACAATCGTTGTGAAGCGCCCGCTCGCCTTCCCCTGGTTCGTCATCTACGATGGTGAGAGGGAGCCGCCGTGAGGACGACGACGCCCTGTGAGGAGAGACGATGTCCAGCGAGCGTTCCTACGAGGTCATCCATCCCGCGGGTGGTGTCCCCATCAAGGCCTGGACACGCGGCGTTCCCATCGAGGACGTTGCCGCAAAGCAGCTCGCCAACGTGGCGCGCATGCCGTTCATTCATCAGTGGGTTGCGGTCATGCCCGATGTTCACTGGGGTATCGGGGCGACCGTCGGCAGCGTCATCGCCACGGTCGGTGCCATCATTCCGGCGGCCGTGGGTGTCGATATCGGCTGCGGCATGATGGCGACCGAGACGACATTGACGGCACGCGACCTCCCAGATGATCTCCGGGCGGTGCGCTCCGCCATCGAGGCCGCCGTGCCCCACGGTCGCACGCCCGGCCGGCGGGACAAGGGCTCGTGGGGCACTCCGCCTCCGGACGCCGTGAAAGCCTGGGGCGAGCTAAAGCCCGGCTTTGATTCGATCGTGGCAAAGCATCCAGCGATCGAGCACGCGAACCACCAGACCCACCTCGGTACGCTGGGCACAGGGAACCACTTCATCGAGGTATGCCTCGACGAAGGTGATCGCGTGTGGTTTCTGCTCCACAGCGGCTCTCGCGGCGTCGGAAACAGGATCGGCAGCTACTTCATCGAGCTGGCAAAGAAGGACATGCGCAAGGTGATGGCCAACCTGCCCGACGAGGACCTGGCCTACCTTTCGGAAGGGACCGACCACTTCACGGCATATGTCGAGGCGGTGGAGTGGGCGCAGACGTTTGCCCTCACCAACCGCCGTCTCATGATGAATGCAATCATGGGCGCGGTAGGCTCGGTGCCGGGAATCCCGCCCTTTGCCGCGGGGATGGAGGCGGTCAACTGCCACCATAACTACGTCGCCCGCGAGCACCACTACGGAAGGAACGTGCTGCTGACGCGGAAGGGAGCCGTCAGGGCCAGGCTGGGCGATCTCGGCATCATCCCGGGCAGCATGGGGACGCGCTCATACATCGTGCGCGGCAAGGGAAACCCGGAGAGCTTTCACAGCTGCAGCCACGGGGCGGGGCGAGCGATGTCGAGGTCCGAGGCCAAGCGGCGCTTCACCGTCGCGGACCACGCGACCGCGACGGCCGGCATCGAGTGCCGCAAGGATCATGGGGTCATCGACGAGACTCCTGGCGCCTACAAGTCCATCGTTGCCGTGATGGAGGCGCAGAAGGACCTCGTCGAGATCGTTCACACGCTTCGTCAAGTCATCTGCGTGAAAGGGTAACGACCAGAGTCACACCGTGGCGAAGAAGCGGGCGGGGGCGCCCTCGGTACCCGCGATCTTGTAGAAGGGCGCGGCGAAGTCCACGCGGCGGCGGGGCAGCGCGCCCAGATTGGTCAGCCCTTCCATGATGACCACGCCCGCGCCCAGGATGACCCGGTGCATGGCGAAGTCCTCCGAGCCGAAGTCGGGCAGCCGCGCGCAGTACTCCTCGAAAAAGTCGAAGCCGATGTTCTTGGGGCCGCGCTCCACGAGCCACTGAGCGGTCTCGGGCGGGAAGTACGGCGACTGGGTGAAGTAGTCGGGCCACGTCCCGTACATCTTGTCCGTCCAGTCCGTGCGCAGGAGCACGATGTCCCCGCGCTGCACGTCGCCCGCCCCGGCCTTCTTGAGATCGTCGATGGTGATCGCGTGATTGGCGCCCACCGAGGACAGGTCGACCACGAGAGCCTCGCCCATCACCTGGTCGAGGGTGATCTCCGCCGTGGTGATGCCGTTCTTGAAGACGTGCAGGGGCGAGTCGATGTGCGCGCCGGTGTGGAGGCTCTGGTGCACGCTGGAGACCTGCCAGAAGCCCGGGCCGCGACGGTGCGGCGTCACCTCGAGCCGCATGTTGGTCGAGGGCGGGCTCATGGTGCTCGAGTCCACCGTCACCGAAAGATCAACGAACCTTCCCATGACGCCTCCAGATGAGAGGTGAGAAACCTGCGGGCTGCCTTTGTCAACAGCCTGCTAGGGTTTGCGCGCGATCGCCCGAGCCGCGCCTGTGAGCTCGACGATGTGCAGCCCCGTGTCCGCGCGGTCGGCCAGATAGATGAGCCCGCGGTCGTCCACCTCGACGTTGTTCGTCTGGATGGCCACCTTGCAGCGGTCGGCGCCGTCGACCTTGAGGCAGCGCTTGTCCGTCTTCCCCGTGACGGCCGGGATGAAGTAGGCGACTTCCTTCGGATTGAACGGGTCGCGGATGTCCACGGCGCGCACGCCCGCGTTGAAGTAGGCGATGAAGACGAGCCGGCCATAGTAGATGGGCGTGAACGACTCATGGCTCGAGTGGGGGCCGAAGCGGCCGCCCCGGCTGCAGAAGTCACCGGGAGAGGCCGGCACCTGGATGGTGGAGACGGAGAACGGCTTGGACTCCGTGGTGATGTCGACCATGAAGGAGAGCTGACGGAACTCCTGGCACTCGTTGCGGAGCGACTCCGAGACGAGGAGCAGGAAATCGCGCGTCTGCCCCTTGGCATTCGCCGCCCAGTCCGGGACGGGCATGCCCAGGATGGGGTAGCTCGTGTGCCCGCCCCAGGCCGGCGACATGTCGAGCCGGCCGATCTGCGGATAGAGCAGGTTGGCGGGCGTGGGAGCGAAGCGGTCGGCCACGCCGGGATCGCCGGCCAGCAGCTTGTCGCGATCCACGATCTGCAGCACGCCCTCGGAGCCCGTGCCGTACGCGAAGTAGACCCGGTTCTTGTACACGATGGGTCCGTGGACGCCTTCGGGCGCCGTTCCCGTCGAGCCCGGCTCCTGGCCCACGAGCCCGAAGTCGCGGATGAAGCGCGGCTGCGCGGGATCGGAGAGATCGTAGATCTTCGTCATGCGATGGGTTCGCCAGCCGCGGGGGTGGCCGTCGGAGACGAGGTAGGCGATGCCGCTGTCACACTCCCACCAGTTCTTGTGGGTCATGTTGAGGCCCGCGACCACCGTGGTGAGGAGTGCGGGCTTGGAAGTGTCGCTGACGTCCCACACCTCGTGGGCGAGATTGCCGAACGTGCGAAGCAGATAGGTCTTGCCGCGAGTCCCCCGCGGCAGCGACGCGCCGTCGCAGACGCGCACCATCTGCGCCCCGCCTGCCTCCGCCTCCCCGGGGGAGCCCGGGATGTGATTCAGGTAGCGCGGACGACGAGGATCGGTCACATCCACGATGGAGGTGCCGTTCCGCTCCATCTGCCCGGTGAGGGGATTCGATTTCAGCCCGCCGTGATGGCCGACATAGGCTATGTAGCGATTGCCCTGGCGATGGATGACGGGCTGGTAGGCGGAGCGGCCCTGGAGATCGTCATGGCCGAGGAGCCGCATGTCGCGCTGCTCCGCTTCCCGGGCGGGTGGCGCCTGGGCGGAGCCGTGTCCCACCGAGCCGGCGAGGAACGCGAGGAGCAAGGCCATGCTCGACCACGCGCGCCGCGGATACCGAAGCTTCGTCGCTTTCGCCATGTCGCCGTTCCTCCATCCTGCTCGTATCGTGCCCCGCGTCCTGCCGTCGGCGCCCAAGACTAGCGGTCAAGACTAGCATCGGGGCTCCGGGTATGCTATCGCTCCCAGTCAGCCGTGCCACTCGGAGGGGGAAAAAAGAGGGAGAGAGTCATGTCCACCATCGGCATAGTCGGCCTCGGCCTTCTCGGCCACGCCATCGCCGCGCGGCTGATCGAGGCCGGGCATTCCGTCATCGGCTTCGACGTCCTGCCGGACCGCGTCTCGGCTCTCGCCGTCATGGGCGGCACGCCCGCTTCCTCGGCTGCCGCCGTCGCTCAGTCGGCCGAGGCCGTCTGCACGCTCCTGCCCTCTCTCGTCACCGCGGAGGCGGCCATCCTCGGGGCCGGCGGCATCCTCGCGGGCGCGCGCCCGGACCTCGCGGTCATCCAGATGAGCACCATCTCCCCCACGCTGACAGAGCGCCTCGCCCGCGAGGTGACGGCCCGCGGTCTCGGATTCCTCGACTGTCCGGTCAGCGGGACGAGCAGCATGGTCGAGCGGGGCGATGGCATCTTCTTCGTGGGCGGGGATCGCGCGTTGTTCGAGCGCTGGCAGCCCGTGCTCGAGTCGGTGCTCGCGCGCGCCGTCCTCGTGGGCCGGGTGGGTCAGGCCATGGTGCTCAAGCTCGTGGCCAACCTGCTCGTGGCCCTGAACAGCGCGGCGGCCGCCGAGGCCCTCACCCTCGCGCGCAAGTCCGGCCTCGACCTTCCCCTTGCCCTCGACGTCCTCAACGCCAGCGCCGCCGCCTCCAGCATGCTCAAGGTGCGCGGTCCCATGATCGTCCGCGGCGAGTTCCCCGCCCAGATGAAGCTCGACCTGTTCATGAAAGACATCCACCTCATGCAGGAGGCCGCGACCGCCGTGGGCGCGCCCCTGCCCTTCACGGATCTCGCCGAGCGCCTCTACGCGGCCGCCCAGGCCGCCGGCCATGGGGGAGAAGACCTCGCGGTGGTGGTCACCGCCCTCGATTCGGCCGTAGGACGCTGACCGTGCGCAGAGCCTCAGCCCCCTCCCGCCTCACCGAGATCCGGCGCCCGGGGAGCGGGCGAGGATCGTGTTGATCTTGTACTGCAGGTAGAGGATCTGAAAAAAGAAGGTGCCGAGCCCCGAGATGGGCACTGGCTGTCCTGTGTGAGCGGCCAGATGCTCGGTCAGCATGCGGCGGACCTTGAAGGACTGAATCAAGAGCGCGATGCCCGCCACGAGATTCAAGAACTGAGCGACGCCCTCCAGCCCCTTGGAGACGGCGAGGAGGTCGCGCCGCCCGAGCCCTTCGCCGAATCCCTCCAGCGCCCCCGCCATCAGCATCAGCAAGAGACCGAGGGAGAACAGCACGATGGCGACCACGAAGACACCCGTATTGAGCTTGTCTCTGGACCGCAGGCCATTCAAGGCGCTTCGTCTTCGCAAGAACCACACGGGATAGTAGATGACAACGGTGACGAAGCTCAGAAGGATCAGGAGGAGCACGCTCGTCCGCTTCAATCCCGGCAGCGGTGAGCCCGGCATGGCAGAGGTGGGGAGCGCGGGCTCACGGGTCGCCGTCTGGACATCCAGATGGTTTCCGCAGGTCGCGCAAAATCGAGAGGCGTCGTCATTGCGCTGGCCGCATCTGGTGCAGTACACGCGGGCTCCCTCCTCGCGGGCGGCGCTAGCGCCGCTCGAAGGCCAAGCGGAGACCGAGACCGACGAGGACAGCGCCCGTCAGCCCCTCGAGGACGCGATGGATCATGCCGTCGGGGATCTCACCGGAAGCGTGGCATCACCTCGCGGGCGAAGAGCTCCATGGAGCGGCGCACCTTGTCCGGGGCAAGGCCGCCGAAGTTCATCCAGCACATCACCTGGCCCACGCCCATACCGCGCATGACCTCGATGTGCCGCGCCACCGTGTCGGGCGAGCCGAAGGCGAGCGTCTCGGCCACCAGGCCTTCCCAGGTGATCTTCGAGAGGCGCTCGGCCATGGCCCGGAATGCCGGCTGGAGCGACGGGTGTGCCTCTTCGATACGATCGGGCACCACGAACTTGCGGAAGGACTCCTGGTACCAGACCTCGGCATCCTTGGCCTCGGCCAGCGCGCGGGCATCCGTCTCCGCGACGTAAATCTGGCGCGAGACGCCCCAGCGGGCGAGGAGGCTTTTGATCTCGTCCGCGCCCCGGCCGGCCTTCTTCAGCGTGTCGACATAGATGTCCCGGCTGCCGATGAGCTGGTCCACGGGGCCGAAGAGGACGGAGTTGAGCATGGGCCAGCCGCGCAGGGCCGTGTTCTCGATGCCATCCTTGCTCACGCACACCTGGTAGAGGGGCGGATGGGGGCGCTGCACCGGCTTGGGGATCACCGACACCTCGGGCACCTTGAAGAAGCGCCCGTCATAGCTGAAACGCTCTTCCGTCCACGCGCGCCGCATGATCTCCACGGCCTCGTCGAAGCGGTCGCGGCTCTCCTCCTGCGGTACCCGGTAGCCGCGGAACTCCATGGGGCGATTGCCACGCCCCACCCCCACGTCCAGCCGCCCGTTGGAGATGATGTCGACGAGCGCCATCTGCTCGGCGAACCGCAGCGGGTGATGGAAGGGCAGGATGGCCGCGGCGAGCCCGATGCGGATCCGCTGGGTGCGCGAGGCGGCGGCGGCGGCGAGGGCGGCGGGGTCGACGGAGAGCCCGTAGTTGATGAAGTGGTGCTCGGTGAGCCAGATCTCGTCGAAGCCCAGCTCCTCCGACCACACGATCTGGTCGAGCTCGCCCCGGATGATGTCTTGGTGGCGCTGCCCCGGCGCGGCCTGGAAGAAGTAGAAGGTGCCGAATCGCATCCGATGCCCTCGCTTTCAGCTCACTCCAAGATAGCGCGACTTGACCTCTTCGTTGGCGAGAAGCTCCTCGGGCCTCGAGGAGTGCACGATCTGCCCCCGGCTGAGGATGTGCGTGCGGTCGGCCACGGAGAGGGCCAGGGGCAGGTTCTGCTCCACGAGCAGGATGGAGAGTCCCTCGCGCTTGAGCTCGGCGATGACCCGCCCCACCTCGCGCACGAGGAGGGGGGCAAGGCCCTCGGTGGGCTCGTCCAGGAGGAGCAGCTCGGGATTGGTCATGAGGGCGCGGCCGATGGCGAGCATCTGCTGCTCGCCGCCCGAGAGCTTGTTGGCGCGATTCCCCGCGCGCTCGCGGAGCCGCGGGAAGAGCGTGTGGACGCGCTCGACCGTCCACCGCCCCTGGCCGGCCCGCGCGACCTCCAGATTCTCCTGCACGGTCAACGAGGGAAAGACGCGCCGGCCCTGGGGCACCAGGGCCATCCCCGCCCCCACCATCCGATAGGGCGGCCAGTCCGTGATGTCGCGGCCCTTGAAGCGGACACGACCCTCGCGCGGGGGCGTGAAGCCGATGATGGAGCGGACCAGGGTCGTCTTGCCTGCCCCGTTGCGGCCGAGGATGGTCAGCACCTCGCCCTCGCCTACCCGGAGCGAGATGCCCTGGAGCACGTGGCTCTCGCCGTAGTAGGTGTGCACGCCCTCCACCTCGAGGACCACGGACGAGGCGGCGCGGGCCTCAGGCACCGAGATAGATCTCCCGCACCTGCGCATCAGCCCGGATCTCTTCGCGCGAGCCGTCGGCGATGACACGGCCGTAGTGCAGGACGGTCACCTGGGCGGCCAGCTCGAGGGCGATGTCCATGTCGTGCTCGATCATGAGAACGGTGATGGCGGGATCCAGCCGCGCGAGGAGATCCGCCATCAGGCGGGACTCGGCGGGCGACAGCCCGGCCGTGGGCTCGTCGAGCAGGAGCACGCGGGGCTTTCCCGCCAGGGCGAGGGCGATCTCGAGCTGGCGCTGCTCGCCGTGGGAGAGATTGCGCACGGGCACGTCACCCACGGCGCCGAGGCCGACCGCTTCGAGGGCGGCGAGCGCGGCGGCGTGGAGGTCGCGGAACGTTCCAAGGGGGCGGAACATGGCGAATCGCGCCGGCGTCAGGGCCTGAAGAGCGAGAAGGCAGTTGTCCCGCACCGTGAGGTCGGCGAAGAGGTTGGTGATCTGGAAGGTGCGGGCCAGCCCCTGGGCGGCGCGGCGATGCGTGGGCGCGCCCGTCACGTCGCGCCCGAAGAGCGTGATGGCGCCCGCGCTCACGGGCAGCGAGCCGGAGATGAGATTGAACAGCGTGGTCTTCCCGGCACCGTTCGGCCCGATGAGGGCCCGTCGCTCGCCGGGGCGGACGGCAAGCGACACGTCCCCGACGGCCTGCAGTCCCCCGAAATACTTGGAGACCCCGTCGAGCTTGAGGGCGAAGTCCGTTGGCACCGCAGGCCCCCTCACCCTGCCCTCTCCCCCGCGACGGGGGAGAGGGATTGTTGTTGCAGGAGATCTCTGGTAACCCTCTCCCCTCTGGGGAGAGGGCAGGGTGAGGGGTCGGCCGCTAGCAGTACTTGCATGGAGGATAATCCCGCGTGTAGAGCGGCATCTTCAGGAACTCGTCGGGGTTGTACTTCCAGAACTGGCTCACTGCCGGGTAGGTGAAGGCCACGCTGTTCTGGAGCTGGCCGCCCACGCGCTCGACCTTCCGCACGTAGATGTTCTGGATGGGATTGCCCCAGCGGTCGATGACGACAGGGCCGCGCGGGAAGTCCTTCAGCTCGACCTTCCTGAGGGCGGCGAGGAGCGCCTCGCGGTCCTCGACCTTGCCGTTGATGGCCTTGATCGCTTCCACGATCCAGCGCGCGTTGGTGTAGCAGGTCTCGCCGTAGTAGGAGGGCACCTTGCTCATCTTGGCCTCGAAGGCCTTGGCGAACTTCTGGTTGGCGGGATTGTCGAGGGCCGCCGAGTAGTGCAGCGCGGTGTGGACGCCCAGCGCCTCGTCGCCCATCTGCGGCAGCACCGACTCGTCGGTGACGGTGCCGTTGCCGAGGAGGGGGACCTTGGCCTTGAGTCCCGAGTCCGCGTACTGCTTCACGAACTGGAGCGAGCCGCGGCCGAAGAAGACGGCGAAGACAGCGTCGGCGTCCCGCTTGATCTGGGCCAGGAACGGCGCGAAGTCCGTGGTGTTGAGCGGCACCCAGATCTTCTGCACGATCTGGCCGCCCTGCTCCTCGAAGGTGCGCTGGAAGCCCCCCACCGACTCCCAGCCGAAAGCGTAATCGAAGGCGACCACGGCGATCTTCTTGTGCTTGAGATTCTTGGCCACCCACTCTCCGAAAGCGTGCATGGACTGGCTGCTGTTCCAGCCCGTCCGCACCACCCACTTCGCGGGCTTGCGCTGGGTCAGGTCATCGGAGGACATGACCGGGTACGTGGTGGGGATCTTCGCGGCATCCGCGAAGGGATGGATGGCATAGCCCGTGGAGGCGAGGAGCCCGCCCGTGAGGATGTGGACACGGTCCTGGTCCACCAGCTTGCGCGCCTTGGTCAGCGCCGTCGCGGTGACGCCCTCCGTGTCCTCCACGATGAGCTCGATCTTCCGGCCCGCCACCTGCCGGCCGACCTCGTCCAGGTAGAGCTCGGTGCCGCCGAGCATGTCCTTTCCGAGGGCGGAGGCGGCGCCGGTGAGCGGGGTCAGGAGCCCGATCTTGATGGGTCCGCCCTGGGCCATGGCGGGCGCGGGCGCCGCGCCTGTGAGGACCAGGGTCAGGGCCGCGACGCGGGCAAGCAAGCGGGTCAGCATGACGGGCCTCCCATGGTCAGCGCCGCCGGCCGCGGAGCGCGCCCACGACGCCGTGCGGAGCAAAGAGAATGACGCCGATGTACACGGCGCCGAGAATGAGGAGCCAGCGCTTCGTGTACACGCTCACGAAGTTCTTGAGGAAGACGATGAGGCCGGCGCCGATGGCGGGGCCGACCAGAGTGCCTGGACCGCCGAGGGCGACCATGAGCAGGGCCTCGACCGAGGTCAGGAGCTGGACGTCGGTGGGCCCCACGAAGCCGTTGTAGTAGGCCCAGAGAACCCCCGCCGCGCCCGCGAAGGCGCCCGAGATCACGAAGGCGAGGTACTTGTGGAGCCACACGTTGTAGCCCAGGGCCTCCATGCGCGACTCGCTGCCCCGGATCCCCTTGAGCCCGAGCCCGAAGGGCGAGACGACGAGCAGTCCCAGGAGCGCGAAGGCCGCCCCCGCGCACACCAGCGAGAAGTAGAAGAAGGGCAGCGGAGCGGAGAGGCTGAGGGTCCCGAGCTCCGGCCGGGCGACTCCAGCAACGCCGTTGTCGCCCTTGGTCAGGGAGACCCAGCGAAAGGCCAGCCCCCACACGACCATCCCGAGAGCGAGGGTGATCATGAGGAAATAGGTGCCGCGGGCGCGGATGGCGATGATGCCGAAGACGGCGGCGGTGACGGTGGCCAGCGCGAGGCCGGCGGCAGCGCAGCCCAGGAGCCCGACCTGGCGCTCGGTGGCGAGGAGCGCCACCGCGTAGGCGGCGACGCCGAAATAGCCGGCGTGGCCGAGCGAGGGCAGCCCCGTGTAGCCCAGGAGCACGTCGAGACTCATGGCGAGAATGCCCAGGATGAGCGCCTGGGTCAGAAGGGTGAGCGGATAGGCGGGCAAGAAGGGCCCGACGATGGCCAGCCCCGCCATGACCCCGACGGCCCAGAGGGCGCGACGGCGGATCACGACACCACGCTCGTCGCGCGGGCCATCACGCGCGGCCGAAGAGCCCGGTGGGCCGGAGGGCCAGGATCACGGCCATGGGAGCGAAGAGCGTGAAGTAGGCCAGCTCGGGAAAGAGGGCTTTCCCGAAATTGTCGAGGAGACCGACGATGAGGCTGCCCGCCATGGCGCCGGGCAGGCTCCCGAGCCCGCCCACGATCACCACGACGAAGGCATAGGGCAAGACTTCGGAATCCGCGCCGGGATACACGCCGAGGAAACCCGCGCCCACCACGCCGCCGAGAGCGGCGAGGGCGGCGCCCAGGCCGAAGACCACGAGGGAGATGCGCGGCACGTTGATGCCCACGCCCTGGGCCATCTCACCGTCGTCCACCGCGGCGCGGATCATGGCCCCCATCCGCGTCCAGTCCAGGAGGAGCCAGAGGCCCAGGCCCACCGCCACCGCCACGCCCATGATGAAGATGCGGTAGATGGGAAACGTGATCCCGCCCAGGCGAAGGGCGCCGCTCAGCGCGGCGGGTACGGGCAGATTGTAAGGATCGCCGCCCCAGATCAGGAGCGCGAGATCCTGGAAGATCAGCGAGAAGCCGACGGTCATCAGCACCTGTCCCAGCTCCTGGCCGCGCAGACGCCGGAGGAAGAGACGCTCCATGGCGATGCCCACGAGCGCGATGGCCACCGTGCCCGCCACCAGGGCCATGGCGAAGCTCTTCGTGCGCAGGGCCACCGTCAGCCCGATGTAGCCGCCCAGGAGGAAGTAGGAGCCGTGCGCCATGTTGACGACGCGCATGACCCCGAAGATGAGGGAGAGCCCGCTCGCGAGGAGGAAGAGGAGGGCGCCGTACGTCAGCCCGTTGAACGTCTGGAGGATCCAGAAGTCCGACCGCATTGCCGCGCCTACCTCAGGCGCAGCAGGCGGGCGGCATTGTCGCGCACGACGCGATCCTGATCCTTTCGATTGAGCCCGACGGCCTTGGACTCGATGATGGCGCGCGGCCGGTCATACCCCATGTCGAAGCAGAAATCGGTGCCGAGCATCACGCGGTCCGCGCCCACGGTGGCCACGAGATAGCGCAGCGCCCCCGGGTCGTGACTGATGATGTCGTAGGTGAAGCGGCGCAGGTAGGAGCTGAACGGCTTCTTCGCGCGCTTCTGCGCCTCCGGGCGTACCCGCTGGCCGTGCCGGAGCCGGCCGTGCAGATAGGGGAGCGCGCCGCCCGCATGGGGCAGGCACACCTCGAGCTTGGGCAGCCGGTCGAGGACGCCGCCGAAGACGAGGTGGGCGGCGGCGATGGCAGTGTCGAAGGGATTGCCGAGGAGATTGCCGAGGTAGAACGGCTGCAGGCGCTCGGCGCCCACGACACGAAGCGGATGCAGGAGCACAGGCAAGCGGAGAGCGGCCGCGCGCTCGAAGATCGGAAGGAACTCCGGATCGGACAGCTCGCGCCCGCCCACGTTGGTGCCCATGTAGACAGCACGGATGCCCGGGAGCCCGGCCGCGCGCTCGAGCTCTTCGAGGGCGCGCGGCGGATCCTGCATGGGCAGCATGGCGCAGCCCACGAACCGGTCCGGGTACGCCACGTGCGCGGCGCTCGCGGCGTCGTTGAAGGCGGCGGAGAGGCGCGCGCCCGTCGGGCCGTCCGCCCAGTACACCATGGGCACGGTGAGGGAGAGGGCCTGGACGCCCACACCCTGGCGATTCATCGAGCGGAGGCGAAGATCCAGGTCGATGAAGCGCGGCTCGAGCGGAGCCGTGCGCGACGCCCCGAACATGATGACGGGGCCCTGGGGATTACCGCGATCGATCCCGGCGCCGAAGGGCGCGCCCGCTTCCTCGATGAGCCGGATGAAGGACTCCGGGAAGAAGTGCGCGTGGACGTCGATACCCGGGGGTCGGGCCACGGGTCGGCATTCTACTCTCAATGCCCGGGCGATGGTAGTCTCAAGGCCGACCGGGACCCCGGTTCGGCGCGCGGTTGCCCGAGCCATCCGGCGCCCGAGCCCCGACCTCGAAGGAGGAGCGAGTGAAGCTGCCGAGCGAACGCTTCGACTACTCGCCGATGGTGAGCCGTCCCGTGTGGAAGCTGCCCAAGGGCGCCCGCATCGCCGTGTGGACCATCGTCAACGTCGAGGAGTGGGACATCGAGAAGGCGATGGCTCGCCAGTATCTGACCGCGCCGCAGGGCGTCGGCACCGTACCCGACGTGCCGAACTGGGCCTGGCACGACTACGGCATGCGCGTGGGCTTCTGGCGGCTCCTCGAGGCGCTCGCCAAGCGGAAGCTGCGCGCCACCACCGCCATCAACGCGCACGTGGTCGAGTCCTACGAGCCCGTGGCGCGGGCCATGCTGGAGGCGGGATGGGAGTTCATGGCCCATGGCGTGATCCAGGGCGCCATGCATCTCCTGCCCGACCAGCGCGCGGCCATCCGCCAGTCGATCGAGATGCTGACGAAGTTCACGGGCCGGAAACCCAAGGGCTGGCTCGGGCCGGGCCTCACGGAGACGTGGGAGACGCTCGACCATCTCGCCGCCGAGGGCATCGAGTACGTCTCCGACTGGGTCAACGACGATCAGCCGTACGAGATCCGCACCACCGCGGGCCGTCTCGTCTCGGTGCCGTACTCGATCGAGCTCAACGACATTCCCATGATGGTGATCCAGCACCACACGTCGTCCGAATGGCTGCAGCGGGTCAAGGACCAGTTCGACCGGCTCTACGCGGAGGGCGCCAGGAACCCCCGGGTGATGGCCCTCGCCGTGCACCCGTACATCTCGGGCGTACCGCACCGGATCAAGTACTTCGAGGCGGCCTACGACTACATGCGCAAGAAGAAGGGCGTGTGGTTCACCACGGGCGAGGACATCTACGAGTGGTACAGGTCATCGCGATGAGGCGGCGGGGCAAGGTCATTCCGTTCCCCGGAGCTCGCCGCGCGCCCGAGCCGGAGGCCGGCTTCACCGAGGTGTGCCGCTGCGCCAACCAGCTCGAGGCGATGGTCGTGCGCAGCCTTCTCGAGAGCGAGAGCATCCAGGTGGTGCTGCGCAGTCGTCTCGCCCAGTCCGTCCATCCCTTCAGCGTGGGCGCGCAGGGCGAGATCGTGATCCTCGTGCCCCCCGACGAGGCCGAGGCCGCCCGCGCCATCCTCTCCAAGAAGTAGCTCGGAGGGGGGCTCCGCCCCCCTTCCGAAACCTCCCCCCGAACAGATTGCGCCGGCAAAGCCGGCGCTCGAAGCGGTACATTCCGGCTCGCGAGGACCTAGAGAATTGCTCAGACCCGTAGGCTAGTCTAGCTGGAGGCGGAAGAGCCGCGCGGCATTCCGCGTGGTGAGGTCTCCGAGCTCCCCCGCGTCCACTCCTCGCAGCTCGGCGATCCGGGCCGCGGTGAGCGCGACATAGGCCGGCTCGTTGCGCTTGCCGCGGTGGGGCGTGGGGGGCAGGTAGGGACAATCGGTCTCGACCACGAGATGGTCCGCGGGCACGAACCGCGCAACGTCGGGGAGCGCGCGCGCGTTCTTGTAGGTGACGGGACCGGCCAGCGAGATCAGGAGCCCCAGGTCGAGACAGCGCCGGGCGATCTCGACGTCGCCCGAGAAGCAGTGCATGACCCCGCCCGTCTCTCCCGCCTTCTCGTCGCGAAGAATGGCGAGGGTCTCCGCGTGCGCCTCCCGGCAGTGGATGACCACGGGCTTGGCAACGGCGCGCGCCAGGGCGAGCTGGCGACGGAAGACGCTTTCCTGGACGTCCCTCGGAGAGAGATTGCGGAAGAAGTCGAGCCCCATCTCGCCCAACCCGACGACCTTGGCCTCGGAGCGCGCGAGCCCCTCCATCTCCTCGAAGTCCGCCTCCGTCGCTTCGGCCGCGTCGTGAGGATGGATCCCCACCGTCGCCCAGACCTCGGGCCGCCTCCCCGCCAGCTCCACGACGGCACGGTTGGACTCGCGATCGGTGCCGATCGTCACCACGCCGCGCACGCCCTCCGCGCGGGCCCGCTCGAGCACGGCATCGAGGTCATCGGTGAAGTCGGGGAAATGCAGATGCGCGTGGGTGTCGAAGAGCATCACGCGTCCATGATAACCCGTCAAGACTCGCCCCCTAAGGGACGACAGTGAAGCGGAGCCGGCCGATGAGCTGGCCCGAGGCCGTCACCACGTCCACGTGGTAGCGGCCTTCGTACGGCGGTTTGAGATCTCTTCGCGAGTAGGTGCGGAAGCCTTCCTTGCGCCCGCCGCGCACCGGGGAGAGCGGCGCGATCCCGATGAGCCGGCCGTCCTTCCACCACTGGTGGCTGATGGCCTGCTCGAGCCCGGCCGGGGCGTACACGGCGGTGTACGCGGTCAGGCCGCCCCAGCTCGCCACCGAGGACGCCGGGATCGGGCTCGACACGGGCTCCAGCGGCTCGAGGTTGGTCACTCCGCGGGCCACGGTGGCCCGCGCCACGAAGAGCGGCGCCGGGGGCACGGCCGCGCGACCGAACCACACCGCGACCATGGCGACGACGGCCAGCGCGACCGCCCGGCTGTACGCGTGGCGCCACGTGAGGGCGCCGCGGTCACGAAACACCGGGGTCATGGCGAGGAGCGAGAGCGCGGCGGCGCCTTCGAGGGCGAAGATGGGCTTGATGCGCACGAGGGCCAGGGCCACGTTGAGGGCGGCAAATATCGAGAAGCCGAGCAGGATCTGGTTGAGCCAGGGACGCGGATGCACGATCGCCGCGTACCAGGGATCGATGGCCGTGATGAGCGCTCCCGCCACCACGCCGGCGAAAAAGATCACGTTGACGGAGTCGAGGGTCGTGCTCGCCCAGTAGGCGGGCAGCACGAAGAGGAGGAGCCCGTGGTGGAGGGACTGGATGACGTAGTCGACGGCGTCCACGACGAGACGCTGCCGCTTGGATTCGAGCGGCGCCCGAAGCTCCGCCACCACCACGATGAGCAGCCACAGCAGCAAGAGGTAGCCGACGATCCAGCCCACGTGCGGCAGCCCGCGGCGAAAGACGAAGAGAGTGGCGAGGCCGAGGCTGAGCGAGAAGAGCGAGATACCCCAGCGCTTCACCCAGCGGAGAAGCGGCATGGCCGTGCTCAGCCCTGACGCTCGCGCGGAGCCCGCCGCCCGATGCCCGCGAGTCCGGAGGGGAACGCCACCACCACCGCGATGAGCGTCAGCCCCAGCGCGAGCATGTACACATAGCGGAACCGGAGCAGGAAGAGCTCCGAGACCAGCCCCAGGAACGCCGCCCCGAGCGCGGGCCCCACCACGGTGGTGGCGCCGCCCACCAGGGCCATGATCACCGTCTGGAACGAGACGAGCGGGTTGAAGACCTGGGGGTCGAGATAGGTCCAGCGCGGCGCCATGGCCGCGCCGACCGCGCCCATGAAGGCGGCGCTGAGGGCGAATGTCCCGACCTTCACCCGCGTCGTGTCGATCCCGAGGGTCAAGGCGCGCTCTTCGTCTTCGCCGATGCCGACGAGCGCGTATCCCCAGCGCGAGCGGCGCAGGAGGAGCGCCGTGGCGACCGCGAGCCCGGCCAGGGTCAGCACCGTGTAGTAGAGCGTCCACGGCCCCGGCGGAGAGAGGAGCAGCCGCCCCACCGTGCCCGTCACGCGCGTCTCGTACCAGATCAGCGTGTGCTTGGCCAGCTCCGCGAGGCCGAAGGTGAAGACGGCGAAGTACGGCCCGCGCAGTCGCAGCGCCAGGGCGCCGACCACGAGCGCCATGGCGCCGCCCACGGCCGCGCCGGCCAGGACGGGAAGCGGCCACGCGAGTCGCCCTCCCACCACGGCCGTCGCGTAGGCGCCGGCGCCGAAGAACGCCCCCGTGGCCAGCGAGAGATACCGCGTGGGCCCGGAGAACAACGCCCACGACACGGCGAGGGCGATGTCGGCCAGGATGGCGAGGAGGAGGGAGCGCTGGTAGCCGGTGACGAGCCATGGCGCGCCCACCAGCGCCAGGGCCACGGCGGCGAGCAGGGCGCGGCTAGCGGCCAAAGAGGCCCGAGGGCTTGAGGATCAGGATGAGCGAGAGCACGGCGTAGGAGGAGATGAGCCGGATATCGGACGATGCGAAGTAGACGCCCACCGTCTCCACCACCCCGAGCAGCAGGGCGGCGAGCAGGCTCCCCGCGACATTGCCGAGACCGCCCAGGATGACGACGACCAGCGCGGTCACGGTATAGGGCAGCCCGACGAAGGGCGTCAGCTCGAATAGCATGCTGATCAAGGAGCCCGTGACCGCGGCCATGGCCACGCCCAGACCGAAGCAGATGCCGTGGAGTCGGGTCAGGTTGACGCCCACGAGCTGAGCCCCCTCCGGCTCTCCCATGAGCGCGCGAATGGCCTTGCCCACGAGGCTTCGCCGTAGATAGACGTAAAATGCGACGCTGAGGCCGAGGGCCACCCCCGCGGCCAGGACGCGATTGGCGGGGAACACCGCGCCGAGCACGTGAAGGGGGGTGGCGAGATAGCTGTAGCCCTGGAGGTCCGCGCTCCACACGAGAAGAGCCGTGTTCTGCAGCACGAAGAGGAGACCGAAGGACAGCAGGAGCGAGCGCGACTCGATCGCCTCGCGCGCCTCCGCCTGGCCGAGCACGCGCGCGTAGAGGAGCCGGTGGAGGACGAGACCGGCAACGAAGGCCGCCGGTCCCGTCACGAGGATGGTGAGGAGCGGGTTGGCCCCCCAGCCCATATGCAGCGAGTACGTGACGTAGGCGCCCAGCATGAGGAACTCGCCGTGCGCCACGTTGAGCACGCGCATGAGTCCGTACTGAAGGTTGAGCCCCAGGGCCACGAGGGCGTAGATCCCCCCGGTGATCAGCCCTGTGACGAGGATGTCGAAGAGGAGTGAGGCGCTCACGCCCACGCGGGCTTCGGGATGATGACGGGCGCGGTCGCCAGCGCCTTGGGCCAGATGATCTCGAACTCTCCCTTCTGCCACTGGCCCACCATGCCGGGCGTGGTGACGTTGACGCCCTTGGCGAACTTGATGGGGCCGGCCACCGTCTGGAACTCCGTCGCGTCCAGCATCTCCTTTATCTTCTTCCGGTCGAGCCCCACCTCACCCACGCAGCGCTCCAGGATCTGCAGCGAGCCGTAGGCGAAGGCGCTCGCCCACCGGTCGGGCTCCTTCTGGTGCTTCTTCACGTGCGCCTCGTAGTACTCGCGCGCGCCCGGATTCTTCATCTTCGGGTTCCAGCCGGCAATCCCCGACACCCCCTCGGCGCCCTTGAAGCGGTCGCGGTAGAAGGGGAAGGCAGTGCCCACGGCGGCGAGATAGACGGGCGGATTGAAGTCCACTTCCTTGGCCTGGCTCGCGGCCAGGATGTTGTCCGGCGGATAGGTCAGCCCCAGGAAGACGTCGGCGCCGGCCGCCTTGAATCCCTTGAGGACGGGTGACAGGTCCTTGACGCCGAGCGGATAGCTCTTGGTGTCGACGATCTCGAGCCCGGTGTCCTTCAGCGTGGCGGTGAGGCTCGAGTGCATCTCGATGCCGAAGAGGTCGTTGACGTAGGCGACGCCGACCTTGGACACCTTCCCCTGTCCCTTCAGCTCCTTGAGAAAGCCCGTGAAGGCGCCCATGCAGGCGTCGGGCTGCTGCAAGATGGCGTAGAAGTACGGGAAGGACAGCTCCTTGAGCTTGTTGGAGCTGACGGTGGGGCCGATCATCGGATAGCCGTACTTGTTGGCGACGGGCGCCACCGCGAAGTTCATGGCCGTGCCCCAGGGGGGCAGGATCAGATCCACCTTGTCATCGCCCATCAGCTTCTCGTAGAAGCGCACGGCCGTCTCGATCTCGCTGCGATCGTCGATGGTGACGTACTCGATGGGGCGTCGGCCCTCGCCCTTCACGGCGAGGCCGCCCTTGGCGTTGACCTGCTCGTGCCACAGAGCGTACCCGGTGCCCTGCGTGATCCCCGCTCCCACCGAATAGGGGCCGGTGGCCGACAGCGTGTAGCCGATCCTGATCGGCTTGGCCTGGGCCCACGCCCGTCCGCGCAGGACGGCGGCCGCCGCGGCCCCGCCGCCCGTCGCCTTGAGGAAATCCCGTCTCCGAATCCGCATGGTCGCCTCCTTGCCCTCAGTGTGAGCGAGCCGTGGACCTGCCCAGATAAGCCTCGAGCACCCGCGCGTCGCGCACGACCGCGCGCGGCGCGCCCTCGGCGATCACCTCTCCGTGGTCCAGCACGATCACGCGCTCCGCCGCCGCCATCACCGCCTGCATCACGTGCTCGATCCAGAACAGCCCGATGCCGTGCTCGTCCCGGATGCGTCGCAGGATGGCCGTGGCCCGGCCCACCTCGGGAGGCGTGAGGCCGGCCAGGATCTCGTCGAGGAGGACGAGGCGCGGCCCCTGCGCGAGCGCCATGGCCAGCTCGAGCAGCTTGCGCTGGGGCCCGGGTAGATGCCGGGCACGGACACCCCCCTGCCCCTCGAGCTCGACCAGAGCGAGGAGGGCGGCCGGCCCCGCCGGCGCCGCTCGCTCTCCGAACAGCGCGGCCATCCGCACGTTCTCGAGCGCCGTGAGATCGAGGAAGGGCCGCGGCGTCTGGAAGGTGCGCGCGACGCCAAGACGCGCCACGCGATGCGCGGGCATCGTGTCGACGCGCCGGTCGCCCACGCGGATGGCGCCGGCCGAGGGCCGCACGAGCCCGCTGATCAGGTTGAACAGCGTGGTCTTGCCCGCGCCGTTGGGGCCGATGAGGGCGACGATCTCGCCTTCGGCGACGCGGAAGCCGACCTCGTTGAGCACCCGGAGACCGCCGAAGCTCTTGCTGACCCCGGTGCCCTCGAGGAAGGAAGCCGCCATGAGTGCCCATTGTTACACCACGAAGGGGCGTCAGGTCTGGGAAGTGGGACTGGCGGTCGCGGGTGAGCGCGCGGGCGCCTGCCGCGCCTCCCAGTAGAAGAGGAACATCGCGATGGTGAAGACGGTCTGCGTCACCGCGATCAGGCAGTCGACGAGCACCTGCACCACGAAATGCTCCGCGAGCCCGGCCAGCGCCGAGAGCGCGGCGGCCATGGAGAAGACGGCCGCAAAGAGAAAGCCGCCCGTCCAGAAGATCCCCCGGCGCCGCCCGTCTGTCAGGTCGTTGCTGATGCGCATGGCCTGACCGAGCGGGACGCCGTCGAGAGCCACGAGGGCATCCACGAAGGCGAGCCGCACGAGCAGCATCACGCCCGGCACCACCAGAGCGATCAACCCCGCGAGCACGATGACACTGACCAGGAGGCGTGCCAGGAAGAGGCGCGGCCAGAGGATGACGGCCCACTTCATGGCCGCGAGGTAGCGGGCGGGCTGGCCTTGCTTGATGGACAGCAGGGCCGCGAGGGTGGCGGCGACCACCAGCGGTCCGAAGATGCCCTCGAGGAGTATGGCCACCCGAAAGCTCCGCGCGGCGGCGTCCGCGGCGCCCTTGGAGGTGGCGAAGAAGTCCAGGTAGTTGATCACCAGGTGGCCGGGCAGCCACACGGTCAGCGCGATCATGGTGAAGAGGTCGAAGTGCCGGACGAGGAGCCGCAGGGTCTCCTCGAGGATGTCCCGGCGCACCTACTTGACCTTGGAGCCCGAGGGCACGTCCTTGTCGAGCGTGAGCAGCGAGACGGTGCCCTCGTGGGAGGCGGCCAGCACCATGCCGTTGGACTCGACGCCCATGAGGGTGGCGGGCTCGAGGTTGGCGACGATGACCACCTTGCGGCCCACGAGCGACTCGGGCTCGTACTGCTCGGCCACGCCCGCCACGAGGGTCCGCGTCTCCTCACCGACCTTGACGGTGAGCTTGAGGAGCTTCTTGGACTTCGGCACGCGCTCGGCCGCCAGAACTTCGGCCACGCGCAGCTCCACCTTGGCAAAGTCGTCGATGGGAATCCTCGCCGGCCCGGTCGCGGTCACAGCCTTGCTCGCCTCGCTCACCTTCATCTCGATTCTGGGGAAGAGGGCAGACATCTTCTCGACCACCGGAACACTCGTGAGCCGTCCGACCACCGCGTCCGTGAGCTGGGGCTTCTTCGTGTAGCCGAGCGCCCCCCGAATCTTTGTCGCAGCGTCCGGTACGAATGGATCGAGAATTATTCCGAGGAATTGGAGCGCATCAGCGAGAGTACACAGAACCCTCTCGAGCCGTGGGCGCTTCGCCGGATCCTTGGCAAGCTCCCAGGGCGCGGCCGTATCCACGTATCGGTTCACCGCTCCGATGAACTCCCAGATCTGGGCAAGTGCCTTCTGAAAAGCAAAATCTGACATGACCTGGTCGACGACATTCCGAGTTTCCCCTGCCGCCACTCGGATCTCTTGATCCTCTGCAGTAGGCGCACCAGCGACGTCCTTGACGGGACCAAACTTCGCCAAGAGAGTCGTCGCGCGGCTCGCGAGATTCCCAAGGTCATTGGCGAGGTCGGCGTTGAGCCGGCCCACGAAGGCCTCCTCGCTGAAGTTGGCGTCGAGGCCGAAGTTCATCTCCCGGAGCAGGAAGTAGCGGAAGGCGTCGTGGCCGTACTTGTCCGTGAGCTGGAAGGCCTCGACCACGTTGCCGATGGATTTCGACATCTTCCCGCCACCGATCGTCCAGTAGCCGTGGACGTTCAGGCGCCGGTACAGCGGAATGCCTGCCGCGTGGAGCATGGTCGGCCAGTACACCCCGTGAGGCTTGAGGATGTCCTTGCCGATCAGGTGCTCGGCGTGTCCGGCAGCCCAGAACTCCTTGTAGAGCGGGCCATCGGGATAGCCGAGGGCGGAAACGTAGTTGATGAGAGCGTCGAACCAGACATAGGTGACGTACTGGTCGTCGAACGGCAGGGGAATGCCCCACTTCAGCCGCGTCGTGGGCCGGCTGATCGAGAGATCCTGGAGCGGCTCGCGAAGAAACCCCAGGACCTCATTGCGGTAACGCTCCGGCTGAATGAAGCCCGGATTGTCCTCGAGGTGCTTGATCAGCCAGTCCTGATACTTCGACATCTTGAAGAAGTAGTTCTTCTCCTTGATGAAGGAGAGCGGCGTCTGGTGGTCCGGACACTTGCCGTCCACGATCTCTTTTTCGGTATAGAAACGTTCGCAGCCGTAGCAGTACCAGCCGCCGTACTCGCCGAAGTAGATCTCGCCGGCGTCCCAAAGCTTCTGAAGGATGGCTTGCACCACGACCTTGTGTCGCGGCTCGGTGGTGCGGATGAAATCGTCGTTGGTGATGCCGAGCCGCCGCCACGTCTCACGAAAAGACTCCGCAATCTCGTCGGCCAGGACCTTCGGCTCCACGCCGGCTTTGGCCGCGGCCTGCGCAATCTTGTCCCCATGCTCGTCGGTGCCGGTGAGAAAGTAGACCCTGTCCCCGCGGAGGCGCCGATAGCGACACATGGCGTCAGCCATGATGGTCGCCCCCGCATGGCCAAGATGCGCCCGCGAGTTCACATAGTAGATCGGCGTCGTCAGGTAGAAGGTACGGTCGGCCATCCGTCGCTTACTTGGCGAGCCAGACGTTCCAGAAATAGAGGTACGGACCGGGCTTGAAGCCGCGCACCTCCTTGCGCGTCACGTCGAGCGTGAAGTAGTCCCCGAACTTGATGCGCCCCACGTCCTCGTAGAAGATGGCCTGGATCTTCTCGATGATGGCGCGGCGCTTCTTGGGATCGGTCTCGCGGGCCAGGTCGGCGAGCAGCTTCTCCTTCTCCTCCGGGCACCACCAGCCGGGCCAGTTGCACTGGATGCTCGTGGCGATGGCGGGGTCGGGATTGAGCGTGAACCCTGTCGAGAAGATGTCGTAGAGCTCCGGCTTGCCGCGCCGCTGGACGAGGGTCGCCCAGTCCACCACCTGCAGGTCGACCTTGAAGCCCGCGTCCTCCATCTGCTGCGAGGCCACGAGGGCCGTGTTGTACATCCACTCGTACTCCTTGGTCGTGATCCAGCGCACCGGCTGCCCTGTGTAGCCCGCCTCCTTCAAGAGCTGGCGCGCCTTGGCCTTGTTCTTCTGGTTGAAGCCCGTCACACCCGTCTGCGAGTGCATCAGTCCTTGCTCGGGGTAGAAGAGCGCGCCGTCGAGCCGGTAGAAGGCCTTGTTGCCGATGGCCGCGGCGAGGATTGGCTCCATCTCGAGCGCCGCCTGGAAGGCCTGGCGGATCTTGCGGTTGGCCATCAGCCCTTCCTTGTGGTTGGGCACGGCGGTGATCCAGCCATAGGGCTTGGTGATCTGCGCCTCGAGGGCGGGCTGACCCTTGACGCGATCGAACTGGTCCTGCCGGAGCTGCTGGGCGAAGTTGTACTCGCCCGTCTCCGCGCCGGCCAGGCGCACGGAGGCCTCGGGCACCGGGATGAAGTAGATCTCGTCGATGTACGCCGTGCGCTTGCCGCCATAGCCGTTGGGCGCCTCGGAGCGCGCGGAGTATTCCTTGAAGCGCGCGAGCTTGACGTGCCGGTCGGGCTTGTGCTCGACGAAGCGGTAGGGACCGGTGCCGATGTACTCCTTGACGGGAGCGTCGCCCGCGGCGGCCAGCACTTCCTTGGGATAGATGGCTCCGCCATTGTTGGGTGAGCCCAACGCGTAGAGCAGCGAGCCCGAGGGCTCCTTGAGATAGATCACCACGGTATGGGGGCCCTTGGCCTCGATTGCCTCGACGTTCTTCCACACTGCCTTGGCCGTGGTGGAGAGCTTGGCCCAGTGCTGGAGCGAGGGCACCACATCGGCCGAGGTCATCTCCTTGCCGTTGTGGAAGCGCACGCCCTTGCGGAGCGTGATGGTGTACCGCCGACCGCCGTCCGCGATGGCATGACCTTCCGCCAGCATGGGAATGGGGTTGAGGTCCTTGTCGTACGTGTAAAGCGTCTCGTATATGTGCCAGGTGATCTGCTGGGTGATCACGGCCGTGGTCTGATGCAGATCGAGCGTGGGCGCCTCGCCGATGAGGCCGGCCTTGAGCACGCCGCCCGCGCGGGGCTGCTCCTGGGCAAAGGCGGGAGCACACAGAGCGGCCACGAGCGCGACCACGGCAAGAAATCTCGTCATCGTCAGTACCTTTCTCAGAGGGGCTGGATGTGCGGGCGCCCTTCCCACGTCAGCGCCTCGAGCGGCACCTCGGCCTCGGTGCCGTCCTGGAACCCTACCACCACGGCCTGCTTGAGGACGCGAAGCGAGCGAACCTTGCCCGTCATGCATCCTTGCCCGCCGCAGTCGGCCTGGCAGGCCGTGCCGACCTTGGGCAGGTGCTTGCGCAGCTGCTCGTAGGTCGAGAACTCGTAGAGCAGACAGCACTTGAGCCGCCCGCAATTGCCGAGAAGCCGGCTGTCCGTGAGCGGCATGTCCTGGCCCTTGGCCATCTTCACGGAGATCGGGTCGAACTTCTTCAAGTGGGACGAGCAGCAGAGCTGGCGTCCGCAGGGGCCGATGCCGTCCATCAGCTTGGTCGTGTCGCGCGCCCCGATCTGGCGCATCTCGATGCGAGAGTGAAACTCGTGGGCGAGGTCGCGCACGAGGTCGCGGAAGTCCACCCGCTCCTCGGCGTTGAAGAGCACGGTCACCCTGCGATGGCGCGGATCGATCTCCACGTCCACCACCTTGAGCCGGAGGCCGCGGCCGCGCGCCCGACGGCGGCACGTCTCCGCGTGCTCCAGCTCGAGGGCCCGCCGGTCGCGCCACTCGCGGATCTCACCGTCGCTGGCGCGCCGCAGCACGTGACGGTAGAGCCGATCACGCTTGAAGTCGGGCAGGAGGCGCTTGGGCCGGCGCACCTCGCCGATGCCCGTGCCCTGGCCCGTCTCCACGGCCACGACGTCGCCCACATGCAGGTCGACATCCGTGGTCAGGTAGTCCTCGGCCTGGAGCGGCTCGCGCAACCTGATCCCGATGAGGTATTGCGGCTCCGCTTCGGGAAGAGCGGCCGGCGTCGTTGCCGTCTCGGTCGTATCGCTCATGTCGTCATGCCGCCTTGTTTTTGGGTTTCGCGTCTTCGAGTCGGCTCAGCAAGACCTCGATGCTGAGTCGTGGGGAAACGTTACCCTGAATGGCCTGCCAGGCCTCGCGACAGGCGCGAAGCCCCGCCACCACTTCGTCGAGCGTGTGGCCCGCCGCGCTCGCGCGCCCACCGAATACCGAGGTGCGGGCGTCCGCGCCGCCCTGGGCGCACAGGAGATCGCGATACCAGAGCCAGCACGTCTCGACCATGGCCTCCGCCGCCTCGCGATCGCGTCCGATGGCCTCGCCGACCTGAAGCGCCGCGCCGGCGTCGCGGCTCTGCGCCTGCCCGAGCCATTTCAACGCCCGCTCGCGCTCGGGGCCGCCGCCTCCCGGCAGGAGGGCGACGGCGCCTTCCGGCACCACGGGCCGGAAGCGCACGATCTGGCAGCGCGAGAGCACGGTGGCGGGCATGGCGCGGAGCTGCTCCAAGATGAGGATGATCACCGTACGGGCGGGCGGCTCCTCGAGGGTCTTGAGGAAAGCCTGGGGCGCCGCCCCCGTCATGGTCTCGGCCTGGTCGACGATGAAGACCTTCCACGGCGCTTCCGCCGGCCGCAGCGCGGCCAACCGGCCCAGCTCGCGGATGTTCTCCACGCGGATGGCCTGCGTGCCCTTGGGATTGCTCTCGGGCGGCGTGGGCTCGATCAGCCGCACGTCGGGATGCATCCCGCGCGCGATCCGCGCCTCCGAGCCCGCGCCCACCAGGGTCGCGGCGAAGGCAAGGGCCGTCGTCTTTCGCCCCACGCCCTCCGGCCCGATGAAGGCATACGCGTGGGCCACGCGGTCGGTCTCGATGGCGCGGCGAAGGAGCGCCAGCGCCTCCTCGTGCCCGCGGATCGACTCAAGCCCCACGGCCGACCCCCCGCCGTTCCAGCAGCTCCTCGACAGCCCGCGCGACATCGGCGTGCAGGGTGACGGCGTCCCGCGCGGCATCGAGCACGCGCACGCGGTTCTTCTCCGCGCGGGCGATCTCGAGGTAGCCTTCGCGCACGCGCCGATGAAACGCCACGTCCATCTTCTCGAAGGCGTCGAGGGCGCGGCCGCCGATGCGCGACATCCCCGCCGCGGGGTCGAGGTCGAGGAGCAGCGTCAGGTCGGGAGTGACGCCGCCCGTGGCGAGCGCATTGAGATCGCGAATCGTCTCGAGGTCCATGCCCCCGCCCCAGCCCTGGTAGGCCAGGGTGGCGTCGGCGTAGCGGTCCGAGACGACGACGGCGCCGCGCTGGAGCGCCGGCCGGATGATCTCGGTCACGTGCTGCTGGCGCGCCGCCATGAAGAGAAACGCCTGTGTCAGGGGCGTCGGCGGTCCGGACTCCTGCTCGAAGAGCCCGCGGATGGCGGAGCCCAGACGGGTACCGTCAGGCTCGCTGGTCAGAACCACTTCGAAGCCGCGGGCTTGAAGCCACTGGCCGAGCCGCTCGCACTGGGTGGTCTTTCCGGAGCCTTCCACGCCCTCGACGGTGATGAGGACGCCACGCATGATGTAACTCTAACACATTGAAAAGGCGAGGGTCTCTCGACTTTGCCGGCTGCCTGTGATACGAGTATGACGCCGCAGAGAGAATGCCTTCCCTATTGCTGATCGGAGGACATCATGGAAATCCAGGAGCAGCTCCAGCGCCGCGTCGCCCGCTTCAACGATCGCGTCGCCGACTGGGACGCGTTCGCGGACGCGCGTATGGAAGGCTTCCGTCGCGCCCAGCATCGCTTCATCGGCGTGGGCGCCTCCGGCAAGGGCGACGCGAAGGCGATTCCCGCCGAGCACTTCACGCTGTCCATCATGTACGTGCCGCCCGGCCAGGGGAATGCCGCGCACACGCATCCCGTCGAGGAGGCCTTCTTCATCCTCGAAGGCAAGGTCAAAGTCTTCCTCGAGGACAGCAAGGGTGGCCGCGCGGAGACGGTGCTGGGCAAGTGGGACTGCATCTCGTGTCCCGCCAATGTCCTGCACGGCTTCGAGAATGTCGGGCTCGAGGGCGCGTACCTGCAAGTCATGCTGGGCGCGGGACAGCCCGGACTCATGGACTACGCGGATCCCGAGCTCGCCAAGAACCGCGACGCGCATCTCAAGCCCACCCGCGTCTGAGCGCTCCCCTGGATCCCGGCCAGAAGCTCGTCGGAGCCTCGATCCGGCGCAAGGAGGATGACCGCCTCCTGCGGGGTCTCGGTCGCTACACGGACGACCACGCTCTGCCCGGCATGCTCTGGCTGGGCATCGTTCGCAGCCCGCATGCCCATGCCCGCATCGCGAAGATCGACGGGCGAGAGGCCTCCAGGCTGCCCGGCGTCGTGGCCGTGCTCACCCGCGAGGACATGCCCGAGCTCGGCGGCTCCGTGCCCCCGCTCGTCCCCGCGCCGAGCTTCCCTTCCTCTCACCATCCCGTGCTCGCCGCAGCCGCGGTGAAGCATGTGGGCGAGGCCGTGGCCGTCGTGGCGGCCGAGACACCCTACCTCGCCGCTGACGCCCTCGAACGGGTGGTGATCGAGTACGAGCCCCTGCCCGCCGTGGCCTCTCCGGAGGCGGCGCTCGCCCCCGGCGCGCCCAAGGTCCACGATGACTGGCCGGACAATCTCGCGGGAATCTCCGAGACACAGACCGGCGATGCCAGGAGCGGATTCGCCAGGGCCGAGATCACAGTCGAGATGCGCCTCCACTACCCGCGCGTCGGGGGCATGCCGATCGAGCCCCGTGGCGTCCTCGCTTCCCTCGACGCCGTCACCGGCCTGCTCACCGTGTGGTGCTCGACGCAGGTGCCCTTCGGGGTGCGGAGCGGCATCGCCGCCGTGCTCGGCATGGCGGAGGAGCACGTGCGGGTCATCGCGCCAGACGTGGGTGGGGGCTTCGGCATCAAGGGCCACGTCTATCCCGAGGACATCCTGATTCCGGCCGTCGCGCGACGGCTCGGCCGGCCCGTCAAGTGGATCGAGACGCGGCGCGAGCACTTCCTCAGCGCCGCCGCCGACCGCGATCAGGAGCACCAGGCGCGCCTCGGCCTCACCAGAGACGGCGCCATCGTGGCGCTGGAGACTGATTTCACCCGTGATCACGGCGCGCATACGCCTCTCGGCGAGGCGATCGCGTACAACACCATGAACCACCTCGTGGGGCCGTATCGCGTTCCCCACTTCAAGGGCGTGGGACGGAACGTGGTCACCCACAAGACTTTCCTCGCCGCCTATCGCGGCGCGGGACGGCCGGAGGCGAATTTCGTCCTCGACCGGCTGCTCGACCGAGGCGCGCGCGCCGTCGGCATGGACCCCGCCGACCTCCGCCGCAAGAACCTCATCCGGATGGAAGAGATGCCGTGGCGGACGGGCCTCGTTTACCGCGACGGTGTGCCCATTGCCTACGACCCGGCGGATTACGTGAAGATGTTCGATCTCGCCCTC
>Ga0137394_10000187_pt1 | contig 43218 bp, 48 predicted proteins | sample czobulk116metaG_FD_108278 | JGI IMG/M metagenome (GOLD analysis project Ga0137394, IMG submission 108278) | Vadose zone soil microbial communities from Angelo Coast Range Reserve, California, USA - czobulk1.16 metaG | ecosystem: Environmental > Terrestrial > Soil > Vadose zone | place: USA... | reverse complement strand
CCTCCGCGCGAACTCGGCATAGCTCATTCGACACCAATGTGTTGTTGGTCCACGAAGCAGATTTCGACAAGTTCATCGCAGAGGTCTATAACGCAAAGGACAAGTACAAATACTGATATGCCACTGGCACACGCAGGATTTTTCGGTCGTATCTGTAATTGTATACCTTGTATTCGGCAGTCTGTGATAACGCAAACTAGAGCTTGTTCGTCCATCGCACGGGCATCACGAGCAAGAAGTGCACTTCACTCTGATGAGCCCCAACCGAAGTGCCAGATGCCCATCCCGGGTCTGTGATAGCAGGTGAGACTGAGACCTGAGTTTGTCGTAATCATGGGAGACACGCACCCCGCTTCAGAATGCCTGGAGAAATAGTCGAAGTCCACGTTCACTGCCATCGCCAAAACCAGCTGCAATGGAGGTGAACGACAAATACAGAATGCGATGTGGCGATCTTACAGCTCGTTCTTGGAGTGACAACTCCCGAATCACGGTTGATTCCCTTGGTGTGTTGTCCTCAGGAGATGGCAGCAAAGGCGCAAAGTTTACCGAGTATTGTCCTATGCACGATTAGATGACCACCTTATGCTTCTATGAGACGTAAGAAACGTGCCCGTATCGGTAAAAATTTCACGCCCAAAGCCACGGAATGCGCGACTGACACTCGCCATCTCTTCGCCATGGGAGCCGCGAAGCGTGAAGTGCCATGCCCAAAAGCCCTCATCGATCTTGGCAAACTGCGCGAAGTGATCTGGTGCTGGTTCAGGCTGAGGTTCACTGGCATTCGATAGTATGGCCTTCGGTGCGGCTCTATTGGGAACCTCAGTTCGACAGGTGCAGAATATGGGCTGCGGGCACCCCACCTGAGAAAAAGGTCGTATCGCCGTCTCCATAAATGCCAGCGTTGCTGGGCTTCAGCAAAGGTATCCAGGACGGGTTCGCCGGTAGGAGTGTAGTCGTGCCAGTCCTTGAGCCTTTGGACGTACATGCGGGAATTGATCCAAGCGAAAGGTCTCCGAATCTGGAACACAGAAATGAGTTGAGATAGCGGCGATTGAGCAATATCGTTCGGTACCCAAAGTACAGGGGTGCCTTCGCGGTCCATGATCACGGCGCGGAATGGCCGGTGTGTCCTGAGAATTTGGCGAGAGAAGGACGCCAATAAACCGCGAGGTTCCTCAGCGATAAACCCTAGTACCTCGCCGACCTCGTTTGCTATTCCTACCAGTCATTAACGGGGCAAGAACATGGTGGATGTGGCACCAACAGATCACATATTTATTCGTTTGCTCGAAGCCTACGAATATATTGAGCATTTCGAGCTGTCTGTACAGGATAAAATACAGTTCCAGTAGTTCGCAAGGGACGGCGCCTTGAAAGTTACTGACCGGGTCACCACGAGGGATTCATTCTGAAGGAGCCTCTTGAGACCATCCTCTGGATCGGAAGAAGGTTGCCTCTGGCTTTCTTCCCATAGAGGTGAGCTAGAAGTGTCGAGCGTGCTTTCGTCCTGAGCGAGGGGTAGTCTGGGATCAGGAAGTCTTCCGAGTCCCTGAGTTGTTGGACGGATGCGTGGCGTGGGTGGAGGTGGCCTAGTCCTTCCGCCAGATGGTGCGCCTCGGTCTGGAAACCTAGACAATGCAAAGGACCTTTTGAATGGGATATGTTGACATCTCACAGGACCTCCTAAGATCCCGAGCCTGTTCAGCTTGAGCATGGGCACTGGCAGGTACACGAATGTGTTCGGCGGTGACCCGGCCCGCGACCTCCGCGCACTAAAGTCTCGGGAAGTCGCTCAGCGCTCATCGCTCATCACTCGGAAGACGGACTCGGACTCTGCCATTTGGCTGCGCACACCGCACTAACGATTTTATGCATAGTCGTTCACGCCATGTCCTCCTGCGGCTGAGGAATTCTACACATAGCAGAACTGCTTCCACTGCCACAAAGCCTGAAGTATGTCCTTGCAGCATCAATCCAAGATACATTCTAACTTGTCATTGCTCTCAGCCATTGCCCACGCGTAGTTCTGGGACTCCCCCGACGCTTTCACATAATAAGCCTCCTCCAGACCTCGGGAAATGGGGACGGCCCCAAGGTTTCCTCTCTGACGTTGGCTCTTCACGGCCTTCTAGAACATCCGCTCCAGCCTTCAGGGATAGACGCGCTCGAGGTCCGGCTCGTGACGGCTCGGAGAGCAGGCATGACCATCGCCCTAAATATTCTGGCATGACGTCCCCCAACGAGACAAAATGGAAGAGGCCTCCTCCATTTCCCATGCTTCCTGCAGGGTCCAAGAGGCCCCCTCGTTCCCATCCGCGTGATACTCCTCCACACATATCTAAATCTGTCATCTATCCCACCCCTTCACCAAGCACCGCAGCACGCCCAGGACGAGCGACTCGTGAACCGAATCGCTATGTGGAGAGTGGCCGCTCTGCCCTGACCGAAGACCTCGTTGAAGAGGCCCCTTTTGAGGGCGAGATTTCTTACTCCGACCATGCTCTCGAAGTGTTGAAGGAAAGCAGGGCAAGGCGCTCAAAGGTAGCACACAAGGAGCGCGGATCATTGAAGCGAACTTTCAGGGACGATGATCTGCCCTCTCGCAGCCGCAATCGTGACACGCCTACCAAAGTTCTTGTACAGAATTCGAAGCCGAAGAGTAAACCCAGGACTCTGAACGAGACCAAAGTCGAGGTCTTTATTCCCAGCATTGTGTCTGTCGGCAACCTTTCCAGAATTTTAGGTGTATCACTGGGTACGCAATGCGTCGCACGGGAAAGCTTCGAATACTCATTGCTTGATTAGGTAGACTTCAGCGGAAGATGCGGGAATCTGGAATGGCGGAAGAAGCTTCCTATGATCATGGTATCGTTGTCTGTACCGCCTCTCCGTTCCCACCTCTAACGTCCATTCCTAGTCCTGACATCCGAGTATGCTGTCCTTCTAGCCCAGGAATTCAATCGTAACCCCGTCGTCAATGATGAAGCGGCATTTGATCTTCACCCTCCGTAAGGCCATCATCGTAGATCCAACGGTGTGCATGAGCCCGACTAAAATGCTCACGTGTAGACCACCCCTCGTGGACGCCTCGGAGCTACCTCTCAGGCCACCCATCGTAACTATTATGGGCCATGTTGACCATGGAAAAACAACGCTATTAGATAGCCTTCGTTCTGCCTCTGTGGCCAAGGGAGAGGCAGGGGGTATCACCCAACACATCGGTGCCTTCTCGGTTCCTGTCTCCAATTCCGTCGGGGGCAGTCTTGAGAAGATCACGTTCTTAGATACACCTGGGCATGCAGCATTCTCTGCGATGCGCGCTCGCGGGGCAGACGTGACCGATATTATCGTTTTAGTTGTGGCCGCGGATGATGGCGTCCGTCCGCAGACTAAGGAGGTCATTCAACTGGTCCAGAGGGATCCAGACGTGCAGCTTATAGTAGCCATTAACAAAGTAGACAAACCTGGCATTAATATCGTGCGTCGCAGCAGTCTACATCTTGACCCCCCATTGACATTCTGTATAGAGCAATGTTCACAATGCCCTTTTGGCCGAGGGCATTCAGCTTGAGGCAATGGGTGGCGACATACCTTCAGTGGAAATTTCTGGTTTAACTGGCCAAGGTCTTGACCAACTCGTGGAGACTATATCCGCTGTTGCAGAGATGCAGGATCTACGTGCTGACCATGAGGGCCAGGCCTGTGGTCGCATCATCGAGTCGAAATTGCAAAAGGGACTCGGGTGAGTATTTATCTGCCGCACCTGCCATCTCCGTTGTTCAATTCACGCATGCAGGCCTGTTGCCACCGTCCTTTTACTCCGCGGTTCACTCAAGCTCGGTGGCCACTTGATCGCTGGCACGACGCATGCCAAGGTTCGCATCATGACCGAGTCAACCGGCTCGCCAGTCAAGGTCGCGGTTCCCGGCATGGCGGTTACCGTGTCCGGGTGGAAGGAGCTCCCAGGTGCCGGCGATGAAGTTCTCGAAGGCTCGGAGCAGGACATCAAGAAGGCAGTGGCTAACCGACAGCGCAAAGCCAAAGAGCATGTCATGTTGGTAGATATCGACGTGATCAACACTCAGCGCCGGCTCGACCGCGAACAGAGGGAGCGCGAGGAAGCTGCCGATCGACCTGAGGTCACCGTTGAGACGGAGAAAACCCATGAGCTTCGGTTGATCATCAAGGCAGACGTGAGCGGCAGCGTCGAGGCTCTGACCAGCGCAGTCGAATGCATTGGCAATGAAAACGCACGGGTCAAGATCGTCCACACGGGTGTGGGCGAGATAACCGAGTCTGATATTCTCCTCGCGAAAACCTCAAAAAGTGAGGCTCCCTTTGCCCTTGAAAAGAAAAGAAATCACTCATCCCATTGACGTTGAACTTCTAGGCACGATCATTGCATTCTCAGTTCCAGTCCCACGCAGCGCCACCGTTGCTACTGGCGTACATGACATCCCCATATTCTCTTCGAAAATTATTTATCAAGTCATAGAGGACGTCAGGCAGCGCGTCGCGAACCTACTCCCGACCATCTACGAAAAACGCGTCTCGGGCGAGGCATCCGTTCTTCAAACCTTCGATATAAAGCTCGGCGGTGGACGCACTAAAACGATCGCCGGTTGCCGCGTCACGAAAGGTGTCGTTGAGAAGAGCAAGAAAGTCCAAGTAGTTCGCGACGGGGAGGTTATGCACGAAGGTAAGGATACAACCGTCCTGAATGAAGAGACCTTGTTACTTAGATTGCTCTTATCAGGTCGATTAGACACTTTCAGACACCTGAAAACCGATATCACCGAGGCTTCCAAGGGAATCGAATGTGGTATTAGCTTAGAGTCATTCGGCGATCTCAGGAAAGACGATGTCATTCAGGTATATAGTGACATAGAGCTTCCTAAAGTATTGTAGACAACAATCCTAGACACACTTACATCCTTCATTCTTCTACCTCTTCATTCCAATGTTTTCCGACGCACCTCGTGCGACTCGTCAAGGAAACTGCTCTAAGGAGCGTAGTTGTGAATATTTTGCTCATCTAGGACGAACTCCTTTGCGCCAACCGTCCCTGTACGCCCAGTCACTCCAAATGTAAAGTTCACGGGTCCCAAATCACGATCAGTCCTTTCTAGTAATACCCAGCTCCTTCTGTCACGCTTCTTCAATTGGACCTCAACCTGGAAAACTTCTCAGAATAACTCGAATAATCAGGTGTTCGAGACAAATCTTCACCTTGGAACCAAAAACTGTGAAGGATGACGCAGATGCGTCGACGGGTCCGAAAAGCTGCACGGAACGCGTGAACCGCTTCGATCCAGGCAGATAGAGATCAAAAAATATCTGCACACGTGAGCTTGACGTTTGAAGAACGGTGGATTGTCGTGCGGCGTGTTACCTCGGTTTCCTCAATTTTTACGATGCTCCGCTCTTTGTCTGTCTGTTTGGCGAATACGGTGACGTGAACTGTGTTTGGCGTCTGATAGTGATCGATCCGGCAGTTCACGACTTCCTCCGCCTTCTGTGGAGCAGTGGGACTATATGAGCGAACAACCAATGTCATCAGACCATGTTTGACGCAACACGTACGTCTTTCTTCGACTTGGGGACAAAAAGATGTCGCCCTTCCGTACACCCTTCAATCTTAAGAAATTCTTCAAATTCCAGTACACGACGCTTGCAACAAAAGTAACCCTAGTCGAACGTTCTGCGTCAGCACTTCCACGCCTCAGAAAGACATGAAAGACAACCTTGCTTCCCTCATGAAAAATGGGCTGTCGGGGTTCCGTCTCAGTGTAAGGAGGGATACACGGGACAGGCGCTCTCACCGTTCCTGGATGATAGACACATTTCGTCCCTGGCCCATCCCCGATCCGATTTTCCTCATCACTCACAAAAGGTACTTTACACCCTGCCCGCTTGCAGGTGGTACCATGAGGGACGGTGGCCTCCAAGTCATCTTCGTCTTCCACAACTTCCTTGATTGGCGCCGGCTGTACAATTGGAATGGCCGCCGAGCTCTCTGCAGGCTTTTGGGGTTGACTGCGAGTAGAGAGCATCGTGTATACTTCCTTCCCATCCGCAGATTCCGTCTTCATGAGAGGCCTACTTGGCGTGGACGCTCCCGAAGGCTCAACTTTGGGCGCATCCGCAGAGTGCACACCGCGCGTGCATCCCTATGTGAAAGGCCATACATATCCGGATTAATCAAAGACATGGACATCGAAGGTCTACATACGGCGATGGCCATAAACTCGTCAAAGTCTAAAACAGGCTTATTGACCGTGTTGCAGCAGGACCAAGACTTGAGGCCTTCATGGAATACCTATCATCTAAGGTGGTCAGGTGAGAAGGGAGTAATGTAGGGGACTAACCGGAGCGCCTGGGTGGTAGATACAAACTTCCTCTGCGTCACCATCCTCAAACTCCTTTCCACAGCCCTTGTGCATACATCGAGGCATTATTTCTTGTTCTTCTCTGAGTAAAGTCTTTTCAACAAGGCGGGTATGAGATAAGCCGTCTTGGCCGGGGTGATGCTGTAAGTGATAAAACAGCGAAAGCGCTGGAGGCCCTCCAGTACCGGGATCGAGCGGGCCGGTGATGGATTGGTATCGTACTATATACTATCCTGAGGATAGGTACGGTTATGATATTCCAGGCCCAAATGCCTCCCAAACTAAGAAACCCACCCCCCAGGGGCCCACTCGGCCCAGTGTTCTCGCGGCTGCGAGTAACCTCTGCCTCCCGGGACTCGTGAGTGTCCTCTCTTCCTTGTTTGTAGCGTCCCGAAACAAGGAGAGTATTCCATCGTCGCGTATCATTCGCGCTATGCTATCTACAAGATAGCGCCTTGGTCTATGAGCGGTGAAAGCTTGAACCTGCTCGATGTGGGCGAGCTTCCGAGCAACATCCCATGGCCGACCAACAACCTCATAAGCTAGTCCAGCTGCAACCCCTCCCGCTACCAGAGTGAACCCATGAACCACACGCGGTAAGTGTCGTTGCATGGAAGTCGACTGGCCGTCAGCTACCTTGAAGGGCTGCACAAGTCCTAGGGAGAAAAGTTTCACTTCCGTGGCTACATGGCGTGTGACCTCAAAAATCGCAAAAAATACAGAAAATCCTTCGGAAAGTACACACGTATTAGATGACAATGCCCACGGAGAAACGAGACCGGGCTCACCGCAGACGTCTTTAGCTAGCCCCCAGCCCCACCCATTCCATCCGCGTCCTGCCATGTCGCGGACGTCCATCATCCAGCTTCGGACCTGCTTTAGTTCGCGAAGGCTTTCCGTCCTGGTGGACTGATTTCGTGATGTTCCTCGGAGTACTTCCCTCCACGCATGAGACCAGTCCCCTCCGGTAGTACTACGCTCGAGAGCCAATCGAAGGTTATCGGTGGGGGCAGCCACGATGGCTTGAGCACCGCCAGCAATGGCACCTGAGAGGGCAGCGATCGTGATCGGATGAGCTTCTGAGCCATAAGAGCTGCTCAAAGCCGAGGAGCTCTCCGAGTAGGCCGCCCACAAGACCGTGCCAAGTGCTGTATTCACGATGATTGGTGGAAGAAAGTGCTTTGGGATAACTAGTATCTTGTAGAGGACGATGAGTTGAACGGATGTCATCGAGGTAGTAAAACACTCTCAAACGCACCCCATGCGTCTTCACGAGCCGCGTGACAAAGTCGGGGCTTAGGGACGTCCCGCCACTGGCAGCGAGACTCCTGAGAGACTGCCAACCACTGACTTTGCTTGCAAGTCGGAACGCTAAGAAAGAAAATCTCGCTTGTAAATATTAAAAACGAGGCTTACTTTTGGAAGGTCTGAACAGCCGTATGGGTCTGGAGAAATATAACGCGGCGCCACGAGTCAACGATCGTGCGACGGCGGAATACACGGGATTCGTCGTTCCTCGGCCGTCGGGGCGTTGTTGGTCATGACCATCGGACTCGTGTGACATACTGGCTCATACGAGAAGTCCAGACCGAACTTGTGTTTTCCGGATGACACGATGAGTGCAAATATGAAAATGCACGTGAAGTTCCACGGTCAGGAACGCCACGAAGGAAACCTTCTGCCGCGGTCCGCATTGCAGCGGAGAACCCGTCCAGCCGCATACCACCGTCTACCTCCGACCCGCCGCATACATTCCTACAATTCAATCGATAAAATAATTTGTAACCCACCTTGAAGAGCGGCGCGCAAACCCACGGCAGGAGTTCTGCATCTGCATCGTGTCCCTCAGATGCATCACACCCTTCGTCTATCCAGATCACTCTCGCGTCGTCACGTCCCTGACTCACGACTCGGAGCTGCCTCCTCGCCCCCCAACGACGACTTTCAGTGGTTTCCAAAGTTCTTTAATCTGGTGGAGCAGCACGTGCTGCTTTCCGCCGCCCTTCGAAAACTGGACGCCGCAGAACCGAGGGCTTCGCGTAAGCGGCGCCGAGATTTCTTCGCATCTCATCCACGACAGGACCCACCGAAGCGTGCCGCCGGTGTTCTGGAAAACGCTTTCCTTCCTGACGGTTTGTACCATTTCGACGAGGTTCGTCCTTTTTCGTTCCTCCTCTGGCGATTGCCCGTAAGCCGACTGCGGGAGCCCGCCTCACCTCGGGGAGCAGGGACATTATGACGGTGTCATTCGACGCTTCCGGGAAATGCGCGTGTCAAACTGGGACGATGAGAAAGATCCGATCTTGAAATCAGCTCTTGGCCGTCTGGAGACACTCTGCCCAAATGCGGGCACAACACAAACGCATTTATTGCACCTGGCTTCCGACGGGGAGATTCTTCCGCATGTTGACAATATCGGTGCAAGTGGATCCTGGATATTGGGCGTTAGCCTGGGCTCTGAGAGGGTTCTACGAATGGAATCTGTGGAAAACGATATGAACGAGACTCCAAAGTGCATGTTCGATGTCTTGCTTTCATCTGGTAGCGTATACATTCAAAAGTGAGGGAAACCATCTGCTTGATGTGGTCGTTGCTTGAAAATTCTAGGGACTCTGTTCGCTACAATTACAAGCACTCGATATTGTACGCCGATTCAACGCCGGAGAAAAGGGTATCTCACGGGCAGCGCATGAGCATCATGATCAGGGTGCGCTTCCAATTCTGACTTGCTCGACGGGATTAGTGACTTACAAATCACCACACCAAAGGATTGTCTCCCTCCGACCGCACTGCAGGAGGTACCACCTTGCCCGACAATATAAAATATACACGTAAAGACACAGTTGGGATCGAACACTTAGGCTACCGTTTTCAACGCCTTTGCCCAATGAGTCTCTTCACAGCCATTCTCGCGCTGACGGGTGCTGAACCGAATGCGAGTCGCAGAACGGGATACACACCGACAGTATAGGTGAACTTCGGGTGCCTGGGAGATGAAATAATGGCTAGGTGTTGAATCATCGTCGAGAAACACGCACCGCGATTGCACAACGTGGCGTAGGACGGTAAGCAGGAGGTTGTCCTGGACAATAAGTTGCCTGGATATCTTCTGTGTCAATACATTAAATGTTCCCTGCCAATCTTTTGGCGGATAATCAGAAGACATGAAAGAGCTTCAACCAAGTGCATGTACCGAAAGGTTGCGAGAACCGCCAGTTGCTGCGGATAGGACACGCGTGAGGGAGGATAGGCGAGGCAGGCAAAACTTCTGCATACTTCTTGACACCGTGGCTCTCTGGTGGCAATCTCATAGAGTGCTGCGCCAATGGCCCGAAATAAATCGATGAGACGCGAATACCTTGAGACTCGAGCATTTCGGCCAGGGTTTGTGTTGCAGCGGTACGACTGGTCAGCGACAATGATGCAAGGGGAGAGCCTGTTTCGAATGGATTAGGCATTGAGGTGGAGGACAAGTCCAGTGCACCAACCCTCAGCAAAGTCGGTTAGAATGATTACCCGCCCCGAGGCCTCTGCAAGGAGGGCCTTGTAGTCGCATGCCATGAGCACTGGCTCGATAACCTCTTCGAGTACACTGATTCTCCATGCGTCTTCGTCGATGTGGCTATCAGGGGCTACGTCGGAGCGGTCTGTCACATCCAGCGCGCTGAGGAACGACGGACTCGTGCCGCGCAGCGGTTTGCAGTCGTGTGAAATGACTAATGCTACGAGGTGAAGGTCGTAAGTGATACAATGCGCGCGGACCGTCTCGTGTACTGTTTCTCGCTGGGATCGAGACCATAAATTGAGTTGCATCGGCGCGACTAGACCCCAGGGAACAGATCGTGACCTCTCTTTCCTGTTATGCCAGATGTATAGAAGCTTTGGATAACGGTGATTTCGTTGTGTGAGATACGCCGCTGCCAAGAAGAAAGAGTCGATGCATTGATCTCACCGAAGCAATGTCTCTTGATCTCCCGGATGGCGGAGGGTGTCCAGACCCCTCTCGTCGATTCGGACATAGAGCAAAGACGGTATAGCCCAACTCAGAGAACGAAAGCGCCGCGTTCCTTCCCACACCTGAGAAGGGGCACGGGTGGATATGTGATGGCAGTATAAGGAGTAACAGATGCACCTTCCTGGGCCCCTAGGATTAGAATGGCGCATTTTTCTGTTGGAAAGGAGGAGCGGGGGGGAACCCCATAGAAGTCAGAGGCGAGCTCGAAGAGAAGGGAAGAGGTGTCTTGGAAGGTGGAAAGGAGGACGGAGATCGCGGCCAAGAGAACAGATATCGACAAGTGGACTGCCGAAAAGGCGAGATAGAGCAGGTAGTGGATCATCCTGCATCAACTCACACGGTACCTCAATGACCTGCCCCAAAGGAGGAATCGGCTTTCCATCCGAACGACCACCCCTTGCCCAGCCAATGACCACAAAACACAGACAGATCGGGGCTCCGAACACGCATCACCGGCAAGCGAGAGGCGAGCGTGCGAGATTATCCTCACTCATCATCTAGACCACCAAACTTTACACTGCACCACAGGCATCTCTGGGTCCTCACCAACCCTCGGTCTCTCTTGCAGGCCGATCATACCGCATGATCACTACAACTCGAGATTTACACGCTCTCCAATGTCAATCATCTCGTGTTTCTGACCGACTTGGCTCCATCATGCAATCCGTTACATCTTTCGCCACACCACTCCTCGTTCACTTTGTACGACGCCACGGTGCGCGATCGCCTTTGACACCTCGGACGCTCTTATCTTTTCATAGCCAAGCCATAATTAATGAGCGTACTCCCGAGCTCAACTACCGTATTGCACTGCTCGCTTTCCGAATTCCAAATCTCCGAAAGGGGCTTCCATGGCTCTGTCAATTGGCGTCGTACCGGTCGTTCTTCCTCGTCGCATTATTGGCACCGTATCCCGGTGTCCGCCGTGTGGGCCAGGTTTGAAATTTGAAATCGTAACCCGAAATTCCGCCACGGCCATGCGTCCGCTGGTCAAAAAATTCTAGACTTGCCTCTTGGCAACTCTTGCACTGATGCGAGGATTCAATCAGAAATCAGACTTCTCTTTACGCTGTACGGCTCCCTCGAGGGCTGTGTACCCGTACACTCTTTTCAAATGTGCATTCTCCAGATCATTGCTGCAACACCTTGACGTCACGGCGCCACAGCACGTCATTCGAACAGAACTAGAACTAGAATTATAGCAAAAAAATCTCCCATGCTACAATCGACGGTACAGAATCGTGACAATAAATTATTCGGTTGCAATCTATGTAGATACGGAAATGTGTCCGGAAACCTATCTGTCCACGTGTAAGTAAGATACATGCCAGTCTATCCATCTATTAGATACAATCAAAGAAGGGAAGACACTCCACGCTGTCTTCGTTTCACAGTCGAATAAAACAGTGTGGGCGTCATTATTGTTATCCTGCCAGGTGTACATGATCGATTCTGGTGTTGATAAACCAAAGTTCAGATAGCGCTCAAGGTGCAAGGTAGAGCGTCACGTACGGAAGCGTTACGGTCGATGGCTGACCGTCCTCAACTTGAATAAGAACAACATGGGAAGTCTAATTGCAAAAGCATATGAGGATCAGTTGGGAGTCAATCTGTCCGCAACGCACGTCATTCAGAACGTTGATTTCTCGCACTGTCCCATGCTTAAGCTGCCCCCGGGTATCCCACCACATGACACGGCTGCCAATCTATATGTCTGTTGTCAGAGCTATGCAACTGGTCGAGGAGAAAAATCAGTCTAACTTGGAGTGGCGGGTTCATAGCCGAAACAGAAGGAAATGTTGGATGTGGGTTGGCACCGAGGCCTGAAGACAAGGCCAGCACCGAATCCCTTTTATAACGCACGGAGTCGCCTGTATGAAAGAAGAGCACGATACGACGCAAAATGTTACTCCCACACAGTGCCACGCTTGCGTTCGGATGAGGGATGAGTCGAGGTAAGAAGAACGCGTGAATGAAATCCTAGGACCTCGCGTCTGATCAAAGGAGAAAGACTGGGACGGTTTCATCACATATAGGTGAGTTGTGCCAAGGGAGAAATAGCGACAGCCGTTTATTGAAAACTGTGATCAGTGGAATACGTTAAGGACTTCTAGGAGGGCGAAATATCGGATCCGGTTGCACCAAAGGTCGAGGCCTTGGAAGCATGGGCTGGGAACCAGGGCCTAATGTAATACTGCATGGTGCGGTGCGTGGCAAGAATGAAGCGCTTGCCGAAAGCGAAAAGGGTTGCCGGAGGGACCATGGTGAAGAAATTTCTCAGAAGGAAAAGAAGCAGGCACCGTTACTATCAGGCATTACACGTAATCGTAACGCGTGAACCGACGAAAAACCACGCGGAGCCTCACAAGGCAGGCGCAGGCGGGGAGGCTTTCGGTCGAAAAGTGCTGTTGGATCGAGGAGAGCAAGAGTGGAAACACCGCATACATTCGCGGCCAGAAGGGCACCGCTAGGGGGCGTCGAGGTCGGGCGCATGGTCGGAGCGTGGGTGGTGTTCTTATAGGGCGCTCGCGCATGAAAGGCGGAACATGATCGTTAATGGCAGAAGGGACCATAAGGCAAAGTGAGCGCGAAGACCAAGGAGCAGTGGTTAGAGACGGGGATCCATTTGCGGTCGCTGTCAAACAACCTTTCCCTCCGCTTCGTCTCGCCGCACCCTCGAACGACTTGCGACCACCCTCGAAGGTATTTGATCGAACGTGTGTTCTAAAACACACACCAACGCGGCACCAGAGCACCGACACGGTATCCAGGTGCCCCCTATTTGACAAGGGCGTATCTACCCATGCCCAACCAGCCCGCGGCCCCTGCTCCTGCGCGGCATGACATGTCTGTCATCCTCGTCACCGGTTCTTACGACCATGAAATACGGTTTTGGGAAGCCTGGAGTGGCATATGCTCTCGAACTATCTCTCGTTCCGGGGAGTCAGGAGTGAGTGAGGCATGGTCCCCTATCCAATCCGTCTTCCACGCTCACCGCCCAACCCCAACTTACGATAATTCTCACAGCAAGTGAATCGTCTCGCAATTTCACCTGAGTGTGTCCGCGTGTATCCCGGTCTCAACCCGCTTCCCTGATCTGATCCTAAACAGTAAACGTCTGTTGGCTGCCGCGATCCATAAGAAAGTCAACATATACGAAATTGCGAGTTCCTCATCCACACCCGTAATTGGATCTTCGATTGCCTTCACACACACACTTCTCAAGCGAAGAACATAGGTCACTTTCGAAGGCCACACCTCCAATGTCACTTCGGTATCTTTTCATAGTCAGGGAAAGTGGTTGGTGACGGGAAGTGAAGATGGGACCATAAAGATATGGGACCTCCGGTGAGCCCATCAGTGTAATGCACCGCCGCGCGTTACGATAAACCCCTTGGCAAGGAATACAAACTTGCATCGCAATTATAACAACGAGGCGCCAGGTCAATCTTACGTTCTTTACTCAATGCCATGATCGTGACTCAAGATATTCGTTTACACACAGTCAACGATGTTTGCGTTCACCCTAATCAAGGGGAACTGATATCGTGCGATCAAGCAGGCCGTATCAAACAATGGGATTTGTCGGAAAACATTTGCACGCACGAATTAGTGTGTATTCTTGGCGCCCTCGTGTTATCTCAACCAATTTGAAAGCGTACCAGACACCTGCTGGAGACGTCCCGATACGATCTGTTACCCTAGCGTCGGATGGATCGTGCTTAGTTGCTGGCAATAACAAGGTGGCAGACACGTGAGACTGCCATGGACTGAGTTCATATGATTGATCAATTTTCCAGGGTAAATGCTACGTGTGGAAGATTAACGAAGAAGGCCTTGGCCTACCCCGCTTCCAAGCTGTCACAAAATTTCAGGCGCACAATAAGTATCTAACGCGGTGTCTTCTCAGCCCTGATGTCAAGTACGGAATCTTCCTCGAGTTCTTCGTGGGTTTTCCATCTGAGATGAAGGCAGATATCTCGCCACTTGTTCTGCGGACACCACGGTGAAAATCTGGTCGATCACTTCCAATTATGAGTTCAAACTCGAGAAGGTTTTGCAAGGACACCAGCGCTGGGTGTGGGATTGTGCATTCAGTGCCGACTCGGCATACCTCGTGACAGGTGAGCAGTGCCCTGAGGAGTCACCCGTACAATTGTTTCTGATGCGCCACAAGCATCTTCTGACCATACAGCACGCCTGTGGGAGATGACGTCCGGAGAAACTGTCAGGCAATACAACGGACATCATAAAGGTTCGTTCACGTGTTACCGGAGGAATTAGCCTGGCCCTGAAACGTGTCCACTCGTTAGCTGCCGTCTGTTGTGCCCTACACGACGGAGCAGGTTAAAGGCAGTCGAGAGTGTGAGAAGAGGGTTACTCGGAAGATACGAGCAACGTAAGATAGTGTCGTACACACCTGTCCGTGGCGTTTCTAGTGTGAATATTGGTCGCACTGGCAGAGATATGGAGTGAGCGGGTGACCAGACTAGATCCTTTCGAGGAGCGTTTATGCCGCTGAGATGAAAATGAATGATGATACGCTCAGGGGCTCATTTGGCCGACTGATTCGGCAGGCGGGTGAAAGATAACGTGGAGCCCACATCCCGTCTCCGCCCCGTGGCTTGCATCTTAAAAAGATTTTTCGCCAGTCAGGTTTCCCCTCCGCTGCCAGCGTTGAGAGATTACAGCTCTTCATGTCGCATACTCCTCCCTTCGACAGCCTTCCTAGCCCTTCCATCCCTCTTGTTGAAGATGTCGCCCCCCAGTCTTCTATCGACAGCTTTCATGCCGTACAACGCGATCCCTCCTCTTGGGCTGGTGCCATGCCCGCCAGCCAGGGCCTTTATATGAATGAGCTCGAAAAAGATTCCTGTGGTGTCGGTTTCGTTTGTCATATCAAAGGTGAACAGGCCCACAAGATTGTCTCAGATGCCAAGCAATTGCTCTGCGCCATGACCCATCGGGGTGCCACCGGTGCTGACAGCCGCGATGGTGATGGTGCTGGTGTGATGACCGGCATCCCTCATGCGTTCTTTAAGCATGAGGTCGAGAAAGATCTTGGCTCCACCTTACCAGAGCCTGGCGAATACGCCGTGGGCAACGTCTTCTTCAAACACAACGATCCAGCGTCATTGCAGGAGCACCAGTCCATCTTTTCCGATATCGCCAGTCGCCTCGACCTCAGAGTCCTTGGCTGGCGTGAGGTTCCTACTGACGGCGCCATCCTTGGGCCTGCCGCCAGCAGCACCGAACCCGTCATCCGTCAGCCTTTCGTCGTTCTCCGTTCTCACTTCGGGGACGGCGATGTCAGCCAAGGCGGACATATTGACGAGAAACAGTTTGAGAGGCAGCTCTACGTCCTCCGAAAACACGCGACGCATAGCATGTTTGTGATTTCTTATCTCTGTGCAACGCTCTAAGCTCAACATATCGGACTTGTCCCGTATAAAGTACGCTCGCGAAAGGTTTTTACATCTGCTCCTTGTCTTCCAAGAACATTGTCTACAAGGGACAGCTCTCGCCTCGTCAAGTGTACGATTACTATCACGACCTCAACCATTATCTGTATCGTTCCCACTTTGCCTTGGTCCATTCCCGATTCTCGACGAACACTTTCCCTAGCTGGGATCGTGCCCAACCTATGAGATTGGCAGCTCACAATGGTAAGCAAAGTTTGCCTTGGCCCGCGGAAACGGCCTGGGTTGACTCGTTTATTCATAGGCGAGATCAACACGGTCCGTGGGAATAGGAACTGGATGCGCGCCCGAGAGGGCGTTCTGCACTCCTCTCACTTCGGAGACCAACTTGACCTGTTGTATCCCATCATCGAAGAGCGTGGTTCAGACTCGGCTGCGTTCGACAACGTTCTGGAGCTGCTTGTAGTTAATGGCGTCCTCACGCTTCCCGAGGCTGTAATGATGCTCGTCCCCGAAGCTTGGCAAGGCAATGAAAGCATGGAGCCGGAGAAGCGTGCGTTTTACAATTGGGCGGCTTGCGTTCAAGAGCCATGGGATGGTCCAGCGCTCTTTGCCTTCTCAGATGGTCGATACTGTGGCGCCAACTTGGATCGCAATGGCTTGCGCCCATGCCGGTCCATTGTCACGAGTGACGACATTATCATCTGTGCTTCCGAAGTTGGGGCTTTACCCGTTCCCCCAGAAAAGGTCGTCTCGAAGAATCGCCTGAAACCCGGAAGAATGCTCTTGGTCGACACCGTTGAAGGCCGCATTGTCGATGACAAGGAGTTGAAGATGAACACGGCAAGAAAACAGGACTTCGCTACGTGGGTTGAGCATAACGTGCTTCGGGTTCCGAACATCGTCAAACGTGTCACGCGCACCCAGTCCATCGATGTGAGCGTTGATGATTCACCGCTGAGGACCGATCCCCGGCTTGTAGCTTTCGGTTACACCGTGGAACAACTCAGCCTTCTCATGCTTCCCATGATCACCACCGGAAAGGAAGCGCTCGGCTCGATGGGAAATGATACGCCTTTAGCCGCCATGGCCACTAAACCTCGTGTCATCTATGATTACTTCCGTCAGTTGTTTGCACAGGTCACCAACCCGCCCATCGATCCGATTCGAGAGAGTATCGTCATGTCTCTGGAGACTTACGTCGGACCCGAGGGAAATCTCCTGGAAATGAGGCCAGAACAGTGTCATCGTATCCTTCTACCCTCTCCCGTACTTTCCATCGAAGAGATGAACGCCATGAAGAGTCTCAAGACCGCGTACATCACGTGGCCCTCGCGCACAATTGACGTTACCTTCCCGAAGGATGAGGGTCTTCCCGGTTACAAGAAAGCGCTCGACCGGGTGTGTTATGAAGCCACACAGGCTATCGAAGATGGCATGAAGGTCATAATTCTTTCGGATCGAGCGACCTCTCCTACTCGCGTGCCACTCTCCACCCTTGTTGCTTGTGGAGGAGTGCATCACCACCTCGTTCTCCAGAAGAAGCGAGCTAAGATTGCTCTTATGGTGGAGACGGCGGAGGCTAGGGAGGTTCATCACATCTGTGTCCTCGTCGGATACGGCGCAGATGCCATATGTCCATGGCTTATGATGGAAGTCATACACAAGATTGTGCGTGAAGGACTGTAAGCCAAAAAATCTCGGAATCTATGCTCGATTCACCGGGTTTCTAACATCATTCTACCGTAAAGGGTGAAGAATGACATGACACTGAGCGAGCTTATGACGCAGTACCGGTCTTCGCTCGACAACGGTATCCTCAAGGTCATGTCGAAGATGGGTATCTCCACCCTCCAATCGTACAAGGGAGCTCAGATTTTCGAGGCCCTGGGGCTACACAAGGAAGTTATCGACCGTTGCTTCGTCGGCACGGCGAGCCGTGTTCAGGGAGCAACATTCGATCTCCTTGCCATGGATGCATTCGAGCTCCACGAGCGTGGCTGGCCATCTCGTGAGACCTTGATTCCTCCTGGGATGCCGGAATCTGGCGAGTATCACTGGCGGGACGGTGGGGAGCCGCACGTCAATGACCCAGAAGGCATCGCGAATCTCCAAGATGCCGTCCACGAGAAAAACTTACGGGCATACGAGGCGTACTCGCGGAATGCGGACAATCAGTCAAAGGTTATCCACCTTCGTGGCTTGCTCGAGTTCTGCTACGAAGAGGCCTCGCCCATTCCTATTGAGCAGGTGGATCCTTGGAACGAAATCGTCCGTCGTTTCGTCACCGGGGCCATGTCTTATGGCTCGATCTCAATGGAGGCTCACTCTACTCTCGCAATTGCTATGAATCGACTTCGCGGCAAGTCAAATACCGGAGAAGGTGGCGAGGATGCCGAGCGATCACAGAGACTTGGCAATGGGGATACCATGCGCTCTGCCATCAAGCAAGTGGCCTCTGGCCGCTTCGGAGTCACCTCGAATTATCTCGCGGATGCCAATGAACTCCAAATCAAAATGGCGCAAGGCGCGAAGCCTGGAGAAGGAGGTGAACTTCCTGGTCACAAAGTATCTACTTCCATTGCCCGGACGCGTCACTCCACCGCTGGCGTTGGACTCATCTCCCCACCCCCTCACCACGACATCTACTCCATTGAGGACCTCAAGCAACTCATTTACGATCTGAAATGTTCCAACCCACGCAGTCGTGTGTCCGTGAAGCTGGTTTCCGAAGTTGGCGTGGGCATCGTGGCAAGTGGTGTTGCAAAAGCAAAGGCAGACCACATCCTCATCTCAGGACATGACGGAGGAACTGGCGCATCGCGTTGGACCGGCATAAAAAACGCAGGGCTTCCTTGGGAGCTTGGTTTGGCTGAAACGCATCAAACGCTCGTTTTGAACGATCTTCGGGGTCGCGTGGTCGTGCAAACTGATGGGCAGCTCCGAACCGGGCGCGACCTTGCGATCGCGTGTCTTCTTGGAGCCGAGGAATGGGGATTCGCAACTGCGCCGCTGATCGCCATGGGATGTATCATGATGAGGAAGTGCCATCGTAAGTCTAGTCCTCGCTCATCCATTCGTGATCAGATGTTCTAACGCTCCTGGGAATGTAGTCAACACATGCCCTGTTGGCATCGCCACACAGGATCCACAGCTGCGCGCGAAGTTTGCCGGTCAGCCTGAGCATGTCATTAACTTCTTCTATTACCTTGCCGAAGAGCTTCGCGGATATATGGCAAAGCTCGGCTTCCGAACTATCAATGAAATGGTCGGGCGATCTGACATGCTCAAATTCAATGACAGCCTTCGCACTCCGAAGACACAGCATCTCGATCTGTCGGAGGTCCTGAGACCTGCATGGAAGATGCGTCCAGAAGTTGCGACTTATTGCGTTCGGCAGCAGGATCACAAGCTCTATATCCGCCTCGACAATAAGTTCATTGATGAGTCGGAACCGGCGCTTACGAAGGGGCTCCCCGTTCGCATCGAGTGTACCGTGGTCAACACTGATCGTGCCCTCGGAACCACTCTTTCGTATCGCGTATCCAAGCTATACGGAGAAGAAGGACTCCCAAAGGATACCATTCATATCGGCATGAAAGGATCGGCGGGACAATCTTGCGGGGCTTTCCTTGCCCCGGGCATAACGATTGAACTGGAAGGTGACGCCAATGATTATGTTGGAAAGGGCCTCTCGGGCGGCCGACTCATCGTTTATCCTCCGCGCAATTCCCAGTTCAAGGCGGAAGAGAACGTCATCATTGGCAATGTCTGCCTCTATGGCGCCACTTCGGGTGAAGCATTCATTCGTGGTATTGCCGCAGAGCGGTTCGCAGTTCGAAACTCCGGAGCCAATGCCGTCGTTGAAGGTACAGGCGATCACGGATGCGAGTACATGACGGGTGGGAGGGTCGTTGTTCTCGGCATCACAGGACGCAATTTCGCCGCAGGAATGAGCGGTGGTATCGCATACGTTTTGGACACAGCTCACACATTCGCGTCAAAAGTTAACCTGGAAATGGTCGAGCTCGGGTCGGTATCGCAACCACGCGAAATCGCTGAACTTCGCAGCCTCATCGAGGAGCATCGTCATTATACACGTTCCGAAGTTGCTGATCGTGTTTTGCGGGACTTCCACCACCTCCTACCCTATTTCGTTCGCGTAATGCCGTTTGACTACAAACGAGTATTGGAAGACCAAGTGGTGAGAGCCAAGGAAGAGAAGTTGCGCCAGAGCGTCATCGATCTTGTGCCATCACGGACTGCAAGCCAAGTGGATCTTGCTCCCAACGTTCTGGAGGACGTCCTTACTCCGAAGGAGCCACACGCTCCGCAGATCGCACCCATCAAGCGCCAAGAACCATTAGTTGTCGATGTTGAGGATTCGATGGCTGATGAAGCCTCGACGAAACAGCGCTTGCACAAGCTGGACAAGATGCGCGGATTCATGAAATACACACGCCTTGGAGAAGCGTATAGGCCCCCTCGAAAACGCACGAAGGACTGGAAAGAGATTTCGAGCCGTTTAACGGAAAGCGAATTGAAGTACCAATCGGCGCGTTGCATGGACTGCGGTGTCCCGTTCTGCCAATCAGACATGGGATGCCCGATCTCCAACATTATTCCGAAATGGAATGATCTCGTTTTCAAGGGGCAGTGGCAGGATGCATTGAATCGCCTGCTGATGACCAACAACTTCCCGGAGTTCACTGGTAGGGTCTGTCCTGCACCGTGCGAGGGTGCTTGTGTGTTGGGAATCAACGAGCAACCTGTCGGCATCAAGTCCATCGAATGTGCAATCATCGACAAGGTTACTGAACCACCTTCTTTGCACGACCCGCCTCACTTATTTCATTCACAGGGCTTTGAAATGGGCTGGATGGATCCTAGTCTGCCGACATTCAGCACCGGAAAGAGGGTTGCCATTATCGGTTCTGGTCCAGCAGGCCTTGCGTGTGCGGACCAACTGAACAAAGCCGGGCACAAGGTAACGGTTTATGATCGTAACGATCGCATGGGCGGGCTTCTCATGTATGGAATTCCTAAGTACGTGACAGTCTTATCGAGAGGGGTTAGAGACTGAAAATCTCCCACGTCCAGCATGAAGCTCGACAAGTCCATCGTTCAACGCCGCCTGGACTTGATGGCCGCAGAGGGCGTGGTAGGACTCGTGCACTTCACGTTTTAGGGCTCACTAAAACCCCCGAGTTGTAGGTATTTGTTCCGAATGCACATGTTGGCGTGGACACCGACATACATGTCATCCGGGCTGACAACGACGCGGTAGTTTTATGCACTGGTGCGACCTGGCCCCGAGATTTGACAATCAAGGGTCGTGATGCAGATGGCATCCATTTTGCGATGGAATATTTACAAGTAAGTAATGCTCCACTCCTTCATGGGAATTTTCCCGTCGTCACGGCGTTTGACGAGATTATCTCGTTATGATTAGCTGAACACCGCATCACTTCTGGATTCGGGGCTCCAAAACGGCAACTATATAAACGCGAAGGGCAAGGATGTTATCGTCATCGGAGGTGGTGACACGGGAAATGACTGTATAGGCACGGCCATGCGGCACGGTGCCAAGTCCGTGACCAACTTCGAGTTGCTGCCGCAACCGCCTGACTCGCGTGGCCGTGACAACCCCTGGCCCCAATGGCCTCGGTGTGTCTGGATGTTGTCCCTATCATCCGTCGTGGGACTAAACCGCATCTAGCATTTTCCGCACAGATTACGGGCACACAGAGGTCGCGGCACACTTCGGTAACGGTGGGTGTCCTTCTGCGATGTGGACTCGATCATAGTCGCTGAAGCAGACCCTCCGCAGACCCTCGCGAATACTGCATTCAGACGAAAGAATTCACCGTAGATGAAGAGGGAAATCTGCAAGGCCTCAAAACTGGTAAGTCGTCGCGTTGGGCCCCCTCCTCGGGCTACTCAGCTGGCGTTGTATGCAGCTCGTGTCGAGTGGACAAAGGACAGTGGCGGCCGCTTCAAGCCGGAAGAAGTGCCTGGCACGGAGAAGTATTTCCCGGCACAGCTTGTGTTCCTTGCTCTTGGTTTCTTGGGCCCGCAACCAGAGGCGCTTGAGGCGCTTGGAGTGGACCAAGACGCACGTTCGAACATCAAGACTCCCAAAAAAAAGTATTCGACTAACATGGATGGTGTCTTCGCGGCGGGTGATTGTCGCCGTGGGCAGTCGTTGATTGTCTGGGGTATACAGTGAGCACGGCTGACTTGCTCCCGCATAAGCCTAGTCTGATCACGTTGATGCTTTTCACAGGGAGGGCCGTGGTGCCGCAGCGGAGGTAGACATGTGGTTGATGGGCAACACGCGGCTTCCGGCTGTTGGAGGCATCAAAGCGAGAGTGAGTGCCCTTCAACTAGAGCTCACTTGCGAGATGGACGCAGTCTGACTTTATTTAGCATTACGTTCCGCCGCCCAGCAAGGTCCCCAACGGAGGTCCTGCTGTGATCGCCGTAGCTGCATAAATTTAAAGAGGAAAGAAAGCGCGCCCGTAGCATTTCTGATCTATGTAGTATTTCTCACTTGGCAGATTCGATCGTGGATGGAATATTCCCCCCATGTATCAATGATCAATAAATAACAAATGTCGCATAGTTTTTATTCCCATATGTTCGCTTGTTCGGGCGGGAATGAATTCAAGACAGGGGGCAGCTCATCTCACAAAGTACAATACAATCGTTCTTCCATCTCGGGCCCGGGCATAGATCGTGAATGCCAGTGGACGTAAAATGCCATTAAATATGAGCGCCTTTGACCACGGCTGTTTCATGTACAATGGACAGAATGTATATCTTTACAGGAGCTTTTGTCGCCCTTTTGCACAAAGCAAACCCTCGGCAACCATTACTGTGGACGGAATCGTACATTCGGCAAGATAGATGGAGATATGCTTCTATTCTTGGTATATTCGGACAAAACCCCCACCCCACTTCTCCATCAGTGCCTTGCCCGAGGCAGTGGGCTGCGTAAACGCGACCTCGCCACGACGGGGATTCAGAGGACATCCATGCACGAAAGTCGCGGCTGCAGCATCGAGCAGGCGGAGCGCGATGCCGCGCCTTCGGAACGCAGAAGGCACAAATACACGCGGGATGCCCATTGGAGTTGCGAGAGGCTCCGGTCTGCAAAATAGGCTGGAATTGGTGTCCACAGAGACCAGGCGAGCTGTAGGTGGAGGCAAGTGATTCGCTTCCAGGCGTGTTTCGGTGGCTGGCCCTTGGACCTCTGCCGGAGAGGCGATGGCCATAGCAGTAGAGATGTGAGTGGTAATGACACAGCCGGCAATGGTTTCGCAAGAAGGTGACCGCTCTGACGGAAGGAGGAAAAGGTAAACCTTTGAGACGCGAAGTACATCGCGGGTAAGTGGAGGCGAAGAGAGGTGCAATGATATCGTTTGTAGTAGTGTAGTTAGCTAAACAAAGTGATTGTTCGGCATCTCGTCAGACGAGTCTTCAGAGTGATTATTGAAACATACTTTCGAGCCGATCTTCCCCCCAGCATCGGCGCTGATGGATATGATCCTGCCGGGCTTGCCATCCTTGAGCTTCACGCCGGTAGCTATCTCGAAGACCTTGACCTCCGCGGCAGCTCTTTCTTCATCACGTCGCCACTGCATACCCCTCTGGACCCTTGTGCAATGGGAATTATGCAAAGTCTCATCCTCCGGTGCGCCCTTGGTGTAAGTAAGATCGCAGAGAGGACATGTGCGAAGGACGGAGGAATCGAGGGTGAAGTGGAGTTGGATGAGAGTCTTGGGAGGGCGATCTTCTTTGCTCTTGTACTTGTGCTTATTCTTTGGCTTGTCTTTAGATATCGAAGTGGAGCTGGAGGCGATCGTACGAGCGCGTTTGAGAGGCTGGGGCGTGTTGTGGAAAGCGAGACGTTCGGCGAGGGGACGCTTTTTCGTATGTTCCTGAGAGGATATGTCAGAAGGAGAAGAGGAGCGCAGTGGAACGCGGGAAGAGCGAGAAGTGGTATAAGTCCGCATGGATGGAGTCAAAGGAACAAGGAGCGCGTTTCCCAAATCGCGGTCGTTGATTAAAAACGCGTCAGTCACGTGTCCGTTGGCCCGCCTAATTTCCGATCCCGATCAGGCTTGCGTCGTCAGCTGCAGCAGCTCGCCCGCTGCTCCGTCTTGATGCCCGTCCTTCACAATGTTAGATTGTCCCTCACTTGTCTCTCAATCGCTGCAAATGCGTACGTTATACCTTTCTATTCTAACATTTTGCCGACATCTCATCGCTTACCTGTAGTCTTTTTGCTGGCGGAATCTTCACGTTCCCTCTCATCTCACCTGCTCTCGCCCTTCACCTCAAGCTGACACAGCCACAGTTGACGACAATCGCACTTCTGTGAGATTCTCAACTACCAGATCCGCGCTTTCTTTCTGAACAGTCCCAGTGGGATGATGGGTCAATACCCGTTCGCCGTCCTTGTCGGCAAAACAATTGATAAATATGGCCCCTGGGCGTGCTCCTTAATCGCCTCCTTCCTTTTTTCCACCGGGTTTAGTCTCTTTGCTGCTGAGTTTGCAAAGACTCCTGATGACATTGCGGCGCCATCCAAGTCATCCTTCAGAATTCTCGCTGCTTGCTTTTTCCTGATGGGGCTCGGGACCGTTTCCTCGTATGTCTCTCATAGTTATGTCTCCACTTGTCCTCACATCCAAAAGTTATTTCTCGTCTCTCTTTGCAGCCTCTAGAATGTTTCCTCGATACCTCGGTGCTGCATCGGGAGCAAGTATGACGCTCTTTGGTCTCTCTCCGTTTTTCCTCTCTCTCCTGGCCTCCAGATACTTTACCGACTCGTCCACGGGCTTGGATGTCACCCATTTCTTAATATTTTTGGCTGTCACCTCTGGACTTGTTCATCTTGTCGGCGCCTTCACCCTTCACCCACCCAAACCTCAGTGTGATGTCTCGTCACTATCCGAAAGCTCTACTCTTAGTGATGAGGAGTGTTCCACTGACGAGCGCCAGCCCCTTTTACGCAACAAAGCATCTGGCTCGGGTATGCAGGCCACACCCGTCGACGAAAGTAGATCTGTCCTATGTCTGTTTAGAGATCCTTACTTCTGGCTTCTGGCTCTCATATTGCTCATCATACTTGGTTCCGTGAGTAACCGGTTTGTTATCCAGTCTGTATTTTTGATTAATCATCTACAGTGTGAAATGGTCATCTCGAATATAGGAACCATTGTGCTTTCCCTGTGTCCTGAGAATGTGTCTGGTGTTAGATCCCCCTCTGCAGAAAGCGTAACTGCAACTCAAGTCCGCCTTCTTTCCGTCTCAAATACACTATCACGCCTTCTTTCCGGCCCTCTTGCGGACTTCGTATCTCCTCTCACCCCCTACGTCCCTCACAATACACCACCACGCGCACCGAGCTATCGAATTAGTAGAGTTATACTCCTGTCTGGCATATCTCTTCTCTTAGCAGGCACATTCGTATATTTAGAGCTAGCGATCAGAACCCCGGATAGCTTCCGAGTACTCAGGTGTGTTGTAGTAATCCGATTTGAGTTTGCACATTACTCAATGGGCTTATCAGTATTGGCACCGGTGCTGCGTACGGTGCCACATTCACAGTTCTGTGCGTCAGCGTTTCCTACTTTCTCCCCCCCTTTCATCACTCACACTCCTCCCTTGCCCAGACCAAGCATCGTATCTTCCATCTGGGGAGACAGTGACTTTGGGCGCAACTTTGGTATCGTAACCTACGCTCCCCTTATTGGCACACCCCTCTTTTCATGCCTCTACGCATTTGTCTCTGCGCACAACAATGTTGGTGGCGGAGTCTGTACAGGAGTCTCATGCTGGAGCCTTACGTTCTGGGTGAGCACTGGCGTGTCCCTTCTGGCTTTCGTCGCGAGCATTCTTTTGTGGCGGCGATGGAAGGAGCTAGTCTAATCAATTCTACCTACCCGCACATTTCCGTGTCTAGCTTCCTTTGAGACCCTTTCCAGTCATGCCTACGCAACCAAACGGTGCAATGAGCCACATCCATGCTCTCGTTATTTACACATTAGACCTAATTACACCTACATCATGTAGTTTCCATCTTGTATCATACGTTATCTCTGCCTTCGTACGTTGTGCCAGGGATCAGTAGTGTCATCAATAGAGCGTCGATCATCAAACGTTGCGCTCAGCTGACTGCAGTTTGGTGGGTGGCCACACTACGCAGCATATGTAGTCATGTTACTCCAAATCTGATCTCGGGCTTATTAGAATCGTGTTGAGCGCGAGGGCTCGGGACTAGTTCTTTGAGTTACTAGAGGATGCCGCTTCTCTCTGCGTATACCAACCCTGGGTTAAGGTAGCCGTCCGTAACTTAGGGTCCAGAGGGAGACTTTCAGCCCCACGGCTCGGCGGAACCCTGACGACGACATCGAGCACAAGTTCACAGTATGCTCCAGGGGGGCCCCTCGAGATATGCGTGAAGCTCCAGGGCTTATTGCTTGCGCTTCCCTTTGATCACCAGGCGTCGAGGGTGTCTGCCAACGTACGATTAAGCGTCCCTTTCTCATCGGGTTGGGCTCACATAAATCCTCGTTATTTTCATCACTAGTTTGATCGTGGAAGACGGAGGCAGCATCCGAGGCCTCATTAGCACCACATATCTTGGCTGGGACTGTTCCAGCTTGTGTGCCTTTGCGCATTTTGTGTGACCTGCCGTTTCATTCATCGTGTGATACGCCCTACATCTGTTGAACAGCCGCGGCCGAATACCACGAATGGGTGAACAAGGTCTGCTGGTTGGGATCATGTGTCTGATAACTGAACTGGAGGTGGAAGGCGAGTTGCCAAAAGCGGTCGAAACGTGCCCGGAGCTTCCCGACTGGCAATCGATCTTGATTATTTGATTTGACCATCGCGACACGACTCGATGGTGGACAAACCTGCCATACAGAAACTATGGGGTGGCCGCTTCACAGGCAAGACGGATCCACTGTGATTCTCTCTCATATCACTCTCCGTGAGACCCGGTGGCTGACTCCTCAGATCGACAAAGCATGGACGCGTTTAATCAATCATTGAAATACGACCAGAGGATGTACGCTGCGGATATTCTTGGCTCGATCGCATATGCCAAGGCATTGGCACTCGTTGGCATCCTCACCAAAGACGAGGAAAGCAAGATGATTCAGGGTCTCACGGCCGTTGGGAAAGAATGGCAAAGTGGCCAGGCGTGTCTTTCACGTTCTTCACCACGATCTCCTGATCGCTCATCCTCAAAACAGTTTCAGGTTCAAGCGGACGACGAGGACATTCACACTGCGAACGAGCGCCGCTTGAGCGAGCTGATTGGGCCATTGGGAGGGAAGCTGCACACCGGCCGGTCGAGGAATGATCAAGTTGCGACGGACATGCGCCTTTGGCTCCTCGAGCAAGTCAGCGAGGTAGAAGCGAGCCTGGTCGCACTCATCCGGGTCATGGTCGAGCGCGCTGACAAGGAGAGGGACCACCTCATGCCGGGGTACACCCACCTCCAGGTTTCATTTCCTTTTACTTATCTTGCACCCGCGCGAATCCCTAATCGACTTTACCGCCGCTCTAGCGCGGCCAACCCATTCGTTGGTCCCACCTCCTCCTGTCCCATGCCTTCTCCTTCAGTACGGATCTCGAGCGCCTCCGTCAGCTCGTCCCGCGAATATCCGTTCTGCCCCTCGGCTCCGGGGCACTTGCGGGCAACCCCTTTGCCGTTGATCGTCACTTCCTCGCGAAAGAGCTCGGATTCCAGTCCCTCGCGGAGAACAGCCTGTGGGGTGTGGGCGACCGCGACTTTGTCATAGAGTTCATGATGTGGGCCAGCCTGACGACGACTCACTTGAGTCGTATTTCAGAGGACTTTATCATTTACTCCTCGGCCGAGTTCGGCTTTATCACTCTGAGCGACGCATATAGGTCCGCTCTCGCCGTTGTTTCACTCCTAAGTGAAGCTATGGCTGACGAGTCTTTCTCAGTACTGGCTCGAGTATGATGCCTCAGAAGAAAAATCCTGACTCGCTAGAATTGCTTCGTGGCAAGGCCGGCCGCGTATTCGGAAACGTCAGTATTTGGTTGCTCGCGTTCGTGATCTTCTACATTGAGAGCGGGATAGATGGCAGGATTCCTCGTGAGCTATAAGGGCCTACCCTCTACTTACAACAAGGATCTACAAGAGGACAAGGAACCCTTGTTCGACACAGTCGACACTATCTCCGCATGTCTCCGCATTGCTGAAGGGGTCCTGAATACATTAGACGTAAGTTATTCTAGATTATGCCAATGACGCCCTGCATTCATGGATTTTCAGGTGCGCCCCGAGAGGATGAGACAGGCGCTAACGATGGACATATTGGCGACTGACTTGGCCGACTATCTTGTGCGCAAAGGAGTGGGTTAACTTGTTGAGATAACTTCCGCAGCCCGTTCTGATACTTCGCAGGTACCTTTTAGAGAAACCCACCATATATCCGGACGCGCCGTAGCCCTGGCAGAGTCCCGAAAGTGTCAACTAAATGAGCTCACAGTCGCCGATTTCGAAAGCCTTCATCCGGACTTTGGTGACGACGTCCATGACGTGTTCGACTTCGAAGCGAGTGTGGAGAGGCGGCAGGCAATTGGTGGACCTAGCCGTGCGATGTTAGACCGACAAGTTGCGATACTGCGAGAGAAGATTGACGGGTAGTGTAACTAGGATGTATGCTCTCGAAAGCGAATAAGTTGTGCGGAAACATGCCTTGATACCCACTGGCACTAGCGTCCGAATTGGAACTCTACCGATCAGAATACACCAGTTTCAGAGCACGCCTTCATCTACGTCTAAGTTTTTCACAAGGACGACAGGAGTCGAGGAGCAAGCGACATTTCTCCTTTATTTTTCAGATTGATCGATTGATTTTATTTACGCACGGACATTTGGCACGATACTTAGTAGGGCGGACACGCAAAAGGGGGGAAGGCAAGGGCCGCAAGCGGGTGACTGGTGACACTGGTGACTGATTGCGGCGTTGGCCGGCTGTGTTGTGCTGTGCAATTGCAGCCTCCGTCGTCCCACTGCCTTCCCTTGGACTCTCTGTTCCGCTCCCTCTCCCCTATTACTCTCCATTCTTCTCCAACTTTGATTGTTGTCGAGGACTCGAACTCCTCCATTCTCTCACACTTCCACCCATACATCACACCGTCACATCATGGCAAGGGACAGACTTGCAGCAATGAGAGTCAGTGTTGCCGTGTTCGACCTACCGCAGTTGTATTGATAGCAGTCTCCTCAGGCTCAGCAGACGGCGGGCAATTATTCCAGCAAGTATGTCTCGATCGCATTTTTTCTATGAGTGCCAGCCTAAGCCATTCTGCCATTTTCTAGCCCCTCGTATCCAACACAACGCTCCGGTAACGATGGAGGGTACCCTCGCCGACAAAACCCCTACGCCCAACAAGAAGACAATACCAGCTATGAGATGTCCGACGTGGTGAACCCTAGCACAGCCCATTTAACTTCAAACATGGCCGGAGATACTATGGCGACTTTCTATGACGAGGTCAGACCCCTCGCATAGGATGAGCGACTATCTTTGCTGACGCAGTCGTCTTACTTCAAATAGATCTCTTCCATTCAAGATAGCATCAGGCAGTTCAACGACAATGTTTCGAGAATAGCGGATCTTCACGCGCGGTCACTCAACAACACGGACGATGCGGCAGCTGCGCGGAACCACGAAAGGCTGGAAGAACTCGTCAGCGAGACAAGTGCCATGAGCACATCTCTCAAGCGAAGGATTCAGTCTCTGGAGCGCCAGGGTGGATCCGCGCGGGATGTGCAAATCAAGAAACAGCAGGTTGGTGCTGCGTCGCATCGTTTTCCTAGGTGGCGTCATTTTCTAACCTCCGTGGTTCGGTACCGGTCATCAAAAGACCGCATTGGTCAAGTCGAAATTCGTCGATGCCATTCAAAGTTACCAACAAGTGGAACAGCAATACAGGCAGAAATACAAGCAGAGGATGGAACGCCAGTTCAAAATCGGTGCGACTCCTTCCAGTACACTTTTTGTATTTGTACATCTCAGACGAGGATCGTGTTTCCAGTCAAGCCCGACGCGTCACCAGAGGAAGTTCGTGCTGTCGTCGATGATAGCCAAGGCGGACAGATATTTTCTCAAGCTGTGCGACTCATTCTTTTTATTTGTAAATTGACGCTGAACCTTTGATTAGCTCATGAATTCGAACAGATACGGCGAGTCTCGCGCCGCCTACCGTGAGGTGCAAGAACGCCATGAAGATATCAAGCGCATTGAGCGGACCATCGCCGAACTCGCGCAGCTATTCAATGACGTCCGTCTCTCCGTGCCCGCTGTGTGATTGCTTTCCTGACTTTACCTTGACCGTCAGATGAGTATCCTGGTCGAGCAACAAGACGAGACTATCAATATTATCGAGGTCCAGGCTTCGGAGGTTGAGAAGGATGTCGAAACTGGGTGAGGACGGGTCCTCGACTGCCTGAACCACTTCTGACTCATTCCCCTTCGCAGTCTTGGCTATACGGAAAAGGCCGTCTCATCTGCAAAATCTGCACGCAAAAAGCGCTGGATTTGCTTCTTCATATTCCTCATCATCCTCATTATCGTTGGCGTTGTCGTGGCCATTCAAGTAGTGAACCACAACAAGAAGTAAAATGAAGCTGGGTTGTTCTGACTCTCTTCTCCGTGACTCGATTATCCCTATGGCCGCGTCATCTGAGCTCTCGATATATATTTATGCGAGCTTTTTGCATCCTCTCGCAAGCCATTCATTTCACTCCTTTTGCACCTGCATTCTCTTTTTTACTGCCTCGGACATTATGGCGTCGTTAGCATACTATCAATTTTACACCCAGCGGCTAATTTGTGCGCTGAGTATTTCTAAATAAGATACCCAATAAAAGCATAACGTGCGTTGAGAGGAATGACTTGTAACCTAGCGAATAAGAGTCCTCCGAATTGTCCATCGCGGGTTTGACGCCGGGGCAATACTCTCGGCGAGTCCGGGCCTACTGTAATCACGGGTCCGAGGGAAACTTGCCGTACGTGGCGTCACACGACTGAAATTTTGGTCTGATTTGATGGTGGCACCCGTGGAGCAATAAGGCGATGAAAATTTGGAAAGATTTCCCAAACGCCTGTTCGTCAAATAAATAATAGTCTGTCTTGCCTCTCAGTACGGACAAGAGAGTCATCCGAATCTCGTAGGAGCTCGCTCGCTTACCCGAGCGGAGGGACAAGGGAACCACCGAGGAGCGACAAAGTGCCGGGACCATGTCACATGTCGTGGAAGTGAAACAGGAACGTAGTGAGGCTCTGACCGCTCTGACCGCTCTGTGTTGATGCATGCAGTATACTTGCACTGGCCTGGGTCACACAGCTCGGATTCGAACAAAAAAGCAGAAGGGAGAGAAGGAGAGAAGGAAAGCAAAAAAATTACCTATAAAGGAATGAGGTGTGGTTTCGGCGTGTATACAGGCTTTGACAATTTGACAGGCTCTGGGCTTGTTCGGTAGACCCGACTTTTGGAACTGCCATTGAATGGCTACTTTACCGTATTATACAAGGCGCCGCACCACGAACACGAGGCCGGGTGCAGCGAGGCGGATGTAGAGAGCAAGCGGGACGCATTTGATTTGATTCGGAAAGTGCCATGTAAGATCTGTCGATCTTAGATCCCCACATGCTGACGCGTCCCCATCCCCCAGTCATATAAATCAAGCCCGCCCGCTCTCCCTCTCCTCATCTCCAAATCCCCTCACAAAGTGTACACCTTGTTCCTCTTCGCATCGTCCTGCCCCTCTCTCGTACGTCTTCTACTATGCCGTCTTTCTCTCGCCATGCTCTGCCAACTCACGACCGTATCTGCTCAGGCCCCACCAACTCGCATATACACACCTCGACGTAAAGACATGCCGCCCAAGAAGCGTTGCCAATTCCACGGCGAGCAGCAATGCAATCAGGCTGCGTTGCGCATCATTGGCAACTGCCCCCATTGTCGCACTGACTTCTGCGGAACGGTGCGTATTGCGTTTTTTGTTGGCCGTACGCACGTATTTCTAACGTGACTGGGGTGTTGTAGCATCGGTTACCAGAGCATCATGCGTGCAATAACCTTGAGGATTGTCGGCAGCAAGCCTTTAACCGAAACAAACTCAAGCTGGAGAGCGAAAGGACCGTAGCTCCCAAGCTGGCTACCGCGTGATGGCGTTCTACAATCTTGACATCGACTCCCTAGCTCCCATATCTGCTCATTGGCATTCTCATCATGTGGCATAAACAAACCGTCACTACACCTCCCCCATCCTCGTCTGGATACGACTTAATCTGTTGTCTACATAGGCTTTTTTTCCCCTTTTGCGCATATCTCTCTTGCATGGACGTCTTGGATACTATCTACCCTTTAATCTTGCCCTGCAATTTTATTTTTCTTTGGGCAATCTACCATCGTAGATTACTACTGTCGTTTTGTATCGAAATTGAATGACGTTATGACAGGAAATGCTTCTGGGGACCTCGGAAACGTATCCGTAAGTGCTTGCCTTTTCGGACTGTAACTGGACAGATTATAAAGGGATGTGAGGAAAGGGGAAAGCGAGACGTAGAAACTCTGAGTCCGAACAAAGACCGGTGGCCATGCCTCCGCTTCCTACGTGTCTTTATCTCCGAAGATGCGCGTGTCCATTACAACCTCGCGGTCTTTGAGCGGCAATCGTGCGGTGTTGGGGCAGTCGACGGCAGTCGACGGGCGTTACCACAATCGATACAATAAATTGACTCATCATCTGCCTTCCAATGCCAACTTCTCCGCTACTATAGTACCCATATCAGTGCTGACTAGTTTCCCGAAACCGGTGCGTTACCAGCTTTCAGTTTCCCCCGTATAGCCCCCCAGGCTCCTGGCTTGCCAGTCTCCTGATAGACTCACTCGGTCACTCAGATCGAATTATCACGTGTGACGGCACTCCCTTTCACTCGGGACCTCAAAATCTGTGCGCATCTCCCCGGTCGACTTCTCGACCATCTCTTCAAACTGACATGTCAAGTAGCAGATTGCAACAGATCGCGCGACATATTCATCCGCAGCAGACAATGTCCGCAGGTGTGTGACTTGGAGACATCTAACTGGTCGGCACCCTCATGCAAGTGATCCATAGAAACGTGGGACCATGTGCCTCTGGCCCCGCCGGATAGGTATGTCTTACTAGACATTACGACGAGAGAAGCACGCTCACCCGTCGCGACAGCATTTTCAAGCTCACCGTGGCCTACCAAGCGGATACCTTTCCACAGAAGGTCAACCTCGGCGTCGGGGCCTACCGTGACGACGACAACAAGCCGTGGGTGTTGCCCGTTGTCAAAAAGGTGTGCGATATCCTGGATGTCACTCTGCCGTTTCCCATGCAAACATCATATAGGCTTCACACATTCTCCTAAGTGACCCTAACCTCAATCACGAGTACCTTCCCATCACCGGCCTCCCAGAATATGTATCTGCCGCAGCGCGCTTGATATTGGGAAATGACTCTCCAGACGATCGTGTCGTCAGCGTACAGACCATCTCCGGGACCGGCGCGAACCACTTGGGTGCGCTTTTCTTGAGCAGATATTATCGATACAATGGCGAGAAAGCGATCTACCTCAGCGACCCGACCTGGGGTAAGTGGAAGTTTGCCTGGCGTTTACTTGGGGATAGTTGCTTAGAGATTCCGCATCGCGCAGTTAATCATTTCGCCATTTTTGAGAATGTTGGCATCAAGCAGCGCGTGTATCCCTATTTCGACCCGAAAACGATCGGACTTGACTTTGATGGATTTATCGCCACGCTGGAGAATGCCCCGGAGCGCTCGGTGTTCCTATTGCATGCGTGCGCGCACAACCCCACGGGCGTTGACCCCACGGAAGAGCAATGGGAAACCATCGCGGGCGTCTTTCTGGCGAAAAGGCACTATGCATTCTTTGACTCGGCGTACCAAGGTTTCGCGAGCGGTGACTTGGACCGAGATGCCAGGGCAGTCAGGTACTTTGTTTCGCATGGCGTGCCTATGCTCATCTGCCAGGTACGTGGTGTGCAAGTGTTCGTTGGCGTGGAAAGTGTTTGATTGAAACTGGTCGAATTGCAGAGCTTTGCCAAAAATGCCGGTTTGTACGGCGAACGTGTTGGGGCGCTCCATATCATAGCACAGAATAAGGAGGCTGCGAACCGCATCCGCAGTCAACTGTCTGTGCTACAGAGGAGCGAGATATCGAATCCTCCGTCGTACGGTGCACGTGTGGTGAGCAGCCATACCACCAGTTCATCTTTGCCCTATATTGATTCAACATTGATCTCATCAAGGTTGCGCTAATTCTGAACGACCCAGACTTATTTGAGGAGTGGAAGGCGGACATACGCACGATGGCTAACCGGATTATCGACATGCGCAAACAGCTACACAGCATGTTGACTAACGAGCTCAAGGCCCCCGGGAACTGGGACCATATCGTCAATCAGATCGGAATGTTCAGGTGAGTAGCATATAATCGACCGCTAGAGAGTGCCATTCAGCTTATTGTGGTTGCCTGGAATTAGTTTCACTGGAATCTCCACGGCACAATCCAAGGCGCTAGTCGAGGATGCGCATGTGTATATGACCGTAAATGGTCGAATTTCGATGGCAGGGCTGAACAGTAAGAATCTTCGATACTTCGCGGAGGCGCTGGACCAAGTCGTGCGCTCCGTTTGAGGGTTGTCACCTGTTTTGAATATCGAGTGCTAGCAGGAGAATACATTGAAAGTAGATAGAATTCCTGTGAAACGATCCGTGTGACAGTGACAATCGTCGACCTTTTCGTCTCGGGGACTTGGTGAGTGCTAGTACCATCTATATATGTGAGGGAATTCATGGATGTGACCTTCTGATGACCTAGTCCACCGTCTCCATGGTAACTTGACTCCATTGTACTTGGGCGAGAGTCATCTACCTACCATCGCACAATAGGATCAACGGAAATAAGTGTGATACATGACACGCATCAACTGCGGTTCATTCACCGGCCTTATTCTTTGCTTTTGTGTCCCTTCCAACAGCCTCACGGGTTTGAGGCGTGGAAACACTTCATTAGCGACTCGGACTGACGCAGGTGCCGGTGGTCAGGCCGGTCAGGCCGGTAAACCACACGCCATTCCCACAAGTGAACCACCGTAACTACTACCCCTCTTGACGACCCTCACTTTCGGACGGCCTTTGCTTCACTCGTCTCGATTGGCGAGAACTACGCTAACGTTTCGCTGTCTTTCGGGATCTTTCGGAACCCCATGCCAGATCTTCTCCGAGTCGGCCAGCGGGCCGCGGCAGGGCCAGCAGTGGATTTACCGACTTTTGAAAATTTCTCCGTCGTGAATGGACTTGCACGGGATGCGCCGACGTTGGAGGTGTCAGAATACTACAGTAGTACGAGTTGCATTTCTTCTCGGTAAGGTAAACTGAGGTCGGGAGGTTGTGGCTCCGTCGGGTTTTCCACGCCGCGTGCTGCGGCGGCTTGCAGTGCTCCCGCGGCCTCTCCTCAGCTCCTTTCGCTTCCCCCGAGTCCATCTTGGCGCGTCCACTGGCAGTGCCAGAAGTACATCCTTCAAATTCTCCGCGGCAAACGCTATTATATTTGTCGTGTCGTCAGACTGTCAATCCTCTCCCTGACTTTATTGGTGTCGGATCGGGCAAACGTGTGTCTGTGTGTGGCGTTGTCTGTTTATCCCATTGTTCGCGTGCCGAATTTCGTGGCACTATTATTCCTACTAGAAGACTTTGGTACACTCTCGGGTCCACATCTTGGCAGCAATGATCGTGTCTACCATTCTTCCCTGACCCCATAAGGGTGTCATCCTCTTTGCTTCGTCTGTTCGTTTCCTTTCTCCACTTATCTTCTACGGTCTGCCCTGGTGCCAGGTCTCATCGCTATTAACTAGTTGACTGCTATACTGGAGTTGCGAGAAAAATGTCGGCACCTCAGTGGAATCTTCCCTCCAGTCTTCTGCTCATCAAAAGCCCATTCCTTCTTGTCCGATTCGTCGTTTTTTGTCAGTGGAAATGACCCTATACCTGACACGCCGCGCGCCTCTTTTCTCAACTCATGTTGGCTTTATTCATTTATAGCCCTACAGATCTATCTCACTTTGACTGCGCTGGTATTCGCAAGTTGGAACGTGGGTGCGAGCAGGGCAGCTGGAACTCGCGGTGCGTCTATCAGAAGACTTAATTAGTCGCGCGCTGGTCGACTGACGGAAGAGGACATGTGGGTTCGACAGTCGATGGTTTGTCTGCCTTCATAATTTTCAATGGCATCGCAACATCGCTTTGTATCACCTCGTGCGTCTCTCTCTCTCCTCCCTGGCGAAGGGTAAATTGCGGTTCCTTGTTCATGATAAGAGCTTTACAGGGCTTTGATGGACATCAACGTTTCATTTTTCTCGACCTCGATGATAGGGTTCGAGTGTGCTTGGACGGGTATCTTCACGATTCTACAGATAGGTATGAGTTGACTGCTCGCGCTCCTGTACTGTATTCTTATGTTTGATCAACAGCGGCCAGTATCTCTGTCACCCTGAGCGGGCCTCCCGAATTATGTGAGGCAAAGGCGCCTATCTCGGTCTGCGCTTCGATTACAATCCTGGTGCCCATATCGTGGCTAGCCGCAACCTTGCGTGCGTACAACATCCCCCCGCTTCGGTGGACCTCCTCCTAATTACTCCCCTGTTGTGCGCCCAGTGCTAGGTTACTTTGTCACAATGTCGACCTTGTGCATCACGCACCTGCGCAAACACCCTACGCTGTGGTCCACCTCTATCTATTCCATCGTCTGGTTCTCCGACGACGGTGACGACGTCGCTGCGATCAACAGGCGGAGCGCAGTCCCTCAGCTGCCTCCGCTCGAAACTTCCGGTCCTACGCGTCTATCCGTCATTCCCCGTCGCCATTCGACGTCCTCGCTTCCTCGAGACGTAGAGGATCAACCCTCGTCGGGTAGTCCTGACATCAACAAGCCACTGCCGTCACCCGCGCCGTCGAATGTTAGTGCTTGGTGGGGACGTCTAGTCCCAGGTCGGCCCGGTAAGGATCATCCTTTCAGATTCCGTCGCGCGAAGGCACCAGACTACAAGTGGTGGGTGAGAGGGGAGAACAGTAGCAACGACGATGATCAGGGTGCCGGCGACAATGCCCCACCCAAATACCCAGGCTCGCAGCCGCCGACACCAGGCGAGTCGCGTTTCGTGCCGTACCCATCAGTTCCCTTGAACGGGGACGAGCCTATTCCTGTGGATAACCGGTCTGAGTGGGTGAGCGCCGAGCGCGCCCTTGGGTCCTAGACTGGGCGATTGCGATACATTCACTTTTTCACCAATTGGTCCGTTTGCTGGCTGTATTTGTATCCTCACCTCACGCCTTAATATGTACTGATAGTCAAATCGTCCTGCGGAGCGTTGATGTAGCAATGTATGATACTGTACACGCAAAGTGTAACCTAGTCCATTCTTAAGAATATACAAGATAGTAAGTAGGACTTGGCAACATAAGTAGCAGAAACAGAAGGACACCACTGGCAACGGCCCTAAGAGACACTAGTGGCTTGAGACTCTAGCCATGCGACCCTTGCGCGTAGTTCCTGATTCTCATCCTGGGCCCGGGTGAGTGCGAAACGAGAATCCTCCAGCTCGGCTTTCACCCGGACCAGTTCCTTGTCCGTGTCTTCCTGAAGCCCTCCGGCGCCGACCGCGACACCTATCGGTTAGGTAAGCGGCTGTGATCGACTTTTGACCGGCCAGTTCCTCCGTACTCACCTCTTACCAGTTTCAAAAGACGCCAGAGACGCAGAACGATGAGCAAGCCGGCGAGCTCGCGCTCCTTGCCCCTGAGGATGACTTCGAGCACGAATGTCGTCACGATGATGACGGCATCGAAGAGGTGGAGAGACGCGTGTTGAACCGGGCCGTAAGGGTAGTAGTGTTGGAATCCGAGCGACCAGAGGGAGAGAGGGATTTCGATGAGGAAGAGCGTCGTGATTGCGGTCGAGATCGTGGAAAGGACCTCCAGCCAGGACGGGGCGTCGGGAGTTCCCGCGGTCTCACAGTCGGAGGACAATAGGGTATAGGCGAGATCGATTAGGACACATACGGCGTCTACGACGATCTACAGAAGCGTGTGTGGGGTCAATGGAGAGAGAGACTGAACGCTGAAAAGACGGACGAGAGCGATGATGAGCCTGTGAATGGCATTGGAGTGTAGCGCTTTGGCGACGCGAGTGCGCCAGGAGGAGGATGGCCCCGTCTGGGACTGGTCCTCTTGTTCTTCAAGTTCTGGCTGTTCTCGAGGATGCGTCGACGGAAGCAGTGGGTCTTGTTCGGATGACATGATGCTGGTCACTGTTTCCTCTTCTTACCCTTCGAGTTCTTCGTGCGACACCCGTTGTCAAATACGCTGGCTGTACGTCGACTCACGTGCAGTGCAGCCGACGGTTCGGACGAGCGTGGGGAAGACAACATTCTTCGTGTCTTTCTACAACGTCAACTGTTTTCGCTTCGCCTGTGATTTATTCTAGGCGTTATCTACAACGATGTCCTAAGGGATGCTACCTTCAAATACAAATACAGTCCTGCTGCAGTCTAACCTGACTTGAAACAATGGACGAGCGCGTCACGCCACATGACCGCCTGTTGCTTTTGATAAGATCACGGTTAGCATTGCGTGGACCGCTTCCTTCAGTGGTACATTTTCATTTGCCTGCGCATCTTTTATACCCAATTCTGTGGACAAGGTAATTACACAAACTTCTCGGGGTAGATTTGGAATCCTTTATTTTCCACAAATGCGCCTCAGTAGCAGTGCCTAGGTCCCTCGAAAAACGCGGAGAATGCCGGGGCAAAGAGCAGGCAAGCGCTGGGAATGGGGGTTATCGCGGTCGGCGGCCGACACATGCAACGGAGGTCGTACGTATGAATGCTACTGTTGGGACGAGAAAGCGTCCAGTAGTACGTGATGGTATGGCCATGGACTCATCGGACACGGGGGCCGTCGTCGAGCTGACTTGCTCTCCATAATAATGCCACATGTACCAACCAAATCGGGTGACTGAGATTGTTGTCCCTAACCTTGGGCGGGACGCACAAGTCTATGATATTTCCGCCTTCTCACAGCCACCTGCAACCAGGAAGCGCGCGCGCATGCAGTAATGACGGGTTCCTCGTTCTAGCCTCTAATGCGTTTCGACTCGGGCTGTGCGGCCAGAGGTGGGGCTCTTGTGCGTTGGGATGTGGGGCTACAGACCGTGAAGTACCCACTATGATGAGGTGCGCCCAGTATCATCGCTGTCGCAAAACCGAGTGATGAGGATCAGGACTAAGATTGTCGTAATGTTCACCGCCCCTGAGATCAAGAACCACGTGACCCTGACGGAATGCCAAGTAGGCCTAGTGCCGCCTATGCTGTACAGTTTTATGGGCACAGCGCCCGCACGTTGCACTGTCATCAGCGTCCATCCGTCAAAATTTCCGCGCAGCCGCCCGAACATGATTGAGGCACCCAACCCTCCAAAAGGCCGCTCCTGCGGAATCCCCAAACACGCGGACCCATCTTCTTTCATTCCCTCACTGGCTGGCTCAGTTTTCCGTCCCCGCTTGGTATCCTCGTACATTCGGGATCCAAGACGCACGGCGTCGCCTTTAGATCTTCTCCTTCTTTCGTTCTCCACGCTCTTTTCAATTTCGTCATGAATGCTTGGGTCATTTTCCGCAGAGCGAGATTTCTTTTGTTTGGTATGTCTCAGTCTCTCTAACCACTCTGAGCTTACTAGACCGCCTCTTTCCATAGCATTCCTTGTTTTGGGTTGCCTCACATGGACCACCCTCTTCACCGTCTTCCTGTACCATGAGTGGCCACATTTCTCTCGTTTGCAGAGTGCGCCAGCCTTGAATATGAGCATGCGTAACCCACCCTGACTATGTGAGACAGGGATTTCTGTCGTCGGCTTGGCGTCGCTTTATGTTTTCACCGCGATCCTTCTGTATTTGATGTGCGGTGCCCAAATCTTTGCGAATTCTTCCCCACTCTAACACCCACACACAGGGCCGTTGTACTCTTTCGTTTCTGGTGGGATGTTGCACGGGTTCTTGCGCTTCTTGTTGTCCATACTGGTAAGGTTCCAAGCACAAAACTGAGGAACGGTCTAACCTGCCAAGTAGGGAGTGCTCTGTTGTTCATGCGCTACAGTCCTAGGCTTCCTTGTCGCGGTTTCGGTGAGTGAACCCCCGTATTTTACTATTGCATGTTTCTGAATACAGCCAAAGGTACGGAATCGACGTGCAGAAAATTTGTCCACATGATTATGGTCGGTTGCTGGGTCTTCTCCGGGATCGGTAAGAATTCACTGTATGCATACGTGACTGGCAGACACTAAGACTTTATGCTTACAGTTCTCTGTTTTGCCTTGGCTCTTGGGATCATGGCTTTCTTCCATCGACCAGTGGAGTCCTTGCCAAAGAGCGAAGGGGATGAAAAAGCACCTCTGAGTCCTGCGTCGTTCGGGGCGGGCAGCCCCACGGACGAATGGCGACAAATATCATCTTTCTATTCTATCAACTCGCGTACCGGGTTGGTCACTTATACCGACGAGGTGGAAGATGCGACCTCACTCTCGCCAGATCATGACTCCACCCCAGCCAACGGAGCTCATCAGGAGACCATTACCGTGGGACCACCTCGCCTTTCATTGAGCTTCCAGGACTCAGAGCTTGAGGATTCTACGTATGACAGAGTGATATCTACCGGGGATACTCCAGGAGACCACACCAGCGCTGTTTCTCGGCCACAACGGGTTGAATCGTTTCAAAGTAACCCCTTTCGCGATCCCACGTCTCCGCCAGCTTCTATTCATTCGCTGGCGTCAATGAGTGGAACTGGTGTGGGAGCGGAAACGTCTTCTATTTCTAGGCCTATCCGGTTTCCAGCTTTCCCTGAACCAATTCACCGTGCTTTATCCCCAATCCCTCTCCACGACCCGCCGCCTCTTGTGGCCACACGACGCGACCGCGCTGCTGAATATACACCTGCACGGTACTCCATTCTCAGCCACTACTCACTTCCGGCGTCCTTTGGGAGTTCTGCGCAACCGGAACAGACGTATCCAGACCGTGCGCAAGCAGCGTCGCCCAGCGCACGTTCATCTTATTCCCTCGCTACGAGTGTCCACTCCAAATGGGCGGCACCGACCCCACACGCACCTCCCCCTCCAGCTCTCACACCGGGCGTTGCTCTTTCCCGAGGACCCAGTGTGTTCCTAGGCTCGAGGAACCCTTCCTTAGCGTACAATGCATCGTTCAGGCCCTGGGGATCAAAACCAGGTCTTGTGCGACAGGTCTCCGAACCCATCAGGTCTGTGCGACATTTTGGCGAGAATGCGCCGCTTCAGTCACACACTCCTCGTGTCAAGGAAGGCCTCTTTCCGAGGAGAGGAAGTGACGGTCAAGTGTTGGATCGAACGCAGTGGCAGCGGCTTGTGCAGAGTGCGGCGGCGAAACCTTAGAGGTGTACAGTATTACGGGTATTCTTGAGGCCGGTGGTTGGTCTTAGTGTTGTTTATTTAGAAAGTATATCTAGTTATTTTTAACATCAGTTCTTGTGAGAATGTGTTTTCTCTCCAATGTTTCTGATGATTTCCAGCATTGATTTTGTATCTCAGTGGCGCCTTCACGTTGTGCCGACTCAACTATTTCCGCCACGCTACTTTGCAGGCAAATGTCCTATGCCCAACCATACTACTATTTTATTGCTCACCTGTTGGTTGGTTTGTACGTGTACCTGATCCGAATCGGTCGCCGATCGCGACGTTCATCGTCAACCTATGCAATGCATGCAGGCTAGCGACTGTATTGTAGACTGCACCCTCAGCAAAAATTCAAATTCGAATACATGCGAATGCCTCGGTGAAAGAGTATGCTACAGTGCCAGTAATGTGCACACACATGTACGCCTCATCCTTTCCCCGGGTTGATGAATTACGGTATGTAGCGCGAATTTGAAGCCGAAGCTCAAAGATGCTTGTTGATCATAGGCCCATCCGCCATACCACTCTTCACAGGTGCCGTTACCTATCCCTCTTCTGGCGGGCTATGCTGCATGAACTGCTGGTGTGGTTTATGGCACGCTGCCCGTCCTTCTATTGATCGGTTCTGCATGGCTATTGTTACACCCCCCTGCCCAGGGTAAAGATTATGATGTCTGTCTATGGTGCACTCCCTCACCCGTGCAACGATTTGCCTCCGCTCTTTCACGATCCCACTCATCGGTTTCCTTGGGGCCTGTTAACATACGCGAGGACAAATTCGACGATTTTGTCGGAGAATCTCATTGCTGGTGTTACAGGTTGGACACGCCGCGCCCAGGTGTCCTAGGGATAGTTTTCTGACTACGAGGAGTCTCATTCAAGCAGTCCCTGCCGTACAGGTGACCATCGATCCCAGAGCATCCACTTGGCTCCTCTGGCTGTCCGCGTTGGATGAAAAGAGCAAGTGTTGCCGAATGGTTGGTGAACGAAATGCACAGCTGAGCTCGACCTTCGAAATCCAGACGCCAACCTCGCAGTCAAAGCCTCTGTCATCTTCTCTTCAGGAGACGTTTCGCCGTTCTTCCGAGTCGGTCGGATGAGCCATGAGCGATGCTCTTTAATTCGTTTGGTCATTACTTGGGACACCTGCGCAAACATTCGCTTGGGAAGGGGAGCTGTCTTGTTGCAGGATATCGTGAGGGTGTCTTCAATCAAACCTGCCCTCTATGACTTCTTGATTTAGCAAGGTAATTCTTGAAGGAACACTGACGATACCAACCTGCGAGCAGGGAAGAGACAGGCATGGGGCCCGGGGCGCCGAGATATCGCCGCGCTGTTGGAGATCAGGTGGTGCAGTATTTGAGCGTAGTGCGCGCAGTGGTAAACAACTGATGTCCGTATCCATTGTTGAGACGATACATAAAATTGCACCTCGGCGGCGGTACTGCTCTCCTGGAACACTCTACTACCACTGCCGTCCTTGACCCATGTCTTTGGTGAAGGTCGCGCCCAGCGAGCGAGACTTGTTGACGCCGACTTTTGAGCCAACGTGTGGAGTAATCAGAGTCATTGGAGTGCCAGTGCCAGTGCCGGTAGCCCTGGCAGGCGTTCGATGATGGTTGTCCTACTCTCGTTTGATAGCTCCGAGCTCTTCGTGTTCACATATGCCGTCTTCATGCTAGTCAGCTGTCCCTGCCCAAGGCGACACGTCCGATGGTGTTACTGACAATATAATGATGGCAGTATGGCGAGCCGCAGCATCCCCATCGTGTGATAAAGTCCGGACT
>Ga0137394_10000186_pt1 | contig 43489 bp, 59 predicted proteins | sample czobulk116metaG_FD_108278 | JGI IMG/M metagenome (GOLD analysis project Ga0137394, IMG submission 108278) | Vadose zone soil microbial communities from Angelo Coast Range Reserve, California, USA - czobulk1.16 metaG | ecosystem: Environmental > Terrestrial > Soil > Vadose zone | place: USA... | reverse complement strand
TAGTTAACCTGTGGTCTTGTCCTCCTACTCTAAGCTTTAGTCTCTTACATTGTGTCGTCACACCTAGCATTTATATATCTGTGGGCTACGCCTTTTTCCAAATGCCAAGCATCTTCCTACCCGGCATTTAACAGATTCGGAGATGGAGATGTGATGTGCCGAAACTTCGCTGGGCTTCACAGTCAGACCAGTCACGCGGCCAGTTACAGAGACTGGAGCGGCGAGCAAGGAGTCCGTACTGCGACTAGTATGCCGGTAGTGGCTCTGATGTAGTTGCCCCTATGAGGGCAGAAAGCAGAGGATCTTCGTAGGTGTAACATGGGTCATAATAATACCACCTGATCACTTGCTCGCCCAATCTAGGAAACCGCTGTCTGCGGTTCTGCACCATCGCATTCCGAATCAAGGTTGGAACGGCTACCTTGGCCCTTGGCCCTGTCGTGCGCGCCATGCGTAGGTGCGACTCACCTTCGGACGCTTGGGCTGTATGGGAGGTGTGGCCTCTGATAGGAAGGAAAAGGAAACGGGACGCGCCAGTGGCGATGGGTGGTGATGTGGGAAGGTCAGGTAATCCCCAACAGCCACTTGTCCTCGAACACGAGTATCAAACAAAGTACGTGTTGAAGCAACAACTAGTGATTTACACAGGAAATGTATGTCAATGGTAGACGAGAAACGTAATGGATGTTGGGAAAGTGACTATAAATTGAAATCACTCCCGTAAACGCCATCTCGAGTATCAACGAACGACAATTTCTTGACTAAAAGGTTGTAGAGCAAACGACAGTACATGTGCAGACGAGCCATCCTCGGAGAGCACTGGCATAGCTTCTAGATCTTCTAAAACCTTGTCTATCTGTTCAGCAGCCCCAGATAGATGGGCAACTCTACAGCATGCAGCGTGAATCCTGAGATAGTCAGGGTTCGGCAAGGCGAGATCTTTCTTTGTCTGGAACGTTATTGGGTTTGTCTTGCACGAACGAAGGCGACCTTTTCCCTTAGCACGAACAACATAGGTGTTTTCCATGCCATCCTGCGTATGTTTAGCGTAAGAAGACTCGAAGAATTTGAAATCACTCACGACTGCTTCAAACCAGATTTCTAGCCTATCAAACCAGTCATGAATTGTGGGGTCTAGTGTCATGACGTTATCGAGACTGTGAATGCGGGCGCCATTCAGCCTTTCGGGAACATCTTTGTAACCGAAACACTTCAGGATAGCCCATAAGGTCGCAGCATACTCATGCTAAAGACACGACACGAACAATAAGCGATAGTCATGGTGGGAGAGGGTACGTGAGGCGAACTTCGGCGCCGCCTTCGTTAGAGCCGGAAATGTTATCATTGATCGATGCAGGAAAAATGTGTGCACATTGCGTGCCAGCCAGTTCTGCACCGCTTGCCGTTGCTTCCCTCTCGAGCTCGAGGTTTTTGTCCACATGTTGAGCATCGTACTTTCCGGTGATGACGCACCAAAAATCGTCCCTGATAAGAGCCTTGGAAATGGTCTCGTATACAAAATGGCTGTAACCGTAAATTTGTGGACGTGGCTCTCACATTGTGCTTGGCATCGCTATGGCTTCAAGGAGGTTCACGAAGCATGGCCTTAATCATATCCTTTTTGTTTTCAAAAGAAGGCGCGAGGGATGGGAGGAAGGTGCAGGGGTAGCGCCTTTGTGCTTCCTGACTGTCAAGAGACCATCAGAAAGAAGGCAATAGCGGCGAATGAAGGCGACTCACAAGCGCGGATGTAATGGTCATAATACATTTTACCGAGCTTGTCCATTTCATCATCGTTCGAACAGGAATTCACGTCTTGAGCAACACACTCCTTCGCCTTGGTTGAAGGGCCTTCTCGGATGAGATACCCAAGGATTCTTGCGTGTACGAGCTTTTTCTCACGAACTTCGGGATTGGAATGAGAGTAGTCAGCAGCATTCTCTAGCTGCAAAAGTTTAGAATAAGCTAGGTGTATGTGCGGAGAGGTACTCAGAGACTCTGGGAGCGTCGGGGGAAGTGGCTGGGGCATGGGGGTTTTGGTGATGAAGGGCTAAACAATAATAGCTCAGGTAAACATATAACTACATCACCCCGTTGGCTCGTATAAAAGAAGTAGGGGAAATGCTAGCGACGGGAAACAGCAGGGGGTGGGATTACTGGAATATCAACGTGAAACCTCGCAGCACCTCGCAGCACACATATGCACAGCATTACAGGTGCCATCAGCATCCTGGATTGTTTCACCGAAACCTACCTATTCGTATGAAGACAGTCTATCGATCGAGCGTGTTGGCGTTCAACCCAATATTCCGCTACACCCATACGACTCGGAGCGGGACGCTGACTTCGAGGAGTCCATACATCAACGATGGGTTGAGAGGGGACACGCAGTTCTGACCCTCGCCTCTATGCCCACGACCGCCATCATTTGAACCATCAGCGTTATATGCGACGCCCTGACGCTGCAGTGGCCGTAACATCGTTCAGGCTCGGAGGACGAATGGTCTAATGCCCACACGCCCAAGAGCACACCCGTGCCTGGGCCGGCGCCGCGCCCACTAGCGTTCATCCTACTTCGTCTATCCCGTTACCACAACAGTCGCCTCATTCCGCCTCTACGCAGTCGCCATCCTCGGGTAAGACGACGCAATATATAACATATCAACCGGAGCACTTTTCTGTAAGCTCCATGTCGGGCAGCGTGGAGACAGGATCGGTGCCAGTACAGTCACATTTCAACCCTCACTCACCCCCGATCCCAGGATTCGAGTCTACAACATCGCGTGTGTTCTCGCCGCCACCCAGTTACCGTTGAACATTCGTTGAATGCGTGGTATAGTATTGTTTGAATACATTATATACATCGACGACGGATGATATTCGTAGTGTTGACGAGATGGACCCGTAACTTATGGCTGTACTGTACGCTGCACATGGCCGAAAACCCCTTCCCTTAATTTATCACTTCTTGGCCTGTCCTTTCCCCACATTTCCTGCGCCTCGGGTCGTTGATGCACGACCCATACGAGATGAATTAAATATTGTTGTGTTATAAATTGTGCAAGCCCTTGCCAGTGCGATCCCCCTCGTTATCCCCATTGCATTGATTGACGACGTCAATGCTACTGTGCTCTGGTAAAATTTCGTGAACATGTGTGCCATTTAAGATTTGCGAATAATGTTAAGGGCCGTGCTATGAGGTGAACAACGTTATTAGGACTAGAATCGTTTCTCCAGCGGCCTGATAATTGCTCCCATCTAAACATACAATTGGTTGTAAGTCTTGATGGAGTCCTTTCACTCCGAAACTCGTTCCGCACCTTTTTCGTAACTTTGGGTAACGTCGCACGTTGGGTCGCGATGCGAGTGTTCCATTCCCTTCCGATGGGCATCTCCAGGGTGCGCTCGAACTGTGCTTTGCTGGTGTACGGATATGGTAGATCTCTCGTCAAGTACTTCGCCGCTTTCTTGTCGCGCTTCTCCGATATGATCACATGTGCTTTGCCAAAGTCAGCGCGAGACTGGGGATCTATGCCCGCAACCTTCTTTATTAGGTGAGGTTTGGGTGGATTCTTGCGTGTTCCTTGCCCTCCCCAAGCACCCTACAAAGGTTCCGTTAGAGAAAGAAAAATATGAGCGCAAAAAGCTTACCCAACCGGGCGCTGAGGTGTCTACCTCATGAGGAGCATCCTCCTCTACCTCGCGACGTTTAGCCTCCTCAAACTCCTATGTGAACCAGATCAAAATTTGTCCCAGATTGACACAGGGTTTCCACAAACCTCTACGACGTTGTCTCCTGCGAAAGCTCTCGTTACAAGTTCCCTCTGTTGAAAGGCATGATGTGTTCTGCCGGGATTCTTGCCCTTTCGCTTGAGCCTTTCCTCTTGCTCCTCGATCTCGCCGTCTCCATCGGAACTATCCTCCGCGGGTTGTGATTGTTGACTGACTTTAAAAGTTGCCACCAACAGGTCCGCAGGAGAGATCTCAACAACACCGTCGTCCTGGACTTTTGCAACCTCATCCTTTGTCTCTTTTTGCCTCTTTCGGAGTTTGTTCTTGGCCTTAACAGCGCTTGTGCTATCCTTGCTGACAGCGACCTCGTTCTTCTTTAGGGCTGTATGCGGAGGGGGGCCATCACGGGAGAGCCAAGGATTATGGTCACTAGAAGGTTGCTGAGTGACCTGACTTCGTGAAACGGACAGAGTCTGGGAGTCAACGGGTGATATCGTCGGAGTCGCCGTTGCAAGGGAATGAAGATCTGTGGACTTCAAAGTGGTGCTTGACGCGTCCGACGGCGCCGCCCTTTGCCCCAAGATCGACGTTAACTACGTGAAACCGTCAGCGTAATTACAGTTGCGTTCATAACCACCTACGCCGCATGGTCGAAGGGAGACCCTCCCACCTGTGCGCTGAATAGAGACGGAGGGATCGTCCCGAGGTGACTCTGGACTGTCATCCCCATCTTCATGGGCAGGCGCATCCAGGTTCTGGAGCTCTTCCATCAGGTCATCGGCCACCTTATTGACTTCCCGTTGCTCGCGCGCAGCTGCGTCCTGCATGAATTTCATGTCAAAGATGCTCTTCCCTTTGCTCTTGGCCGGACCCGAGTCATCGCGCTTAAGCTCTGCTAGTTCGTCGTAAACTCGAGCTTTGAGCTGGGCTGAATCTTCGCCGTCGTCCTCATCGCTTCCGCTGCTCTCTTTGCTACCCTGGATCTTCCTGCGTAGCTTCTCCCCTCTCTCTAGCATCTCCGCCATATCTTGACGTTGATCGACGTCCATCTCACCTCTTCGTCGCATCATTTTTGCCCATTTTCCCGTACTTTTATGTCTGAGAGTCGCTCGCTCCTTGGCACGCTCCGCCTCCCTCTTCAATGGGGCCTCGGGTCCTTCGGAGTCACTTTCTTCGCCGAGTTGCTTCTCCTTCGCCCGCCGTTTAAGACGGCGGTAAGTCTTACTCTTGATTCTAGCAACCCGCTTCGCCTTCATTTCAGCACGGAACATGAGTTCGCGAGTCTTCATTATCTCTGCGCGTCGCGACGCAACCTCTTCAGCTGAAAGGTGGTTCATTTTGAGCTCCTCGGCCTTCTGGAGATCCTCTTCTCTCATCTGTGCTCGTTTGAGAAGTTGATCCACTGCCTTTTCCAAATCAGTAGACGGCTATGAAGGACGTGTCAACCGACGACTAGATTAGACGTGTTGAAGGATGGTCTCACCTTGAACTTCGCAGTAAGTTCAAGATTGGACACCTTTCCAACTGGTTCTTGTTGTAGTGGAAAAGAGAGATGCTCAGCCTTTGAGTTAAGAGATCAGCGAGAGTGCTGGTGGGAAGGTATGAGTACAACCTGCTTGATCTGCTGCATTGTGTCTTTCCACTTGTCAACCTCTGTTTTTGTCTGCTCGTATGCCGCCTCTCTATCTAATCGGTCTTGAGTCCGCTGGGGTAGTGGTGCTGAAAGGGGAGCTCCGCGAGTCCGTGAGGCGTCTAGGATTTTGACAGACTTTTTTAGGGAGAGTACTGCGGACGAATGTGAAGCCAGTGGTGCAATCAAGTCATCCAGTTGAAGCTGCTGGCCTAGAAATACTGAGAACAATGCGCCGGATAAACGTGTATTAGACGTACCAGATGTCACAGCTGTGAACTCCCCTTCTACTCCAACTGCTGTTCTTTCATCCATCAATCTTCTCTTGCGTGGGGGAGGATTATTTGTGAGATCACTATCCCCTTTCCTTTTCCCAGATGATTCCAAAGACGAAACAAATTTCTCGAGGCCCTCAAGGGCACTTGGGTTGACGTCCTCGTCCGCCGACAACACCGAGTCTCCCTCCTCTTCCTCATCCTCTTCAGAGTCATTTTCTTCTTCCACCACGGCATTGGCACTAGGGTCAGTACCGTAGTTTCTGGCGTGGGAATGATCCACAGGGACCACTTCTGTATCATGATCGGCGCGGCCGTCGAGGACGTCGAGGACATCAATGAAATCTCCCGAGTCACTGACCTCTTCAGAATCCGTAATATCGTCGCCATCATCGAGGTCAATTTGTGGGGATTTGTGGGCATCTTTACGCAACACCTTGCGGCCAGACTGATTGCACAGATGCTCAGCGCGACACAGGGTGAGAAAGGGATGAGAACGCACATTTGGAAAGGAGAACCCAGCAAAACGTTCCTCATCGGTGTCTTCAAACGCAGCATCACTATCAAGTTCTTCATCATCCTCTGAAGGGATATCCTCATCCTCGACGCTTTCACCTATGAGCCGCGGCTTACGGGTGTCAGCGGCGATGTCATCGTCAGAGGCTGCACCGTGTTCATGGGCTTCATCTTTATCAAGTGAGAGAGGTATGTGAGCCCTCCGGACTTTATGGGATTGATATTCATATACGTCCGACCTCGCGGGATTCTGGAAACGATTGGAACGTCGCCTTGATGTTGAAGAGCGCGAAGAGAGAGGCGGAACTGAAACTCGTTGATTTTTCGATATTTTTGCCATCGTAATGAATTGTAAAGATTCGAGGAATTCGCCGGGCCGGACAATCTGTCGCACACAGCTGTGGTTTCTTTGTTTCTTAGCCTTACTCTGCATTCTTTGCCATTGCAATCATGTGGCTGCGTCTCAAAGAAGAAAAAAGTGTGTCGAGAGCATTGGTTATGCGTCACGTTGGAATGAAGGACAGCCGGGAGCAACGTAGCCTACTAGGTATCGTATTCCACCTCTTACTTTATCTGTGCGAGGATAGGAGCCCAGTAATGGTCGCCTGGATCACACTTTGCAAGCTTGTCGTAGTCGTACCATGTTGTCACACTCGTCGAGTCTGCGACGATCGTCCGTTGCGCGTACGAAAATGCTTTGCCGTGCAGAAGGAACTGCGTCCTTGCACGTTTGGGATCGGGCTCCAGCGCAGGTCTATGAGCGATCAATAGCTGTTCCCATGTCAGCGGGTTACAAACGAACGACGCGGAAGACCAAAGCTGACTGTATCGGGATATTGCACAGGCCTGCGGAAGTTGACGTTGACTGACTTGAGAATAAAGGAAACTCCCCGCGCTCGGAGGAACGCATCGGCTTGGGCGGGCCCACCAAGCTCCTCGCCGATGGAAGATATCCAGCGAATACGACCAGATTCGAAGAAGCGGACTGAAGGTGTTTGAAGGTGACCCAGGCGATGTATGCTAAGCAAGGTAGATACGCACGATATCTGACATTATTGACGTGCCTGGGAAGCAAGTGAGAAGGTGAGGCGTTCAATAACACGATGGGGATAATCTCATACTGGAAGGCATCGTGGTCTCCCCAGACTATGGGTTGTTCCCAAAAGCTAGCAGAGTCAAACCCACGGTTCTCGAGGTATACGTGGCCCTCTTCCGCAGCGGATAGGATTGATGGTTGTTCATCTGGAGACGCGGGCCCTTGTGACCCCTCAGGAATGTGGTATGGGGAGGTGGGATCACGAAAGGCTGCTTGTAGGTCCTGTTCAGAAGCATGCGTCAAGGAGGAGAAGAGTTAGGGTGATATTAACCTGTATTGATGATAAATGTCTTTTGAATCTCGAATTATAGACGACAGTCCTCGCCAGACTCCACATTTTCAGAGGTGGTCTAAAGTACTCCAAGGACCGGATAATTGCAATTGGTCCTTCCAAATCACGTGATGACAACTCAATACGTGACTACTCGAGTGAAGGTGGTACAGGTACGGTACAAGGCACTCCCATACAACGCATGCCGAAGCTGCACGCTTGTAAACAGACTACTTCAGCTTCTTCTTCCTGTGGAAAAAATGAGTATGAGCGATAGACAAGTTTGAGTTCAACACTGACGGGCGAAGCTGGGAAGAGTGTCCGCATGACCGCTTCCGGCAGTTGGTTGCACGGGGAGGAAGACGAGCATAACATTTCCGGCAGATCTGCTTGTCGCAGTTATACTTGCTAGCTAGCACCTTCAGCGAGGGCTCAATGAGTCCACCGCGGAGACTTCACAGGAACAATATGAGATATGTAGAGATGCCATCATGACAGAAAAGCTGCGTACCGAAGAACGAGGTGAAGAGTCGACTCCTTCTGGATGTTATAATCGCTTAGTGTCCTACCATCCTCGAGCTGCTTCCCGGCAAAAATAAGACGTTGTTGATCTGGAGGAATACTGAACACGAATGAGTAAGCTGACCCAGGAATAAAATAGATGGCTCACCCTTCCTTGTCCTGGATCTTTGCCTTCACATTATCAATGGTGTCAGAAGACTCCACCTCGAGGGTGATGGTCTTCCCTGTAAGGGTCTTGACGAATATTTGCATTTTGTCTTCGGCTGATGAGGAATTGCAGGCGCTGAGGGTGACAACGTCCAGGGTCTCCACAGGCTTTTAAACTTTATTTAAAACCTGTACAGTTTCAAGCACGTGGCAAGGTCCAACATTCAGTCTTTCCCACGAGTTCGGTTCGCTTTCGTCTTCCTCGTTCCAGCTTTGGCGTCGGTTGCATGGTGAGTACTACTATCTCCAATCAATTCTACATATGGATTCCTTTGCAGTCCCCGTTCTTGATGATAAAAATTCGTTACTCAGCTCACTTTGATGCCGTCGCGCATAAGAAACGAATACGATATATTCACTGACTAACATCAAGGCTTGCCTCGACGATTCCCTAATCTCTTGTTTTTTTTTCAGGCCCAATGCTTTGATCTGCCGTCGGTATTCCTACTGGTCCCATGACTGTGTACATTATTTATGACTTACCGTGAGTGCCGCCTCATTCTCCCCCTCCCTCGGGATGCAGATCTTTATCTCCGCGATGTGTTTTTTTCACGCTGAGCTTATTTTCCTTCGGGAATGATTCAAGTCTCTGACCCATATCCCTCCTGGTCAAGTGTTACATGGCTGACGTTGACGCTGCACAGACCATCAGAGTACAGTATACTTGCCTCAATGTCTGCGATCTCGTTTTGTAGTCGTTTGTTTGTAGTAATTTTGCTTGACGGGTGCAACATGACGTATTAGTGCTTTGGGCAGTGCAACGTGTTAATTTTTCTGTCTCGTCCTTCTTGTGTTTATCTCGAGCTCTGGCTCTACAAGTGACTCCACAAAGTGCCAATCATTGAATTGGATTGTGGAGGACCCGAAGATGAATTCAAATCACTTAATCGAAATCACCCCTATGCCAAACTCGGCATCGCGGCCGTGAGGTCTTTAAGCGCGGACAGCCGTTGTACGACGCTGTCGTGCCTGCCACCCACGCACGGTAAACCTCTCGCTCTAGATGTCTGACTTTCATCTCGTCGATGCTCAAGGGTGGGAATACGACTTGCAATCTGTGAGCACATACAGAGACCATACTTGCATCCATGTCCTGACATGTTAGTCGATAGGTGTACGCTGCATATATGGGATATTTTCAGCTCAACGGAATACCCTGGCAAGTGGAAAGATTCTCATGTCTTCGAAGGACTGACCTTTTATTCTCCGTGTATGTTGGAATAGGTATGAACGCTCCTGGGGCTATCTCTTTAACAGCTTTGAAGATTTCCTATCCTTTTCGTGGCCTGTGATTACCGCTACAGATGCGTACACTGGGAGAGCTCATATTGTCACGAGAATGACGTCCGTCGGTGCATTTGTGAAGATGATAAAGACAAGGTTTGGAGACACATTGCCCTTTGTCGACAACGTCGTGAAAGTTCATCCTTTTGAAACACAACAACGACATCTCCGAACTATCTCCGATTATTCATCCTACAAAAAGCTTCACGCGACGTTGCGTGCCGTTTACCTCTCCGCTCTCAAAGCACGTATCCGTCTCGGTGAGCCGAGGGCAATCCAGGAACTTTGGGACCTTCATGACAAGTCTTTCCTTGCCATCGATTTTGAAAGCTCGGAGCGGAACGCCGCTTCTGTTCTTGAATGGGGCTACGCAACAGTCCGCTGCGGCCATTTGGACGCGTAAGTCAGGAAACCGTACGCACATAGAACAGATACAAATGCCCTACTTTTAGCCTAGGAGCTTGGCCGCCGATCCCCGACGAGAATTACAGGTAAAGTCTAGCCATGTGCCAGTCTGAACACGCTTTCCCATATTCCACGCAGAAAGGGACACTACATCGTCAGCGAGTACTCCGATAGGGCCCGAAACAAGTACAATCCGACGTTTCCCTGGCAGGTAGGATAGTCATGTCCACTAACTACTCCCCTCATCCCAGTGGCTAATCCGTGTTTGGCAGTATGCAGTGAGATATCCTCATTCCTCCTCCGAATTTATCAAGTCGTAACGAACCTTCTCAGTTTGGTGAAAGTCAAGTCGTGCCCAAGGCTAAATTACCACAGATTATCCAGGCTGTCATCAGGTAAGGCAAACACTCTCCCAACGTTGCAGTTTTGTGATATGCCTGCCACAGTAGTCTCGCCAGTCCCGATTCCGAGACCCAGGCCAATAGCCTCATTCTGATAACTCACTCCGCTACGGAAGACCTCCGCCGATTGGAGGAGATGAAGATAAGTACGTGACATCTGTCAATCGAGATAACATTGCTGATACCGGCGGCGCAAACTAGAATTGCCCCACAATCTCTTGATAATTGACGTCACTGTCTATGAGAGTTGCCTATTCAAAGCGGGACTTCGCGGAGCAATGCTCGATGCGAAAACGGGTTTACCTCGCCAACCAAACTCGTTGCTCTCCCTTCGTGCCATCCTCCATTCGCTCCACGTGCCTATCGACTTCGCTTTGCACAACTCCGGGAACGACGCCTTTGCTTGTCTTTTGGTCTTCCAGATGCTGGTTGACCCCAAGAATACCCAAGTCCCAGCCCCTAAAACAAACTCGACAGGCATGGCGCTCACGAGAAGTGCGACTTCGGTGCCATTCCTCTCTCCTATGCTGAACCCTCCCATGGCGGTGGGCACCATGCCAAGGTCACAGTCGGCTTCCAATATTCCGAATCTCAACATAGGGGATAGCCTCACGATACCACGCAAGTCACCAACGTTCCCGAATCGCTTTTCTGTGGGCGATACACACGCGAGCGCCGGAATGCCTGATGAAGAGGGGAGGATTAAAGATACACAAGACTCTTTAAGCGGCAAACTTGCTCATGCAACCATAGGGTAACCGTCAATTCCGCTGTGATACCCCGCACTTCCACCATGCAGGGACGTTTCGTCGTTATAAATAATTTCGTATGCTTCATATACACCGATCTTTAACGGGACCATTTCTTGAATAGCCCGGACACTCGCGCCTTGTCTTGTTTTCTGTCATTGCTTTCTTGTTACGCTCTATGATTAGTGTATGCTTTGCCAAGTGGCCAGTGCCGCTCTGATAAATTTAGTCTACATGAGAATACCTTTACGTTGGCGTGAAGTCAAATGTCTCAACCAAGGGATGTCTTTGCTCCGCAATTGGGGGACGGTCCGATAGGCTCCGGACCGCGGATGAACCTCGATCCCGCGAACCCGTCTTTGCTGACTGGGCTCCTTCCATGGATCTGTTCCTATCAAGCTGGTTCCACCATTCGCGATTCATTCAAGAGGTTTATTCTTAGGCTCCTTCCGTCACGTCCGCTGGGCATGTGTGTATGATGGACGGGCACCGTCCGTAAAATGAGGTTGATCCTGGACACGCGAACACACACGCTAGAATTCCGGGAGAGGGTAAAACTTTTCGTCAAGTCAATATGTCCATGCGTGTCAGTTGTGGTTCCGTACAGCGGCTGTGCGGCGCTTCTGAAATTAACGCGCTCATCCTTGGAACCATTCGTGATTTGGCCCGCGGTTCGCATGAAGTCCGTCTCGGCGGGTTTTCTATCATTGTACGGAGATAAGCCAGAGATACTGGGGAGATCCGGAATCTCGACTCCACAATCCCAGAGTGCTCTGGCTGATGGCCGAGGCGGTAGAACTCCACGGGTATAGCCAGTATCTGAGATAATTCGTTCCGCAAGGATCCAGTAGTTATCCGTTGTTCTTCTGATCAGTGCTTTCGCCGTTCTTTAATTGAAAGCCTTGCAAACTGCTCGTTTGGAAAAACGGGATTCTACGGTGCACATCGCCATCATTGCTGATGCACAACGGTCGCAACGTGACGATGACACTCTACATGCGGTATCAATGTTCTCATACGACAAGATAATTGTCGGTATTGAAGCTTGCATCTTCTGAGAATACCACATCCTCGCCGTTGTCCACGCGTGAGACAGATGCCACACGAACACCCACAGTATTTCCCAGCCCCGCGAAGGATACTTTGACAGGGAAGAACGCGTTAACGTCGCTGCCATTGATGGAGAATTCCAATGACCCTGATCGGTCCTCGGCTTTGACGAGAGGGGTGGTCCACTCAAGACGGTGACTCGACGGGTTGAGCTGCCATTCGCCGGAATGAGACGCCACTGTCGGATAAGAACCAGTGCTGACAAGTATCACAAGGCTTTAGCAAAGGTAACTAGAGTCGAATTCACCACTTACGGAAGCGGAATGGAGATAACAAGGTCATAAAGGGAAACATTCTCGTTCTCCAATTCATATTCGATATTGACATCGCAGGTGCCATCGTTGGAAGGCGTTGGCCAGCAGTTGACTTCCCGAATCGAAGCTTTGTCAGGAAAGTGAGTGATGCTAGCATACCGGTACACTCACTGGAGAGCGGGACATAACTTTCGTCCTTTCCCGCATACCTCCACTTCAACACCGTAAGGGACTGGTTGACGGGGAATACACGCGATGGATCTTTGAGTGCAATGCTTCTTTCGATGTTCGCAGAGAACTTCCCGACGTTCGGATGTTGCTTAAACTGGAGCTCCGGTCCGAATGCGGAGGGCGATGGTAAGAGTAGGATTTTGATTCGGGAGAGTGACGGGTCTGACACGTGAAGGCACATGTCTCCCTTCAGCTCGAGCGACTCTAGACCACCCTCGCGGGGAAGAGAGAGCGATATGGTTTCCTTTGTGACGAGGTGGACACTGACAAAGGAGTCTCACTCAACATCCAGACGAGACGGAAATGGGGCTTACCTTTCGGGAGTGACCGTCGGGAGAGGGTTCTTTGTCTCTTTCATTATAGTGGGTTCGGGAGTGGACGCAACCGGAGTAGTAGGAACCGACATTTCCTCGGAAAGAAGGGCACTTCCGCCCAGAGCATCCAAGAGCTCGGCTTGCTTCGTCTTTTTTGTGCCAAGCTTCATTCCCGACCCTTTGAATGTCGGAGCCCGTAATGAAGAAGGAACAGGTGATACCGTTCTGGCTGGAGGGGAGCCGTCGAATCGTTGTGAAACCGGAGCATAGCCAGAGACCCCGCCGCCGAGATAACTGCCACTGCCTGGCCCGCCGCCACCAGCGGCAGCGCGTCGCTGCTGCTCCCTTCTCTGCATCTCCAGTTGCTTAGCCCTACGCTTCAGCTCCTCCTTGGCCTCGGCTTCTTTATTCTGCAAGGGATATCATTCAAAACGGAAGTTGCTTGGTAGGCTGCGCATACCCTAGCAATGATTTCCTGGATTTTTTCCTCATGACTTTCCATCTCCAAAATGCTTTTGACTTGCATCGAGTTGACCTGCTCTCGGTAGCCCAAGCTCACAATCTCGTCAAACGCGCCAAGTAACTCGAACGAGTTCTTCGCGATTTCTCGTTGGTCCGCACTACGGCACATATCTGACACAACACGAGAAAAAAGGTGCAGTGTCTCGATATCTTGAAGAATGTTCGAGGCTTTGTTGGTGATAAGAACAATGTAAAGGTCTTCGAGGAGCTGGTAGACATAGCGAACTTCGGCCGTTTCGACAGATGTGTGTTGCGTATTAGTGGGAATAAGTTTTGGAAAGGAGGCCAACAAAGCGTCGATCCTTGTCCGCGACATATCCCTGAATTGTCGAGAAATCACAGCTGATTTCGATGTCGTGAGTGAAAGGCATCCCCTCGTGGTGAATCAACTAAATCAGGGTTGCGCACCTTTACCCCCCTTGGTACATATTGAAGCGGCAAGGACGACCTTTGTGGCATAGCATCAGCGAATGATAGAAAGTACGCGAAAAAGGGTGGCACACCATGTTGAGATACGCTTAGTGTGAAGATGGGATTTAATGGCAGTTTAGCCGCGTTGCGGCCAACGGACACGTCCGCCGGCCCTAATGAGCCAAGTCAGCATGTTTCACTTGTACTGTGCAATGCCATCATCGTAAACCCATGTCATCCAAGTACCTACCTATGTTGTATAGGACGTTGTTGGCGAGGTATCGAATCGAAGTCATGTGCGCTCTCATTCTCTGTTCACCATGTTGCTGACTGCCGTTGGTGAGCTTTCTTGGTTCTGATCCCCACTGTCATCCTGCTGCATTGACAACACTCTCAAATGCTACGGAGAGTGCTCTCATCTTCACTTCCTCCCGCCCGCGATGCTGGCTCAGACTACGAAGTTGGGCCATCCCATACGGGGTTGCCACTGTACCCCTAATCGTGCGAGACGCCCAAGTCACGGCGTAGTCATTCCTTACGAACATATTAACACATCGCTTTGCTTCGCGAATTGGAACCGTGATGGTGAACCCCCCTTACTCCATGAAACCGTAATCATCGTCTCTAATCTTAGGGGATAAATGCCAATATTGGTACCCGTCACGGGCATCGACATCGGCAATTCATTCATCGTGTACGAAGGTGATTTCGGAGGATCCGTCCCTGTTTCCGGGGAATGGGGAAGAAAGGCATCCCATTATAGTGCCGGGGTTATTGGAGGCGACCATACCTTCGTGCGCTCGGTACCGCCTGCCGACATGGGTGTATTCTAAACGTTTACAACCTCGCTCTCTGCCTCGTATTCTTTACATTCGGGTTTCCATTATAGGGGAGTCTTCGTCTCTCCTCCGGCGTTGTGCCATCAACTACGGCGCCACAACAATGTGTCGTGATTCTGTACGAACACGAATCCAACCTTCCGAAGGAATAGGGGTCACCTGACACTCACTCGTGCGTTGATATCTCCGAATCAGGTTTTCTTTGCTGATTGAATGTTCGAGTCGATATCTGAGAACATTCGTTCGAAGTGCGGGGAGTGTTTATTTCGCAAAGCCATCTCATGGGAGATCTCCGTTTGTTCACGCACAAGACGTCTCGACGTAAAAAAACGGTTCCCGTATCTCCAGATTTTGTAACGGCGGTATGACAGGAACACCACTCTTCTTCCGCCGTCTTAAACCCGCAGACTTGATCATGTGCTCCCACAATACTAGTACTGTAGTTGCCACCCAACAATTGTATAATCGCCCAAACTCACACTTATCCCCAAAAGCCTCTAGCTTCCTCCGTATGAGTTGACGATCGTCTCGGTTGATTGATGTAGGGAGGCCAGGGACACTAGGCCCAGGGGCCATTGTAGCAGCTCTACTCTATCCGACTGACCCGTTGATGTGACAAACACTTCCGACCGGATCTGACAGCTGTCAGGTGGGCCAAGGGGGTTCTCTTTCATTTCCGAGCATGTTTGGCCAAGTCATCCAGTGGCTGCGGCTGCATGACCTTTGCGAAATTCTGAAGAGGTCAGCCTGGAAAGGCCGCGGTCACGGTCTCTTCCTCAACCCGCAATGAATCGCTGGCTCAATCTGTTCCTCGTGTTGCACCTTGGGTCGTCACACGACGTGAATAAGTAGCATGTCTGCCTGCGGGGAATACCCGTGTGTCTCTGACTCAGCTCCTCTGATGAGTTGTCTCTTGAGATTATCGGCACGACCTAGTCGCCCCGGGTGGGGTAATACAGATTTTTAATCCGATTAGCGCTGCGTGCCAGTGATTCCGATATTTACGGCAACTCACCACAACTCTAGGTCCCACCTCACTCAGTGCCTTCCGAACAGATGGCCATCATGCAGTGGCGACAAATCTCCGACTATTGCCGATATCGAGGACATCTACTGACATCTATCGTGCGGGACGGCGTAACTGGCCCTGGACTAGGCCCTACGCCTGCGCCTATGTGCTCGGCGCGACTATGTGCCACTCCATATACTCCAAATAAGATCTCGCGAGGCCAAACAACTGGATGATGGAGCGGCCGACAGATCGTAGTACGCATGAAACAGAGCTCAGTGGAAATGTGAGGCTGTACAGTTGCAGTGCCAGTGAACATTCAGGGCGATGATCTGTTCGAATATTACCTACATCACCTCGGAATCCTGGCGCAACCTAATAGCTTGAAAGCTTGAAAGCTTGTAGGCGAGTTGGGTATGGCTCAAATCTTTTTCCTGGCTTCGGGAATCAGGAGAATTCTGAGGAAGGCTTGGCCAAAATCATGCTAGTAGAGGGCTGTGCGGACGTCGTGACCAGAAAAATCCACTAACCAAAACTCAAGGCACGGCAGCGACTCGGCGCGCCAGGGGCAGTGGCGCGCAGGGCTGTCCAGGTGTTCTCCTGGTCGAGTATCAGGATTCGGATTTTCAAAAATCAGCAAAGGCAGTACTAGCCAGGTCTGACAAATCAAGGATACAGTAGGACCACAGCCGAATTCTGCATGCATCTTTCTGATATTCGAAACTAGCTTCCACGCCGGATAGCCTGGGGTCAGATGGTACCACGCAGCCGCTCCCGAAGTATCCTCAAAGCCGGGAGGCGGCTAATTCGAGAGGAACTAAGTAAAGATATGACTGGCGCTTCGTACTCCACAGCTACACTGCGGGGCGGTCTCCGGACAAATCACTATTCGCTGCTGGACGGCACGTGTTGACCCTTCTTTTCCTTGGCTGTTCAGCTCAAAAATGTTATGGTGCCATGACACGTCCGCGTTTTCCGGGAGGCGCGTGCGCGCGTTGAATCGGGGAAGGATGGTGTCAGGCGCGTGTCAGCCTCCGGGTCAGCCCCTGGGGTTTGGGACATCCACATCAGGGACTGGCGGAAATCAGATGCCCTAACCCCGTTCGTTTCGGAAGGAACCTGGCGATGAAGCAATTACCTCGGCATCGACTTTCTCGAGAGAACACAGGTGGGGGCTGCGGGGTCGTCCAGTGACCAAGTCGGTTTGACAAGGATGCTTGCGTGACCCGTGCCGTGTGGCCATCGATGTGCGCTGGCGCCCTGACAAGCGAAGAGGCAAATTAAAACATCGCCTGGAAGACGTTGGGGTTGCTTCGTCCCCCTTCCCGATCTCGGAAGGAAAATCGCGGGAGGGCGTGTTGAACGTTTCGGGGTGGTCCCGCCGAGAATCCAACTTGGCATCCGGGACGAAAATGTTTGGTGGTGTGATGTGATGTTGACCTGTGTCGAGAACATGATCCTCCTTCACGGGGTTGGAACGGGTACCCGCACGGTGACCCTCGTCCGTGGCTTCCGTGGGGAGAACGGGAGCGAGGATCGGAAGGTATTTATCCATAATAGAAGAAATTGGTTAATCCGGACTTGTATCAATAATTGAAGTAGGAGTACAACTGGTGCCAAATAAATGCCACATACACACTGATATCATAGTTATTTCTTCGTGGAGATGTCTACAATGCCTCGAGGTTGCATGACACAAACCGGAGAGAGCATATGATGTGGCGCACCAGGTCGGTTTAGCCGAGCGAGAACGCATGTGGCTTCCAAAGGACGCAGAGTAGCCCCGCAAGCCTTCAGAATTTGAATCACAGAAGAGATGATGAGTGGGGTCATCGTCTACGCGGAAGCGCGGGCGTTGCAGCCCTTCTGCCCTGTGACTCTGGATCCAGGCGCGCCACCACCTATCCAGGCACATTCCGCCTATTGTATTGTTTACAGTAATCCAGTGACGCGCATTGTCACCCATTTGGATGGGGAATTATCAGCGAAATGCACACCTCCACATATGGTCAAGTGCGGCGCGTATCCACTGCCAAACCTTCTTTCTTTCAACTCGTCCCTTGATCATGTCCATTATCCTGGTCAACACACCTGTCCCTTTTCCCCGATCCGGTCAAATGCGGACGAGGCCACAATCGCCCACAACCCGGGCACATAAAAGCGAGCCCGGGGACCCTCGAGGAGCTGCAGTTCACCAAGCAACCCATCCAGTCCTCAACCACCTTTGACCTACGATGCACACCACATATCACATCGATTCGTCCAACGACCTCTCCGTCTCCGACGTCTTTATCCCAGTCATGTCCTCTCCGACCACCTCTCGCCGTTACCATACTTCGTCAACGCGCATCCACACCCGCGTAGGACCCGATAACGAGGGTACCTGTGTCAACCATAGTTCACCACAGTGCTGCCACTGTGGCTATCGTGGATCCCATTCCCCAAATTGCCCATTCAGCAGCGGCCGCCACTGAGCTGTTCTCTATTCCTCTCTTTCGTGCAGTGCGTGTTTCTCTCGCCACTGTTGTCTTTTGTTTCTGACGAGTTCGAATCGTATCATCAGACATAAGCAATGCAACACACGACATTGCGATTCATCCTGTACCACCACCAGCCCTTTGAGGCTCTCCGCAGACCCTATCGTAGTAATGCTAATGCCAAATCTCCATCAAATCAGCCTGGCAAGAAAAGGTCATGGACATGACGAGAGGGAAGTAGTTGAACGAACTGGAGACGTCCACTGTTGTATCATATCGATCAAGCGACATGTTTTCGTTTCGAGCATTGTATGATCCACTTTTTTCATCCACACATGTTGTGGTTAAGGGTGTCGCGGGGGCGCCATATGCTGTGCCATCTGCACGAGTGACGTCGTTGACGGATGATACGGATCGATCAGTGATCATTTTCCCGGAACTTATTACCAAAAGGAGTCACAAAAACGCGGCCAAGTTGATGACAAGGACACGTGTTGTCCAACCGCCCTAGTTTGTGCACCTTATGATCACACCGATAAAGCTATCCTCATTGTTCTCTCCATTTCTCATCCCTTACCGATGAAATCAAACTTTCTGAGAACGGAGCAGTTGAAAAGTCATGACGCATTTCACTGAAGGAGACCTTGTAATGCCGAATTGGCTCCAAGAGAGGCCTGTCCATCTACACCGCCAAAGGTCAAATATTGTGCGTCGGTGCCGATCTCAAAAGCGTGCATAATTATTTTTTTCCGTTTCATCATTGATCAGATGATTTTTCATTTCAATCGAAAATGTGCCTCAACTAACTAGATGTACTAGTTCAGGATGGTGTCGGTTGCTCTTCCGGCTTTGTGCCGATTTCCGGGTGCAAGTCATCTAAGCCTACAGTATAGTTGCTTCTTCCGTGAATGGGATCGCGTCCATGGGCTCAGTTGCAATGACAACACACTATCCATACGAGCGATGCAGTATTTGCACTTCCTGGAGCACAGCGAGGTGCCGTTAGCACAAGGGGGCAGGCAGTGCTAGCCCAACCATCCACTTTCCATCGTGGCCTCGGTGGCTGTTTGACCAATATACCTCAGAGAACCCGCCGGGTCTTTTATCCAATGCTTTGCAGGCCAAGTGGCGATGCTCGTAACTGTTCGTAATTGTAGCGACATCGGAACCACATTAAAGCACAGTGTTGTTGGAGTAGTTCTCATGTCGAACCGTCTGCTGATGAATTCTAGGACCTGGTAATATCAAGGGATTGATCACCGCTGAACCTATCGACTCGGACTGCGCTGCCAGAGTGGTCAGATCACACAACAGACGTAGTGGCGACACTCGCTGAACCGAAACAGCAAAGCACGGCGACGTTGAGCAGGCAACGCATGGAAGCATGAAGGTCCGAGTCAGCCGTTAATTGAATCCCCACGGCTCGGGAGCTTTTCAGGTACGCCACAGATGACGTTTCAATTTCGAACTTTGGCTTAGGAAAGGCAACCAACCTCCCTGATTCCGACCAAAACACTTTGTCCGTAGCCTATGGATGAGTGTTCCCCGAAACGGGTATTTCGTAAGCCGACTGCTTTGCGCCTATCCGGCTCGGTGGAATATGACCGTTTGGCTCTCTTAAACTCCCAGCTGCGGCAGTCTAAAACTGGAAGCCCGCGCCGACGCATTCGCACGTGGTGGCCGGTATAAACAACCGTCATCCCCTGCCCCAAACTCTTGTTTCTCCTTTCCTCCCACTTTCACGACCGTCTCAATCTCAACCCAATGCGTCCCGCCTTCAGGTACTCATCCGCCTACTTTTGCGCATACAGCTCTCTTAATCGCTTTTCCTCTCTAGCGCAATTCTCTTCCTCCCTTTGGTTTCTGCCCTGAGCAATTTACAAGTTTCCTCGGGTGCCACGTCCGGGGGTCCGGTCAGCATCACTTGGACGCAAGAATCTAGCGATCCCCAGACTTGCTCCTTTGAACTGATCAATACGGTCTTTCACAATGCATTCGCTATCGCGAATAATATTCAAACATCCCAACAACAACTCAACGTTACTCTCCCTGCTGTACCCCCCGGGTATGATTGTTTCTTGTGCTGTACCAATCCTTGGGCTAATATCACCTACAGCGACCAGTATACTGTTGAGGCTGTCCAAATCGAGTAGGTAGACGGAAATTCCATGCATACGTCATCCTCATTCTCGTCGATACACAGTAACATCAACAATGTGATTGGCACAAGCGGCGCATTTTCCATTGGCGCAGCCGTGACAACCAGCTCTGCGGCCTCATCTTCGGCCTCCTCGTACGTGTTTCCTGTTTCCTGGTCTTGCTCCTCGTGACCTTTTTTTCAGGTCTGTTTCAGCAATTAGCCCGGCGGGTTCCAGCGTCAGCGCAACTCAATCAAGCTCGAGTGGTGCTACATCATCATCATCATCAAGCAGCTCTTCCTCCTCAACCTCTCCGAGCAGTTTCAACGGAAATGGTGCTCTGGGAACTCATATCGACAGCAGTAATGTCGGTTCCATAGCGGCGGCGGTCATAGGTATTGTTGCGGGTGCTGTTCTTGTTTAATCCCGTCAGCCGACTCTCGAACTGTGGACTCCCCGAACGTTGAGCCAGCGGTCTCGGCTACAGTATGTCCAGACATGCATTGTGTGTTTGATGCACATATTTTCTCTTCTTTGGACCCGGACTTTTGGTTTCGGACATTGTTCAATCCTCCTTATATAAGGCTACATTTACGAGCTAGTTTACATGAGCCACAATGTTTCATAGGACACTGTTTCTACCAATCCCAAGCCTTACTCGTTGGTCGCGTCATTCTTGTCAGCTCCCATGTAATTTATTTCTTTGGGAATGAAGCCGAACAGGAGAGCAACGGTAGCGGTATCCCTGTTCAGATGGTTGGTCGGGCTGCCGTACTATTCCACTGGACATTCGGCGAGCGGCGAGAAGAGTTGCTCCGAAATCCAGGGGTGGGAACTCACGATCTTGCTGAGGCTGGTATGTTGCATGAACGCGGCGCACAGACGACTGATGATCGATGGCCATGAAGGGAAGACTTGAACGAAAACCTGATCTCGACGACGACGCCTTCTGCTTCGGGTTTCCCGGGTTGGGAGAAGGAATGATAATTCACATACGCAGAGCCTGATCGTTACACTTGGTTATAGAATTGTATTGCGAATAGAAAGGGGTGCCCTGGTCAAGGAGTTGATGACCAGATCGGGCCAGATCAGGACGTCTAGAAGCCAGCAGGCCAGCAGGCATTCATCATATCGCAGACCCTGAGAGCGCGGACGAGTCAAGGCGGAAGGCAGCGCTCTCAAGGACAGGGTCCCATCTACCACGTTTGAACCTACGTGACACACGATCCGTCAGTCTATGGCCATCCTCACCGAAACGTCGCTGTTGGACACATGCGGCAGGGGCAACTGCCAGTGCGCTCCAGAATGCGCAACTAGAAACACGAACTCGGAATATTCCGGAACAACCACTGGAGGTGAGGATACCGAGCCGTCGTCTTGCACGCGGAAACGAGGCAAACATGTGAAGCCCTCTGTACGAGGAAGATAGTTCTCCAACAAGCCATTCCATGACGAGTATGATCGGATTCGGGAGTGTGTGCCTGCGGTATCACAATAACGTGTCCTCTACGAGTTGAGAATTTTGACCTAGATCAAAAGCAAGGCGTTGAGGGAAGCAAATCTGGAAGGAGCGTGGGAGCGCGGCATCGGACGATGACGGCTGCCATGAGCGCGCCACTCCAACCAGAATTCCTCCGTCGTCGACATGGCCAGCGTATTGTTACGGCGCCGGCTGGCGCACGACATAAGCTTCGCACAACGTCGCCTCTCCTCTTCCACGGCCTCAGTCCTCGCTCAGGCCGCGCCGCAAGGGCCATCGGCGACCACGCGCAGCGGTAAGGATGCGTTCAACAGGCACATGGCCGAAGGCTTGCAGGGCGTTTCCGCGAGCGAGATCCTGGCGGAGTCGGGCACGCGGAAAGACGCACAAATGAGGCATTTCACCGGTGAGGACATGGCGTTTTTTTTGTCACCCCTGCTGCTGGCTGCATGAGCTGAAGTCGTCCTCCCCAAGTAAACTTTGGGTGAGCTGCTTTTGGCAAAGTTCGCCATGTGTCCCTCGTTCATCATTATGACACTAGTCCTCAACATCCTGCCGCGCACGGCGTGCTCAGACTTATCCTGGAACTTAATGGAGAGGAGATCCTCCGAGCCGACCCAGTGCGTTGGATTTCCTGACCTGTCCACCGTGTATGCGTTGACTTGCTTCCAAAGCACATCGGTCTTCTGCACAGAGGCACAGAGAAATTAATCGAGTACAAAACTTACATTCAAGCCCTGCCTTACTTTGACCGTCTGGACTATGTTTCGATGAGTTAGCGCCTCTGTATCACATGATTACGAGAAGACTCTGACAACACCCTCAGTGACAAACGAACTCTGTTACTCGCTTGCCGTCGAGAAGCTCCTCAACATTGAGGTTCCAGAACGCGCAAAATGGGTTCGAACGCTCTTTGGGGAGATTACTCGCATTCTCAATCGTGTGTTTCGTTTCCTTCTATAATACCCTGAGACGTCCCCTCGACATCTTTTCTTCTGTGCCCTAGATTTGATGGCCATTTTGACACACGCGATGGACGTCGGTGCTCTTACTCCGTTCCTCTGGGGATTCGAAGAACGAGAGAAGTTGATGGAGTTTTACGAACGCGTGTCCGGCGCCCGACTGCATGCAGCTTACGTCCGCCCTGGTGGTGTGGCGTTTGACCTCCCTCATGGTCTGCTGAACGACATCCACCAATGGGCTACGCAATTCGGCTCCCGCGTGGATGAGATCGAACAAGTCGTGACCAGCAATCGAATTTGGAAACAGAGGACGGTAGGTATCGGAAAGGTGACGGCGCAAGAGGCCCTTGATTATGGTTTCTCTGGTGTCATGCTGCGTGGCAGCGGCGTCAAGTGGGATTTGCGCAAGGTTGCGCCTTATGACAAGTACGATGAGGTACGCATTTCCAACTCGTGGCTTTCTATCGCTTATTCTGCGTAGGTCGAGTTTGATGTTCCCATCGGCAAGAACGGCGACTGTTATGATCGATATCTATGCAGAGTGCAAGAATTCCGAGAATCACTGCGCATTATCAGTCAGGTACGGGGGGATTCGCGAGTGGCGCATATCTTTGGACCTTCTCTGATCCTTCGCAGTGCCTGAACAAGATCCCAACTGGTCCAGTCAGGGTCGACGATCACAAGTTGGTTCCACCTCCACGCGCTTCGATGAAGGAAAGCATGGAATCCCTCATTCACCATTTCAAGGTTTCTCAATTTCCACCCTCTTTCTCACGACCACGGTCATTCACTTCTTCTACAGATCTTCTCGGAGGGTTATTCCGTGCCCCCAGGGGAGACCTACGCAGCCATCGAAGCACCCAAAGGAGAAATGGCTGTCTACCTAGTTTCGTGAGTTACGCAATTCTGTCATCTGCCTTCTCTCAGACTTCTTTCATTTCAACAGTGATGGTACCAATCGGCCATATCGGTGCAAGATCCGCGCTCCTGGATTTGCCCACCTCGCTGGCGCAGATTTCATGATGAGACGTGAGTACCCTTGATGCAATGCATGACCGACCCTGATTTGACTGACGTATATTTTCAGATGTAAGATATCCACTATTGGCCTAATAGCTATTGATGCTCGGTTTTTAGCACTTCATTGCGGACGTCGTCGCGATTATTGGGACTATGGATCTTGTATTCGGGCAAGTGTTCTTAATCTTTCCCCTCCCTCTGGGTCTGGGTCTCATTGCCTGTTACAGTGAAGTAGACCGATAATTATAGATGGGCACGGGATCTGCAGATATTGCCACCCCAAAGAGTCCACATGTAAATTACGTGTGGAGAGACTACTCTATACAAAGTCCAGGGGATGCCTATCTTCTTGACTAATGTGAACACTTGCCGCTGCAAACCTCTTTTCCTCACCCTCGAGTTTCGCGAGCTCCGCCCGCAACTTTGATGCGAGCACCGGAAGGTAGCCTCGCTCTGTATTCGTGTGTCCGCCTAGAAGAGACTTCTGAGCATTCTTTTCGAATAGTACAGTCCGAGGGCTTACACAGTATGACATTCCTTCCTGATGCGATACTGGCAAGAACCTCATGCTGTATATTTATTCATGTCAGTTCTGATCCTTCTGAACCTCGTGAGCGTAAGGGCCTTCTCACATGCGACATTTCCCCGGTGAAATAAACATCAGCATCCACCCCGGCCAACATGGAGCCTCCCGAGCCAGCGCAGATTGCCACCGATTGAACCTCATTATCACGACTGTCTATGCTTGTTGCCACTTGCACTACGCGGAATGGGGAGACGTCTCAGTTCCATCGACTCGGGCGTGCGTGTTAAGAGATACAGACATCGAACAAGTCCCAAATGCTTCTTGATTCTCTCCTGGAGACTCGACAGAGTAACCTTCTCGTCCAACGTCAGGAGCCTCCCGGCCCCGCCCCTTCCACTGGGATGTTCATCCCCAATCAGATCGACGCGACCACTGCCCATGCCGGACGCAAGCCAGTCATTGATGCCGTCGTGTACCGAGTCGAGCGCGCTGTGGGGGCTGTAGACGGAGATGCCCGCGGCGGCACAGCGCAGGAGAGATGCTTGGATCGGATTGGACAGGGTCACGGAAGAGAGGGGTTTGAAGATGGGCGGATGGTACGCGATGATCATCGACGCAGGTAGCGAGAGCGCTTCTTCGGCGACGCGTGTAGTCAGGCTTTTGTCGATAGATAGGGGGAGTCAGATGCCAGTGCCAGTGGACGCGCGCGTGTCTGTGTCATTTGTACTCACTCAATCGTCAGCAAGATATTCTGGGTCGGACGCCGCTGCTGTTGCTCAGGAGCTTCTATTGGACATTGGGTGAGAGTTTCAGCGTCGGGTGGTTACAGTGAGACGTTAAGCGCGAGGACCTAGCAGTAGTCCGACCTGGGGCACGGCTGTCAATACTAGGACCCCTCGGGGAAATGACTGGAGCTCACGTTGTCCCATTTCTGTGCGAGGGCAGGAGGGGCTATGCGATCCATAATACTGCTCACGCATCTCGCAATTGACATGGTGGGGCGCCGTGGGGGTGGGTGAAATATCTCGGATAAGGAGGGCGCGGGCGGGTCTAATGGCACAATACGGTAGCTGCTGTACTATCCTTGTAACGAGGACTCGGAAGGCCGCGGTCAGAGGTCACGTTCACTTTCCTACTACCGTGCTGAGCTCCCGATCCCAACTGGCGTCCAGAGCTTCACCGACAGAGCCGACAGAAGAGAAAAGAGCTATAAATATCCAGCTACATGCATATGGGTCACGTGTGACCCATGCTTTTCAGGTCAGCGGGTGATGGTTCCCGGCTTCGCACATACCATGGCGTTGCGTCGGGCGTCCTCTCTTTTCTCCGCCCTGTTTACTACATCAACAGCCTCTTCATCTACTCCATCTCCCAGACAATTAAAGGAAATGGCCGTCAGGGATTTCGTTAATGTGGGCGTCTAGTTCATGAGGAGGCGAAAAACTCGTCACTCAATTGTGAAGGAACAGCAAACCATCGCAGAGAATAGCGTCGTGATCTTCTCAAAGTCGTACTGTCCTTTCTGCAAAAGCGCCAAGGACCTGTTCGTGACAAAGTTTCCAGACGTACACGTCCAAGTTCTGGAGTGAGTGATGCGCGCGCATGCGCCGCTCTTATGCTGTGCTGAATTTGCATGATGCGAAATGCCAACTTATGAAACGCATCTTCTACTAGGCTGGACCTCCGGGATGATGGCTCTGAAATACAAGGATACCTCTCAAACCTGACAAGCCAACGAACGGTGCCAAATATCTTCATCAGTGAGCTGCCGTAGCGCCCTTGCCATAGTTCATATCGTTGATGCCTTATTCCCAGACCAGAAACATATCGGGGGTGAGTGAGACGTTGGCTTGTATGGCTATAGCACACTGACATGAGTGACATTGGCAGGGAACGACAAGCTCCAAGCCTTGAACAAAACAGATGGTGTCAAGGCTCTACTTTAGGTCCAATCCCAAGCTCACCACTCGGGTCCGACGAAGAGAATGGACAGATAGGTTTCGAGTGTCACGTTCCGTACGGTGTGTTTTTCCAAGTAGCCCAGTCATCCTAAACCAAACTGGCGTCGCAATAATATAGTATGATCGTGGCTATGCTAGACAAGATGAAATATTTGGCAGGAGTAGAAACCATAAAACGCCGTAACTGGAAAATAGAACGAAGACAAGCAAGGCATATGATGCACTACAACAGTATCGTACTGATTATATCATATGTTTGGCGCGTTCGAAAATAGTGGGAAAGGACAGCATAAGGAGGGAGAAGATGAGCACCAACGTCCGGTGCGCCTCATTGACCAGGGAGCTTGACTGGGAGGCTGGGACCGTTGGGTGAGAGGAGTTGGCGTGGTACAGGAGTATTCGGTGGGTTCCTCGGGAGGTTAGGCGAGAGCATAGGGCCTACCACTGGCACACCGGAAACTTCCCCTGGGTCTCTACGTCCAACGGGAGGCTTCACATCCGGGAGCTGGGGCGCGAGAGCAGGCGGTTTCACAGGAAGTTCAGGGGCGGAAGGAGGCTGTGGGGCATCAGCAGGAGCAGCCGGGGCCTTTGCGCCATCATCCGGAGCCGGAGCCGCCGCCGACGGAGGCGAAGGATTTTCATCCGGATCGCCCTCCTCTGCACGCGTTGCCATCCGGGCATGAATGAGTTTGTCCGTCAAAGGCGCGGCTTGTTGCACCACGCTACCGACAGCTAGTGAAGAAGGGTCCGCCCTCGCTTTCGGAGGTTTGTTGCCAGGCAAGCCAAGGAGTTTCTTAACAGTATCGTCGAGGGGGGGCGGGATAAGTGCAGCAAGATCATCCAGAACGCCCCTGCTTAGCAGGTGGTCTATGGCAGTGTCAGAAAAGAAGATGATGGAACAATTGGTAGACGCACTGTCGGATTGAGCTGTCATATCATCACGCTTGACTGCGGGTGACGATGAGTCTGGGCAATCACCCGTAGGCGCAGCAAGAGCAGAAAGCGACGATGACGACGAGGACACCGCCAACGAAAGGAGAATGGAAGAGCTCGATGGTAGTCTCATGACAGATATCTCAAGTTGACTGTAGGAATAGGATAAAGGTATGGTTACGAAGTGCATCCATTGGGAGCTTTATATGTAAGAGATAGCCTGTCTCAAATTGACCACGACTGGTCAGGATACGAACAAGATCCTTGTGAATTCGGACATTGACCAGCGGTAGATTTCAACTGTCAAGCTGGCAGTAAGATTTCGGATTGAACTGATAGCGAACACGGGCTCAACGCACTTGATCCACACTCAACTGGACCTATTTCGAATTTCCATCTCCCATATCTCACCCTCTGGAGGAAAACGTCGATATCTCCGGGGATTCATCCCGGTACCAGAGCGTGCGCTGGCAACCATAAGATCCCACAACGATCGAAAGAAGGGTCTGTTTGATGATATCAGGAGCCAGAGGGCAAGAGCGACGATGCTAATTCAAAAACTAATGTAAGGCGGTGAGTGTGATACTTTTTAGGTCGCATACGCACGCGACGACGAAAAGTGCTAGAAGGATGAGAGCGTACATGGGTTCTGCGGGAACGACCCAAACGCTCGGAACTCAAAGGGTTGGGCCAGGGGAAGGGTAACAAACCTTGATTTGTCATCTTCTGCTCATCTACCGCTCCCTCGGCTCTCTCCTGCTCCCATTCAGTGACCATTCGGGTTGAACGACATGTCGAAACAGACCGCCTCAGTCTCCCATGCAACCTCTTCTTCCAGAGGTGGCAAGTTGCACTTGTCCCCTTCCGTTTGTGTTGCTTTTTCATCCTCTTTTCAATTATTCCGGACTTTAATTATTTTTATTTTGACTCTTCCGCAGCTGCCCGACGCAGCGGTAACCGATCTTCGATTACCGTATGACGCGCATGCGGACGCAGAAAGCCCGACCACATACCGAATTACAGTCCCCAAGGATCCCTACAACATCGGCCATGGTCTCAAGACAGATGCAGAAATTGCAGAGCTCCGCCGCCGCAAGCGGGGTAAGCGGCTCGCCGGTTATCATCGAAGGCAGAACGATGTCCGTGTCTCTTCCTTTTTTTTTTGGTGTTCTCCTCACTGAGATTTTATGCACAGCTCATCACTTCTCTCCTTAAACCTATGGAGGAACACACAGAAGATGCTAGGAACGAAGAGGATCTCTCACGACTGCCCGTAAGCCCGTGCCTATGATCTTTGATAGCCGCACTAAACAAGGACCATCAGGTTAAAATCGCAGTGCGTGCGAGTCTCCTCGCTAATATCGCCCTCGCCGTGCTACAATGTTAGAACGTCCCGCGACCCTTGTTCTTCTCTTGACTGATTTTTTGGGCAGTGTATGCTGCTATCTCGTCGGCTTCCTTATCGCTCTTGGCCACGGGCATCGACTCCATATTTGACGTCGGCAGTAACTTTCTCCTTTACTACCTAAATTATAAGTCAAGTAGGATGGACGTCAATAAGTGGCCGGTGGGTGGTGCTCGCCTGGAGACTATAGGAAACGTTGTCTACGGTAAGCCCACATCAACATGTTATGAACTTCGTTGACCCACCTTGGTCAGGTTTTCTGTGCGCATGTTGATTTTATCTATGCGACGAGCCTGTCATAACTTGCACTTAGCATGGGATCCGTTAACTTTGTTGTAATCGTCGAGTCTGCGCAAGACCTTCTCAAACATAGCAACAAGGACTTGAAGTTTCATGTTCCTTCTATTATTGCAGTTGGTGCCGCGTTGGGTGGGCCCGCCTATTTACCCACGCTGTTTGTGCTAATCAACTTGAAGGAGTCAAGTTTCTTCTCTTTCTCTACTGCTATTCGTCACGTTCCAGATCGAGCCAGGTTGAGGTGCTCTGGGAAGACCACCGTAACGATTTGTTTATAAACTCCTTTGGTGATGTCTCTTCCTAACGTCGCGCAAGATCGTACATTGATGCTCCGTGCTCAGGTCTCCTCATGTCAGCTGGAGGCAGCAAATTGGCGTGGTGTATGTCCTCCGATTATGTTTTTGGGGTCTCTGCGTTTGGTAACACACATAACCTAGATTTGGATCCGACCGGAGCAATAATTGTGAGTGACATGTTCCGCGGGTGGCATCTCTGTCACTGTAACTCATCGGCCCACAGATTTCCCTGGCAGTTATCGTGGCTTGGACTCGCACTATCTACGCCCAGTTTGAATTGCTGGCGGGGAAATCGGCCCCTCATGATTTCCTTCAGCTTATCATTTACAAGGCGATGACATTCAGCGACGAAATCGAGAAAATCGATACCGTCCGCGCTTACCATGTACGCCGTTTGGCGTCTTGCCCCACAATGCTTGATCTTAATCAAACCTGCTTCAGAGTGGCCCTGTTCGTGTGGGCACCTCTGTACCTGGCCCTGATACCTGATGGCTTTTTTCAGGATTATTTCGTGGAAGTCGATGTCGTGATGGATGCAAACACGCCGTTGTGGAAGGCACATGATATCAGTCAACAGTTGCAGGATAAGATAGAGGTGCTGCCGAATGTTGGAAGAGCATTCGTCCATGTCGACCATGAGACAACGCATATACCGGTCAGCATTTTGATGATTCAACCCGTATCTCTCACCTATTCCCCACAGGAGCATCGAAAACATGTCTGATCATTCCACGTTGACTCTCGTTGACGTAACGAAATACGGCTTACGACCCTCACTTTTCTTAAATGCTTGTAGTACCGTCTTCCACGGCCATAGTTCCGTTGGTAGTTGGCAGCCAGTTGTACAATATTCTCCCATTGCTATGGGACTACCTGTTTATTTGGACTTCCGTGATGAACAAGCACAAAATATCGACATGCCTTTACTCTGGTGGCAGTGAGAGTTGCACGTCGATTTTCGATTCGGATGCATATTCATTATATCAACCCTACGTCGTTGCCGTATTATGGGTTATACTCACCTTGAACTTATTACGCTTTGGCCCTGCGGCACGAGTGGCCAGTAAGCGTTCTGTAAACTTGATGTGCCTATCCTTTAATTCTCTCTCTACGTTACTAGCGCTTACAACTCGATCTCTCTTTGACCTTATCTTTCTGTAAAATTGTATTCACCGGAAGGATAAAGAAAAAGACCAGGTACTTTACGCCAGATATGCCAGCCTAGATCGCTGAGCGATGTAGCATCAGGAATGGTCCCGGTCCCGGGAGCCTTTCAATTAACGGAAGTATAGCAAGGACGAGTTGAGTGAATACGTACATTCTCTAAGAATAAAATTCATTTGGGAATTATGCTTGGCCCCAAAAGGGTGTGAATTGGCGCATTCCTTACGTGGGTCGCTCAGTCTGGTCTGCTATACAACGGGCCGAAAGCGATGGGATGCGTGGCCTGACGGTCAAAATGATTAGGCCCGGACGATGTAGGCAGCACCGATCATCCAATAATTCAACCGCATCCGAGGCGTACATTCCAAGAAGAACGGGCAGGAAATCCAGCCTGAGCGGTGGTCGGTTTTACAACTTGCAAAGCCGGCTGGTTCAGACCTTGGCCAGTCCAGACCGTCGGGCGACAGTCAGAAGAGAGTCTTCCACGATAGTACGATGTGAGCCTACGTCGAAGCCCCATCCTCCCAACAACAGTACAACACCGCACCCACGGCATAAAGGACCATCAATGTACCAAGACGCTCGACAATACTGCATATTCTCCCTTACCATTCTCCTCTACATCCCACGCTCGAACGCCCAAGTCCAAGCTGGCCCTCTATCCAACTCCGGGGACGTTCTGCATCAATCGCCAGAGTGGTCTGTTGAATATCCAGCCGAAGGTGGGAAGACCATCGCCGTTAAACCACTAGAGAAGCCCGCGATCGACGATCCAGCTTTCGAGGACTACGTTCACATCGTCATCGCGTGCACGCTCGCGCTCGTACTCGCCACCCTGTTGGGCCTCTTCATCCGACATTACGGGCTGACGCTGCCCTCGCTGTCGTCGTCCAAACGATCAAAATCGGACAGAGCTCCACCTGGGGACACGGAGAATGATCCGAAGTCAAATGCGGGCCGAGGAGGAGTAGTCGGGATTGGAATTGACGAGTGGGAGAAAGGACTTGAGAAACCGGCGGCGGTGCATTTGAAATGGGGATAATAAGGTCACGTGAGAAGAAGATACACGGGCGTGGTGCCGCGCCCGCAGGCCAAGTGCCATAATCTCTACCCTCCCGCTTTCCTCTCTCTTTAATCCCCCTCCTTCTCTAGTCGTCTAGCACACGTTTTCATTCCCTTTTTGTCCCTCCTACTGGAACTTTACCCAACTTCATACCACGTTGCACTACCAAATATACCCTTACCGCTGCTAGTCAAACTTACCAATGGTGAGATCCGCCACGCGCTATTCCACGATATCGTAATTTATATCGTACCGATCTAGGACTCTCACCGGTCAGACCCAGAAGAATTTTATGTAAAACAGGACAGAATCGGTGTGTTTTTCCTACTCTCGTGCGACATGTTCGTAAAGCTGAGTGTGGTCAGGCAAGGGCTCATTTGGTGAGGTCTTTAAGGGGTACGTTACTCCTCAACGCGTTGTTGCGCGCAGTACTCACACCTATATACAGATATGACAAGCGGACGCAGAAGACGGTTGCGATCAAAATCATTGACCTCGAAAGCGCTGAGGATGAGATTGAGGATATCCAACAAGAAATTCAAATACTATCGCAGCTGGATTCGCCCCACGTTACAAAGTATGTCACTCTGCCTTTACTGTATCTGGCCTAGATGTTAAGTTTCGCAGATATCATGGCTCGTATCTCAAAGGATCGCATCTCTGGATAGTCATGGAGTATTCTTGCATCACTGGCAATCTTCTGCAACCTTCTCACCGTCTCTTGCAGATACTGCTCGGGTGGTTCCTGCTCAGACCTTGTGCGCCTCCTCGTTACTCATCCCCCGTCATTTCCTGAAAGCCTGCACAGATGAAGCCGGGCGTTTTCCGGGAAGAGTACATTGCTATTATCCTCCGGGAATTGCTTCGTGGACTAGATTATCTGCACACAGAAGGCAAGCTACACCGTGACATCAAAGGTAGGCCACTCCTGCCACTTCGACCCCTCCGTCTCAACGTGGTGCTCCTTACCGCAGCCGCAAATATCCTCCTTTCTGCTGGGGGAGAAGTGAAGCTTGCCGACTTTGGTGTTTCCGGGCAACTGTCTGGCACGTTGTCCGCGAAGAAGAATACGTTCGTGGGCACTCCGTACTGGATGTCACCAGAAGTTATCAAGCAGAGCGGCTATGATCATAAAGCCGATATATGGAGTCTCGGAATCACCGCCATAGAATTGGCGAAGGGTGAGCCGCCCTACGCAGAGCTTCATCCTATGAAGGCGTGTTCATGTAGCCATGATTTCGATCCATGATCTGACTTCTGACTTTATTCCTAGGTTCTGTTTTTGATTCCCAAGAATCCACCCCCACAGCTCGACAGCTTTTTTCAGAGACCTTTCAGGGAGTTTGTCTCGCATTGCCTTCAACGAGATCCCCGTGACGTACGTCTAGCCACTTCTTAATCATGGGACTTTTCCAGATTTTGCATAGCGTCCGTCTGCTCGCGAATTGCTGAAGCATAAGTTTATACGAATGGCGAAGAAGACTAGCTATTTAACCGAGTTAATTGATCGGCACGAACGGTGGAAAGCCGAAGGAGGGGAACGCCTCGAGGAGGAAACACAGGACGGACAGGAGGACTTGTTAGTGGGGTTCTTTGCTCTGATGTATAAAAGCTTATGCACTTTCGATCTATAGTTCCACTGCCCCCGATCCCGAAGATTTGTGGGATTTCGGCACGGTCAAAACTACTGGGCGGCCGGGTACTATAGGTCGTGCTAGTGGTGTCCAGACCTCGGGTCCGCCGCTGACATGGGATTACAACAATAACAATAACACACCCCGATCCCGCGGATCCTCGGGGTCAGGCGCATCCATATCAAGTATTAATGGGCCAAGAAGGGGACCAAGTGCGGAAACAGACACCACCACTACTTCCTCTATCACAGTCAAGGCAGATCGCTTGCCATCCTTGCCTTCATCGGATCGAAGTTCCTCTCGCAGGATTGACCAACAAGCTACTGTCCGCCATGGAGTCGTCGGCGGTGTTGAAGGTAATGGTGTACCTCGAGAACCATCGGATGAATACGATGACCTCGAGGATCACCATCCTGAGGATGATCTACCGGACACAACCATGCTGGACTCTGTTGTTTTACCAGCTATTGCCTCGGTAGGGCGGACAAACATTACATCATCTCGGGTGGGATCATTGATTTTCTTCGTTTTCTTAGCTCTTCCCCCGCGTGGCCACACAAGAGGCGCGTATTGCCTTAAGTGCCCTGCAGAGAGCCTTCACGGAAGCTGAGCGGACGATACCGGGTGTCACATTGGAGCTAGTGAATGAGATCGTGGACTCGGTGGAGCATGTTGAAGACGATCGATGAAATGCTCCTTACTTGAACTGCATTGATTCTACCCTATGGGATACATTATCTCTCCTCACACATCGCGACGATTCATCACCCCTGTTGCACTACGATGTATCAAAGCCAACAATTAATTTCTCTCGCGATGGACTGTAAGTTACAATCGTATTGCCAAAGAAAATTCATATACAGTATCACTACGTTTGCATATCATTCTGCGACTATCCGTTTTGACTTTGCAGACGACACTCCCTTTTTTTTGGTGCGCTTCACCTTTATGGGCTCAGGAGTTCTCGTGCGAGGAATCTGCTCGTCTACAACGTAAGCCGGAAATGGTGAGAGCACCTGGGGTGCAGTGTCGGTAGAGCGGGTCACTATTGGTGGAGTCGGAGTTGGATTCAAGGAGGGCGGGGGGATTGCGCCTTCCGGCATTTCTCCGCTTTTATCGACCACGAAAGTTTCGGAGGGGACGACGGATGTGGAGTCGCGCAATAGACTAGGGTATTGGATTTCCGCGGCTTATGGGGTGCAATCAGTTTAGGGAAACCGGGAAAATCGTTAGGCATACTTTGTGACAACGGTGGGAGGTCATCCAGACGAACGATCGGTATGGAATCAACGTCATCGGCAGTTGGAGCAGAGCGCGGTCTGTCTGCGATATAGTATGGGTCGTGTCTATGAAGTTCCATCCTTTCCAGCCGTCGCTATTTTTGTTTTGTTTTGGAAATCAGATGTGTCGCTCCTAGAATTCTAGATTGACTGATCTACTTGCCTTCTCGCGCTCTGCCCTTTCTTCTTCCGTTTCTGATGGTCCCAGAGAAGGGATGAGATCGGTTCGGGGACCGTGGGTTTCCGCTCTTGATCCCCTCTCTTTGCCCTTACCCTTCGCTTTACTCTTGGGCTTCTTTTTCGCCGCACGGCGTTCACCGGTCTGGGTATCATCCGTGGCAGCTGCGTCGGGTTCTGTGAACTCGCGCGGGGGAGGGACGATCCAAGCATCAAGGTCGATGGATTCTGGAACTGGGATGCTGTCTTGGGCAGCAAGGTTGACAGAATTGAGCTCGTAGGCAGAGAAGAGTGGGTTGATTAATAGCAAGCTCTTTGGGTAGGTAGGGTTCTGGTTGGTTTCATCGACTTGGGAACTAGCAGTCAAGTCCGCCTCCGGCGGACGATGCGACATCAGGTCGGCGCGAATGAAATTAAATAGCTGCACTGCGTTGGCAGCCTAAAACACCTATATTCCATGGAATGATATTTGAAGAAGGCACCAAAACGACGCACCCGTTCCTGTACCTCGGCGTCGGGGTGCGAGGTGAAATTTTTGAGTCGCGAAATAAGCATATCAACGACTTCTCTGACATCTTGGATTTTCCCGTTGTCCCAGTTTTGTGATAGTTCCATTGACCAAGCACCAAAGAGTTTTACTGCTGCCTGAATGTAAATCCCAATAGTCTCCGAGGAGAGAAGCGAGACATTTGGCTGGAGCAAGTGTGGAAGAAGCTTCTGTGGCTCAGCAATCTCACTGTTACGTAGATTATTATGATGGCTAAATGTAGACAAACGAAAGAGGTACACCACCTGCTGTTTTCCCCACAGATCCAAGCCGCGGCCCATAAGACCTCTGCACAGCGGCCTTCTTCTTGCGAATTTGCGAGGAATGTATCATCCCGAATTAACCTTGTCATCAATTCGACAGCCCAGCGTTTGACACCTCTAACTCTGGCCACGATATCAACTAGTTGGTCTCTAATTTGTTCTCCCACTTTGACGAATGCGACATAAGTTAGATCCAGGAGAACGGACAGGTACCATTGGAAGTCTACGACATTGTCGTAGGTGTCATGTGAGCATATCATGAGAAGCCGCTGGACAAGTACGAGGCGATAGGAAGAAAGCTGGGTTGGGGCAAGGGTTGGCCCCACACCATCCGAGGTCGACGAGGCCATGTTATGCGCAAGTGATTGAGCCGCAGTTTGGAATAGAGAGGAGTCCGGACGGTCAAGGTGGTGCTCAATAAGCTGCTGCACGATTGATTGTAGATTATCTCTCGTAACCTGGAGTGGTGTCATAACCAGATGTTTGGTCGAAGGAAAGTGAATAGACTAGGCGCACCATGGCTGAAAGTAGATCAAGCGCCCGCATGCGAATGCTAAGGTCCTGGTCGCTGATACTTGAGATTATCATGTCTTGATATCTTGCCACTAGATTACGATGTGTGGGGACTATTTTGGCAAGCGCTAAAAGTGCGATATACTTCACTTGAGAGGAAAACCATTAGGTTAGAACAACTCTGAACCAAAATTTTCTCACAATTCTGGTCTGAATCCTGGAGAAAAGCTGCAAGTTTCGTAACGCACAGTTCGGCAAGCGAGTCGCCAGACGCGTGTCGTAACATCCCCCCGACAATGCAGGTATGCACACATTCATATAGAAGGGATATGGCTGGAGTTGTGGAAATGAGTTCCGTGATTGGAGGCTGGAGCTTTTTCACAAGGCGAGGCTCGTGTGGAGAGAGATAGCCAAACTACGGTTCCGTCAATCTACAGTGTTTTGACCAATTTCGCAATCGCTCACCAACTTGATTAGTTTTATAAGCATCCAATTATTAGACGACGTGGTCATCAAACGGAACAGCTGAGGGGCGAGTGAAAGATGGTCTACGGGGTCCCTTCGAACCATCTCGCAAAGAACATTGATCGTAGCAGCGATAACGCCTAATATGATAAGTCGTGGCTTCGTTAGAGGTTTAATATTTAATACTAAATTACCTACCGGGATCTTGGTCTTCTAGCCTCTCCTTGAGCCGTGTGAGGGCGTAAGGGGTTGCTTCGGGATATTTTACGAGCGCCTTATACACTGCGATGACCGCCCTCTTGCGTATATGCGCCTTCGAATGATTGAGCATTGTCACAACGTCACGGGAAAGATCCCGAGCCAAGTCTGGTGAGATTGTGTGGGAGAGTCCGTTTAGGCTGATGGCGATATCATTGGGGCTCGAAGTTAGATCCTGTTTGCAAATCTGTAACGAGAAACTTCGGCAGAGAATGTTCGACCTCACCTTCTTCAAGAGGTTTGTCGTAAGCATTAGGACATCCGTATCAGGTCCAAATGATTGAGTCGCAGCCATGTATCCAACAGCTTTAAGGTGATACTTGGGCGATGACATGACCTCCACGACGTGAAAGGACGCCCAAGACATATCATAGCCGAGCATTTCTAGCTTTTCATAACCGCATTTGAGACGCTAAGTTTTCTAGACAAGGTGTGACGTACGTAGGTGAGCTTGAGGACGGCGCCAGCCTTGAGCTCCATATCCTTACTCCTAATCTCCTGCCTAATCTCGTCAACTGCCTGCGCAATGAATTTTGCATCATCTTTTTTGTTTGCGCGTAGACCGCGTATAAGGTCTTGAAGTGTCCTTTCCCACATGAGCGACGGATGCAAATGGTCGAGTCTATTTCGCAGGTGGAGGGGGACACTCAGCAGTCCGTTCCGGAGCGCCGACAGTTTGGCTTGTCGGGCCGGGGGTGATCCACAACCACTGGCATGACCGCCAACTTGAACGTGGATGCGTTGTACGCGCATATACGTCGTCTATTGGACGAGCATGTTTCCGTGCACCTTACAACTTACTATGTTGACTGCACTCAGCGGCGCGTTTATGAGGTCTGTATCACCCGCCTGATTGTGTCGGGAATTGACTGCCTTCCAATGTCCAGGCACTTACAGGTGGTCTTCTGCTGGTCCCTGTAGATGACCCCCATTCTCTAGCACTCCCTTCGGATCCATTGGAATGTTTTGTCCAGGAACGCTGCCAGGTAGAACTAAAGGACTTGCGCGAGAGGCTTGCAGCAGTCAAGGAAGCACAAGCGCTCATCCGCTGTACTATAAAAGCGACGCCGCTTGAGAGGACATTCACAAGTATATTTTCCAATACTTTCTGCGGCTGTATGTCCCGATAGTCAGCGAGGATCTCATATGCATTACTAATTCATTTTTTCTTTAACTTCATAGACTCCACGAGCACAGACTTGTTTCCAGACCCTTCAGTGCTTTCTGTTCGTTCCATTCGGCATACTCCAAAACCAGGACACAGCAAAATACCTCGATTTGTTCTTCTTAACCTGAGACAAATCCTTAGCAAGAGCCCATTGGAGTTAGCATTGGAGGATGAGGATGAGGGTATTGACACACAAACACAGGATGTTTGGTGAGCTTCTTGCTGGCGTCCACCTATATATGTTTTAGTTTGACCAACCGAGCTAGTGACGCTCGACTGGTCGTGGGTAATCACAACTGGAAGCAAATTCTGTCATTATACCAAGCGAGTGCATTCTCAACTGCACGCAACAGTGAAACAGCACCTGCACTCTACAACAATTCTTTAGACCGGACGCCATCCCCTCCTGTCCTGGATCCCTTACCTCAAACTCCGCCCTTATTTTCGAGAATGAGCGTGGCGCTGCGGCGACCTGCTCATATCCCTGCTTCAATGTCTGATATCCCCTTTATAGCCCCTGTTGCAAGCGGCGACAATGACGAGGAAACGCTTGAGTATGCGGCTATCGATGACGAGTGGGGTGCGTGATCATGTCTTTTGTCTGGTGGCATTAGGTAGAGAAGAACTCAGTGGTATCCTCAACATCCTCACCACCAACGCCATCTCTGTATAATGGTACAAGCGAACAAGATGAAATATTTATGCCGTCACCTGAACCGCGAGGACATATCTATGAACTTGTTTCAGAGAAAATGGGTAGGTTAGTTGTTTCTCTGAATATGCCACCTGTAATGGCTTCGGAACAGGTACTTTCCATATGCCCAGAGAGTCATGCGTCGGAGGATCACGTGGGCCTCTCAGAGTGCCTGGTCAAGGCCAATTGTCCGTCCTAAATATCATCGATCTTTCGATCTTACTTTGCAACTTGTCTAGGTTTCAGGAGTATATTGGTCCTGTCATAAGCACGACACGAGGATCTGACATTTCCAACTCCTTATCAACATTCGTCACCCCGCTTACTTCAGTCGGTCATGTGGGTGCCTTTCCGACACCTACTAACATGTATCAATCTTCGGATGACTTGGAAGACGCGATTCTTGGGCCTCTTACACTCGACTTCTCCGATGAAATGATAGACACCGCCATTTTCAATGCGCCAACGGATATAAGAAACGGCTTGATGGACGGTGGGTCATGCACATTGACGACGCATCGCGCTAAATAAGAGACATAATTATAGTTCCCCAGTTACCCGCTCCAAATGTCCACAGTCGTAACGCCGTCTGGCCCAATGATATGAGCTCCCTCGTTACTAATGAGGTCTTTTCCGCCTTCTGCGTGGTCAAGGGTGTCAAATCGTTAATCTTTGAGTTGACATGGAGGTAAGCCAGCATTACATGATGCCAATGTATAGGCTTGACTTCAAGACGTGTTACTTTTTTGCAGGCCCTATAACTCTGAACAAGAAATGCCGACCCTCGAGGAACTCGTCGGAGTTTCCGAGCACACCCTTGCGATCAGTTGCGTTGATGGAGAAGAGGCCAGGGCTGGACTCAGTGCGCTCCTGAAGTCGTTAGATCCTTTGACACACCCTGTCTCGATTGAAGAGGAGGATCAGAGAAAGCTCCAAGTAAATTTGAAGTATCCAGCAAACCTCCATTTTGTCATTGATCATCTCAGTCCACTCGGCGTCTCAAATGTGCTGCTCACTAGAGCGGAGAGGCATAGGTCTGGGGTGTTGCCCGGATCACGCTTGGAAACAGACTATGGCCATGCAGGACGATGGAATGGAGGCGATTGCGCTGCACAATCACAGGGCGGTGAACGACTGGATGTCGACCATCCCTCAGGGGTAAAACCAATTCGTTTTTACTCGTAAGCCCATCTTAGCCACTTTCAGGATGACTACCATGAGGAAAGCACCGATGGTGTTCAGCAAGACTCGGTGGATTCGGGCCTCTTAGCACGCGAACCGGCGTTTATGTCCGATCCTATGGAAGGTGAGCACGGCCCATAGCTCGTGGTACAATTTCTCATATACCAGGCAGATGTGGCACTGGATGCCGACATTGTTCCCGCACCCCACATGCAATTGCCCATGGAATCTATCGTCTCACCATCACTTATTGGCATGTCTCAGAATGTTTTCTCAATCAGGAGTCTGGAATCCTCCAACTGCTCGAGTCCTGACTGGATTTATCCGCCGAAAACTGGCAGATGTGAAGATAACCAATCATTGGCTCCCTCTGGGCTGGCAACGCGCGAGGAGCAATCTCTGCGAGGGTACTTGAATGTACTCGCCCAACAGCCGTTGTCATCGGGAGTCGATGACGATATGCATCTTACATCACCGGCTCTCTCGGACCCACAAAGACATCTGACTCCGCTCTTTGACACCAAAGGACTGGTTCACGAGCTCTCGAACCTTACTGGCCCCCCATTACCTCTGGAGGTATCACCCCACAGTAATCATCGATATCTTGCTTCAGTTGAACTACTACAAGATCGCCCTCTTATGCGTGCTCTCCGCCTTGATTCGCTTCGGATAGAGTTACTGGAGAGGGAGTGGCTTGACGGCGCCGACGTTGTCTTTGACTGCGATGCTGCGTTGGTCTTTACGCCATTGATGCAAACCTTGTTCCCTTCAAGCTTTCGTGTTCTCAAAGACAAGCTTAGCTCGCTATCTTGGCGGTATACTCATCTTGCTGTTATCTTTCAGTTGTACGATGCCTTCTCTGGTCTGCGGCGCCCTCAAGACGAGGAAGAACATTCAAATTTAAGTGCTTATGTGATCAAGTCTATCAAGAAACTTCACAGAGACCTTGCTATTGCAGAAGCGTATGCAACAAAGCGACCGCAGACTGTTGTTCAGATGTACTTCGTTCGTTCTGTTGAGCAGGCCGCAAGGACGGCACGTCTTCTGGGTGATATGGCAGAATCCCGATCTCAACTCGGTCCTTGGGGAGACCACCTGTGGCTAGGAATGGACGAAAAAGAGGCATGTCTTACACAAACCTGTTACTAGAACTTTCACATAAGCCATGGTCAGGATGAGCGCTATCTCGCAGGTGTTGATGGGATGAACGCATTTTCAGCCGCTGTCATTCTCGGCCAGATCTCTCTTCATGACTTCCTGGCATTGCGAGCTGATCAGCGGCTTGAACTTGTTCTTCCAATACCACAAGGCATGATGGTGGGTATCGTTTCAGTCTTATCTGGCGTGTAATTACAATCTGTACAAGGAACGATTCAACGAGGTCATCGCACAACGGCGCGACGATTTCGACACGATTGTCAGTGATGGAGCCATTGATTGCATGCAGTCAGTCCTTAGCATTTAGTTACACCTGTACTTTCGTAGCAAGAACATAGCCGATCATCTCTGAGCAAATCACTGTAAGCGCCCACGAGTCGGATAGCCGAACCCTAAATTTGGGCTCCCTCGGTTATACGCTAAGCACTCTACGTCAACCTCAGCTGTTGTGCGCTCAAGTGGGGGTCCTTGACCATAGGCACGGCTCGCATGGCATCAAGCAGTCAAAGATCCACTCATCTCAGAATGAAAGGCGCGACGAGCTTTGCGGGTTCTGTCCAGGAACGCGGTCAGTGTGGTTGTTATACTCGTCGGGTTGCACAACTAATGCACGTTCGACATGACAGTACTGGCACAGCAGACTTATGCTTCAGATCCTAAGTACAAGAAGTACGCGCAGCAAGTTGATAGGTGCTTGAACTCGTTCGACAACGTGCATGAGTGGGCGGACTTCATCGCGTTTCTCAAGCAGTTGTTAAAGGTGCGTGGTATTATCAACATGACGAACAGTTGTTGACTCTACCTGTCTAAGACGCTGCAAGCATACATGCAGTTCAAGGAAATTCCTCGCAAAGTCGTTGTAGCGAAGCGTCTCTCGCAATGCTTGAATCCCGCTTTGCCAACTGGAGTGCATCAGAGAGCACTTGATGTCTATGCACATGTCCTCGGGATCATTGGCGTAAGATTCTCATTCATTCTTTGGAGAGATCTAACTCAGTTTCTCTCAGCCGGATGGCCTGCGTAGAGACCTGTTCTTGTGGACATCGGGTCTGTTTCCATTCTTTGAATATTCGGCAACGTCTGTCAAGGTACGCAATACACCTCCTCAGTGGTCGCCTAGGCTAACGGTTTTCTCCCTAGCTTACATTACTCAATATTTACGATGCACATTTTCTACCCCTGCAAGGAAGTCTAAGGCCCCTAATGAAATCATTCATCCTTGCACTACTTCCCGGACTCGAAGAGGAGACCGGGGAGTTTTTCGACCAGGTGATACTCTTTATTATCCAGGGTGTTTCATACTAACACATAAGATAGGTTCTGAATCTGCTTGACCGACTATCCACTACCATATCTCTGTCCTTTTTTCTGGAGAATATTTGGTTAATTTTACTGACTGTTCCACCGGCACGTGGTACCGCTTTGACCTTGGTATCTCGTCGCTTGCCTAGACTGGTCGCTGAAGATGGTAGGTGTTTAGGTGGACTAGATTCTAAGGCTGACGACAACGACAGATTTCGCTACGATGCTTGGACATGACGTCGGTCTCATGATCCGTGCTTTCGCTGCTGCTGTGGAGGATGATAACGTGCTCGTCCGTCGCAACGCCCTTGATCTTATTCTACAGGTGCTCCGCTTGGATGGAGTAGCGATCCAAAAGGCGTCCCATGAAGATTGCGTCATTATCATGCGAGCGTCGAGCGGCGTTGTTATGCGAAGGGATCTCTCTCTCAACCGTCGCCTGTACACATGGCTTCTGGGCTCGGACGAGAATGCAGAGCAGCAGATTGCATATCTTCGCTCTCATTCACTGGGGCTACTAAAAACAACTCTGCGTGTAGGTGCATTCGCAGAGGCCTTCGGTTGCTTGCTTATTTATGTATAAAGACCGAGATGTTTTCACCGTCCACGGAGTACCCTGAATCTCGGCCGTTCAAAATGTTCATATCCCTGTTAGATAAATGGGAAATAGGTGGCCCTCTGTCGGAAGCAATTATTTTGGATGCCTTTAAGGCCCTCAAGTCCTTGATCGAATCGGACACAGGATCCAGTGAAGACGTAAGTGTCTGTATTTCTCGACTCCTTCCTTGTGTAAGGGTAACAATTCAGGCTGTGATGACTGCGAGCATGCTTTATGAAGCCGTGGAGCCACATATCGTGTGGCGACAGTTGTTAACTGCGGTGCTGAATGAACTTACTGGACATGGATCCCAGAATGAGGTTCGGATGGCGTCCTTTAGAATAGTTTCTGACACTCACTCTTTGATTGACATAGGCAGTCCGTTTGGCTCACTTCATCCTGAAGACCATACATGTCCGAGACGAAGAGATTCAGGTTGTTCACTTACCAATTGTATTCTCAGCCCTTTGCGAAGCCTTGCAGGTTGGCATACGTTCCAGTCACCTGGACCTCATCTTACCGCTGTACATGTCAGGTTCAGATCACACGTGATACAACGAGAGGGTCCCCACCTGTGGTATCAGACATTTTGCGACTTCTCCACGCACTTAAAGATGAGATCCCTTCATCTTCACTCCTCCAACTTTCCGCGGTTGATTCGCTGTCAAATGCCTACGGCCCATTAAAATTTGCACTGAATTTCTATGGGTTGGACACTCAAATACACTGCAATGATATCCGGACAGCTCC
>Ga0137394_10000185_pt1 | contig 43544 bp, 34 predicted proteins | sample czobulk116metaG_FD_108278 | JGI IMG/M metagenome (GOLD analysis project Ga0137394, IMG submission 108278) | Vadose zone soil microbial communities from Angelo Coast Range Reserve, California, USA - czobulk1.16 metaG | ecosystem: Environmental > Terrestrial > Soil > Vadose zone | place: USA... | reverse complement strand
CTGGTCACGAAGGTGACGGGATATCCGTTGGCTGCGTCCCTTGACCCGCTCAGGCGTGTGCGCGGCTGGCGGACAACCGCGGCGGTGGCCGGGCAGGAACGCGACTTGCTCTTGGCCGAAGGCAAAGAGGTATTCATCATCGGCGCGCATTACGGGCTGGTGGGTGAGATTTCGTTCTATTTATCCGAAGCAAAGGAACGGGTGGCAAAGATTCCCCTCGTTTATTACCAAAGCTCCGATCGTCCAGAGAACCAGTTTTACTTCTGGCCCGGATACGCCGGACGCACGGGCCAAAACGCCCTTTACGTTCGAGAGGAAAAAGAAGGCGCCACACTCCCGGACCGGTTGCGGAATGAATTTGAATCGGTTAGCGATTTAGGAGTTCGCGAGATTTCGTATCGCGGCCGAATCTTCCGAACGATCCACCTGTATGCCTGCCGGAATCTAGTGGCGAATGGAAAAAGCGCGAACTGAGTTGCTGATCCCTGTCCGGTGCTACGACCTGGCCGCGACGCTGACTTCAGGGCAGGCCTTTCGCTGGCGATTCGTAGACGGCCGGTGGGAAGGAATCATTGGCGAGCATTGGGTCAGGCTGAAGAATGCGCCTGATGCAATCGTCGCCCAGACTGCAATACCAGTGAGCAACTGGCACTGGCTGCTCGATTATTTGCAGAGCGATGTCGAGATCGAATCGATCCTTTCGAGCTTTCCGGTTGATGAGCCCATGCGCGCGAGTGTGGGGCTCTGCCGGGGATTGAGACTGTTGCGGCAGGATCCGTGGGAATGCCTGGCCTCATTTATTCTTTCGTCGACAAAACAGATCGTGCAGATCCAGCAAATAGTGGGGTTACTCGGCAGCCGCTTCGGCAAGCCGCTCGAGACGCCGCCGGGGCATGAGCCGGTCTACAGCTTTCCCCCAGCCGATACAATCGCAGCCGCGACGGAACAGGAACTGCGCGGCTGTAAAATGGGGTTTCGCGCGCCGAATCTTCTCCGCAGCGCGCGGATGATCGCTCGGAGAGAAGTCGACCTGGAGGCGATCAGGAGCCTGGAACTCGGAAAGGCTCGCGAAGAGCTGCTGCGTTTACCTGGTGTGGGAAATAAAATTGCGAATTGCATCCTGCTTTTTGCCTACGGGTTTCAAGGGGCATTTCCTGTGGATGTCTGGGTAATGAAGGCACTGCGGCAGCTTTACTTCCCAAAGCGCCGCCCGAAGGCGGAGCGGTTGCTCCGCTTTACTAATACTTATTTCGGACCAAATGCGGGGTATGCCCAACAGTATCTGTTTCACTATATGCGGGTCCACGGTCGGCAGGCAAAGGGTTGATTTGTACGGGAGAGAATTGGAGCACGCAGCCTGTCCGCCTGGTCCGCGTGGTCAGAATGTTCTATTTTTTTCGTTACTTGTGGTAGGATAGGTTCGTGCGGACAAGCTGTCCGCGCTCCAATTCGCGGGATTTCAGTCTTGAACAGGCGGGTCAAAAAGAGAAATAACAAAGTGAGATGACAGCAACGCTGGAAGTGATCCTCACCCCGGCTGAGTTCGGGCCCCTGCGAAACCGGGACCTGAGCCAGACGGTTTGCGTCGTCTTCGATATTCTGCGGGCCACGACTTCGATGATTACGGCCTTTGCGAATGGCGCGGAAGCAATCATTCCCGTCGAACAAATCGGTGAAGCGCTGGAACTGCGACGCCAACGGCCGGAAGTGCTGCTGGCCGGCGAGCGGGATGGAGTGCGCATCCGCTCGAATCTGACCGGCGGGATCGATTTTGACCTGGGCAACTCACCACGCGAATTCACTGCCGACAAGGTTCAAGGCAGGACGATCGTCATGAGCACGACCAACGGCACTCGAGCGTTGCGCGCCTGCGCGGGAGCCAAGGCGGTGCTGATCGGCTCATTTCTCAATTTGCGCGCGACGGCGAATTGGTTGCGCGACAATAAGCCGCTGAACCTGATCCTGGTCTGCAGCGGCACTTTCGAGCAGGCCGCTTTCGAAGATATTTTAGCGGCCGGAGCAGTTTGTGAACGCCTTTGGCCCAATTACGCCGGAGGAAGCGTGGCGGACTCCGCCGAACTGGCACGGCGAATTTACCCATTGATGCAGACGAACCTGCTTGATGCCATGAAGGGTTCGCGCAATGGACGCCGCCTGCTTTCGATGCCAGCGTTGCGGGATGATGTCTGGTTCTCAGTTCAACGCGAGACAGTCGCCTTCACGGCGCAAATGGGCAAAGACGGAGTCGTCCGCAGAACCACTGCCGAAAACCAGATCGATTTGCGAATGTGAGCCATGAGAGCTTTGTTCCACTTCCAGCCGATGGCGGGACCATTCAGTTTCGGGACGTGGCGTATTCGGACGCTCGGCTCAGGGCATTGGCCGTTACGAAAAGATTTCTCGAACGAAACTCCGAGGGGCTTTCCAATAGCAGCGTGGCACGAAAAGCTATAGCCGGAAGAGCAAAATAAGGCCGCTCCAAATAGCGGCTTGGTTCGTAAACCCAAGCCGGAATCGGCAACGAAAACCGTCGGCAAAGGTGCTCGGCTACGGCCGCGAGCAGAGCGTCAGTGATCTCACCATGTGAATGGCCACGCTTCAGAATCTCCGGCCGCTCGGCGACGCAACTCTCACCTGGCGTGCGATAGAATGCATCGAGAAAGTTGCCCAATTCCACTTCCAAGGCGGACCCGGCGTGGACTCGTTCAGCGACGTCTTTAAGACTGCTCATTGGCCAGTTCCTCCAGCACTGCTTCCACAAAGTACTGAGTTTTGGGCTGAATGAGCCGCTTGAGATCGCCGCGCCGACGAATAGGCAAACTTCGCCCTGGACACCGCGCTCGCCGAGGCGGTCGGATAAATCTTTCAAAGCCGCCACGATGCGCTGGCGGTCGAGCGTTTTCATCGAGGCACGGTATAAAAAGAAAGCCGGACTGCCAAGTAGCAGAAATCAGAACGAGAGTTTGCGTTAGGAATCGGGGCGAACCGTCGCGGCGATCATGCCGCCATGAGCAGCTTTTCCCAGAGAGCTTCGTTGAGGAGGACCTTTTGCAGGAAATCCTGATTTTCCTCGGCTGGCGAGGAGTGGTTGGGGTTCTTGAACAAACGGATATTGAAGATGGTCCCCTGCCCCTCCCCACCACTGGCTTCGATCTTTCCGCCATGATGATGGATGATGAAGTAACAGGCCATGAGATTGATTCCATACTCCATGGGACTATCACTGCGTACTACGAAGGGATCAAAAATCAGGCGCAAAGCTTCCTTGGGAAGGCCGGGACCGTTGTCACGAACTCGGATCTGGATTTCAGGTTCGTTTTCCTTTGGATTCGCCACCGCAGCCCCCGAGATGACAATTTCGCTGCCGGCAGGGAGGCTCACCACTTCGTCCTTGAGGAGCAATTCGAAAAGCCGGTCAAATTTAGGTTTATCGACGTGGATCATAGGCAACGATTCGGGAATCTCGTTGCGAATCGTGACACTTTTGGCGGCAAAAGTATCTTTAAGCTTTTTGATGACCGCGCTCACGACAGCATGGATTGAAACCTCATCCTTAAAGGCAAAGACGGGGGTTTCGGATGCAGCCCAAAGATCCTTGAGCATGTTGTTGATCTTCTCAATCTGGGCCTGGACGTTGTGGTAGTAATCTTTCCAAAATTCCGGATTGCGCAGGCCGCTCAGGTCAAGACTCTCCTCCTGCAACTTGGCCGGGGCCAGATCGAGGAAGGTTTTCACTGCGACCAACGAATTGCGGATGTGATGACTCAAGCCGGCGGCCAGCAAGCCGAGGCTTACGATCCGATCGGCGATCATCATATTGTGCAGGACCGACATCTTCTCCTTGAGGAGCTGATCGCGTTCACGCTGCACGATGAAAAACTCGAGCCCGCGCTTCAAGGTGGCTTCCAGTTGCGGAGGATCCCACGGTTTAGTGATGTACTTGTAGATGGCGCCGGAATTAACAGCCGCTACCGCTGCATCCATATCGGAAAAGGCAGTGGCCAGCATACGAATGATCCGGGGACGGAGTTGCCTCGATTTTTCCAACAGCCAAACACCCTTTTCTCCAGGCATGCGCTGGTCGGTCATGAGCAAGCCGATTTCGTCCTGGTGCGCTTCCAGAAGTTTGAGCCCTTCCTGGGCGCTCGGTGCGGTGAAAATGCGGAATTGATCCTCGAAGGCGCGCGCGAAGTATTTCAGCGACTTCTCCTCGTCATCCACATAGAGGATGGCGAACTTTTTGTAGTCGTAAAAGCTTTGCATGGCGGTTTAGTTCATTGGTTGACTGCCTGCGGCAATTGCTCTTCCGCCGGGAAGTCCAAAGTAAACTCGCAGAACTTCCCGTGGTCGCTACGCACCGCGATTTTGCCGTGACACTCGTCAACAATGCGATAGCAGATGCTCAGGCCCAACCCCATCCCCTTGCCCACGTCCTTGGTCGTAAAAAAAGGATCAAAAATCTTGTCCAGGTGTTGAGGATCAATGCCTTCGCCGTTGTCGCGCACCACGAGCAGACTCCGCCCCTGGGCCATTTTCCCTTCAATCCAGATAGCCGGTTCTTCCGATTCGAAGTGCTTGGTTTTCAAAGCGTCCATTGAGTTTTGAAGCAGGTTTACGACCACTTGAATGATCTTGTTCTTGTTGGCCCAAATCACCTGACCATCAGGGATTTGCTGGTGCAAACGGATCTTTTCCTTCCATTCGTGGCTCAGAAAGCGCAGGGACGAAGTGACCACCTCGGCGATTTCCACCCGGTCAATTTGCTCGTTCTCGTGATGGGAAAAGGAGCGCAAATCCGAGACAATGGTCTTTACTCGATGGATGCCTTCTTCAACGTCTTTGAGGATTTCCGCATATTCCTCCTGCTCTTCGGGGACAAGATATTTGGCTTTGCTGCGAAGGGTATAGAGGCCGGTCGTGGCGAAGTTCAATGGATTGTTAATTTCGTGGATGATCCCGGCGCTCATCCGGCCTAAAGAGGCGAGCTTCTCGGTCTGAACAAGCTGAGTTTCGGTTTCCTTCAATTGCTCGATCGTGCCTTCGAGAACGGTATTCTGTTTAGCCAGCTTTCGTTGATAATGATAGGACTCAACCAGATTTTTCACTCGCACGTGCAGTTCGGTGGTCGAAAATGGTTTGGGTAGGAAATCGCTGGCGCCAGCAGAAAGCGCGGCAAGCTTGGTTTGCTCGTCGGCGCGTGCGGTGAGCAGAATGATGGGGATGCTCTGGGTATGGGTGCGTTCGCGTAATTCTTTGCATGCCTGCAATCCGTCCTTTTCGGGCATCATCATATCCAACAGGATAATATCCGGGAGGAACTGGCTGGCCTTTTCGATCGCCTGCTGGCCGTCGACCGCTTCAATGACGTGGTAGAGAGTGCCTAATTGCGATTTTAAAAAGCGCAGCATGTCCGGTTCATCGTCGGCGATCAGGATCTTGGGGCCTTTCGCCTGGCGAACATCATCCATCGGGCGCAGGGCGTCCTGCACTGAAGTCATGGCTGGGAACAACTCTGCGCGGCGATAAAGATTGGTGACCCATTCCTGGGAAGAGACGGTGCCTCCGGCGTCAGGCACGGTGACGCTGCCCTTGGCGTCAGTCGTGGAGACAGTGGCCTCGGTTGCAGACGCGTTCGGTTCAGCCTTCAAATAGGGCAAGCTAATGGTGAAAGTGGTGCCCTTGCCTTCCTCGCTTTCGACCGAGACTTTGCCGTCCTGAATTTCCGTCAATTCTTTAACCAGAGAGAGGCCAATTCCGACGCCTTGATATTTGCGCCGGGAAGAATCATCCGCCTGCCAAAATCGATTAAATACGTTTGATAGGTTCTTTTTCGAAATGCCCATGCCAGTGTCTTTGACCGTAATGACCATTTCCTCGCCTCGCTTTTCAGCGCGCAACTCGACTCTTCCACCGGCTGGGGTAAACTTCAGGGCATTGAACTGCAGGTTGAGGATGATTTTTTCGAGCTTGTCGCGATCGGTCATCACGATCCCCAGTTCGGGATCGATGTGCGTCTCGAGCTTGATTCGTTTATCATCGGCCATCTGCCGGGCCGCACTGGCAAGGCCCTTGATAAAGTCAGCCAGATCCAGCGGCTCGCGTCTGACAACCATCACGCCCGATTCCAGCCGAACCAGATCGAGCAAGTCGTTGATCAGCTTGAGCAACCGCATGCCATTGGATTGCATTGTGACCAGCAAGTTTTTGGTCTCGTCATCGAGAGAGCGGGTAAAGCGATTGAGGAGGCTCTCCAGCGGGGCCAACAGCAGCGTCAGCGGCGTGCGAAGCTCATGGCTGATATTCGCGAAAAAGCGGCTCTTGACCTCATCCATTTCGCGCAATTTGCTATTACTCTCCTCGAGCATCTGTTTATTGCGGTCCAACTCATAGCGCAGCATGAACTCGCGGAAACGCAGGCGGTTATAAAAGTAGTTGCCGGTGACGACAATGGCGGCCGTGCAGAAAGTGAAGTAGAAATTGTTAACGAGCTTCCCCAGGTCTTGCGTCGAAGGGCCCATAAAGCAGGCGAGTACGTACATGGCGAAGATAATCGCCACGGCCCGCAAACTTTCCGCCATGGTGGCCTGGATGACTGAACTGGCCGCAAGGATGACCAGGTTCAGTCCCGCATAGTAAGTCGAGCTGGCCCCGTCGGTCACATTGATCATCCTGGAAATAAAGAAACTGGGGATGATGTACCAACCCATGCATAAAAGCCGATATTGGTTTGGCGAGAGGTTCGGCCGGTAAAGAGCGATCAGATTAAGGATGGCAAGCGCCGATGCACACAATCGGAGTTTGAAAAAGTAATCCAGATGGTCGTGATAGACAAAGTAATCGAGAATATAGCCGAATGGCATCAGCAGGATCACCAGGATGCAGGCCACCTTGGAATTGCGAACACTGTCAGCCAGCGTATAGGCCGTGTAGGCTTGCCTGATCTCCTCTGTTGGCGGAGACGATGGAGTCACGTTTGTCATGCCGGCTTGCGAACCTCCAGGAACACGTTGACCCCGGTGGGATCCGAACAGACAGCCACATCGTCGGACGCCGCGTCGTCAGGCTTAAGGGCGAGCATCTGGGGGCCATCACGATAGATCAAATGCCACTCGAGGACGAAATCGAGCATGTGCCGGATAGGATTGGACTTATCGACGTTCGTCGCCAGAAGCAGCCCTCCAGGGGCCAGCATTCCGTAGAAGATATTCATCAGGTCTTTGCAGACCCGATCGGGAAGATAATCAAAGAGGCCCGCGCAATAGACAAAGTCGTGCTTATTCTCCAGGGAGCTGGTCTGCACTTTGGCGCCGCTTTTCAAAAGCTGGACGACTGATTTTTTCACCCATTGGATGGGAGTGCGCCGCTGCTGGCGCTTCTTGATTCCTTCAATCACGTTTTGAGCGTGCTGCAGAGTTTCGTCATTAAAATCGAGTAGAACGAACTGGGCCGAATCGGAGATGGCGTGATTTGTGAAGAAAGCCTGCAGCTCCTGGGCCGGGCCGCAGCCGAGATTGTAAATTCGCGCAATTCGGCCATTATTGCTGACACGGGCAGTTTCCTGAACGAGTTTGTCGGTCAGATACCGAATGCGATTGCGATGGGCCTCTGCCGGGGGCTGAGAGATGAACCAGACGTTAAGCACCTTGGCGAAGACCGAGCCGCCCTCCTGTGGGTCTCGCAAAATCATGTTTACCATCTCGTAATCGCCGGCGTAACCCAAGGGTTTGTGATAAGTACGGTAGGCAAAGGGGGAGCATAGCACCAGTGGATGGATATGCCGCTTGATATAACTGTGATGCGCCGGCCGGTGGTCTCGCGGCACCTGTTCGACTAACGTTTCAAATTTTTCGAAGAGCGAATTCATCGCGGGGACTACTGGTTTGGCCAGCTCCAGCACGATCTGTCGCTCCAATTGCAGGCGGTCACCGCTCGGCGCGGCGCGGACTCCGAGCTCGACCTGGTCGAGCCACAAGCGCATATCGCTGAGATAGGTATGCATGTCGGTAACCAGCACCTTGAAGTCCGGCAGGACGCGATAGGTCTTCTCCCATTGCCGCATGAAGGTTTCGAATCCGCTGCGAAGATGATCGCCGTCGGTGAGGGAGGCAAAGCTGCCTCCATCGATCCAGGCATCCTCGAGGGAGGCTTCGCAGATGATGACAGTGCCAGTCTGCACCACTCCGCTCACGACGGCGCGGCCCAGATAAGCGCCCTGGCCGTTCACGAGAACGCGGAAGTCACTTAAAACTTCGGAGAGCCGCAGCACAAGTTGGGTGTTATAAATCTCAAAGGCCGCGAAGTGTCGGCTTATCCTCAGGAGCGTGGCACGGATTTCCTGGCCCTGGCTGTTTTGACACGTAACCAGGCTCTCTCGGTCGTCCGAGACCTCCTCAGCAAGTTTGCGATCCATTCAATGCCCTGCGTTGCACTGCAAATATCGTGCCCATTGTGCCAGCAGCTCAATTTGCTCTCGGCTTTACAGGCTCTTCTAAACTCACGATATATGATCACGGCGCTATTAGCAGGCTTTTTCGAATTTGGATTTGACTTCAAACCCCGCGCTATTTAGCAGCCTGTGGAAGCATGAAGTGCTCAGTGTTCATGGATGAACACGCCCTCGAGAGCGTTGCGCAACGCCCGCCAATGAAGCAATGGACTTGCTGGAGGAAGATTCCTTTGCATCGGCTGCAACTCCATTTCGGCGAGGCTTGGTGCAAATATTGCTGAGGTCTGTTTTTATCGGCCAAGTGCGGCAATAGATACCGCATTGCGGCAAAAATGAGTAATGGACTGCAAAAATTAATCGATCAACGCTATGCGCTCTGCTCTTGCAACAAGTCAATTGCCTCTTAGATCCGGCGTATTGCGGACTGCCTCCGCGGTCATAAGTGCCCTTCTCATTTCTGCTCCAGTGGCCGTTTTGGGCCTCGGAGTACGAGTCCCGAACCAGGATGCCGAAGCAACCGCGCGCGGCAACGCCTTTGTGGCTACGGCGAATAATCCATCGGCAATTTATTATAATCCGGCAGGTATTTCGCAATTAGAGGGCTTGAACGCGCAACTCGGCGTGCACGCGATTTCAATCAATAGCGAGTATCGGTCTCCCTCCGGGGTGCAGGCCGAAACGAAGTTCGAGCTCCAGGGGGTACCTCAGGCCTTTTACACCTTCACGCCCAAAGATTCGGCTCTCTCCTACGGGTTTGGAATTTACGCGCCATTCGGACTGGGTTTGGAATGGGACGCCGACAATCCGTTTCGGACCTCGGCGATCGAGGGCCGGCTTGTTTATGTTTGCGCCAATCCTGTCGTCGCCTGGAAGCCGCACCCCACGCTCTCGCTCGCCATTGGGCCGACGTTCAACTACTCCAGGCTAAAACTAAGGCAAGGAATCTTCACCGCCAGCGACGAGTTCCGCTTTCGCGGCGACGGTGTCGGATTCGGATTTAGCGCGGGGGTCCTTTATCAGCCCCACCCACAGTGGTCCTTTGGAGCGTCGTACCGTTACGCGTCGTCCATCGATTACGGCGGCCACTCGGAGTTGAGGCCCTACGCCCCATCAACACATACGACGTTGGAATTGCAATTTCCGCAGTACGTCATCGCGGGAATCTCGTATCGACCGACCCCTGACTGGAACTTCGAAGTGAATATCGATTGGACAGACTGGGACTCCCTGAACACCGCCTACTTCAGGGACACCGCGTTCGGAACGATCCCTCTTCCGTTGAATTGGAAGTCCAGTTTCCTCTACGAGGCAGGCGTAACCCGCTACCTCAAAAACGGATATTATGTTGCGGGTGGCTACTTCTTCAGCGGCAACTCGACAACCGATGAAAACTTTACTCCGATCGTGCCGGACACCGATCTGCACGTTGGAAGCCTAGGGTTTGGCTACAAAGGGGAACACTGGCGGTGGGCACTTTCGGGCCAGATTATCGCGGGGGCTTGGCGCGAAGTACGCAATAATGTAAACCCAGCCGTGAACGGTCGCTATCAATGGTTCAATCAAGCAGTCAATGCTTCCGTCGGCTATCACTTTTAGCCATTTGTAAAAAATGATTGAAACGCAGCGAAACGAGGCAGAGGATGAGTTAATAAATCATCTGCAACCCTATAAAACCTATGGATAACTTGCGTGGACGCACTGCTCTGCTCACTGGAGCTTCCGGTGGCCTTGGCACCTATATGGCAGCGGCCCTGGCCGAACAAGGAATCAATCTTTCGCTGGTCGCCTTCCCAGGGGCCGGTCTGGACGATCTAAAAACAAAAGTCGAGGCCCAGGGAGTTCGAGCCATCGCGCTGCCGCTCGATTTGCGACAAGAGCAAGGGATGCAGGAGGCGGTCGCAGAAACGCGCAAAGTTTTTAAAAGCATCGATATCCTGATCAATAATGCCGGAATTGAGTTTACATCCGCGTATCATGACCTCGATGTCCAAACCATTGAAGACATCATTGCGGTCAACCTGCGCGCCCCTATGCGGCTGACGCGCGCGCTCATCCCGGAAATGCTGGAACGCCGCAGTGGTCACATCGTTAACATTTCCTCGCTGGCTGGCAAAGCCGGACCAGGTTACCAGGAGCCATACGCCGCCACCAAGGCCGGGTTGATCGGTTTCACCTTTGCCTTGCGAGGCACCTATCGCGGCACTGGCGTGAGCGCCTCGGTGATTTGCCCGGGATTTGTCGAAGCTGGAATCTATGCCCGGCTCAAAGAACGGACGGGCTGCGCGGCTCCTGCTCTTCTAGGCACCTCCCGGCCGGAGCCCGTCGCCAAAGCCGTCGTGAGGGCGATTAAGAAGAACCTGCCGGATGTTATTATCAACCCTTACCCGGTTCGGCCGCTTTTCGCCGTGACAGAACTCTTTCCGCGCCTCGGCGAATGGCTCACTTGTACTCTTGGTGTGCACAAGTTCTTCGGTAGAATCGCAGCCGCGCAAAAGACGATTCCCGTCAGTGATAAGCGGGCCGCCTAACCGGAAATAATGGAATCCAACGCCGCCTCCGAACCCCGCCGCATTGACCCGCGGTTAAATCAACGTGTGCCGCTGCCCTTCGTGGCCGCAGCAAGCCCCAAACACAATGGGTCTACTATCGACGAAAAGCTGAAACGCCTGGAACGGCTCGCCCGGCTCGGCACTCTTTCAGCCACTTTTGCGCACGAGATCAAAAATGCCATGGTGGCCGTGCGGACGTTCGTCGAGATGCTCCTGGAAGAAAACAAAGACTCCGACCTGCGCGAGATCGTCAAACGGGAGATGGTTCGGATCGATTCCATCGCGGCGCAAATGTTGCGCCTCGCTGCAAAGCCGCGGGCGAGTTCGTCGGATGTTCACCTCAATGAGGTTATTGAGCGATCTCTTCGGCTCATCGAACCGCAATTGGATGCACGGAAGATTCGGCTCAAACGCAACTTGCTCGCTCAACCAGACCTGCTGCGCGGAGACGGCGACCAATTAGAACAAGCCTTTACCAACATCTTGCTCAACGCCATTGACGCCATGGAGGCAATCGGGGGGAAGGGCGAACTGTCGGTCAATAGCTCGCTTCTGCGGGTCCCGGGTGGCGCCCGCACCAAAGCAGCGCGATCCCCTGCCCTTCAGATTACGATTCGTGACACCGGCGTTGGTCTCTCTATGGAGGAGCAAACGAAGCTGTTCGAGCCGTTCTTCACTACAAAGCCGAACGGTACCGGCCTGGGCCTCGCTATTACGCGCGACATCATCGAGCAACACCGAGGAACTATTTCCGTTGAGAGTGAGCGCAATAACGGAGCGACCTTTCGAATCGTCTTTCCGTTGATCGCCGCGAGCGCAACGAAGCCGCCACGCAAAACGTAGGCACAAGCCAAATTCAGTCTCTCAGGCTGACTTTCTCCGCCGCCGGAAAATCGTCAGGAACTTTTTGCGTCACCCTTCCAGTGGCAGCCCATTCCACGCCCCGCTGCAAAGTCGTAATGAAGCCGACACATCGCTGGGCCGTGATGTCTTTGCCGTTATTGTGACCGATGGCCGTATGAAAGACCCGGCCTCTGCCGTAGCTCGTTGTCATCAGAAGTGGCTCGTCTTCTCCAGTGCCACTTTGCTCTTTGGCCGAGAAGGCGCTTGCCAGCACTGTCACGTTTTGCGCGGGGCCGCGTAAACGGTCATAAAGTTCGTCTTTCGCATGCATCCATTTCTGCGGCAAACCTGCCATGATGGGATGTTGCGGCGCGCGTGTCTGCATGAGGAAGGCATGCTGCTTGCCGTGACTGCCGCCCACGCCCGGCTTGGTGTCTGGCTGGAACTTCCCATCACGTAACCGGAGGTAAGGGCCTGATTTTTCGTTGCGTCCGCCCCAGCCGCCCAAGCCGATCATTTCGTTGTAAGCCTTCCATTCAGGGAACGAATTGTCAGCCGCATGCACGCTGACGAATCCGCCTCCCTCTCGGACGAAGCGCTCGAACGCCTCCTTGGTCTCGTTGCTCCATGGCTCGCCGCTATAATTGCTGATCACCACCTGGTAATCGGAAAACGTAGGACGAAAGCTCTCCAGATTTTTACGCTTGGGCGCCGTAGCCACGTCTACTGTAAACAGGCCGGTCTCCTCGATGATCTTCTTCAGATGCGGCGTGGTCGATGTGTAGTCGTGGTTATTCTGGCCGTCGACAATCAGCGCCTTCATCGGAGCGCTCTGCACCACAAATGCGGTCATTAGACTGAGACTCAATGAGAGAAGTAAGATTTTCATAAGCGCGAATTAAGCAGGTATGATCACGAAGCGCCAACAAGATGCAACACCGGATCAATTACGCTGGGCCGTGCTTTGTGAGATTTCGAGGCAGACGCTCTGCGTCGCACTGCGCGCATAGACCCGGCCATTGCTGATCACCGGGGTCGACCAGCATTTGCCATCCACCACGTGAGCGTGCGCGACCTCTTTGTATTCAGAGGGAGAAGGATCCACGAGCACCAGATCCCCTGCATCACTTAAAGCGAGGAGGTGGCGATCGACCACAATCAAATTGCCGGGGCCAAACCCACTCTGCGACCACATCTCTTTGCCAGTGGCCAGTTCAACACATTTAAGCGGGCCCGTGTTATGTTGTTTGAAACTGAACATGCCATAGAGATAGCCATTATAATGCACGGGAGTGCTCCAGTGATTGCAAATGGCATTCCCTCGAGAGCGCCAGATCTCAGCCGCTTTCCATTGATCGCCCTCTTTGGTGATGCGCGCCGCTCCGGAACCAACACCGTAACCGGCCGAACAATAAACGATGTCTCCGGCTGCAATAGGCGAAGCGGCAGTCGAAGTGCTATAGGGGAATTGATAGCGCCAGAGCAGTTGACCATCGGATGGCTGCACCGAAATTAGCCCCCGCTGCGTGAAAAAGATGATCTGCCGTTTGCCCAGAATTGTCGCGGCGATGGGGGTGGCATGCGTCATTTTTTCGTCCTGCCCTTTCCAGACAACTTTGCCGCTCGTCTTGTTGATCCCCAATAGAGACTGGCCCTGTCCTCCGCCGGCCATAAAAATCAGATCGCCATCGATCAGCGGAGAAGCGGCGTTTTGCCAACTGATGTTCCTGCCCGCGTGTTCTTTGACGAGGTCCTTGGACCAAACGACTTTGCCCGACTCCGCATCCAGACAACTGAGCACCAGGTATTCAGAGGTTACATAAACTTTGCCGCTGTCGATGCTGGGTGTGCTGCGGGGACCATCGCCCGCTCCACCTCCACCATCGTACCGCGAAAGGCCCATTGAATAGAACCAAAGTTCCTTCCCCGTGGCTGCATCCAGTGCGACGCAAACTTCGCGCTCAACGCCTTCAATATTGCGCTGTTCGAGCGTAAACGCCTTCCCACCCGAAACGGCGAACGAACTGAAACCCATCTGCACTGGGCGTTTCCAAACCTCTCGCAACCCCTCGCTTGGCCATTTCTTTAGAATGCCACTCTCCGGCGAGCTGCCGTCATAATTTGGCCCCCGGTACTGCGGCCAATCGGCCGCCCATGATAATTGAACGACTGTAAAAACTGCTGCGCTGCAAATGACCCCCGGAAAACGACATTTCATGGCATTCCTGACGCCCGAACGGGGCAAAAATTCAGGGCGCCTGTTCGACCGGCTGGCCCCAAACATTTTGGAGAGAATGGCAGCCCATTCGTGAGCGGTTTCAGGCTTTATGTAAACGCAATCGGTCACCTGCTCCAGTTCCGAAGTGTCAGAGGTGCTGAAAGAGGCAGCAAATGAAGCTTGGAGACGACTCCGCTGAAAGTTCTTACATCCAGATTCTGCCGGTGCTTCCCTGCTTAGCTTTCGCGAGGAGATTCAGGTCCGCGCAATCAAAGCCCACCCGAACTGCCAGTATCACGATTACTCGAAAATCCCGGGCCGCCAGCGGCCACGTAGCCGTGACTGGCTCCGGAATTATCTGACGAAATCCAGAAGGCGTAGAGCTTGCCGTTCTTCAGATGAAAACGAAACCGGAGAGGCTGGTTCGCTAAAGACGACAAATCTTCCACGCCACGCCAGCGAACAGACTGCAGGGTCTTGTTCGCCGTCACTGGAACGCAATTGTCCGCACTGAAGCGCGGTACGACTTCACTCGCCTGGTTGAGAACCTCGACTCGCAGTTCACCCTGAGGGTCGTCCACGTTCACAAAGAAATGCCTTCCATCGAAACGCACCGGTCGCGTTGTAAGTGTCCCTTCCACTTCTCCTGCATCCATGGAGGCGAACCCGTCGCGACGCAACGTGGCCAGGCCCGTTGACAGGTGCCAGCCTTGTTGCCGCCCGGCCGCCCCGCTCGTCCGCTGACGTAAAAGTAGAGTTCGTCCCCCACGACCAGAAAACCGCCGCCCGCGGACTGAACATTGTTGGCGTTCCAGTCGCCCTGCTTGTCAGACACGGGGCAGAACGCCCGCCGATCCGGACGGGACCAATGCCATCCGTCCCGGCTGTAGCCCAACACGACGTTGTTGGGCTTGTGACGATCCGCAGGTTGGCCTCGCCAGATGGTAAAGAACCCGATCATCAAGCTTTCGTAGGCCACGGCATCGAGGTTATAGAGCTGGGGCTCGATCTTGAGATCGTCACGTTGCGGGTCGAGCCGGTCGACGTCGGTCCAACGTAAGGGTTGGTTGACCTCCCATCGAGCGGCGGCGAGCAGGTCCCGGCCTTCCTGGTACGAGCGCCGCCGGGCAAAGCCGTATCTCTTGTCCACCGCATCTCCGACCTTATAGACGTGGCGGACGCTATAAACCCACACTTGGCGGAAAGGGTTCCAGAAGACGGTGCTTCGGTCGACAACGCGGCCGCTCCTGGCCACGGGGTCGCCCCAGTGAATGCCATCCGGCGAGAAATGGATCGCCATAACCCAATTGTTCCATCCGGTCACGGGGTCCTCTCCGCCAGCGCCAATCACACGGAACATTTTGAAACGTCGCTGCGGGTTCTTCTCCTCGAGGTCGAGCCAGACTGTGCTCGAGTCTCGGCCGCCCGGCTGCACGATGTTGGTTCCGGGCCGCACATCGAGTGAGGGCTTGTTCCATCGGATTCCGTCGGGGGAGGTGGCATAGGCGGTGGCAGCGCTCTCTCCAACGAGGTACCACATCTTGAACAGCTCGTCCCCAGGATCGTACCAGACGCCGTCGCTGAATACCATGGCAGCGGCATGATCCGGGTTTTTCATTTCCCAAGGTTTGTCCGGCCTAAGGACCGGACTGGCGGGGTGATACCTGGCCAGATGAAACGTTCGCGTAAGCGTATTCTCGGCAATCAGAAAATCATCAACGAAAAGTTGTCGTCCGATATCGATCGGGATAACCGCCGGCGGCGAATTTAGGTACGGAGGGGTGACCGGAGCCTTCTCGACTGACGTGGGAAAGTCGGAAAGCCGTGGAGGCCATTCGCGAGGCAGAACAATACCGTTGTAGAGCGTTACTTCGGAATCGGCGGCTTTGATACCTCCAACAAGCAAAACCAGACCCGACAACGCAGCCAGAGCCATCGCAGCCAATTGAGTCCGCATGGCAACTCTGAGGAGAATCAAATTCATTGGCGCCCAGAGTATGGACCGTCGATCATTACGTCCACTTCGAGACGTCATTGGTGCGGACCCTTCTGCGTGATGTTGCGAACGCGGCGCAATTGGTCAGAGCCGGAGAGGTAGAGATCGTTACCCACGAAGGTCGGGCAACCCACCGGATCAACTTTACCGACGACATAAATGCGCGCGTCGCGCGGGTCGATGCGGACCAGAACATCTCTGAGATACGTCCAGATGAAACCGTCCGGTCCGCGCGTCAGCGACAGGTATTCGTAGGAAGGATCCACCCAATGCGGCCAATAATCGTCTACCGAGACGCGCGATGGCAGAGTTTTTCGGAACAGCACTTCGCCTGAGACCACATCCACGCCATAGAGCAGACCTTCCCGGCAAGCGCAGGAGCGATCCAGTGGACCATGTAGCCGCTAAGAGGCTTCCAGAAGCCATCGAGTTTGCCTGTTTTCGCGTCGTACCATCCTAAGCCGCCGCCGGTGTAATTACGTTCGCCGAAACCGCCGAAATAGATCCTGCCGTCCGCGCCGAGCGCCGAATTCCGTGGTTTAATCACAGCAAAGTGAGGGTTGTTTCGCCTGGCGGCTGCCGCTAAAATGGCCAGATGAAGACGCTCACAGTCCACGAAGCGAAAACGCAGCTCGGGCAACTTGTCGCCGGGCGGGATCGCTTGGGGCGCCCATGGGGTCAACACCCTACAGGAAACTTTAGGCATTCTGATAGCGTCTGGCCTTTCATGCCCAAAAACCTAACCAGACCTAAGGAAATTCTCCTGGTCGAAGACTATGAAGACGATGCCGAAAGGGTCAAACAGGTCCTTGCGCAAATCGGCGTTTCCAACCCTCTTCGCTGGCTGAAGGATGGAGCAAGTGCGAAGAGCTACCTGGGGTCGATTCGAAACAAAGCAGAGGCTCCTGTAATCCTGTTGCTCGATATCAAACTGCCATTCTTCAGCGGATTTGAGATCCTGCGATCCATACGCGGAAACGCGCTGTTTGAACGCACCCTGCGGATGGTCTTTAGCACCATTGATGACACTGCCAGCATCAAACAAGCCTACGTGCTCGGAGCTGATTCCTTCCTGGTCAAGCCGGTCCTGGTCGAAGACATTCGCGAAGTGATGGCAACGTTTTCAGGGCCTTGGCTATTGAGCGACGGTGTTGAGAGCGGCAATGCCGCTCAGTAAGCTGGCGTTGACCGCCCGCTTCCCTCCGCTATTATCCATCCACTGTAAGCCGCACAGCCCCGGCGAGATGAGATGAAACGCGTATTCCTGATCGTGATCATCGCGGCAGCAATTGGTGCTGCGTTTTGGTTTCTGTCCTGGGGAGACTCGATGCTCGTCGTATCCACGATTCCCAAAGACGAAATCAAAGCCAAAGTGACTGAAAAGCTTGAGACGGTCTTTTCCGAGATTCAGGAGGTGCGGACAGGTGACTTTGGCCCGTTGCAAATAAGTCCACTGCGCGGAGAGTGCCGCACATTTGAAGCTGCCAAAGATGGGAAGAGCATCCGCGGCGAGTCAGTGTATCTGGGCGACGAAGCCTATTCCATCGCGTGGCAGATCATCACTCCTCCCAACTCCTTCGATCAAATTGCCGGCAAATATCGAGAGCTTGCGGGTTTGATTGAGAGAGTTCATGAATCAAGCACTGCGTAGTCGGAGATTGTTTGGAGCCTGGCAGAGTAGCCCAATGAAAGCGAAACTCGCTTCGCGTCCCTTGTCCTCGAACCGATGAGTTTTGGAAGTTGCCCAGACAGTTAAAACGCCCAGTGGCGCAAAAGGCAGGCCGTTTTTGACGGCTGAATGGCGGCATTTGGCGATTTTGAACTATCCAATCGTGCCAGAATGCCTCGAACCGTTGGTCCCCAAAGGCACACTGCTCGACACCTATCGTGGTGTAACGTACATCAGCCTGGTCGGGTTCCTGTTTAAGAGGATCAGAGTGATGGGCCTACCGCTCCTGTTTCACAGGCAATTCGAAGAAGTTAATCTTCGCTTTTATGTGCGACGATTCAACCGGGACGAATGGCGGCGCGGGGTCGTCTTCATTAAGGAATTGGGTGCCCGCGTTTGTGATTAGCAGTTGTGCCCGATTCCTTTACAACGAAAACTACTTCATCTGTCCCATGGACCATCGCGTCGAAGAAAGCTCTGAAGAGACCAAACTTGAGTACCGTTGGAGGCAGAACGGTCACTGGAATCGGCTCGCAATTGTGGCGAGAGAAAAACCTCAAGTGATTCGCACGGGTTCCCTGGAGGAATTTATTACACACCACGAATGGGGATACACAAGACAGCGGGACGGCAGTTCGATCGAATATCGCGTGGACCATCCTTGCTGGGAGGTTGCCCCTGCGAGTGAGACGATTCTGGAATGTGATGGCGGATCGCTCTACGGTGAACGCTTCGGCCCTCCGTTATCGAAGCCACCGAGTTCCGCCTTCGTCGTTCCTGGTTCAGCAGTCACAGTTTACCGGGGAAAGGCCCTCCCTGCATTGTAATTTGACTCCCGCGAACCACGCCAATCGACGCGAATGAGATTCGCCGTTGCCATCTCGCAAGTAAAAGACTTGCCCTGTTCACGTTGAAAGGCAATGACGCTAGTTTAACGGCTTAAGCTTGATATTCTTGTACCAACAGGCGCTGCCGTGGTCCTGCAGGCCAATGTAGCCGAGCTTTGGGTGGTCGCGATAGGCGACGTCAAATTTGTGTTGAGTGCCATCGGGCCGCTTGTTCGGTTCAACAAACTTCGCCAGATCCACTGAGTTCACTTTCTCACCGTTCAAGACCACCCCGATCATCGAGTCGCGACAGGTAATCTCGATGTGATTCCACTCGCCCACCGGCCGCATGGCGTTGCGTGTTGGCTTGCTCAAATCGTAGAGGGCGCCCGTATCGACGAAACCAGCGCCCAGCGTGTCGTCGATTGCGATTTCGAGGCCGTTGAAGCCGACGTCTTTGCCGGGTCGAGGCGTGAGCGAACTGGTGCGCACAAAAATCCCACTGTTGCAATGCGGTGTGATCTTGAAATCCGCAGCCAGAACAAAATTGTCCCATTGTTGCGTATGGACCAGCATGTAGTGCCCGGCCCGGTGCGGGTTGAGCGCGTGCTCTTCCACAGGCGTCCGAGGCGTGCTCCGGTCGCTATTCATCCAGCCGGCCAACGTTTTGCCATCAAAGAGCAAGACCCAGCCCTTCTGCCGCTCGGTTTCGCTGAGCGTGTTGTCGGAGACCGGCGTAATCTTCTTCACGCGGATATTGCGGTAACGAACGAATTGCTTGGTGAAATCCCCTCCCCCGTGCACTTGTAACGCGATGCCACCTCGATCTGGATGCCGGCGCTCGGTCTCGGTCCAATCGCAGAATTTCACGCCGTTGATCCAGGTGATCATATGCGGAGGATTGCCCACGATTCGGGCGCGCAATTCGTTCCATTCTCCGTGCCGCCAAAACCTGGGCCAAGCCTCTGGGAGAACTGGCAACGACGGGGCGACCGGGGAAATGATCTCTTTTATTTCAGCAGGCGAACTTTGGAATTTGAAGTTGTATGCGTCAGGCTTGCCGCCGATCCCTTCGCCATAGACGCCCATGAGATGCCCGCCCGGATGATAATCAATAGTTGCCTGCCAGGCTCGGCCATCCTCAGTGCTGCGCAGAAAAAGGCCGCTGTCGGGGCCGAAGTCATTCTTCATCTCGAGCGCGACTTCGAAATCACCAAACTGCTCATCGGTAATCGCAATCCCGCCATTGCCTGGAATATCCTGCGATCCGACCATCACGCCCTCCTCGACGACCCAGCGGCCCCCTGACTGATGCTTGCTCGCGCCGCTGTGCCCGGTTTTCGCGCTTACATGCCAGCCGGAAAGGCTTTTCCCATCAAAGACTGAGACAAAGCCATCTTCTGCGGGGTGAACTGCGCTGATGGAAATCGCGAACGCAAAGACGGCGCCAACCAGCCATCCGAATTGCCGGAAATCGGCAATCGCCAATCGGCAATCGGCAATCCGCTTCACGTGGCCACCACCTTTTCGGCCTTGGCATCCCACAACATTGTTTTCTTCTGCCGATAACTTTCCACGGCCATCTTGATCGTCACCATGGTGGCGCAACCAAGATCGACGCTGCAATGGACTGTACCGTTGCCTCGCATGGCATCGATCCAGTTGTTTTCGAGATCGCGACGAGGCTCGAGCGGGATGCGAGCTTCCTCCTTGCCATCGTTTTTCGCTTTGAATTCTTCTTTGAAATCCCCGTTCCAGCGCAAGCTCGGTTCGCCGCCTAGTTCCATCGTCCCATACTTGCCGTAGATTTTGTCGGGAATGCCAGCGTCGTTCGTGAGCGTGCTCACCAGGAACAATGACCACTCGGTCGGAAAATCGGCTGTGAGCATGAAAACGTCAGGAATGTCGCGCCCATCCTTCTCGATGTAGAGGCCGCCGTTGGCATTGACACGGCTTGGGTACTCGCCGTTGGGTCCAGACATCGCGATTAACAGCGGCGCCAGCTTGTGATAGAGCAAGTCGGTGGCGACGCCGCCGTTATACGGCCAATATTTGCGGAAGCGGAAGAAGTGCTCGGGTGTCCAGGGGATTTTCGGCGCGAGCCCCCACTGATGGCCAAGCCACATGTTCCAGTCGATGAAATCGTCCCCGGCCTTGTCCGGGCCGGCGGTGGGATCAATCTTTTGATGTTCGTTGAAAAGACAAGTCCGCGCGTTCCGATTGTAGCTGCCGTGCGCCCAGGTAGGTTTTCCGATTCTGCCAGCCGCAATGGCTGTGCGGGCCTTCCAATATGAATCACTCGCCGTACCGTTCGGACCAACCTGGAAGACCTTCTTGAAACGCTTGACGGCTTTGCGCACCTCGATGGCTTGCTCGACGGTATGCGTCATTGGCTTTTCGCAATAGACATGCTTGCCGGCTTCCATGGCATCAATGGAGATTTTCGCATGCCAATGATCGGGCGTAGCAATGAGCACCGCGTCGATGTCATTCCGTTCCAGCAGTCGCCGGTAATCGGCGTAGCCTTCGCCTTTGCAGATATTTTTGGCTCGGTTAATCCGCCGCTGGTAGACGTCACTGACGGCGAGCACCTGGATATTTTCCGCTTCGGCCTTTTTCACAAGACTGCCGACATGACCCGTGCCCATGCCGCCAACGCCGATGACCCCGATGCGGATACGATCGTTGGCGCCAGCCGCGCGCGAGTGGGTCAATGCAGCGCAAGCCACAGCCCCAGTGGCCAGCGCGGAAGTTTTCACAAAGCTCCGGCGAGAAACAGTTTGGTTTGTCATAAGATGTAGGATGAAGGTCGCGAACGATGACGGCCCGAATTTGGGGATTATTCGATTCGCGAGCAAACAGACATCTGTCAAACATAGGTAGAACCGCCCGCCGAGACCCGTTCACGAGGAGCCCTTTTTTCGTTTTTCGGGCGAACTTTAGAGTTAAAACCGGTCGATTTTTTGTTCGCAAATCGTAAATCCTTAGCAGTTCCCTAAGGTTTCGTCGTTTTTTACGCGAGTACACAAGAACTTGGGCAGTCAACTCCAAAAAGCCCAAGTAATTGTGTTTTTTGCTCGGACCGGAACCGTAAATTGCAGTTGTGTTTAGCGGCAGTTCGCTTAGAATTTTCGAGTGAAATCTGGACGCCAATTTCCACTTGGTTGTCCATACCTTTTATGGCCAAAGAAACTGAATTGATGGATCACGAAACTTCGGCCTCTATGCCGGACGGAACCGAAAAATATAACGCAGCGCAAATCGACAAACTTGAGGGTTTGGAAGCGGTGCGCAAGCGGCCCGGCATGTACATCGGCGACCCCGACGAACGCGGGTTGCACCACTGTGTTTTTGAAGTACTCGACAACTCGATCGACGAGCACCTGGCCGGATATGCCAAGCTGATCGAGGTGACGATTCACGTGGATGGCTCCTGCTCGGTTCGAGACGATGGACGAGGGATCCCGGTTGATAATCATCCCAAATTCAACATGCCGGCGGTCGAGTTGGTTCTGACGAACCTCCATGCTGGCGGCAAGTTCGGTCAAGGCGCTTACAAATATTCCGGCGGGTTGCACGGCGTCGGCGCCAAGTGCGTCAACGCGCTCTCGGATTGGTTCAAGGTCGAAGTCTCGCGCAACGGTAATGTGTATCACATGGCCTTCGCAAGAGGCGTGACCACCAAGAAGCTCGAAATCATCGGCAAATCGAAGCAGACCGCGACACTGATTACTTTCAAGCCCGATCCGACGATTTTCACAATCACGACCGAGTTCAAATTTGATATCCTGGCGAACCGCCTGCGTGAATTGGCATTTCTGAACCCGGGCGTCGAGATCATCCTCATCGATGAACGCGAAGAAAACAAAAAGGAGCGATTTTTCTACAAGGAAGGCATCGAAGAGTTTGTTAAGCAACTGGGCAAAAACAAGCAGGTGATCCATCCGAAGCCGATTGTGTTAACGCGGCAAAAGGACGAAGTCTTTATCGATTGCGTGATGCAATACAACGACAGCTACAGCGATCAAATCCTTTGTTTTGCCAACTCGATTCCAAATCCTGATGGGGGCACGCATCTAACCGGCTTCCGCTCGGCGCTCACGCGCGCCATCAACCAGTACTCCAAGTCCAACAACCTGCTCAAGGAAAAGGATCCGCCGATTTCCGGCGATGACGTGCGTGAAGGCCTGGTTTGCGTGCTCAGCGTGAAGCTGCCTAATCCCCGCTTCGAATCACAGACGAAGGTCAAACTGGTTAACACGGAAATCGATGGAATTGTCTCATCCGTCGTTTACGAGGGGTTGATGAGCTTTTTCGATTCTACACCCTCGGTGGCTAAGAAGGTGATTGAGAAAGCCCTGCTGGCGGCTCGCGCTCGCGAAGCAGCGCGCAAGGCCCGTGAAACCGTTCGCAAAGGCGCTCTCACCGGCGGTGGCCTTCCCGGCAAGCTGGCGGATTGCTCTGACCGCGATCCGGCCAACACCGAGATTTACATCGTCGAGGGTGACTCTGCCGGTGGCTCTGCCAAACAGGGGCGCGACCGGAAATTCCAGGCAATTCTGCCAATCCGCGGCAAGCTGATCAATGTCGAGAAAGCCCGCCTCGACAAGGTGCTCCAAAATAACGAAATCCGCACGATGATTACCGCGGTCGGAACGGGGATCGGTGATGGCGAAGGCGAAGGGGCGTTTAATATCGAGAAGCTCCGTTACCACAAGATCATCATTATGACCGATGCCGACGTGGACGGATCGCACATTCGCACGCTGCTGCTGACGTTTTTCTACCGGCAGATGCCGCAACTCGTAAAGCAAGGCTTCGTCTACATCGCACAGCCTCCCCTCTATCAGATCTCTCGCAAGAAACGCGTGGATTATGTCGAAGACGATGCCCAGCTTAACCGGATCCTCATCCAGATCGGCACCGAAGAAGTTCGACTGCGCAATTTGTCCGACAGCGCCAAAGAACTAACGCAAAAGCAACTCGAAGAAATCCTCGAATTACTGGAAGCGCTTAACAAATACGCCAAAGGCTTGCGCCGGCATGGAGGTGACTTCGCTGAATACCTGGAACATCGCTCGCCAGAAACGGGCGAGGTGCCCAAACATCTCGTCAAAATCCGTTCCGGAAATGACGAGCGGGTGCAATATTTCCATAATGAGGAGGATCTGGCCAAGTTCTCTGCCGACAATCCCGATTTGCGGCTCTTTGGCAGCACCGTCGCGGAAGACGAGGCGGAAAATGCAACACGCCAGACGCAGACCCGCCGCGCGCGTCACATCGAATTACACGAGAATACCGAGATCGATGAGTTACTGAAGAAGCTCTCGCGCAAAGGACTCAACGTCGAGCACTACGCGGCACAGGATAAGCCGCTGTTCGAACTGGTCGAAGGCGAAGGGGAGAAACAACAGGTCAAACCGTTGTTTTCCATCGCCGAAATCTATACCGGCGTGCTCGAGGTCGGCCGCCGCGGGCTTTCTATCAAGCGGTTCAAGGGTCTCGGCGAGATGAATCCGAAAGAACTGTTTGAAACGACGATGAACCCGGCCAAACGCAAACTGTTGCGCATCGACCTCACGGACGCTGTCGAAGCCGAAGAAATGTTTACCAAGCTGATGGGCGACGAAGTCGAACCACGCCGCCAGTTCATCGAAGACAACGCCCTCAACGTCCGCAACCTCGATATTTAAAACAACAATTCGAGAATATGCCTGACAACGACGACAACAATCCAACCAACGGCAACCCCGACAATGGCGGAAACGATTTGCCCGTCAGTAACACACCGCTATTTGCCGCTAACGAAAAAATCTCCAAGGTCAATGTCGCCGACGAGATCAAGAACTCGTTTCTTGATTACTCGATGTCCGTGATCATTTCTCGCGCGTTGCCCGACGCACGAGATGGGCTGAAGCCTTCACAACGGCGAATTCTCTACGCGATGAATGATCTGGGCGTTTACCCGAACCGGAAGCATCTCAAGTGCGCCAAGATCGTCGGCGAAACCATGGGCAATTACCACCCGCACGGTGATCAGGCCATTTATCCTACGCTGGTGCACATGGCCCAACCATGGGCGATGCGCGAGCGCCTCGTAGACGGCCAGGGCAACTTTGGCTCGGTCGAAGGCGATCCTCCGGCGTCGATGCGGTATACGGAAGCCCGCATGACTCATCTTGGCGCCCTCCTCATGGAGGACATGGAAAAGGATACGGTCGATTTCGTCCCCAATTACGACGAAACGCGTTCCGAACCGACCGTTTTCCCTTCGGCGTTCCCGAATCTGCTCGTCAACGGCGGCACTGGAATTGCGGTCGGCATGGCCACCAACATGGCGCCGCACAACCTGGGCGAAGTCATCGATGGCATCTGTGCGCAGATCGATAATCCGAATATTACGATTCCCCAGTTGATGAAGTTCGTAAAAGGCCCCGACTTCCCGACCGGTTGCATGGTTTGCGGAGTGGAGCCGATTAAAGAGTATTTCACCACTGGCAAAGGGAGCATCAAAGTTCGGGGCAAAGTGGGCCTCGAACAACTCAAAGGCGGACGCGAGCAGATCATCATTACCGAGATTCCATACAACGTGAATCGCGCCGTGCTGGTCGAGCGTATCGCCGAGTTGGTGAACGAGAAGATTATTACGGACATCACCGCGATTCGTGACGAGTCAGACGAAAACACGCGTGTGGTGATCGAGTTGAAGCGCGACGGCATCCCGAAGGTGATCATCAACAACCTTTACAAGTTCACGCAGCTCGAGACCAGTTTCTCAGTGAATGCATTGGCCATCGATCATGGCCGGCCCAAGACGCTCAACCTTAAAGAGATCATCAATTGCTACATCGAACATCGCCGCGAGGTGGTGATTCGCCGCACACGGTTCGAGCTGCGCAAAGCGGAGGAGCGGGCCGAGGCCTTGGAGGGCTATTTGATTGCCTTGGCGAACCTGGATGAGTTCATCCGCATCATCCGCAGTTCGAATACGCGTGAAGAAGCCAGGGTCAAGCTGTTGGCTTTCGATTTCACCCGGGCCGCCGTCGAGCGCCTCGGCATTTTGATCCGCAGTGAAGCTCGCCTCTCCAATGGCCGCTACTCCTTCAGCGAACCGCAAGCCAACGCCATCCTGGAGTTGCGCTTGTATCAGCTCACGGGCCTCGAGCGCGACAAGGTCAAAGGCGAATACCTCGAACTGCTCGGCAAGATCAAGGATCTGATGGATATTCTGGCCCGTGAAACGCGCGTTTTCACGATCATCAAGAACGAACTCAAGGCCATTAAAGAGAAGTACGCCACCCCTCGCTTGACCAACCTGGTGCCCGATGAAGGCGAAATGGCCATCGAGGACCTCATCGCCAACGAAGGTGTCATCATCACCATTACGCATAGCGGGCTGATCAAACGCACCAACGTCAGCTCTTATCGTGCCCAGCGTCGTGGCGGCAAGGGCGTTATCGGTATGACCACTCGCGAGGCCGGCGCTGCCGATGGCCAGGATCCAGATTTTGTCGAGCACCTCTTTACCGCGAGCACGCACGATTATCTCATGTTCTTTACCAGCACAGGTCGCGTTTATGTCGAGCGGGTGCATGAGATCCCGGACATGGGTCGCGCCGCCAAGGGCCGCAGCATCGCCAATCTGCTCGAACTCAAAGCCGACGAGAAGATTGCCGCCTTGATCCGAGTGCTTTCCAAGACCGGCCCCAACAAGGAAGACCTCACGTGGCAGCAGCCGAACTTCCTCTTTTTCGCCACCCAGAAAGGCACCGTCAAGAAAACGGCTCTGGAAGAGTTTGGAAATGTGCGCAAAGGCGGCATTATTGCCATCTCGATCGAACCGGGTGATACCTTGATTGATGTGAAGCTAACGACCGGTCACGACCAGGTCGTCCTTATCACCAAAGAAGGCCAAAGCATTCGCTTCAACGAAGAAGATGTGCGCTCAATGGGTCGCCCAGCGGGGGGTGTGCGTGGCATCACCTTGGAACCCACAGACGCAGTGGTCGCTCAGGCTGTGGTCGTCCCGAACGCCACTCTGCTTGTGGCCGGAGAAAATGGCATAGGCAAACGGACAGACTTCGAGGAATACCGAATCCAATCGCGTGGTGGAAAGGGCATCATCACGATGAAGACGACCGACAAAACCGGCAACGTCATTGGAGCACTGACCGTTCGTTCCCAGGACGAAATCATGCTGATCACGGTGGGCGGCCAGATGGTCCGCATTACCGTTGATGGCATTCGCGAGACCGGTCGCAACGCCCAGGGCGTGAAACTCATCGAGTTGGAGCAAGGCGACCGCCTCAAAGCCATCGCTCCTGTGATCTCCGAAGAGGGCGAGGAAAACCCTGAGGTTCCTCCGGCAGCACCGGCGCAATAGCTCGATTCAACATCACTGCAGTAATTTGGAGAACGACCCGGTTGAGGAACCGGGCCGTCCCTGTTATGAGCCCTCGCCAGGAACGTCCCGGGGAGAGCTTCTCGGTGTTCCGTTTTTGAGCGGAACAAACCCTCCCGGCATACCCATGACCAACGTGTGGCCACTGCTCTGCGCGCCGGAGAGCGACTGGAGGACGCGCAGGTTCATCAACCCGGGATTGTCATCCAGTAAGCGAGCCGCGTTTGCCAGATTGCGCAGCGCCGCGCTTTCGCCGCGGGCACGTTCCAACGCCGCCAGGCCTTCCTGGCGTGCGCGCACTGTTTCGTTGAACGCTTTCTTCAGCTCAGCCGGGAGCATTACATCCTTCACTTCCACAGCATGGACCTGGACTCCGATGTTATCGGCTTGCGGCTGCACTGCGGCAAGCAATTGGGCGGCTACGTCGAGGCGCTGGTTGAGCAACGTTTCGAGAGTGAGCTTGCCCACAACGGACCGCATAGCGAGCTGCACCAGATTATAGAGTTGCCCCTGGAAGTCCTGCCCATCGTGGAGGGCCCTTTCCGGCTGGATGAGCTGGTAGGTGAGCAGCGCGCTCAGCTTGACACCGACATTGTCGGCACTGAGCACTTCCTGTCCTGGCACAGTAAGCGTAATCTTTCGCATGTCGGTCTGACGCAGTTCATATCCGCTTCGCCAGAAGCGGTGTTTGCCCGGGCTGAGACGATGGCGATATTTCCCGTGGCGATAGAGCAAACCCAGGAAGCCCTCACCCACGAAAAAAGTGTTCTTCTTGATCGCACTCACACCGACTGCGACTCCGCCGAGAGCGGCCCCGATGATAAGATACAGTTCTGTCTTCATTTTTGTTTTCGCTTTGCCACTGAGCCATGCGCGCAGTGGTTTGTTTCAAAGATTCTCTACAGTCGCTTACGGCCAGGGACCACAGGTCCTCGGCGGGAAGAAGACCAAGGTCTTCTTCACAGAGCCGGTTTCCTGCTGCGCTTTCGCGCAGGTCCCCGGCCGCAAACGTTTTGTTCTATGGGAATTGAACCCATGTTTCCGAGTGGTTTTCAGCCACGATGGATGACCGATACGCAGGACAGGCGCTGCGACGCAACGCGGCTGCTGGTCGATCCAGACCTTCATTTTTCGCGAATGAATGGATCCCAATCGCGAATGCCATTGGCGTTCCGGATCAACGCCGTCACGGGGAGCTCCGGCAGCGCTCGTGGCGCCTTGAGGAGCTTGAGTCCCACTTCGTGCGGCAGGCGATTTCCCTTCTTGGAATTGATCGCCTTGCTCGACCAAACGCAGTTTTCCCACGCGTCCTTCCCTCCGCGGGAACGCGGAACCACGTGGTCGATGTTCCCTTCCTCCGGCTTGAGCAATGCGCCAGTGTACTGGCAACGATTTCCATCGCGCTCGCGAATGCTCTTGGCGCAAAGCTTCGGGCGCTTTTTCGGCACGCGGGCAAAGTTCGCCAGCACGATCACCGTAGGCATACGAATCGGACCACGCACGGTGTGGACCGGAGTATCCTGCTCGCGAATCGGCAGCCGGATCCATTCGTCCCACCGCACGGGACGGATACGATCTTCACCTTCGATTTCGAGAGCGGTCGCCACACCGGTGGCCATCTGGCAAAAGGCCTCTGCCGGCGTCCGAATGTTGATCGCCTGCCAGTTCCTATTCAGGACCAGGACCGTTGCTCTGTTGATTACGCTGTTCATACATCAGTTTTTCCGTCCGCCATCGGCCGTACGCAATTCTTCCGGGCGGTGTTTGTTCTTGTTGTTACGAATGGCTGCCGGCCCTGGTACTGCCCCAGGCCTCTCCGGGTCAAAGCCGGATGTGCGGCTTCCACACCCGCCGGCAAAATGGTCGCCCGGGAAGGTTATGCTCCCTCGATTGCTGTGTGTAAGACAGCCGTGATTCTATTTCACCACCGAGCGCTTAAGATGGCTGCGGGAGATGGCTTCGCTCCATCGACTTCGCTTTCAGAGAGCGACGAGTTACTGGCTACTCCATCCCGCATAAAAAATGGTTCCCCCGGTGAGAATTGCACTCACATCTGGCGGCTTAAGAGACCGCTGTTCTGCTGTTGAACTACGGAGGAATTGAAATTGGTGACCCGCCAGGGTAATGCTCCCCGTTCAATGGGTTAAAAGTCCATTGCATCACTTTAATGCTTGCAGGCCCTGTCAAATTGCGGAGTGGCGAGTGCGCCCTTCCAAGTGCGGAATGCGGAATGCGGAATTGCCAAAGACCGCGGACGATGTGCCTCGGATTGTTCCCCATTCCGCACTCGCCACTCCGCACTTCAATGGTGCTCGCGACAGGAATTGCACCTGCACTGGCGACGCTCTCGACGTCGTGCCTCTGCGTTGGGCTACGCGAGCTTCAGCGAACTGGATCGGCAATCGGCGATCGCCAATCGTAAATTTGGAATCACCTCTGGCCGGTCTCTTCCACCGGCTATTTCCTCCAAAGAAGGCCGCTCGAGCTGCTTCGCGATCAGAGGTGAAATTGGTACGCGCGTCCGGTAACGCTCCGGATCCCGGCACTCATCTAGTGCGATGCGGTGTATAAGGCCGCCGGCTCTCTTTGAGCTACGCGCGCGTACAAACTGGTCGGCACGGGGAGACTTGCACTCCCAAGGCTATTCGGGTTTGAGCCGAAACGGTCTGCTATTCCCATTTAACCACGTGCCGGGTCGACGCACCGGGAATTGCACCCGGAAGGCTCAACGATTTTAAGTCGTTGTGGTCTGCTATTCCCGATCAAGCCATGCGCCGGGAATTACAGTGAATGGCGGAATGCCGTGGACTTGCACCACACCCAGCTCTTTCCTCACGCATTGCTAAGTCGCATGACGGCAATCGATGCGTGCAAATGAAACCATCACGCAACGAGGTTCATTGTGAAGAAAGAGCTGGGCGCGCTGTTTAGCAAACAGGCCCAGCTCGCTTGTCTGGTTGACATTCCCGCTTCTGAAATGGTCAGGGTGAGGAGAATTGCACTCCCGTCCTCCTCGTTCCGAGCGAGGCCGTCTGCTGCTGACAATACACCCTGCTAGAAGTGAATGACTAATGCCGAAATCCGAATGACGAACTGGTCAGTCTTGTCATTCTTTTCGTCAGCATCCTCATACATGTAAATGGTACCGCGTGAAGGATTCGCACCCTCAACCTTCCCGTTCTGAGCGGGACGCCTCTGCTAGTTGGGCTAACGCGGCTAAACTGAAACAATGATCCACCGCAAAGACACAGCGCGGCAAAGCCGCAACCAAAAATGCGAGTCGAACACGTCATTCAATCCGCGACCTCCCTTCCCCCTCTCCCTTGGGGAGAGGGACCCGCGTTTCGCGACCAAGGAAAATCTTCGCCGGACTGGATGATTTTCACAGATTGCACTGCAGAGGACGCAAAGAGACGAAATCCTAATGACGAAAAGAATGCCTAATGACGAAGCACGAATCAGTGGGCGTGCTCTTTGAGTCATTGGAGTTTCGTCATTGGTGCTTCGTCATTCGTCATTGTTCCGTCATGGTTCTGCTTTGCGATCTCTGCGTCTTTGCGGTAGTTTTTTATTCCGGATCAAAGATGGCACTCCCGGCAGGAATCTCGCCTGCAACCTCCGCGTTCGAAGCGCGGCGCGCTATATATTGCGCTACGGGAGCAAAACAAGTGCAGAGTGCGGATTTTCAGAATCTCGAATGCAGCCACCTAGTTCGGCGCGCGGCCCCTGCCAATCGAGCTTCCCCGTCGAGCCTGAGAGCGTTAAGGTCGAGTGGGACTAAACCATGTCGTCTCAAAATATGCGCAGGCGCTACACCATTTCTGCGATTGCTATTCTCGCCCTTCTGTCGGTGGTGCTCCTAATCATGCCGAAGAGGCGAGGCGGTCTGTCTGTGGAACTGGTTGGATATACGAACACCCCTGCCGGGAATCGAAAAACTCTGTTTGTTTTGAGGAATGACTCCTCTAAACCAGTCCACTTCATGTCCCGTCCGCTTGAGTTTCAGAACGGTATTTCCTGGATGATCCTTGGGCCAGCAGTCGACTTTTCTACTAACGACGTCATAGTCACCTCACACAACCTTCCTGCCGGTCGATGTCTTCAGTTTGAGGTGAACGAACCGACCGAGCCGTTTCCGTGGCGCTTGTCGTTGCTCTGGTGGGTTCCTTATGAAACCAAATGGGCAAAAGTTGAGCAGTTCGTTGATACCTCGTTGAGGCAATTCAAAGCCAAGCCGTGGTTCGCCCGCTCGGGCATTCTCCGCGGCCCGGAGATGCCTCGCGCCAATTCGGTTACTCCACCCCCTTGAGCAAACGTAAAACACTGGCCCGCGAATACAATGTCAGACCGCACTTGAAACTGGGGCCGGCGGAGAGACTTGCACTCCCGTGGGGCGGCGCCCGGCAGTTTACAAAACTGCTGCTGTCGCTACTGAGCCACGCCGGCAATTGAAATTGGTACGGCAACCGGGAGTTGCACCCGGACGAGCTGCTTGGAAGACAGCCATGCTGCTGTTGAACATCACTGCCGCAAAACGGAAAAGTGGTGGGCTGTGCAGGTAATGCTCCTGCCGGGTGCAATGCACGACGGATCTACAGTCCGTCCCGTCTCTTTATCGGTCTAACAGCCCCGGTTGAATTCGGGTTGACGGTGTGGCGAAGCCAATCTGCAATCGTAAATCGACAATCCGTGGAGTCCCGTGCTGGAATTGCACCAGCCTCTGCGGTTTTGCGGACCGCCGCCTGCGCTGCTCGGCCAACGGGACAGTGGAATTTTCGATTGCAGATTTCCGATTTCAGATTTGGTTTCGACGTGAACGAGATGAGGACGAGGCCAGTGCTCGTCAGGAAGACAGACTACGCTGAACCCTTCACTTCTCGAGATTGCTCTTGATGGCCAGATGCTTTCGGATCCAGCGCATGAAGAACAGCGCTTTATCCTCCGCCAGCAGCGTGGCAGAACCAACCTCCGCAAGGGGCACCGGACATTGAAAACCATCTTCCGTTTGATAGATGAAATTCCCTTCCCGGAATTGCACGAATCGCGCCTTCTTGTTCCTAACGATATCAGTGATGTTCATAGCGATCCCTTTGTATCTATTCAAATTTCCACTACGAGAAATGGTTTAAAGCCACCGGTATTCTCACCGGGATATCCGCGCGTGTTCGCGATTACGCGGGTTTTGCCAATGTGATAATCAGAGCAATGGTGAATGTGCCCATGCACCCACAAGGCAATTTCCCGTTCGGCGATAAAATCGTCCAATCGCGAGGCGAACGCCGGATTCAACGGATTGCCGGCGTACTTGGCATCGATCGAGCGGGGACTGGGCGCATGGTGCGTCACGACAACGATCTTTTTCCCGGCGTGCTTTTGGATAGCTTCGTCCAACCAATGAAGCGATTGCGCATGAAGCTCTCGCGCGTCGGACGGACGAAATTTACGATAGTCGTGGCCATATCGAATCTGTTTAAAGTCGGCCATATCGATAGCAGCGATGGTCTCGGCCAGGACAGGATCGCCATCGAGGGCAAAATCAGTCCAGAGCGTAGCGCCAAGAACGACAATGTCTCCCAGGTCGAGGGTCGCGTTCTCAAGAATGTGAACGTTCGTGCCCGCTGAATCCTGGATCAGATTCTTGTAAAGGATCGGCAGGGCGTGGCCGTAGAACTCGTGATTGCCCAACACATAAACGACCGGAACTTTCGCGAAGTTCTCTCGGATCCACTTGAGACCATTCTCGCCGACGTCGATGTCGCCCGCGAAGATCGCAACATCGGCCTGCGGGTGAGGCGGACAAAAGTCCGCAAACTCCAGGTGCACATCACTGAGGATATGAAGGTACATTATTAACGTCGCAACCGATTACGATTCGTCCGCCGGAACATAGCATTGTGGGGTGGAGTTATCGCAAATCAGAAAAAAAACTCAATGGTCAGGAAGCCGGGATTTGCACCCGGACCGTCTCCTTCACAGGGAGAGATGCTGCTAATTACACCACGATCCTGAACGGAAGTGCGGAGTGCGGAATTAGGAATTGAGCGGCTCAAAGCATGATCCGGTATTCCGCACTCCGCGCTCGCCACTCCACACCTGAAGTTGGCGCTCTCACGTGGATTTGCACCACGACCCCTCTCCTTCGCACGGAGAGATGCACATCTCTTACACCTTGAGAGCAAATTGGCATTCCTGGTGGGACTCGCACCCACTAGAGATTCTGCTTGAAGGGCAGACCGCTCGGCTACTTCGCGCTCAGGAACTGGAATGGAAGAGGCCACGGCGCGCGGATGTTCGCACCGGAGGCCCCTCCTCCAAAACAATAGGAACGTGTGTGACCTTAGCACCATCCCCCTCCCTTTGGGAGAGGGAGGCCGCCGTCGCCTGCCTTTCCTGCTGGTGTACGGTTGTCAGGAGAGAGTGTCCGTGGCTATCCCTCTCCCCAAGGGAGAGGGTTGGGTGAGGGGGAAGGAACTATTCGAACTGCGACCGTTCCTCGCCGCCGAGAACCAGGTTCCAACTCGGTGCTGCGCGTGAGCAGACCGGCCTTCCCCCGCATTCAGCTAGAAGCTCTCAGCAGCTCGCGGTGAGATGTTCCAGCTCACCATCTGTTGCGGACTCTTCAGGAACCACTCGACGGAAGCGACTAAGGCGCCGCTCACCCGCAAAATAATAGGCAGGAATCCACGTCCTTCACATGTGGCCTGCCCAGTCGCGTCTTCTTCATCGATCACGAAATCCTTGTCCCAACGCACAACCCCGAACTCGCCATTGGCCGCCAAGCCGGCGTGGATACATGCTTTGAATTTCCAGCGGACGTAATCCTGGATCACGCGGCGGCTTTCGGCGTTATCGAAGCAGTCGACAACCAAATCCGCCCCGCCGAGTATGGTCTCCACATTCAGCGAGGTCAGCTTAACCGAATAATCCTGAAGTTTGGCCCCATAGAAATTAAGAAATTGCGCTTTTAAAGCAGTGGCCTTGTTCTTTCCGACCATTTGCTTGACGAACCACTGAGAGGCCAGGTTCTTCGTCTCCACGCGATCAAAATCAACCACGGCGAGCTCATGCTCGAAATCCCGCGCCAAAAACAAAGTGTGAGAGCCGAGGGCCCCACCGCCACAAACGACGATTTTCATGACCCGCAGCTCCCACTCATTGGCGGCGCGCTCCGAACGGGACCTTCGGACGCACTACGAAGCGCGTCTGGTCACCGTGGAAGCGGTCGATGACAAAGTTGGCGAACGCATTTCGCGGAATGTTGGGTGAAATGCCAGCCACTTCCCCTGCGCGGACGGCTTCTTCGCAGACGTTCTTGATGGTTTGGTCATCCACCCCTGTATCAATATTCACCAGGTAGTTACCGCTTTGGCCCTGGTAAGTGATGTTGATCAATACGTTCATAGCTGCTCACCCCTTTCTTTTGGTCGTTCGGCGTTTCGGACTGGATTTATCGTATGAAAGTCTTCTCAGGAAACCAAGCCACCACGGAGAATCTTTGCGTTCCGTGTCCCCTTTTTCAGTGCGCGTCAAAAAACCGTCTGCAGTCACGATCGACCAGGCAAACTTCCTGCCAATGCCGGCTTCAACAGCCTCCATCGTGGTCAGGTCTTCATGCGAAAAACCCAGGAAATTTCCCGGATGAGTATGAACGATCTCAGTGATTTCGCTTCGGTGCTCCCAAATCGTTTCCCAGCGTTCGCGCAGGTCCGGAATCAATGTTTCCGAACCAAAATAGACGCGCAAGATTTTGTCCTGAACGAGGATAAAACAAACTTCGCGCATCGTGAAAAGTGATTAAGATCGGCACTAATGGCGCCGCATGACATGCAATTGGCCGGTTTGGATGGCCTCGCGCACAGCAGACGGCAAGCTCGATAAATTCAGTTCCTCATCTGTGCCGTCCAAACAAATGCCGGCGTCAAGAATTTGCAGCGAGTCGGTGTTAATGACGCATTCGAAGCGCTGGCCGCCAATGCGGTAGCGGATCATGGCCTGCTCTCGGCCGCTGCGGCGCCAGCTTATCAGCTCGGCTCCCGTATGAGAGAGCGCGAGGCTAATGCGCCCTTCCAAAGTCCGTTGCCACTCGGCCAACTGAGCAGCTTGCTCTTGCCTTTGTATTTCTTCACGCGCGCGCCGCTCGGCTTCGCGGGCCAAGGCGCGCTGGGTCGCTTCGAGCAAAAACGCATGCGCCAATGCGGGGCTGACGCTTTTAATTCCATCAATCGAGCGCTCGTCCTCAAATGCCAGGCGCACTTGTGATTCGGTTTCGGATTCAAACTCAGACGAATTAAAGAGCAGGTGCCCATCAAACCACTTATACGCCGACACCGGCATGAACTTCGGCAACTCTTCGTCCTGCGGCAATCCAAACAACCGCACGCTCGAATCGTTGGTGATAAGCCGGCCGTTTGCGACATAGCCAGTCGCACGCTTTAGCTTCCATTCAGCCAAGGCCGGTTCAGTCGGCCCCTCGACGACGAGGTAACGCCCCGATTTGCGGAACTGATACCAACCCGGTTCGAGGGGCGGTCGCACCCGGTACGTCTGCTTATCATCGCAAACAGAATTGCCTTCAAAGTAGGGCAGCTTGAGCACTTCGTCGGGTTTCTGAAGGAATTCCGTATAATCCATTTGCTGCCCTCACAGGAAAAGGGATTGCATTGTGCGAGTGGAAAGAAGTGTTTCTGTTGGTTGCCTTTGCGAGGCGACGCCCGGATTTGAACCGGGATCCGTCTGGTTATTGACCAGATGCTCTACCATTGAGCTATGCTTGTAACTCCTGGCCGATTGCACAATGCAAAATCGATCTGTAAATAAAGGCATTACGCGAGTGGAGAGAAGTGGTCGCTTTTGCAACAGGGCATACTTTGATGCTTGTAACTTCCCTCCTTTTGCGTATCGAGTGAATATCGACGGTAAGCAGTGAACCATTATTCAATGTTCAATGGTGGTGCACCGAAAAGAAAACCACCACGCGAGTGGTAAGAAGTATTTATGGTTATAAGCGTCGGATTCGAACCGACTACAGTCTGATCTTGAGTCAGATGCTCTGCCGAATGAGCTAGCTTGTAACTTCCGGCCGATTGCGTGGTGTAAAGTGAATCGAAGCAACGCCGGGCGAATCTTTCGCCCGGCGTTGGTGTTCAATATGGTGCCATCAGCAGCTCCGTCTGCATGATTTTTTCGACCAGCGACCCTTTCTCACGGTAAGGCTGGGCTTCGAGCACTGCCTTAAGGGTCCGCTGCACCTGGTAAACGTCCGTCATCTGCTCCACGCTCACCTCGGTATAAGGCACACCTAGAACTTGCGCCGCCTGTCGCACCGTGTTGCCGCGTTGCGATCCGGACGCCACATTCACGATGTGCGCAAAGGCGGTCGGTTTATATCCAAACCCCTCCAGGTTTTTGGCGAACGTGTCGCCTTGCTCACCCGCTTCATCTCCGACCGCGAAGATGATGAGGTTGGCATCTTTTGGAATGCGCACCTTGTTGTCGTGAAACACGGCAACACCGGAGCTGTAGACGGTTCCACCGCTCGCGCCAATTCCTTTGAGCATGTGCTTGATGCCAGCGCTCGAATACTGCCGCGGTTTGAGCAGCGTCCCCACCGTGTTGAAAGAGGAAATATGCAGCTTCTCCTGCGGAAATCCTTGCACGATCATCGACAACGCCTCTTTCGAGGTTTCAATGGCGCCCTGCATCGAGCCACTCGTATCGATGATGAACATAATATGGATGTTCGCCTCTTTCGTCGCCTGGGCGACTGCCTTCACCACGGCTGCATCTGCTGAATCCTCCAGCCGCTGGGCCGTTTCCCGGTCGCGAATATTTTTCGCAATATTTCGCGCGCGCTGATCGTCCTGCCTGGCGATCGCTGTCTGCCAGCGCTGCTTGATTGCGTCGTGCTTCAACAGCCCGAACTCTTCCAGCGTTGGCGTCAGGATCGTCAGGTCCTTGTCAGAGAACTGATCGAGCATGGCCACGAAGATCGCCGGCGTCAGACCGATATCCGACGGCAACATACCCATGACCTGCTTCCATCCAAGCTTTTCGGCCACGATCTTCTCGCAGATTTCCTTTTCCAAAAAACCATCAAGACTCATTTTGCGAATCTCCAGGTCCGTCAGTCCGATGGCGCGATGGCCTTCGGAGTGCTGCTTTTGCTTCCAGCCCAGCAGTTCGAAGAACCGCTTGGACTTTGGCTTGTAGCCGACCATCCGAGCCAGCGTCTTAACGGCGCTCGCGTAGCCTGACTTGCGCAGACCTTCCAGGAGCGAGATATTCGTTTCCCGGAATTCCAGCCAGTCGGTCACCGCTTTGTAATAGCGGCCGACAAACGGCTTGCGTTTGTGCGGGTTGCCAAAACGCAGGCTGCGATTGATGGCCACAACACCCGGAACCGACAGCACCTGGCCGACCCGCTGGATCAGCTTTGGGTTCATCATGCGATTGGATCCGCGCTCGTAGAGCTTGATCATTGCTTCGCCGATCTCGCGATAGTCATCGTCATGAAACGCAACTACTTTCTTCCCGCTCTCTTCTTCGGTGATCGGTTCGCCGGCGCGGCTCTGCACCAGCATAAATGCGGCGCACACAACCTTCATATCGCGCCAGTCGGTCTCCTTCATAACGTAGGAGGCCAGCCTCGCGGCCAATTCGTTATTCGCCTGCCAGATCTCCGCCAGAGTGGCGTAGACCTGCTCGATGGCTTGCGTGTTCGGTCCAGGTTCACGGAATTCACCGCCTCCTATCTGGCCGCTCTTTTTGTGTTCCTCAATTTCCTTCCGTGCCGCCGCTTTCCACTTTCCGTTGCGCACCACGCCAGGGCGGTTGTGCCACAGGTGGTCCGGGAAATTGACGATCAACTGGATCAGTTTTTCCGCCGGACCGAGCGATTCGGCAATGGATCTTGTTTCCTCGGGCGTTCTTCTTCTCATAACTCACCTCCGCTATACTGGGTTGTTCACGCATCTCAAAGTCGAAAACATTGACCCAAAGCCGCTATGTCACTCATTGAACGCGCCGAGATTCCGCCAGGTTTTGGAGTGCGGCAGTCCTCTGCCGCTTTCCATTCACCTGCATGGAGATGCCAAAGCGGCAGAGGACTGCCGCACTCCAAAACCTGGCGGAATCTCGAGCAGCCCTGGCGCATCCGGCCAGACTCCCACTGGCAACCTCTCCGTTAGGACCGGAGCGTGATCATACTTTCACCACGGATGCAGAATCGATTGCCGCAGTGAGCAGGAGCGCGGGATCGGATCCCGCGCTCCCCCTGTCTCTCACCTGCGAATCACTCTCGTTTTATACGTCAGCAGCGGTCGCAGCGATGCAATCACCTGGACCAGCCCCGCTTTGACCAGGTCGTCGATCACCACCTCGATCTTCTTGTACGCCATAGGCGCTTCTTCGTAGAGCAAGTCGCGATCTTCGCAGACCACTCGTCCGCCAAGCGCAGTCTGGATCAACTCTGATACACGAAAGCGCTCGCGAACACGGGCGCGACTCTGGCTGCGCGTGTACTTGCGACCGGCTCCATGTGCAACTGACCACGCGGTAATGGCCACAGCATCCGTCGGAACAATCAGGTAACTCAGCGTCCCACGTGAGCCCGGTATCAAGATTGGTCCTCGGTCGGCTGCTGCGGCTCCTTTTCGATGCACCCACACTCGATCGCCGTCATTTGCATCGGTAGCTGTGATGCTGTTGTGAGCAACATCCACGACCTTTACGCAATCTGCTCCGAGATCTGATGCGAATCGCCTGGCGATGAGCGTGCGATTTGCCGCAGCCCAATTGACAGCACGATCATGGGCGGCGAGGTACTCACTCCCTTCTGCGGAATCAGCCGAAACGCCTTTGTCTCGATGCTGATCGACATAGTTGCGGTAGATCGATTGTCCAAATCCGCGAGATCCGCTGTGGACGCAAATGACTAACTGGTCCTTAGCCAGATCGAGTTGAGCGAATTGGGCGCAATCGTGAATTTCCTCGACGGCCTGAAGTTCGGCGAAGTGATTCCCACCACCAAGAGTTCCAAGGGCTGGATCGAACTGACCCGAAGGTAATCCAGCGTCGGCCAGAAACGTTCCAACATCCCCTTCCCACGGATGCTCGAGATCGAAGCGCAACTCCGTCCACCGGTCGAGCTTCGCCTTGCGCCGAGCGAGATCTGTCTTCCAGAGGCCGATTCCGCACCCAATGTCATTTCCAACCAGGAATGGATAGACAACGTCCTCCGTCACCATCGCTGCTCCCACCGGATATCCCCGCCCCGGATGAAGGTCTGGCAACCCGACAACCTCGCGAACTCCTTCGAGTTCGGCCGCCGCGTAGAGCTGTCGCACCGCCTCGCTTTCGATCCAATTCTTTGGCGATGCGATCAGGCGCACCGTGGCATGGTTAATTGTGTTCATGGTGAATTCCTCGATGCGCCTTGGCGCGGTTAAGATTGGCCACTGAAGTCGGAATTGCGCCGACACCTTCTGTGCTTCAGACAGACGTGCAGACTGACTACACCATCCAGTGATAATGAGTGCGGAATGCGGAGTGCGGAATGAATAGCAGAAAAATCGGCATTCCGCACTCGACACTCCGCACTTTAAATGGTCCTTCGGCGTGGTAACGCTCCACGGTCTCTCGGTTATCAACCGAATGCTCTGCTTTTGAGCTACAGAAGGATTCGGACGGAGCGCGCGTGAGGACACTCGCGCTTCGTCCCTTTATCAATCACACATAACCGGAACGTGGAAATATTCCGTTCTCCAGCAAAGCACCGGAATGGTTGCCAATCCATCGGCGGCCTTACCCATCACGCCGCCTTGGCCGCGGGAGCGGCGCGCGAGGGGCGGAAGATAAGTGGTCTGGCCGGCGGACGTGGCTTAAATTTCCAGTTCGGCTTGTATGACTTCCGATAGAGCAACTGGCTCTGATATCTCATTACAGGCTTCATAGCTTTCCTTGGTTAATGGTTTAAGAAAGTGGCGGATGGTGTAGGGATCGCACCCACGCCGGCTCTGGGCCGCTCTCGGTTTTCAAGACCGGGGCATTACTTCTCTGCCAACCATCCAAAACAAAGTGCGGAGTTTGGAGAGCGGAGTGCGGAGTGGGAAATTTCAAGACTTGTGACTTGGTTAGAATTCCGCATTCCGCACTCGCCACTCCGCACTTAAATTGGTGCTTCCGACAGGACTCCCACCTGCATCTCATGAGTTAGAAGCTCAGGGCTCTGTGTATTTGAGCTACAGAAGCAATCCGACTGCGGATTCGGTGTGCCGAAATTTACTCCATTCCGCACTCGACATTAGAAAATGGCTGCCCAGGTTGGATTCGCACCAACACCGTTCCGCTTAACAGGCGGATGGACTACTGTTATCCCACTGAGCAGTTGGAAAGCTGGTCACCGCGGCAGGACTTGCACCTGCGGTCACCTGGTCCCAAGCCAGGCATGTTGCTCCTACACTACGCGGTGTTGCCCCGGCGTGGTTGGCACGCCGGGGTCTTGGTTCTTATGGAAACGGACATATCGGCTCCCTGGCACACTATCCGTTGTAGAGTTTGGCGCTTCCGATGGGAGTTGCACCCACATCCTTCCCGCAGACAACGGGTTGCTCAGCGATTAAGCTACGGAAGCATTTTGAAAATTGGTAGCGGGGGTGGGAATCGCACCCACCTGAATGAGTTTATGAGGCTCATCTCTGTGCTTTAGTCGAGTTCCCCGCATTACGTTAGTCGGCGTGCAATTCGGCATCAAAACGTCATTCCACACTCCGAATTCCGCACTTGAAAATGGTGGAGGACGGCGGGTAACGCTCCCGCTTTAGCCTGCTTGCAGGGCAGGTGCATCACTTCTCTGCCACGCCCCCGCGTGAAGTGTGGAGTGGCGAGTGCGGAGTGCGGAATTCTGACGCTTCCTGACATTCCACACTCCGCACTCCGAATTCCGCACTTTAAAATGGCAGGTCGCCCTGGTGCTGCCCCAGGCAAGCTAAGTTTTGGAAACTCTGCCGCACCGCTGGTGCGCGACCTATTGCAGTGCGGAGTGACGACTACGGAGTGCGGAATTTGGCCATTCAATCCAAACATTCCACATTCCACACTCCGCACTTTCTGGAGCGGCTGCCGGGAATCGCACCCGGACAATCTCCCTGGCAAGGAGGCATTCTGCTGTTAAATCACAGCCGCGAAAGTAAAAGGGCCTGGAGCTTTTGCGCCCCAGGCCCATGTATTACAACAAAGAACAAACACCGTTGCAGGGTCTTTGCCGTGCAGCCACAGGTATTTCGCGGTGGACGTTTCGGTGTTTTGGGCACACCTCCTCCGAAGCCCTTAAACTGTAAAGTTTGGGAAAATCTATCTGGCGCCTGCGCCAGTCATGCCTCTCATCTCGAGGCCTCATAGTTTCCGTCGTCAAATTCTGTCGTTATGCCTTTCGTTCGTTGTTTCCGAGCAATAAAAAACCCTGCTTACTTCGAGGTAAGCAGGGATTCAAAAATCTGTTCTTCTCTTTACCCGCTTACCTCCGGTCTATCCAAATTGGTTGTCGTTTGTCCCTGATAACCCGATGATAGACTAAGGCTAAACATACAACCTGGACGCGCCCAGCTATGACGAATCGCAGATGCGACCGTCAGCGCCGTTTTGGGCGTCTCGACTAATATGTTCTTGCAGGTTCTCATTGAACTTCGCGCTATTTATATCGGATAAACCTACGAATAGCCAACTAATAAGTTAGGGGGGTGCACTATCTTATATACTTATATGCGGATTATCAGATGGGATAGGATGCTGTCCTTTTATACAGCTCTATTGGGAGCGAAAGAGGTCCAGTGGGTATGCAACTTCACGAACAACTTTTCCATCGTCTCACAATGTTCGACGTCCCCTCCCTTGCTGACTACGCCGAAGCCATCACCATAAGCGGCCCCATTCGCCACACACACATCCGTTCCATTCTGTTCGATCTGCGCGAGGGCTTTCTTTACCGCACTGGTCTTGTCTCCATCCATTTCGTACTTCCACCCAACGAGAAATGCATTGGAAAATAAGCCGCGAAGCTCCGATAAAATTTTGGGCGTGGGCACAAGCTCAGCGAACAGATTTCGTGGAGACGTCGGAATCTTCCGCCCTTTTACCTCGGTCAACTCTCCACTTGCACTTCGCTGCCACACTTTCCCGAATGCGAAATCGGCAACGGCCGCCGCGTGAAATACCGCCTCCGGGCAGGACGGGGACGCTTCACGAAGTTTTTTCAGCAAGCTGTCTGTGTTTGAAAACGTTTCTACTTGGGCGGCACTGCGCTCTCCTCTCCATGTTGCTTGCTGCCCAATTAAGAGCGTCACCTTATGCCCCTTACTAGTCAAAAAACTCGCCAACTCCGAGCCAAGGCGCCCCGTCGAGAAATTAATCAACCGCCTTACCTCATCCAAAGCCTCATAAGTCGGCCCCGCAGTCACAATGCAGTTCATCCACACGACTTTAGCGCACTCCGCACACAGAACGAACTCGATTTTCATTTGTTCTGATCCAACGGCATGGCAGCATTTTTGTGTGAGCAGAATCGTCGGCATCGATCTGGGCACCACCAATTCTTTGGTGGCGACCATAGACGCGGGTATACCCCTGGTCATCGCCGATGCCGAGGGGCAGCGGCTGACCCCTTCGGTTGTCCATGTGCCAGGGCCGGGTGCTGAGCCGATCGTGGGCCACAAAGCCAATCGAGTCCGTGTCCTCAAACCGGCGGAAACGGTTTACTCGGTCAAACGATTTATTGGCCGCCGCGGCGCCGACATAGCACGTGAGGAGATGCTGGTTACTTATCCCGTCAAAGGCGAAGCGGCGGGACCAGTCACTATTGATATCCACGGCCGCTTATGGACGCCGGAAGAAATTTCGGCCGAGGTCCTGAAGAAGCTCAAGCGTGACGCGGAAGCATACTTTGGAGAGGAAGTGAACCGGGCGGTTATCACCGTGCCCGCTTACTTCAATGATGCTCAACGCAATGCCACCAGGAATGCGGGCGAGCTGGCGGGGTTCACGGTCGAACGAATCGTCAACGAACCAACGGCCGCGGCCCTCGCCTACGGCCTGGACAAAATGAAGGAGCAGAGCCGCATCGCTGTTTACGATCTCGGCGGCGGCACTTTCGATCTTTCGATCCTCGAACTGAAGGACGGGGTCTTTCAGGTCCTCTCGACGAACGGGAACACACGGCTCGGTGGCGACGATTTCGATAAGCGCATCATTGATTTCCTTCTTCAAAAGATAAGGGAAGCAGGCGGTCCGGATGCCTCGGGTGATCTCCCGATGCTTTCTCGAATTCGCGAGGCCGCGGAACAGGCCAAGATCCGCCTCTCTTCGGAGGTTCAGACCGAAGTCGCGTTTCCGTTTCTTACCCCCTCATTCAGCTTCAGCTACAATCTCACTCGGACGGAACTCGAAGACCTGACCCGCGACATCATCGCTCGAACCCGCCAGCACTGTGTCCGCTCTTTATCGGATGCAAAGCTGGAAGCCAAAGACCTCGACCAAGTCATTCTCGTCGGTGGCCAGACCCGAATGCCTCTCGTCCGGAGCATGGTCGTTGAATTTTTCGGCTG
>Ga0137394_10000184_pt1 | contig 43559 bp, 36 predicted proteins | sample czobulk116metaG_FD_108278 | JGI IMG/M metagenome (GOLD analysis project Ga0137394, IMG submission 108278) | Vadose zone soil microbial communities from Angelo Coast Range Reserve, California, USA - czobulk1.16 metaG | ecosystem: Environmental > Terrestrial > Soil > Vadose zone | place: USA... | reverse complement strand
GGCGCAAGTCGCGACCTTGCGCGAGCATTTTCTAAAACTCGGAGCCCAAGTCATCGTCACGGTGCGTCGCATCGTGCTGCACTTGCCTCAAGCGTTTCCGTACCGCCATAGCTTTCATCGTCTGGCCCTGAGCTTGGGCGCTCAAACCGGCTGAGTTCTCCGGCAGCGCTGGTCAGGAAATTTTAGTTGTCGCGCCTCTGGTCAAGGTGTCTCTTTTCCCGTCAAAAGCAGACTGCGAACTTCGTTAACAGCCTTAGAATCAGTCTTTCCGTTCAACCAAATTCTTCTCTCGTCGAGCATCCTTTCGAAGTGACAAAAAATCGCCGCGAGGTCAGCTTTCACGAATAATGTGGGCTAGTGCTGTTTCTCTAGCACGACTTCGTGGCATTTCCAGCGCCCAGCCATCTCCTTTCCCGTCCCCATTGGGGAACCGCCCGCAACAACAAATTCTTCCCGCCTTCGCTGGAATGTCGCATAATCACTGGCCTCGTTTCAGAATCCCTATAAAACAGAAGTTGCATCATGTTTGAGTCGCTCTTCACATCTCAACTTGCTGTTCACAGACACCGAACAGCGCCGCTGCGTAAGGAAAGGGAACAGTTCCTTGAAGACTTACGCCGTACCGCCTGGCTCGCGAACCGGTCGAAGTTCGATCGACACCGACCACGGTAGCAAGGGAGAGCGCGTGTCATCGCATCCCCGTGGCCGCGGGAAAGATCAGGCGATCACGCAGAATGAGCACCGACCAAAGAGCCATCAGGCACATTTGGAGTGGACTCCCACGCGCATGGTGCGCTGGGCGGAACAGACCGGACCGAACACCGCTCGACTCGTCGAGCGCATTCTGTCAGAGAAGCCACATCCGGAGATGGGGGCTATCGCTCGTGCCTGGGCATCATCCGGCTCGCCGAACGCTACTCGGCAACGCGCATGGAGGCAGCCGCCCAGCGCGCCTTGGAGACCAATGCCTGCCGCTTCAAGAGCGCGGAATCGATTCTGAAGAACTCGCTCGACCAGCAACCGCTCACGCAACTTCCTTCGTTGCCACCACCGCCGCCACACAACAACATTCGTGGCGGCGAGTATTTCGAATAATGAGGAGAGCGCGATGCTACAGCAACCGATGATGGAGAAGCTCCAATCGCTCAAGTTGCAAGGGATGATCGAAGGGCTCGAACACACCTTCATCGAAATACGCAACCAGTAGGCCATCCCCATTAGCCGTTCCACTGTGCGTGGCTGTATTTGGCAGGAAGTCACAAATCGGTATATTCTGTGAACGCAGTGCGTTCGTGTAAGAGGATTGTCGATGATTTCAAGGCACGCTGCGATTGCAATTCCTGAGATTGTTCCCAAAGAATCTTGGGAGCTGGAATTCGGCCTGAAGCGGACAATCCCTGGATCAGCAAGAACCGATCCCGCCAAAGCGCTCCTGCTGTTCAGCGACATTCTAAAACTAGGTTCCCCGATGAAAGTCCTGGACGCTGGCTGCGGGAACGGTCGCAATACGGTTTATTTGGCAAACCGCGGCTGTGAAGTAACATCCGTTGACTTCGCCGAAATTGCCATATCAATGACTAAGCATCGTCTCGCTGCCGCAGGTCTTCAAGGAAAGGTGTCTGTCCTATCGCACTCCCTCGTTGAACCAGTCCCATTTGCCGAAGATACATTCGATTTTGTCTTAGACTCATACGTTTCTTGCCACTTTCTGAGCTTCGAGATACTCAGTCGCTTCTGGAAAGATATGGCCCGGGTCGCAAAACAGGATGGCCACTTGTTGAGTGTGGCCTTTTCAACTGAAGACGAATACTACGCTAGACTGACGAACGGTGGCCCCTCTGGTTCCCTGATATGCGACCCCGTGAATGGAATCTGGAAGCGTTTGTATACGGAAGAAGAGATTAGAGCTTTTTTCTCACAGTGGTTTGAAGTTAAGTATTTTGCCAGGTTCGAATTCTCGGATGTGGTTCTCGGGACATCATATCGGCGGGTCGTGCTCACTTCCGTTTTGAAGAAACTTTGATCTCACCTGAGACTCGGCGAGTAGCCGCTGGTATTTCAGAGACAGAAAAAAAGATTTCCTTCTTCAGTTTCCTGGCCATTTCCAACTCTAAGTCGGCGCCTTTAGATTTTCCAAGGTAGAGCAGTGCATCACAGGCTTTGAGCCAAGGCATATCCCACTTTATGTAATCCTCCCAAGAAAGCTCAACGCCAACTCGCCTAGCACGAAGATCGACGTAGTGTGTGAGATGCGGAATATATGGATAGTGCCCCTTCGTGAAAACTCTTATTCCCGCGTCGATAGCGCGGTGGGTGTTTGCTTCGTGGCCGTCATCATTAGCTGCCGTGTAAGGGCCGGCGACGTATATCTTTAGCGCCTTAGTCATGAGCCCTAGGATAGCAAAGGTGCAACATCAACCCCTTTGCCGCGGGATGTTCTTTATGTAGGCGATAAAGGACCGTGAACAGAATTGCCAGCGCTAACACTACCCAATCTTCAGCACAAAATCGGCCGGAGGGTGGAAAGAAAAAGTAGATTGCGGCCAAAATCGAAAAAACAGCGAACCAAAAAACGGTTATCCCACGCCTGGCGGCTGAATTCAAACGTTTGCTTGGATCAGGCTCCGCAACCTCCGGCCATTCCTGCTGCTTGTAGTAATCCCAAATGACAAAGAGAAGATTGATGACAGCAAGAACTACGAGCTCTCTGCGGAAATTGTCGTAGCTAACAAGCAATACGAAATAAGCGATTAAAAGCAATATGTCATAGAAAAACCTTCGCCTTCCAGGGCCCCGCTCTACATCGATCCATTTCGTTCTGATTGAACGGTGATAGCCCACCCAACTGAAAATCACTGTCAGGTAGCCCAATACCAGTGTCAAACAATAGAACAGGTAGGGTTCTGTGAAGACTCTCCTGAAGTCGCGAAACCAGGGCTCAAGATAAACCTGGGCGAAGCTTACGTTTAGAACAACTGCGAAGAGCGGGTCGATAAAATCAATTGCCGTCCTATTGTCGCGGTCAGTAGCTTCGCATTTCGATTTCTCTGAAGAATCTACTTCATTTTCCATTGGCGTCGACCTTACTAGATGGGACGGAAGTTGCAATTCCATCCATCTAATACCACAGCCGAGGTTTTGCTGGCACTCTTGGCGGATAGTACTGGAAACCACGCCTCAACGCCACAAATCCGATCGGTAAACCTCCGCTCGGGCTAGTTTTTCCTTCGTCTGCCCTTCCTGCTGAAAACCTGCGCCTGGACCGTCCGCTTCTTCTGTCAAGGCTCTCACGCTTCGCTCCGATTAACGCGAAAAACACGCGGCCTTGACAGCGCGGACGGCCAGGCGCCTCGCCCCGCCAGGAAGGGCATTTGCTTTTAATGCACCGCACTCCGCGGTGCCTCTAAGAAGCAAAAAACGAAACCGACGAAAGGAGTTTTTCACATGCAACAACTCAGCAAACAGCCTGCTTTCGAACTCGGCCAGATCGTCGCAACACCGGGCGCTTTGGCCGCGCTTCGCAAGGCGGGACAGGAGCCGGGCGAGTTCCTCACGCGCCATGTCAACCGCGCGTGGGGAGATTTGTCCGACCAGGACCGCAAGGAAAACGACTACAGCCTTGAGCACGGTTTCCGGCTCTTGAGCAGTTACCGAACAAACGCAGGCGACAAGCTGTGGATTATCACCGAATCAGATCGCTCCGTGACCATTATGTAGAATCTGATTCAAGCTATTTCTCGGGGCACTCGGCCCTGGTCCTCGCCATGGGGAATGGGAGGGACCTCCAGCAAATATTCTTCGTACCAGATGATCGATTCCTGTTTAGACAAAAAAGCCCATGTCAGTAGCATTGCAAGGTGAAGCGCTCGAGAAGGAGCTCTGTTGGAAGGAGAGAAACTCATTTCTGGTGAAGTGAAGTCTCTTTACGAGCGCCAAGACGCTGAGCTAACCGCGCACGGCTGTTCGCACGGACTCGATTTTGCGCGGGCGGAGGATGTTGTGAAGAAGTTAGGGATCAGTTGAATTGTTTGCCCGTCAGCGCAACCTCTTATCCGACGGCTGTTCGCTGGTTTGGGCTGGCCTTTCGCAGGGCCGTGCCGCGAGGGGAGCGACTGGATACTGCAGCCGCTCCAGCCAACAGGAAATGAGGCCGAAAATCACCCCAGCGTTCCTGCGACATAATCTCGATATTGCGCCGACAATGCCGTGCTACGAAATCAGCGATCGCCGTCCGAGATTCTTGACCATCGCAGCGCCTTGTGCTGAATCTCAATGCTGAGTGCCACCGATATTGCCAATCGCCTGCCACGGAGGAGTACGCCACCCCGAACTTGGCTCCCACCAGGTCCTATAGGTATTCCCGTCCGTGCCAGTCGCGAAAACGTCAAGATGCAAACTACTCCCTGGACGCCAGACCGCCGTTACGGGCTGGCCAGGTAACGAGCCACCGCCGTTCCCAATCGGTTGCCAGGTGTTCTTTTGGCCCGGAACCGGATCTCTGACCGTGTAGGTGTTCCCGTCCATGCCGGTCGCGAAGACATTCAAATGGGGCGGATCCTCCGGACTCCAAACGGCCGTCACCGGCTGGCCAGGCAACGAGCCACCGGCGTTCCCGATTGGTTGCCAGGTGTTCTTTTGCCCTGGAACCGGGTCCCTGATCGTGTAGGTGTTCCCGTCCGTGCCGGTCGCGAAGACATCCAAACGCGGGGGATTCTCCGGGCTCCAAACGGCCGTTACCGGCTGGCCTACGGCGGAGCCGCCAACATCGCCGATTGCTGGCCAACAACAGACGGGTGTACGCCAACCCGAACCTGGGTCCCACCATGTGGTGTAGCTGTCTCCGTTCGTGCCGGTCGCAAACACGTCGAGATGCAAACTACCCCCTGGACGCCAGACCGCCGTTACCGGCTGCCCGGGTAACGAGCCACCGGCGCGCCCGATCGGTTGCCAGGTGTTCTTTTGCCCTGGAACCGGGTCCCTGATCGTGTAGGTGTTCCCGTCCATGCCAGTCGCGAAGACATCCAAATGCGGCGGATTCTCCGGACTCCAAACGGCCGTCACCGGCTGGCCCACGGCAGATCCACCAACATCTCCGATTGCTGGCCAACAACAGGCGGGTGTACGCCAACCCGAACCTGGATCCCACCAAGTCGTATAAGTATTCCCGTCCATGCCGGTTGCAAACACATCGAGATGCAAACTACCCCCTGGACGCCAGACCGCCGTTACTGGCTGCCCGGGCAACGACCCACCGGCGCTCCCGATCGGTTGCCAGGTGTTCTTTGGTTCGGGAATGGGGTCCCTGACCGTGTAGGTGTTCCCGTCTAAGTCGGTCGCGAAGACGTCCAAATGTGGGCCATTCTCCGGACTCCAAACGGCCGTCACCGGCTTCCTTTTGTTCGCCTCGCACTTTTTCCATGTCTGGAAGAAATAATCGGCACCGTACATCAGATTGTCGTCGATCAAGCTGGCGCCACCCGGCGTGTTTCTCACGGCCTGCAGGAAATCTGGAATCATGCCGTAGTGGGCTACGCCGTCCACGTTGTAGTCCCACGATCTATTGCCGAGACTGCTCATCCGGAAGGAGCTTCCGTATTGGACTGGCGGAAGTGCCGCACAACCCTGTACACAAATCGTAATGGTAACCGGCGGGAATTGTTTTAGACAATCTGCTTCGGCATTAGCATTACACGCTGCCAACGCGGATCCCGTCAAATCGCTTGTGCAGTTGCCCTTCTCCTCCGCAGCCACGCAGCCCGGATACTTAGGATTAGGATCTTGAAGACGTGATTCGTACTTTGGTGTGGTCGTTGGCATGCCCAGCGCCAAACCGTCTGTGTCGGTCCCGAATCCGGCGACGGCACTGGGTCCCATTGCGCTGACGGCTTGGTTGTACAAAAACGCCCACTGGGAAGCATCGACATTCGCGCTGCCTACACCCGCCATTCCGTGCAATCTACCAATCGTTGCGTACTGGTCGGCCCGCAATGCTCTCTCGTTGTGATTTGTTGCTAGATTGCCGCGCAACGAATTGTGACCGCTGTTTACTGGATAAGTAAATGAAGTAGCGATAGCTAGCGTCTGGTTCGCTGCCACCTGCGACATATGATCGATGTCGATCAGCATGCCAAGCCGCATCATTTCTTTGATCGCCACCACGCCGCTTCGCGTGAGGGCAAGCGAATTCTGCTGCCCAAAATCGCAGTGGGGGTACGAGATTGGCGGGACGTCGAAACCGGTCTTGACCTTCAGGAGCGGAGCCGCAGCGCTGCGGGCGCTATCGTTGTATGTGTAGGTGATCACGTCTCCTGCGCTGGCGCACATGAGGGCCCAAGGATGCCCAGACTCCCGCACGTTGGATGAGTTGAACAAGTCTTCGTAAGCGGCCGCTCCTCCAAACGCGTTGTCAAGAAGGTGGATCGGGAAGATGTAGCGCACACCCTCGCTGTAAAGCCGGTCAATCTCGGCAACGACCTCAGCATCACTGGGCGGCCGCCCCAGCGCAGGAATCACGTTATTCGCTACCTCAAAGTTGCCGATGTGGTCGACTTCAATGCCAATGACCACTGCCAAGTTGTTAGCCGAAATGATTCGGTATGCGTCGGCCGAGGTGTACGCGACCTCCATAAAATCGGGATGGCGGCCTACGAAGCTCTTTATTTCAGCAATCTGAAGATCAGCCGATGTCTTGTCATCAGTCGGATAGTCCTCTGGACCAGCTGTCATGTCGCCTAGGGTCTTGTTATTGACGGCGAGTGCCACCATCACACGCAAACCGCCAGCATACGCGCGGCGAATCCACTCCACCCACATCTTCTGATGCGTGATGTCGTTCCAAACCGGCCACTGAGGGAAGTCGGGATAGCCCGATGTGTCATCCAGCTGTGGGTCCGCCGCGCCATTAGCTTGTTGCAGCACGTGAATGACCAATGCGCGGATGGAGTCGCCGCAAGTGTTGGTCGTAAAGCCCTTGAAAACGTCGAAACCACCCGGACCGCCATGTGTCGAATTGTCGTGGCCTAGCGCCTGTTGTTCACTGGTCGCGCGAACGTTGTGATTGCAATCGGGGTCTGCTGGAAGAAGCGCGCCGACATCCATCCCCCCATATATAAGCTTCCCGCCGAAACCCAGGTTTGACAGTGGATGTGTGTGGAGGTCGACGAACCCTTTCAGTCTACCATTCTGTTGCGCACGACTGATTAGCGGAAACACGGCTAGAAACATTACAGTCAGGACAAACACAGATAAAGTTCGGTAACACAAAGTCATAGGCACACCTCTCCGCAACCAATCGCAATCCGGAGTTATTTATTACAAGCTATGCAGCTCCGCCGCAAAACCCCTTGGGGGACATACACGTTCAGTTCCGCGCATGGCAGCACGATGCTCATCGAGACAGCAAGCCACGAGAGGACACGTAGCGTTCTGCGCGATTTGGTAAGTCCGCTCAGCAGCTTGCTAATTCCAGCGATGAGGAACACCGCCGCGAGCAGCAGCCTTGCAATGAAAAGAATGAGGTACACAGTTGCTCCTGAGATAGCCAAGATTGATACTCGGGGGACAGAGCCGAGAGCCGACTCAGTCGGACTTCGCCGCGCACAAGGAAGGATGGAACAGGGGTGGTTCGGCTGAGTGCGGCGACAATATACCTAAGCTTAGAATTGTCAAGAGAAATATCTAGAGCAAAAAATCATGCTCGTAATAGACGTCCTGTAACGCTGACCCCAAACGCGCGGGCCTGTGGGGGCTCTTGCGCACAGTGTCGAGTCCTTTTGTTTCTGACTTGAGAGGTACCATGATTGAAAGTGGATTCTAGCCTCCCCCTGGCGATTGAGTCCGTCTACCGATATGTCGTCTTTCTCCCTTCCAAGCAATACGCGGACGCGGACGTGCCCGTGCCGAATCGCTTCTTTGCGGTCGGAGACGATGGCGAACTGAAAATCCGAGGACTTGAATGCCGGCGCCACGACACTCCTCCACTACTCGCTCGAATGCAGCACGAAGTGCTCGCTATCCTCGCAGAAGCGCACGATTACGATTCCTATTTGCAGAAGCTTGAGCTCGCACGCAGGGTGTTCGCGAACTACGAAGACCGTCTAGCAAATGGGGAAGTGGACATCCGAGAACTTGTCGTCAGCAAACGCATTACGCGGGAGCCCCGCGACTACCAAAAGGCAGGCGTTACCGCGATTGCCGCACAGCAACTCTTTGGAAGTGGGGTCAAACTGCGACCTGGACAGAACGTCGAGTACGTTATCACCAACGCCGAAGCCCACGTCCCCAACGACCGCGTTCGGGCCTACGCTCTGTGGGAAGGATGGTTCGGATATGACCGCAAGAAATACACTGCAATGTTGCGCGAAGCTTTTGATCCGTTCGTGCCCTGCATTCCAAAACGTGCAGAACCCGTTCTTCTCAGCGATACCATTTCCGAAGATGACTTAGATCGCTTTCCTCTGTTCTCCGCCTTACCTACGTCCCGTCCCTGATACGCCGGACTCACTACTACTACGAGACTTGCTGTAAGAGATATCCTCCTGCCCGCAACCCTCTTACAATCACAGCGATCCTTTCTATGTCCGAAAGGATTTCCTTTGGATCTCCAGACAAGTCAACCGAAGTCACTTGCAGTTGCTTTCCAATATCTACAACTTCATGAATCGCGGGCTCCCCTTCACCCGCAGCGTAACAAAGTAATCCACCCGGCAGCCCTGTCGCAATCGTGTAAGCGAGAAGCTGATATAGGTCGGGATGCTTGACCCCGCTTACATTGATCCTCTTGTATTTGGCGTCCCCTACGAATACACACTTTGGGCCCTCCCACCACGACAAGTCCGGCTTTAGCGAGACTTTCTTTGCTCTATCTAAAAAAACTGAATGATTGCCGCCGTTAGACGGAAACTGCCACTCGGAGAGCCTCAGAGCTTCCCGCAACGCGACCCACACAAACTTCTCGAAAACATCATTCATGTCCACCAGAAAAGCGGCCGCGCTCACAGTACCAAACTTGAGGTCATAAGAAACCGACCTGAGAATGAGTTTGGCCAGCTCAACTACTCCTCGATAGTGATGGTTTAGCCGCGTGTAGTAGACCGTTGGAAGTCGCCGCGGATCATACGCGATGAGCTCCACAGAATGGAGGACCGATTTGAAATGACGCACCTGATGCCTCATTTCAATGGATCTGATCGGCATTCTTTCGAGACAATGCAGCGCTGCCTTTATCAGCCTATTCTCCTCGATATCGTCAGTAAAGTCGTCATAAGTGACTTCCACCGGGGGGGCAATTCCGAAATGTCGATTGAGCTGGTCTTGTACTCGAAAACGACCGCGAAAAGTTGGTAAGGCACTTTCCTCCAAGCGATAACTTTTCAAGAGTCCACGGGAAAACGCCCTTTTGGTATGGAAAATAAACCCCGGAATGATGGCCTCAAAGAGCGAATCCTCTTCACCAAAATTGAATTCAATGTCCCGCCAATGCTTTGGGTCCATAGCATATGAGAGAAGAAAAAGGACTCTACTGATAGCTATCTTGGGACGGATCTGGACGGTCAAATTAGGGAGTTCAATGGCCCCAATCCAGGAGGAAGGCGTAAGGTCGTAGCACCCAGGACTGCCAATGGACGGGGAAATTGTGATGTCGGCGTTAAGTCCGCGCAAAGCGTCACAGTCCTCCGCGCTCAATTTAACGGAGGGCTCGACCGAGTATTCGGTTAACGAGAGCTTGCGCATAGCACTAATCAGACGTTGGCAATACTCTGGCGAAGACTTTCGAGTTCAAATTCACTGAGCCGATCCTCCTGTCCGAAGAACTGTTCAGTGAGGTTCGGTATAATCGAATGCTTCCATATCAGGCGAACCCATTCCTCGCTTAGATGTGGAACCATAAAGTGGCTCGGGCCAATAGCCGCGTTGCGGTCTCTCAATTTCTCATTGGCCACATCCACCACATCCGCAACCCAGAGCAGCTTCTCCTTGTTCTTCTGAAGCCATCTTCGCAGTAGGCCTTGAATGGGTGGTTCGTCAGGGAAAAAAGGAATGAAATAGAATCGACGCCTAAGAGCAGCATCCAACAACGCGATTGAACGATCTGCCGTATTCATCGTCGCAATTACCAAGAGGTTCTCGCAGAGCTTAAATCTATTTCTGGAGTAAAGGAGAGCGATTTCCTCATCGCGGTACTCCAAGAGATAAAATAGTTCACCAAAGACCTTCGCTACGTTCCCACGGTTCACTTCATCAATTAGAAGAATATGGGTTTCGTCTGGATTGTTTCGCGCCTTATTAGCTATTCGCTTTAACGGACCATCTACTAAGTCGAAACCCGGCTGCCCATTCGAAAAAAGTTTTGGCCTATAGCCTTCGACAAAGTCTTCGTATGCATACGAGGCATGAAATTGAACTGTCTCGATTCTATCGTCATTGCCTGCAAGAAAGCGTGCCACCTCTCGGGCGATAAAGGTCTTGCCTGTGCCCGGGGGACCGTAAAAAATGAGCTGTCTCTTCTTCTCCAATAGTCTGATCACACCAGCTAAGTAGTCCCGATCAATCAACAGCTCCTCCGCCACTGCGGTAAGCGAATCGGTCGCAACAGAATTGCCTCCACCAGATGCGCCTTGTTCGTGCAGCATTTCATACAAGTACCAAGGAAAGCTTATCCGCCGCGCTAAACCTGCCAAATCGGCGGGGAACGGCCCTAATACTTCGGTGAGACGAGTCAAAATATTTGCGTGACGCTTAACTGCGTGGCTGGCTGAACTCTCGAACTGGGGCGACCAGGGACCGCCCGTGCCCTTCAACATCGCAATGTGGACCTCTTTGAGTTTTCCTCGATCAGCTATCGTCGTGAAGTGCCTCGGAAAGAAAGCCGTGAGAACGCGGAATATTTTCAGGTAAGGGATTTGACGACAGTACGGGCGTATCCGCTCCACTATCGCATCAGCGAATTCCGCAAGTCTGGCATTCGCTTCATCCGGTTCTTCGGGCAACGGCTCCAAAGACTTTGCCGCTATCCATTTTCGAAACCCCTCGTCTTCAAGGGCTTTGTCTACTGAGATGAAGCCCTGTCCAACAGCACTTACAGGGTTCTGGTCCCATATACGCTGCTGAAATTCCAACCTCGCACGATCCGATTCGCTCGCCTGTTCCATCATCTGTAGAAAGGTCGTCAGCTTTGTCCACCACTCCGCGTAACTTCCCTCATCCTTTTGGAACTCACCATGCAGTCTTCGTAGCGTTTCAGGTGCCGTGAAATCTACAGGCGATCGGTTGCTTTTAATTCGCTCAGCCAGTAGATCTTCCAAGACCTTTGCCTCCTGTTTCTCAACCGCGAAGTTAGTTCCCTGAGGTTGTTTCAGAATTTGCAGATTTGCTAGTTCGGGCCGTAACAACATTTCTGCCCTTGTTAGGACAGGCTCTACGACTCCTACAATACGGAGATGAACTCGCGCATTTTCCGATTCAAGTTTCCCCATCTTCCTGACGAACGGAACTTCTTCCTGTGGCATCGGGCGAACCTTGGGTCGATCTAGAACCTCGGCAACGGAAACAATTCCGCCGCCTGGCCCTGATTCCCAGAGGTATACCCTGTCTTCAGGCCCTATTTCGTCCTTGTATCTAGCTACAAGCCACGTCAGTTCCGACAGTTGCCCGACAGCTCCCCGTGTGTCGTAAATTTCAGGATTTCCTTGAAAAATCCAGGTGTGAGTCGCGCGCCCCGGCAACTCTATGACTTTAAATCCTCGCTTTTCAACGTAGGCATTCGCTTGATCGCCGCCGGAAAACTCGGTCACTGGAGTTCCACTGGCTAGAGACACAACCTTTTTAACCGGATAGAGCCGGCCGTGTTGCTCGATAGCGTAGCGGTACGTCTTATCTTCCTGCCATTTGGCCCAATAGGGTGTATTTCGCAGCTCTTTGTCGAATATATTCATTGCCTCTTCGAGAGCACCAGTCGTCACAGTCGGGATTGTCATCGTGTCCTCACTGGATCACAACTATTGCCCAGATTATATGCCTGAAGCCGTGCTTCGAAGAATAAGCCTTGAGTCCCCTGACCCTCTCAAAACGAATAAAGCCTGCCCCACTTGACGTGTGCATAATTACAAAAACGAAGATCAAGTAGTTGCGGTACACAAGCTTTTAGATCCCATTTCTGTGCCCTTCCTGCTGAAAACCTGCGCCTGGACCGCCCGCTTCTTCTGTCAAGGGTCTCCCGCTTCGCTCCGATAAACGCAAACTGCGCGCCCTTGACAGCGCGGACGGCCAGGCGCCTCGCCCCGCCAGGAAGGGCATTTGCTTTTAATGCACCGCTCTCTGCGGTGCCTCTAAGAAGCAAAAAACGAAACCAACGACCGAGCACGATGGTCCGTTTGGCCGAAGCATCTCTTTGTACGTCATGGGCCCGTCCCGGAGCGAAGGCCTGCGACGCCGGAGGCGGAGCGTTTAGGCCGGAGTGGAGGGATGGGCCAGTAAGGACAGGGTCTTCTAATACCGTCTCATGCGGTCCCCCGATGCCAGGAGGTACCAATCGGGATCTCTACAAAAACATTGAAGAGTCCGACGCCTGCGTAACCTTCGTGCGCGCCGCTGAAAGAGAAGGCTGGCGATCGACTGAGAAGGTTGTAGAAACGATTAGACTATTTTCACTTTGCTCCTAAGAACGTTGGGTGAGGCTTAAGCATAGCTTAGTCTTGTGCTGACACCGTGGTCCTTCCTCTATTATTGCCAATTGTGAGCGCCACAGTAACAGGGTTGCTCTGAGCACTCAGATCGACGCCCCTGCCCTCAGCATTGAACGCAAAGCTGTTGTTGCCGAGGGGTCTAATGTGAACCTCTAGGTTTACACCGTCGATGACACCTTCAAACGCGAAAGTCCCATTCTTTTGTGCGACGAACGAACTGGATGGAATCGCTCCCGAAAATGTCCCTACTTGCAATATAACTGCCTCAGAGACTGGGTTGATTCCGTCGCTGTCTGCGCGTAAGGCGAATGTTTCATTCAATTCAAAACCTCGCGGAGACACCTCAACCTTAACAGAGAAGGTAGAAAATATTCTCGCTAGCACACTCGTCGCTACCGCTTGCAAAGGGGAAGTATTATTACTAGCGAAGGTCTGTAAAACCTGTACCGCCGTACTATCCGCAATGATGCCAAGACCGACGAGTGCTCGAGACTGATAGGCAATTGTGGCATCTTGTACCGCATCGGCCACGTACTGGTCACGGCTTTGCGCTTGGACTAGCTGGATATCATCCGCGCTCAGACCGATCTCGGCACCGTTTGGAACTATCCAAGACTGTACAATGTCGTAGGTCGTTCCGGCTGAAGTCTGAATCTGCAGCAAGGTATTGGAATCAGGTCCGTTCTGGGCCGCACTAATCAAAGCTGGTTCGACGGCAGTTCCTGCTTGCGCGAGTTGTGCCTCAAGCTGCCCCTTCTCTCCGACCGGACAGCTCGCCTGAAGCCAGATAGAAACCAGCTTCGTCGGAGATACTTGCGCAAACGAAAACACAGGCCATACCAATTGACCAACTAACAGCCCACAAAATAAGAAATAACGTCGGGTTTTCATATGCATCCTCGCACTTGTTTACGGCTCTTTACAATCGCTGGGTTGTTTCGGACCATTGGGCCATATTCGTTTGCAGAGGGCCGGACACGCCAGAGTCGGGTAAACAGCGAGAGGATCGCAGCCTCTTACTTCTTGTCCGGGACGAAGGGTGGGTATCGCATTATACGGAGAAATGATCCCGTTGAGCACGGAACCAAAGGCAAAATGAGCGCGAAACATCTGGCCTTCAGTCAGATACTGATTGCTGCCATCATTGAAGGGCCACATCATGTTTGTTATGTCGAAATAGTTATAGTTCGGGCAGAAAAGATTTTGTCCACTGTCCGTTAGCTGGTAACGTTCACATGGATGCCGTAGTCCGAAATTGTGACCAAGTTCGTGCGCCAAAGTGGTGTCGTATTTCGTGTGTATATTCAGCAACACAATTCCACTTCCATATTCGCATGAATCCCCAAGCACGTAGGGGTCGTGATCGATGCTGTTCACAATATAAACATTTATGACTCCTTCCAGAAAACCGAAATGCGCTTTGAGTGCAGGTAGATTGTTCGTCTTATCTGTGCAACCGAAACTGAAGTTCGAGGCACCCAAGCCAGTCTTATCCTCAATTGGCTCTACCAGGAGCGGCCTCAAGCCCATGCGCCCGTGTTGCGAAAAGTAGTCTGCGACCGCCATCGAATCTATTGCTTTCATTTTCCCTTTGCTATAAGGACCTCCAACCACCCAAATTTTGATTGGTAGCGTGATTTCATCATTGAACGGAAGCTCGATGCTGTCGAAACCAAGCGTCCAGGGGACGTTCGGCACGAGCGTGGGAGATCGTCTGAGTGTAAAGCCAACCACTTCGTTCGCGGACGAACTTCCTCCCGATGGCATAACGTTTACTTTAAGGTTTAAATCTGCTGCAGTAGATATAAAGGTATGGTGGATCCACTGGTTGTCAAGCACTCCAAACGCTGGATTTACCATGCCGTTGACCCACAAGCCGGTTTCAAGGCCCGGTAGAAAACGGTTCGTCACTCGAATATGGTCACCGATCGGCCACACCCCATAGGCATGCGCCACTTGCTGGCCTACCTGGTCGAGTCCGCTTCCAGTGCTTGGGTCAATGCATTGAAAATGACGATTGGCATCGAGATCGATTGTGAAAGCGCCCGTGCCTATGTGGTATGCGTAGGTATAAGTGTCGTGACGGTCGTCAAACTTCATAACTGTAGGACAGACGCCGTCCCAATTCAAAACTGTATTCTGAAACTTCTCAGTAATGTTCATCGTCGCCGTGCTCGGATCCCCCCCACTCGTCGTCACGGTTATTGTCGTGAGCCATTGCTCCGGAGCGTTTGTGTCCATAAAACTCGTGCTGCCCGTCCGCGTAGGCAATACATTGTTGCAAGCTTGAAACAAGCTGGGAGCGTCGGAACCGAACACGGCGCTTGCCAAGCCCTTGGGATTTCCGAAGACCGCAGTACCGGGAACACTCGGATAAGTAGATACTGAATTGGCTGTGGTCTGCGTGACGTAGCCGTGGCTTGGAATAGAATATGGAAACGAGCTAGGGTCAGGAGTGTAAGATACGCAGTCCTGTGCCTTCAAAGGCGCACATATCGCAGCGAATATCAGCCCACAAAGTAATCTAGTGAAATTTTTTGTATTCATCATGGTACTCACGTTCAAAGCAAAGCTTCCGCTGGCCCGCCAAATACACAGCCTGCCACTAAGAGAACCAAGATTGATGCCACTGGGGGGGACAGAACCGAGGGCCGACTCAGCCGGACTTCAATTATAGGTATGGGGGTAGCCTGGTTCGACTGGGTGCCGCGACTATATACTCAGACTCAGAACTGTCAAGAGAAATATCTAAGCTAAAAACCATGCTCGTGCTAGAGGTCCTGATAACATTGGCTCCGTAGCCAGCCTGACCACACGCCAAGCACTCATATAAGTTCCCCCGCCACCAACGGACTGAGCGTACCAATCGGGATAGAATCCAACACCTGGGTGGCCTGCGTGGGCACGCCGGAAAGCGGACTTCCGAACACCGCAGTACCAGGAACACTACGCAGTCCTGTGCTTTCAAAGGCGTACACATCGCAGCGAATATCAGCCCATACAGTAATCTAGTAAAGATTTTTGTATTCATTCTACTGGCCCTCCGGAAGCCGTCCGTGACGGCCTTTGGCCACATTTGCAACTTGAAAGCCATGCGACCGGAGCCACCCTGTGACGGCCTGGATTTCCTCTGGAGAAGGACCGAACTGCTCACCGTATTGTTCCGGTGTCAGCCAATTGTGGAAGTTAGGCGAGGACTCATGCTGCTGCTCTTCCAAGAGCCGGTTAACAGCGGTCTCCTGTTCCGGAGTGTGCTGGAGAAGGAGCAGCATGCGATTCATGGGCATGTCGGCGGGTGCAGAGCCGCGGTCGAACTCCGGGCGCGCCAGGGGATGGGTATTGCCCTTGAGCTCGGCCAGATTTTTCTCATCCACCTGCTCTGTGATACGCGATGGTCTGCCGGCGTCGCCAATGTCGTTCAACCTCTCTGCTCGGTACTAGCAGTTATGAACTCAGGTCATTTCCGCATTCGAAATAAAGTAGGGACCCGATTGCGAAACTCCCCGGTTCACCTTATGGAGATGCCAGCCAATCAACTGGGGGGTCGAGAACCATAGTTTGTGTCGGTCGCCGTTTTGTTGGTCCAAGACTCGGGCATCCCCTAGGAGTTGGCAGACTGAGACCAGGCAGCTGCCTATTCTCTCCGTGCTTATCGGGCGTCGGGCGTACGGCTCAGGTTCTGTCAAGGTCAGCACGTAGAAGTTGACTCAAACAATTTGTCCCCTCGTTTATCCCAGGTGGGCCAGAACTCAACGTGAAGGGCGGTGAACCCGCCCAGAAAAGAGGGGTTATGAAACTGAAGGTTTACGTGTGTCTTTCCCTATGCCTGCTTCTGGCTGGCGGTCTTTTAATCCGAACCACACGTCCGGCCACAAAACAACGCCTCGCACTCAGAGACTCCGCTATCTTTTCGAGGACGGAGCATTCGCTCGCAGCTGTGGCCAAAGCATCGCCTGACGATAGCAGAGCACGCTTAGTGAACTCTTACGGGCGTCTGCCCCTTAGCTTTGAGGTGAACGTGGGGCAAACCAGCAGCGAAGTCAAGTTCCTGTCGCGGGGGCAAGGCTACACGGTGTTTCTGACGCAGCACGCCGAAGCCGTGCTGGTGTTGTGTAAGTCTGCGCCCAAGCGCACTCCGGCACAGCCAGAGGACAGGCTGTCTGCCTTCGTTGAGCCTCAACCGGAAGTCGCCCCACCAGCCGTCCTTCGGATGACGCTGCTGGGTGCCAAGCGAACTCCACACCTCGAGGGGCTTGAGGAGTTTCCCGGCAAGGCAAACTACTTCATCGGCAACGACCCCAGGAAATGGCGCACGAATGTGCCGATGTACGCTAAGGTGCGCTATCGCGAGGTGTACCCCGGTGTGGATCTGCTGTACTACGGCAACCAGCGCCAAGTAGAACATGACTTCATCGTTGCTCCCGGCACCGACCCACGCGTCATCACGCTCGGTCTAGAAGGCGCTGACAAAGCGTCTATCGGCGCGGACGGCGATTTCGTCCTAGGAATTAAAGATGGGGAGGTGCGATTCCAGAAGCCGGTGGTCTACCAGGAAGTTGACGGAGTTCGGCGGGAAATCCCGAGCAATTACGTGGTCAAAGCTGCGCGTCAGGTCGGCTTTCATGTAGGCAGGTATGATGGGACCCGACCGTTGATCATTGATCCAGTCCTCTCCTACTCCACGTACCTTGGCGGCAGTGGCAACGACTCCGGGTTTGGCATCGCGGTTGATTCCGCCGTTAATGCCTACGTAACGGGCGCCACCAATTCACCCAACTTTCCGACCATGAACCCGGTCACTGCGGCCTGCCCGCCAACCTGCGGCTCCGGGCTAAATATGGATGCCTTCGTGACCAAGCTCAATCCGTCCCTGACCGGGGCTGCCTCGCTCGTATACTCCACCTACCTCGGCGGGAGTGGCAATGACTCTGGGAACGCTATCGCGGTCGATTCCGGCCACAACGCCTACGTGACAGGCGGTACCAGCTCAAGCGACTTCCCAACAGTGAATGCCTACCAGTCAACCTTGGGCGGCACTCGAGTTGAAGGGTTAGTGGTGAACCCTGGCGATGCGTTTGTGGCGAAGCTGAACTCCGCCGGCAATGGGTTGGTCTACTCTACTTACCTCGGCGGGGAGAGCGAAGACGTCGGCCTTGGCATCGCCGTGGATGCTGCGGAGGACGCTTACGTGACGGGCTTCACCGATCCGGACTTCCCGACTACACCCGGCGCCTTCCAGCCTAACGCACCGGCTGGCGAGTCGGCCGCCTTCGTGGCGAAGCTGAGCGCCGCCGGCAACTCACTGCTCTACTCCACTTACGTGGGCGGTAGTACTTTTGACCAGGGATTTGCCATCGCGGTCGATTCCGGTGGCAATGCCTACGTAACGGGCATTACTTACTCAGGCGACTTCCCCACAATGAACGCCTTCCAGTCGACTCTGGGCTCCCCTTACGCTGGCAACGCCTTCGTGACCAAACTCAATCCGTCCCTGACAGGGGCTGCCTCGCTCGTATACTCCACCTACCTCGGCGGCACTGATTTAGACCAGGGATTTGGCATTGCAGTCGATTCCGGTGGCAATGCCTACGTAACAGGCTTTGCCAGCTCAGACAACTTCCCGGCGACAGGTCGCTTGGGCCCTGGCGGGGGGGAGGACGCCTTCGTGACCAAGCTCAATCCGTCCCTGACCGGGGCTGCCTCGCTCGTATACTCCACCTACCTCGGCGGCGGTGGCTATGACGCGGGGCACAGCATTTCAGTCGATTCCGGTGGCAATGCCTACGTAACGGGCATTACCTACTCAAGCGACTTCCTCACAACAGCAAATGCGATCCAGTCGAGCGCAGGCGGCGGATCGGACGCATTCGTGGCTGTGCTAAATCCCCAGGGCGCGGCTCTCGTTTACTCCAGCTATCTCGGCGGGAGTGGCTTCGACGAAGGCACAGGCATCGCCCTAGATGCATACTTGAGCGCCTACGTCACGGGCTTCACCAATTCCATTAACTTTCCGACGACCGCCAATGCGTTCCAGAGTACTGCCCCTCTGCAGCTCCCAGGTAATACTGACGCCTTCGTGACGAAGATCGCCAATATCGCCTGCAAACCGGAGAAGGACGACGTTGAAGGTGACGGTCACGAGAACGGTAGCGATGGACATGAGGGCGAGTTCCACTTTTGCAAGAGTTCCAGCGAGATGGATTTCGAGGAACGTGACAGCGACGGGAAGATCATCGCCAAACCAATGAAAGGCAAAATGAACGCTGTTACTGTCTCAGGGAACCAAGCCATTATCGCGGGATCGGGCACCCTGGCCGACGGTACTCCCGTCAATTACACCGCAGTTGTCTTGGGCAATCAGCCGGTCATTGGGGCGAACCGCTTCGCGATCAGCTGGATCACCGCCACCGGTTCGGTCTTCCAGAGGTCGGGAGCACTGACGGACGGGTATATTGTGGTTAAGCCGCAGTAGATGCTCCACGCGAGGTTTTGGGGGCGAAATCACTAAGCCGAAAATGCACGGATGGTGTGTACACGTCCCCCCTCCCGCAACGCAGCCTTGTTCTTTGGCAGGCAGAACTTCGCTGCCTGCCACCAGCAGCGCAAGTCTCCGGGGTACGTGCACGAGCGAACCGCACCTTCAGGGCGCGCCCCTGACCGCTCCGGGCCGTTCGGAAGAAAAACCTCCCGCCAAGGAATGGCCCAGGATGAATCGGCTCGGACACTTACTTGTTCCAACGTGCCGCGCTAAGCTAAGGAATCTGAGAAACCGGCCTGAAAATAGCAGAGCTGAATTTGAGAAAGTTCTGGCGAGAATCGTGCGACGTTACATCTCATTGACGGCAAAGGCGCTGGCAGCATCTTCTATCTCTGCCAGACTGAGAAATGCGACGTTCACAATCGCGTGACCCGCTACCAGCCGACCCCACAGGAAAAGGCCCAACGGAAGCGGGTTTCAGGGTTTGTACTTGCAAACCCTGAACAATCAAGGAAGCGCTTGCCGAGCGCGTCGAGAAGCAGTTGCGAGTCCGCGTCCTCGAAGCCATCCGCAAGAAGCTGCCGGACGTTCTCTCCCGGCCAGACTTGGAGATGGTGGCCCTCGATTACTTCCGGCGTTTGGGCCACGACAACCACCGCCGTCTCTCCAAGCTTTACGCTTGGGAAGAGAAGAAGAGCAAAACTTCTTGGGGAACTGAAGCCGTGGACTACGAGAAGATTGCGACGGCAGCCGTGCAAGCCATGGCCGCCGCTGACCTCAATCGTTTTCTCGTCGTCTGCGCTCTTGTTTCTAACCTGTATTGCCCCGGCTACGACCCTCGCGTCACCTCTGCGGTTTGTTGAAAATGATTGATGAACAACAAACAACTATTACACGACAGCTAGGGGAGTTGCTGGCCCGAGTCAAGAAGGAGGACGTGACTCCCTATGATATGCCTGCCTCCAACACCATTTACGCGTCACAACGCTAAATACAAAATTGACGGCGCGACAGATGGATCTCATGTATGTAACGAGTCAACTTAATCGACCATTGGAAGGACCGACAAAGTGGCTCATCGGATTGACGGTGGTGCTCGCCATTTTCGCCGTCCCGCTGGCAATAGACGTGATTTTGAAGTGGGTAAAGTGAGGCTTCACGCCTCTCACTCCTCTATCTTTTTGCAGTTGATGTATGCCTGATGCACCGTGTCGTATTTGGGGACTGAAACGCCGGCATCCGGCGTAAATAAAATACAGTCCAAGTCTTGCCCTCATCCCATGAAGCGATGGGGTTGTCCGGTCGGCAACTATGACGTTGTCCGAATTTACGCCATAGCTCATGGCGTACCGCCGCTTGGCGTGCCAAATCTCTCCCGGCACGTTCCATAAGAAAGCCCCAATAAGCAGCCAACCAATTATCGTGACGGGGGACCACTTGTCCTTCATCGCCTGTTCGACTTTCGCCATCGCACTTTCCACTGTCGCCACCGCACTTTCTACTCGTTCGATAGCGTCAACAATATCGTTCGAACCTACTTCAAAATCGTCCGCGTCTAGATCCTCAGTATCCACACTATCCTCCCCATGTCAGTTTCCGCGGGTATAGCATCCTCAACCACGGGACCGCCATAATCACGAGATAATAGCTCGCATGCGGTCCAGCCTGTACAAGTACTTCACCAAACGCGAGTGGGCAGAGACGTTTCTTGATGGAGAGGTTTTTTTCAATTCCTTAGCGTATTTCCGCGACTACGAAGATGGAAACGTCCGGGAAGATAAAAACGAGGGAAACTCAGTCTATCGGCCGGAAGAGGGCCTACTCATCACCAATCATACCCAGGGCAAGACATTTACCATGCCGGGTTTCGCCTTCGAGTCAACAGCGAACCAAGAAGAAATCCTCGTGTTCTGTGTAAGTAGGTCGCTCACCGATGATCTTCGAAAAAGGTTCAACGCGGTCGCGTGCGTTGAAATTTTCAGGATCCAAACTTTGTGCGCGAGGATAGAGAGGGGGTTGCCGCCGCACGCCACGTTTCGCGCGGGGCGGGTCGAGTACTACGATCCGAATGAAGCCCCAAACCCGCGTTGGGCGTTGCCTGACCAGATCGCCATGTCCAAGTTCAAGAGCTACGAATGGCAGCATGAGTTCCGATTTGTATTCTGCCTCACTGACGCCCTTGGATTCGAAAAAGGAGCACTGCGCTTGGTGAAAGGCGACGCGCGAGAAGCACCCAAGCCCGGTGAACATCACTCTCATCTTTTGAAGGCGCGAAGCCTTCGAGACATCTGCCGACTCCACAAGTTTTGAAGTGAGTGCCCTAACAGATGTTACCGGGCGAGAAATGGTGGAGGGCTTAGGCCGGACCAGCATCGAGGAACCAGATTGAGGCCGTTATCATCCAACTTCATTTCAAGGGTGGTTTCCCCGCATCCTGCAGCTTCTTGTTGAGTGCGTCCTTCCTTGCTCTAGCTCGCGCTGGCTGGACAAAATAGAAGTCAAACAGCGACTCAAGAACGTCGAGATTCCATTCGGCCTCGTTGGGCTCGACCGCCACGATCTCTCCAGTGCTCTTGCTTTTGCTCGGATGAGCGGCAAAGTTTCCAATTACCCGAATCGCATCGATGTTGTCCGCAATGCCCGTCGGCAGCTTACCGCCGTCAATGACTTGTTGGATTTCATCACTCAAATTCGCGGGCGTAACGCTCGCGGCTTGACGCAAGAGGTTTTGCAAGCACCTTCGACTAAGGGCGGCGGATGCTTTCGGGCTATCAGCAAGTACCAAGCATGCTTCCTTGTAATCCTCAACAATCGTCGTCGGCACCTCTGAAGGCACAGGTGCTCGCGAAACACCTTTCGGCCAAACCATCATCGTCCTTGTCACGACGCCGAGTCGCACATTCTGCTGGATCTGCGTGACCGCCTGTCCCGCCCCATTCTCCAGGTACAGAACGAACCGATTACACGCTGGACAGGTTCGCCGAGTCAGGACCCACGCCCCTTCAGAATCGTTGGCAAGCCCGACTGACCACCACGTCTGCGCGTCGTGAAAATCAACGAGACAGTGAGGACATCTCATAACCAGGTAATCATAACCTGATAAGCTAAGAGCCTTCAATCGGCGGCCATCAACATGTGGCGCAGAATGACCCAGCGCCCTCCATTCGTGTTGGGCAAACCACTGTTCATTGGATAGCTTCGGCAGCGTTGAGTTTTCTGAGCCATTGAAAGGCCGGCGAGTTCTATACGATCTGTTAGGGCACCCTCCTGAGATGACTCAGCCCGCACTCCCGACACGTTCGGGGCCATTCACTTCGGTCCGACTGCCCTTCCTGGCTAAACCCTGCGCCTGATCCGCCCGCTTGTTCTGTCAAGGCTCTTCGCTTCGCTTCGATGAACGCCAACCCCGCGCCCTTGACAGCGCAGACGGCCTGGCGCCTTGCCCCGCTAGGAAGGGCATTTGCTTTTCATGCACCGCTCTCTGCGGTGCCTCTAGGAAGCAAAAAAACGAAACCAACGAAAAGGAGTGTTTTCAATGCAACAACTCAGCAAACAACCTGCTTTCGAACTCGGCCAGATCGTCGCAACACCGGGCGCTTTGGTCGCTCTTAAGAAAGCAGGACAACAACCGGGTGAGTTCCTCACACGCTATGTCAACCGCGAGTGTCCGACGAGGCCGCAAGGAAAACGACTACAGCCTAGAGCACGGTTTCCGGCTCTTGAGCGCGTACCGCACGAACGCTGGCGAGACCACGGTTCTAAATGCCCTGGCGACTGAGATTCCCGATGACGAGCGGATCTTCATCATCGAAGACACCGCCGAGATCAGGCTCAACAAACCGCACGTCGTATCGTCGGAGTCGCAATCGAACATGCACAAGATGGAGATTTCGTTCGATACGTTGCTGAAGGCCGCGCTGCGGCATCGGCCGGATCGGATCATCTTGGGCGAGGTGCGCGGAGCCGAAGCTCGGACGTTGCTCGACGCCATGAACACCGGGCATGACGGCACCCTTACGACCATTCATGCAAGCAGCCCTGCAGGTGCATTACGTCGCTTGGCAGCACTTGCCATGCGGACATCGGGGCAGATCACCGTTCGTGACGCCGAGGAAGAGGTGAGAATCTCGATTGGGGTTGTGCTTCAGATCGCGCGGCTAGGGAGACAGCGAACGGTGATTGCGGCGCAAACACTCCCCGCCTAATGATTCGCCGCTGCTGAATTGGCTTCCTGCAGCTCGCGGAGCTCGCGCCAGCGTTTGTACTGCTTGGCTTTGGCGGGGTCGGGGTCCTCTTCGTGCTTCAACCAAAAGCGAAACCAATCCACATTACCCTGTTGAGCTGCTAGTCTTTCGAGCGGCTTCTGAAGGATGTGCTGACCGCCAGGAAAGTAAATAAGCGTTACTGGCTTATTCTGTTGGAATAAAGATGCGTAGATTTCCCACTCGCTCAGGAGAGAGAATGCCCGGCTCGCCGCTATTAGCCGGATAGGCGTCTGAATGCGGTTGAGGTTGAAGCTGGGTGCGTGCTCTGTCCATTTTGTCAAACCGTTACCGAACGGAGGGCTTCCGTAAATCTGCGTCCCCTCATTAGGCGATCGTCCGACATCGAACAACATGTACTGAATATAACTTTCATCGACGCCGTCGGTTATAACTGCGGCGACAAAGCGTTTTGGATCTTTGATGAGTGCGCTTTCAACGTAATAACAGGTACGGCTAAAGCCGATGATTCCGACGTTACTTGGATCAACTAGCCCGTCAGATGCTAATCGCTCAATTGCCGATTCGTATCCCAGGATATTGTCCGGGGCCTCATCGGCGGTAACGAGATGGTCCCACCTGTCCTCGACCTGAAGCACCACAATGTCCAAGGCGGCCAATTGTCTGGCCGCAAACCCAGTAACACCCAGACCGTCCGGGATAAAATCGGACTCATAGAAACCGTGCGTCTGGATGACCATTGGGTAGCGCTTTCCGGGGACATAGTCAGGAGGTTTGACCAAACCACCAGTCCATTCATGCCCGGTGGCGTCCTTCCAATGAAACACCGACTCCTCACCGAGACTTACTTCCGCCAGCCTTGGATTAGGATCCCAGATCTGCTTGCTCTTTCCGGTTTGGAGATCTGTAGCCCACAGCACAGGCGGGGAATTCAAATCCTCTTTAACTTGGAGCGACAAAGTATCGCGAGAAATTCGCGCGGAAGCCCCGGCTACCGACGACACTTGCTCCCCGGGTTTCGTCGGTAAACCGCTGGATTGCCAACTTCCGCTCCGATAGTGGTATCGCCTCTCCGTCTTGTCCCAATACGAAAGCACGACATCGTCGCTGGTATCCCCGAAGGACGCGCCCGCCAGCTTCGATCCTCCGGCGGTGAAACTTGAAAACGCCACACACTTGCTGTCTTCAGATGGTGGATCAACAACCGCTGCGGCGCACGCTCGGCGCCGTTTCAAACTCTCAGGTTCACTCACTCCATCAAGAGGGAGAAATGTGTTGGTCAGGAGAACTCTTTTCCCATCCGGAGACCAGGTAGCCTGAGTCGTGTCGTCATAACCGAGAGTCCACCCGAGCGGAGCCTTTATCAGCGGCCTCACACTGCCATCGATTAAATTCACAGCCACGTATTGGTTAGGCCTGAGACGATTCGATTCCGCGGTCACATTGGGGTCGTTCGGACGAAGTCTCAGCCGGGCCTCGGTCGGCTCGTAAGCCGGTTCGTAGTCAGACCAAGATGACTGTACCGCGCCACTCGGTTGCCAGGTGACGGCAGAACGACCGTCTGGAGAAATCGATAGGACCTGTGAACCCCGGCTAAGACGAATCGGTCTCCCCGTAGTTCGATCCGCTATGCGGACACTCCGACCGTTTCTTGCGATCCACAATGCGGCATACTTAGAGGGCTCAATCTGCGCTTCCGGGAAGAGGATGGATTGCAGCGGCACGCCGGTTACGTCACGGGCATCTAAATTGATGGGCTCTCCCACCTCTCGATCCTCCTCGGGAGGCCTCGTTCGATACACTATCGCGTCGTTGGCAACATCGAATCCTGTAACGTCGACGTCGTCTGGTGTAAGTGCGCGCACGGAATCCGATATCACGTCAACTCGATAGAGTTGGCTTTTTGCGTGGGAGTTTTGACTGAGGTACAAGAGTGCCGTTGAACTTGGCATCCATCGCACACTGTCGATAACGGCGTACGACCATTTGGCGGACGCTTGGGGAATAGCCCTGACTTTGGCAACCTTCTTCGGAAGAAGGCGCCGGGCAGTATTGTCATGCAAGAGTTCTCTGAGCTGGCCTGAACGGAAGACCCATAGTGTAGATTCGATTGTGTCGGATTCTATGATCCCGCGAGAAGTCACCACGGCAAAGAAGTTACGGTTCGGGGACGGGATTGCTGCTGCGGCGCCGCCCCCCTCGAACTCTGTCAGCTCGATAGAATCTCTCACTGTGAAACGGCGGAGAGCTACTCGGCTAACAGATCGCTTTGCCTCGGACTGAGCTTGTATGTGTCCAGGGCACGCCAGAATCAGCAAAGCGAAAACAATTGCAGCGAGTCGTAAGGAATGGGGCACAATGTGTGCAACCAGGCGCGCCAATGCGTCTCCCTTTCTATCTAACACGATGGAGATCTCCGGGCGACTGCTAGTGTCCGCCAAGGCTCTGTAACATACTTCCATACGACCGCCTCTTCCAGGTTCACGGCCCTGCAACCAGGATTCGAGGGCCTCCCTCATCAGCCGTATGGTTAGGCAGCGAGCCTGCAGCCAATTGGGACGTCCGGCCTTTGCTCATGACGCAACTAAAAGGTGAGTTTGAGCGCAAACTGCATGGACCGCGGGCCGCCCGCTTGGTATAGCGGGCTCAGGGTCCCAAGACTTGTGTTGAGCGTCTGCATAGCTTGACCGAACGTCGGATCATCCAGGAACGGATCTACAAAACCAAAAGTTGGGTGATTGAAAACATTGAAAGCCTCGGCACGGAACTGGAGTTTCAAGCGCTCGTAGATAGGAAACTCGCGCCGAATTGCCAGATCCATCTGCCACGCGCCAAAGCCTCGGACAAAGTTCCGCGGTGCATTCCCGACCTGACTCGCTGCTGCCGGGAAGGAGAACGCGGCAGGGTTGATTCTGCGACCTCCCGGGTAGGCCGATCCTGTCTGGTAGAGAGGCACTCCCTGCACGAGGTCCAATCCGCCAAAGAAATCCTGGCCCGTAACAGGATCAATCAGCTCGTTCCCGTTCAAAGTAACTGGAAATCCTGTGCGCGCTGAGAATCGATCATCCAAGCCCCAATGATGGAAGACAGCGCGGGCTACTTCGCCGTGAAAGACATTCGGCAGGTCATAAGAGAAGGCTGAGGACAAACTGTGCCGAACGTCAAAATCAGAGTTGCCGCGGATGTACGGTTGTGAGGCGTTCTGTGATCCATAATCGATAGAGTGGCTAAAAGTGTAAGAGACTAGGGCTGTGAGACCCCGCATAAAGTTGCGCCGAAACTGTACCTGAAGAGCGTCATACTCCGATGTAAGCCCGTTTGGGAAGAAGTCGACCTCACTGAGAAAATTCGGATTCACAGCGCTAACGTCTACCATTTTGGTTTGGAGGAGTCTTGCGGCGTGCGAGCCGACATAAGTGGCCGACAGAGCCTGAGAATCTCCAAGCGCCTGTTCTAGAGCCACGTTCCAGTGGAGGGTGTAGGGTAATTGATAGTGAGTGGGGAACGCGAACCCTGTAGCGGTATAAGGAGGAGTCGGCGTCGTGGAGGCCAGCTGTGGTAATCGACTCGGTGATATTGGGAAACTCCTCGGAGGGAAAATAGGAGCGATATTTGCGAATCCCGGCCCTGCGAATGCGTTGGATCCAAGCTGCTGCCCCGTGTCATAAAACAAGCCAAGACCGCCACGCAACACCGTTTGGTATTTTGGCGAGTTCCTAAGGACGTAAGCAGCCCCCAATCTCGGAGCAAAGTTGTGCCATCCTGTTTCCCAAAGCGGTGTGCCCTGCGGAGCCAAAGCAAGAGTGGCAAGGCTACTACCGACCACTGTGAATGGCAGAATCCCACTCGTGACACCAGGTGCAGGGTTTACCTCCCATCGCAAGCCCATCGACAAACTGAGTCTTGCGTTCACTTTCCAGTCATCCTGCACAAATGCCGAGAAGTTCGTGTAAAGTGGCGATACATCCGAGAAGTTGAATGCTATCGCGGAGCCAGGGCTATTCGTGCTCACTTGGGTTCGATTTCTGTAGGTGTATCCTACGCGTAGCCCAGCATTTTGGATTGGCGCAATCCTCCGGTAATCAGCGCCAACTTTTAACTGATGCCGTCCAACCGAGAAGATCACTGAATCCGTAAGATTCCATTGCCGCTGAAGACCCGTTACGTGTTTCTGGACAACCTGCGATGCAAATGCGCCGAACGAGAGACTGGCGTCAACTTCGTACCCAGATGAGGTGATTTGCTGAAGTTGGGCAAGATTCACGGGCTGGGCTCCTCCGAAAGTGTCCATGGCATCGATCAGCTCTGAAAAGTTGGAGCTGTAGTTGAGTCGGAATTCGTTACCAAAATGCGCCGAAAGAGCACTGGTTGCCCCAAATGTGTAGGACCTGGGAGTGAACTTGAACCCCTGTATGACTGAAGGGGTGCCGCCGCCGCCCGTGAGCCTGGTCTTCCCGGTTGACGGAGCGTCGCTAAAGCGGAAGAACACTCTTACTCTGTCTCCTATGTTGTGGTCTAACCTAATACTGTAAGCGTCGATGGAGCTCGGGTTCGACCAATTACCGATAAATTGTGCCTTGCCCGTTGGGTTTCCCAACGCGTCCACGGCTTCTGGGCCGTTCGCAATAGGGAACGCGTTTAGAACGGGCTGCAAAGAAGTCGGCGCCGCTAGGCGCAACGCCGCGTCGGGCACGTAATTTATGGTCGCGGCTTGTGGTTGCAGCAGACGCAGTCCTTCATAAGAAAAGAAAAAGAAGGTCTTGTTCTTTCCGTTGTAAAGATGCGGAATTTCAATTCGACCGCCGACGGTGCCCCCGAAATCGTTCTGGCGGAGTGGCGGTTCGGTTTTCCCAAGGAAATTATTGAACCAGTTGTTTGCGTCGAAATAATCGTTGCGTAGATAATCGAACGCGGTTCCGTGCCATTCGTTGGTGCCTGAGCGGGTCAGGAACGAAAACTGGCCTCCAGGATTGCGCCCGTATTCCGCGGAATAAGTCGAGCTCTGAACGCGAAACTCCTGTAAGGAATCCACCGACACCAGGGACTGAGTGGTTCCCAAAGCGGTGCCGGTCGGTATAGAACCGCTGTTCTCTGTCCCGAACCGATCACCAGGAAAGACACCAACATTGGCGCTGACCCCATCGACTGTGTAGTAGTTCGATTCCGTACGTTGGCCATTGACACTGAATTCTCCAGCCTTCCCCGCGGCAGCGGGACCGGTGAGGCCAAACTGCGGACTATTTGTTACTATCCCAGGAGTGAGCAGGATGAGATCCTGAAAACTGCGGCCATTTAGCGGCATGTTCTCGACGTACTTGCGATCCACTACTGTGCTAACCGATGCATCCGTTGTGTTAATCACTAGTCCGCCCGCCGTTACGGTAACAATCTCCGACGCTGACCCCAGCGCCATCTCGAAATTGATGGCCGCTGTGTCTTGCACGTGGAGGACTACGTCTGACTTTACGACCGTCTTGAAACCCGGTTTCTCGACTTCGATCCGGTACGCACCCGGTGGTAAACTGACAACGTCATAGCTGCCAACGCCGTTCGTCGTCGCTTCATAACGGACATTCGTATCCACATTGATGACAATCACCTTCGCTCCGACTATAACCGCTTTGGCGGGATCGGTGATGTAGCCCGTGATCGAGGCATTTGTGGATTGAGCGCGAAGCTCGCCGCCGCAGAAGGCAATTAGGAACACAACGAGAATAGGCAGTCCGCGCATCGGAAGTCCTCTCCAACACAACGATCCCAAATTAGTTTTGGGTTTCATTTGACTAATACGGGACTGCTGAGAGTTCTGTACCAGTTCTAGAACCTCGAAGATCGAGGGCGCGAAGAACTTCCAGCATCAACCGTCCAGACGCTAGCTTCCAGAATCACGGGTGATTTGGTTCTTTGCGGAGAGAGGCGTAGAGAAATGGTTTGCCCGTGGGCTTGTTGCCATGTGCATTCGGTTCGACAGTGACAAAGACGGCGTCGATCTCTGCCAATTGTTCGGGATCGTCGCACCGAAGCGCCCAGCGGCGGTTCGCTTCATTGTCCACGAAAAGAACGCCGAGATTTACGGGCCTGTCCTGCGCCGATTCATTCTTGCCCCAGACCTGGAATGTGCTCGCGTTCTTGAGGCCCGGCTGGCGGTCCAAATCAAAAGCGTAAAAGATGAGCGACTTGCCTTTCGTATAGAAAACGCGCCCGTAAGGCTTACGCGTCCGGCTGTCGCTCGACACGTCAAACACGTCTGCGATGTACAAATGCCGCGCGCCCATCAACTCACGAATATCGCGATCTGCCGATAGATATTGATCTTGGTTGTCGAGCTTTCGCTGCTGATCCCGGTTCTCCGCGACAAGAACGTCCACTTGCTTCTGCAACGCAACCGAGCGCATCGTCGCCTGATCGCGCTCTGCCTTGAGGCCGCCAACTTCGGCTTGAATGCTTTGGTAGGCTTCCTGCGCCTCCCCGAGCTTTTTGTTGAGAGTATCCCGCTCCTGTGACACCGACTGGACCTGTTCGTCCGAATTGTTCTTGGCCGCCGCTATCTCGTTCGAACTCTCCTCCAACGTCCGCAATTCGGCGCGCAGTTTTTCAAGTTCAGCTTGTTTTTTCACGATCTCAGCTTGCAACTGCCTCAATTTCAGGCCGTCCGCACTCAACAAATTGTCTACGGCTTGCTTTTCATTCGCCAGCTTCAGGTATCGTGCCTCGCCGGACGGATCAGGTTGCATTGTGGGCATCTCCACATGCCGACCGGCTCGATATGCGGCAAGTCCGACCGCAATCACAAAACACGCGGCAGCGGCGATTTTGAGCGCAGGAGACAACGCGAGTCTCCGCGGAGCGCGACTATTCGGTAAGGGCACAACGTGCGGCTCAATATGCGCGACCACTCGCTTTCGCTGCTCGGTTGCTATGCGATCGAAGACTTTCCGGCGTGTATTGGAGTTGTCCCAGCCACTCGCTTGTTCCGGGCGGTCGAATCGCGCCGCCAGCATCGGCATTCCCTCTTTCGCTAAGACGCGGTACTCCTGGTAGACCGCGCGGCATTCTTCACACGACTCCATGTGGGCTCTGAGTTCGGCTGTCTCATTTTCCGTCACGTTGCCGGCCACGGACATGGCACAGAGCTCTTTGAATTTTTCGTGTCCTTGCAACTCGTCCCTTCCCGGTGTCATGGGCTACTTCTCCCGCATTTTCTGGATGAATGCGCTCTTTCGCAGTTTTTCTAAACCTCGGTAGTAGTGGTGGCGGATGTTCGGCAAAGGTTCGTTCAGCTTCTCGCTGATCTCAGGCAAATCCAAGCCTTCGAAATAGAACAGCTCAAGTGTTCGCCGCTGGCGTTCGGGGAGATCTGCGAAGGCCTTTTCGAGCTGAGCCCGGCTGAGCTTTGCACCGATTTCCCGGTCCAGATCTGTTTCTCCCAATAGAGTATCGGCTAGAGAGTTGATGTCTGTACCAACGTAGAAGGCCCTTCGGTTCAAATATTCCCGCCGATCGAGCGCTCGGTGGTACGCCACTTGCACGATCCACTTGTTGGCCGGGCCCCTTTCAGGGTCATACAGCACCGCCTTTTGGTGCAGATACACGAAGACTTCTTGGACGAGGTCCTCGGCTTCTCCGTAATCGCCCAGGATGCGAAGGCCAATTCCCATAAAGAGCCGTGAAAATCGATCGAACAGGGTTTCCAGTGCAGTGGAGTCGTTTGCCCGAACGCCAGCAATCAGTTCCTCATCGGTGGGCCGCAATGACACACTGAAGTCGGCCATGGAGGCACACGGAATGCGTTCTCCCTCCCAAACCAAACGGGGAGCGACCTCGCGGGCTTGCGGCCGTGTACTCATTCCTGCTTCTCGTCACTGCGAATCGATCGTCGGGACACTTACCGAAAAACTGCGCACCCAAGCACAGGACACACTCAGCGCGATAGACTTTCCGAAACTATAGCAACTTGCTGGACGGATGGAAGGATTTTTCAGTTGGAAGGAACACAATTATTTTTCAAAAACGCTGGTACACTTCTGGCTTGGTCCCCGTATTAATCTAAGATAGATGCCTTTCGCCAGTTGGACCAACCCTGACGCGAGAACACCACCTCCACATCTTCTAATCACGGTCCACTTGAACGAGTAACTCTTTACTGTGGATGTGCTTAGGTCTGCGTGAGATTGGTGGGATACTCACCTAGCCCCTTTCGGCATCCTACCATCTTTTCAGCAACATGCATGAAAACCGCATGAATATTGGCGATTTCTACGGTCTCGCTTTTTTCAACTCTTTCAACCGTTCCGCATAAATAGCACCATTTTCGGCCCCAAACAGACACCAAAGACACCAAGGCCAGGACTACTTCACGTGGTCGTCCGTCCAGACGAACGGCCCGAGGGCGTGAGCATTCCTGACTTGGTGCGACGCAAAATAGACGCAATTATGTATCACCACCCCTCGGTCTGGTTGGCTGCAATCGCAGTCGCGCCACAAGGGGAGATCGCAATTACCTATGTCGCCGCTCCGGGTTTCGCGCTAGTGGACGTACTGCTCGGCTTTAGTCAACCCCGGTCCTCGGAGCACTGCAGCCACAAGTTCTATTGCGAACTCGGTTTCGAGCCTGATGCATCCGCTTTTCCTAGCACTTTCGCCTCGAATTCGACGATCACAGGCTTAATTGTTTTCAGTTGCGGATCGCTCACCGAGAACCGGAGCCGGATCGCATCTGTTCGCGCTCCCGCCTCGAGCGTCGCGTTAGGTATTTCCCGGTCCACGTTTACGATCGCTCCAGCGCCCTGATAGGAATTGGCCGACTCGATCAACCTCACCTCACCCATCTGAGTTTGCAGTGACAGGAGGCGCAGCTTAAATGGCCCTCGGATTGGATCTTTGGACGCATTAACCAGATAGGCCTCTATGGTCGCGATCTTCTTCGTCGCGTCAAACTTCGCGTTCGCAAATTGCATCACGAGCTTTGGCGTCAAGTCCTGCCAATTACTAAGTTCGGACGCGCCATTTACAAGCGCGCGCCCCTGAACCACTACAGTCGCGGTCCAAACCTGCGTGAGCCCAGTCCGGTTGTCGACCCAAAACGGATGAAACGTCCCATCCGCAGTTGAAGCCATGCCCGTCGTGTGACCAGGCCAGAGGTCAACGCCGAACGATCCGTTCAAATTGGCTCTCGCGGCATCTGCGTCCGAATCACCTCCTCCCTCTGCTTGCATCCAAAACTGCCAGTTCTTCATTTCATACGAAGCCGGGACCTCGGAAACACGAACGCTCGGAAGAAATGTCTCACCGCCATCCACCGAGGCCGAGAAGCGCACCGAGTATCCGTCCTTGTCGCGGCCGTCGCGAGGGTCGTACCACATCACTCCGACAACGCCTTCCTTATTCACCGCGACCACGGACATAATGTGAAAAGGGTCGACACGTTCTTCGTTTGTCCCGCGAGGTAGGGCGTCGTTGACGACAATCGGCTGCGACCAGGTCTTGCCTTTGTCCGACGACTTGATCAACAGTATTTCGCAACGCCCTGAACGGAGATCCGTCCAGGTCAAATACAAGTGATCCTGGAATGGTCCGCCGCTGCGGTCCGCCGCCAATGAAGGAACGCTGCCGCCACATGAATGCACTTCTTGGGCAACCGTGGGGCGAGAAAACGTCTCTTCGGAGTCGGATGAAGTAACAACATGAATGGCTCCGTCCGCCGTTTTAGCACGATCCGTTAGTCCAATACCCTCCGAGTCATTTACGTCCAAATACGCGGCCACGATAGTCCCATCCGCAAGCACGCTGCTCTGGGTTTGACCTGGAGGATGGTGGGAAGGCGCGGAGGCAATAAGATACGGGTACGAGAAGGTTTGGCCTCCATCAAACGAGCGGAAGAACGTGGACCCCATCATGGCGTGCCCATCGCGAGCTGCCCGCACAGATCCGTTTCCGTTAATGTATACATTCCCGCGATATCTGCTCCGCGTCGTGTCAACAGCAATGAATTCTCGATCCACCCAAGGCAGATCAACTGGAGGTCGCCAGCTCCTTCCGGCGTCCAGTGAACGATAAACGCCGAGGCGGTTGGCGTACGCCGATGCCGGGAACCCAGGTGCTGCCCCTATGATCCCGATCGTAAAGTAAGCCTGATTGTCGATTCCGAAGGTACACGCGGGGTCGGTGCTAAAGTCTCCGCGATCCACCTCGAGCGTAGGCTGCCATGTTGCGCCGCCGTCCATGGAACTGTACACAATCGTGTGTCTCCCCTGCGTAGATGGTTGTTTTGTTGCCTCAATGATGGAGCAGCCGAGCAGATGATTAGGATTGTCCGGATCCGCCGCAACCAGAACCTCAAAATGTGCTCGCTGGCCGTTGGCTTTGCTGACATGCACGTTCGGTCCAACCGTGATCTGTGCCGAGGCCACGACGGCAAATGAGAGTGAAAGCAGCACCGCGTAAAGCGCGGATCTGCGCCGACATCTTGTTCGACAAGCCACGATTCCTCTCCCCAGTTTTCTTTGGCCCTTAATTAGGGCAAGCAAAGAAAAGCGTTCTGTTCTTTGAGGGCGCGCACTAAGTCACTGAGAAGCGCCATTGAGTAGATCCGCACAGGACTCGCGAGCGGCAACCCGCCTACTCCGGTAAAAGTCATCTATCGTCAGAAAACGAGTTTGAGAGCAAACTGCATGGAGCGTGGACCGCCCATTTGGTAAAGCGGACTTAGCACGCCGAGCGAGTTGGCTAGCGTGCTTGTGGCTTGCCCAAATTTGCTGTCAAAGCTAAACGGGTCGATGTAGCCAAAATTCGGGTGATTGAAGATATTGAACGCTTCTGCGCGAAATTGCAGCTTCAACCTTTCCTGGATCGGAAACTCTCGCCTAATGGCCAAGTTCATCTGCCAAGCCCCAAACCCATGCAGGAAGTTACGCGGGGCTAGTCCGCCGACGGTTCCATTCGTGGGACAGGGGGCGCTGGGCGCGCTCCCGACTACCACAAAAGCGCAGGGGTTAATCGCCCAACCTCCCGGACAGCCTTGACCCGGATTCAGCGTCCCCAACCCCTGAAGCACTGAAGCGCAATTAGCACCATAAAGATAAACCGGTTGGCTCGAAACCAAATTCACGCCCGTTGACGTCGCATTCCCAGTGATTGGATCAAATGTTGTCGCGCCGCCCAAATTCACAGGAAAACTTGTTCTCGCAATGACTCGGTTGTCGACTCCCCAATGGTGCAGGATGGCCTTCGCGAAGACCTTATGCCCGGCATTTGGCAGATCGTATGACAGGGCAGCCGAGAAACTGTGCCGCACGTCGAAATCACAATTCCCGCGCTGGTAGCCCGTGAGGAAATTGGTAGAGCCGTAGTCCATACAGTGTGACCACGTATAACTTCCTAGGGCCGTCAATCCGCGGCTTAGCCGCCGTCGAAGCTGAACTTGCAACGAATCATAGTCCGATGTCAGGCCGTTCCCAATGAGGATGAACTCACCAGCGTTTGGGTTGTTTGTTGGCAAAATCGTTCTTTGCTGTATCAGCCGAGCCCCATGTGAAGCGACATACGAGACAGATAGAGCCTGTGACTTACCCAGCGCCTGATCAATGCTGATGTTCCAATGGAGTGCATATGGCAATTGGAGATGCGGGGCAAAGCCGTACGCAAAATTATATGATACAGGCGGGTTTACAATCGCGGGGATCACCACAGACCCCGGGAACGATGTACGCGTGACCTTTTGTATCCTAAACCCCGGTCCAGGATCGAAGCCGACCGATCCCAGCTGCTGACCGGTGTCGAAAAACACGCCTACGCCCACGCGTGCTACCGTTTCCCAGCCTGGTGCACTGCGCAAAACGTACGCTGCACCGAGCCGAGGCGCAAAGTTATACCACGTGGTTCTCCAAAGCGGAGTCCCTTGCGGCGCCAGGGCATACGTATCGGCACTGGAGCCCTGGATGGTATAAGCATTCAACCCTTGCGTCACGCCCGGCGGCGGGTTTACCTCCCAACGCAATCCGAACGACAGATTCAGTCGCTGCGATACTTTCCATTGGTCCTGAGCAAATGCTGAGAAGTTGGTGTACAGGGGGTATGCTGGAGCGTGGGAAAGTGCAATCGCAAGCGCTCTGTTCGTTGTAACGTTCGTTGTGCTGGTGTAACGGTAAACGAGTTGAGGATTAATTGGAACAGAAAACGGCGTCAGCCTACGGTAGTCCAAACCAAACTTGAACTGGTGGCGCCCGAGAGAAAGACTCACAGCATCCACAAGATTCCACTGCCTCTGAGCACCGGCTGTCCGGCCCTGTTCCAACACAATGAAAGGTCCGCCGGTATCAAGCTGTAACTGTACATCTGCCACGTTAGGGAGCCCGGCAAGTTGGGCCAGATCGACGGGCGTACTGCCGCCAAACGCTTCAATGACGGTGCGCCGAGTTACCTCGTTGGAGCTGTAATTGAGTCTGATATCATTGCTGATATGACCAGAGAAAATAGTGCTGGCCCCAGTAGTGTACGTTCGCATTGCATAGTCGTTGGCACTATTTGAGGTTGGTATAGTGGGTATGGACGCACTCGATCCCCTTACGCTTGAGCTTGAAGCTGTGTCACTGAAGCGAAAGAAGAGCCTCAACTTAGTGTTTACAACGTGATCCAACCTAACGCTACCGGAATCGAGCGAACTCGGATTGGACCAACCACCAATGTACTGAGCGATCCCATTACCTACATCGGGCCCGTTTGGCACGGGAAACGCATTCAGCACTTGACTAAGGGGCGCAGGCGCGCTCGAACGCAAGGTGACATTAGGCACGTAGCTGATCGTAGCCGCCTGTGGTGCCTCCAGCCGCAAGCCCTCATACGAGGCAAAGAAGAACGTTTTATCCTTCGCGCTATACACGCGAGGAATCTCGACCGGTCCGCCAAGCGTGCCGCCGAAATCATTCTGCCGAAGGCCAGATTTCTTCACATTCAGGTAGTCGTCGAACCAATCGGCGGCGTCAAAGAAGCCATTGCGCAAGTAATCGTATGCCGCGCCGTGCCATTGATTGGCGCCCGATTTCGTTTCAAGCGCGAACTGCCCCCCCGGAGTGCGCCCGTATTCTGCCGAGTAGGTTGAGCTCTGCACGCGAAACTCCTGGAGATCCTCCACGGAGACAAGAGCTTGCGTAGTTCCTAATGCAGTCGCCGAAGCGATGGAACCGCTAGAAAATCCGCCAATGGTATTCGTATTGCCTGCAGCAGCGCCCACATTGGCGCTCACACCATCCACAGTGAAGTAGTTTGCATCAGATCGTTGGCCATCGACGTTGAATTCGCCTTGCCCAATGTCCGCACCGACCCCAGCGACGGTCTGAGGGCTCAGGTTCACAGTTCCAGGTGTCAGCAGAATCAAATCTTGCAAACTGCGGCCATTCAGGGGCATATTCTTTACATAGGTTTGATCCACAACCGTGCTGACCGATGCATCTGTTGTGTTGATCATCGATGCGCCAGCCTCGACTGTGACCGTCTCGTTGACAGAACCGATCTGCAATTCAAAATTGATCGACGCTACGTCTTGAACGTGAAGTTCGACGCCGCTTTTTACGATACTCTTAAAGCCATCTTTATCGACAGTCACCCTGTAAATACCGGGTTGAAGAGACGGAATTCTGTAGATGCCCTGATCATTCGTAACGGTTCTAGCCCCTACGTTCGTCGCCAGATTGGTGATGATGACCGTGACGCCAGGCACGCTTCGGCCATTCGGGTCCGTTATTAGGCCCGTGACCGCCGCCAATTCGTCGGCTCGACTGATCGCCCAGCCCGTCAGGCAGGCAAATGCCAACACGCACACTCGCATCCACAATCGTTTCACAGGCGTTTCTCCTTCAAGGAACTCCACACTCTAATTAGCTATTCCCTTTTTGAGGGAGTTTGTGTCACGCCTGAATTGTGAAAATCTGACGACCCCGAGAGAGGATCAGCCTATGGGTGGTTCGGGGGGCCAATGAGGTTTGCGTAAAGGACCTTCTTACCGCGTGGAGCTGTGCTGCCGCCAGCGGGCTCAACGGTGACGAATACAGCGTCGATGTGGGAAAGCACATCGGCCCGGTTGACCTTAAGAACCCACCGGCTCACTGCGCTATCGTCAATCGCGAAAAGACCTAGATTGAGGGGTTTACCGACGTTCGCTTCGCGGTATCCCCATGCCTGGAAAACCGCACGCTTGTGATTCTCGCGGTTTTGCAGATCGAAAGCGTAAAAGACAAGAAGCCTCTTCTCGACGTAATACACGCGTCCGTAGGTGCGCTTTGTTTTCCCATCACCCTTCACGTCGTATACATCCACAATGTGGAGGTCGCGCGCACCGAATAGATTTCGGGCCTCGATTTCGCTCGGCGAAGCCGGGAGCGATCCAGTTTCTGCAGGAAGTTGCCCATTTGCTTCAAGATTCGCATCCCCAGGTGTCTCAGCCTTCGCAGCGACTTGAGAATTTGCTTGGCGGGCTTGATACAGTTCCACGAGGGCTTCGTGCAGCTTCGCGTCGGAGTCCTGCTGCAGCTTTGCCAACCTTTGCCTGTCTCCGTCGTTCGTCGCGAGCTCCTGTCTCAGCTGCTCTGCGGTCGCAATCGCCCCTGCCAATTTCTCCTGGCTCGCCCTTTCACCCGCAAGCAATTCCTCGTTCTTTGCTTGGGAGGCCTCGAGAGATCTCTGCAGCGCATCGCGTGCCCTTTGGCTCTCTTGCAGAGAGCGCAGCACGGCGTTACTGGACCCCGTCCGGTCATCTCTTGTCTGCTGCTTCAGTGAATCTAGGACCGCTTGCAATTCACGCGAGTGCGCGCGCTCTGCAGACGCTTTCTTCGCCGACCGCCAGAACGCGATCCCGCCTGCGACGGCAACGCTTAGCAAGAGCACTGCGGCAATGGTATAGGCTGCTGCGCGGATGCTGTGTTTGTCCGCCACATCGGACGCCAGAACACGTTTAGGCGATTCGCGGGCGTAAGCCAACTGCGAGTCCTCCGACTTCAGCCGGCTCCGCAACCGCTCAAGATGTTCCCGCGCTTGCGCCTGGTCTGCATCTGCCGAGCTGAAATCTTCGATTGATTCGCGGGCTGCAGCGGCCACTCCCAGATCATTCGACGCCACGTCCGCGAACGCTTCATACGCGTCCCGGCACCGTGAACATTCCGCCAGATGGTGACGCAGGCGCTCTAGTTCGAGCGCGCTCAGTTCACCCACCGCAGCCAGGGCCGCAAGCTCTTCAAAGTTTTCGTGCTGTGGCCACGAGCTAAAGCTCGATTTCATACTCTTCCCGCCTCTTTTCCATCCCAGTGGCCCGAATCACCGTTGCTCGAACTCCTTTGCCGAAACTCACTCTCAACGCGTTCACCCCTCTGTAATAACTATTCCTTATTCCGGTCAATTCTTTTCCTTCCATCTGCGATATTTCTTGCAAGGTGCGGCCCTCAAAATGCAAAAGCTCAATGACTCGTCGTTGCGCGGGTGTAAGGCTGGCAAGCGCCTGTTCAACAATCTCTTTGCATTCGACGCTTCTTTGAACATATTCGGGCTGGACCATCAGAGGGTCACAGCGATCTTCATCAACGCTCACATGGTCTTCGTAAAAATGGCGTTTTGAGAGGTATCTGCGCCGCTTCAGCGATTTGTAATAACCGAATTGTAGGACCCAAGTGCGGGCCGGGCCTACGGACGGGTCAAACCGTTCACGTTGCTGGTGAATGGCCAGAAAGACTTCTTGGACAACATCTTCCGCCTCAGACCGGTCCCGAATAATCTTGTACGCCAAATTCAATATGGGCCGAAAGAAACGCACGAACAGAACGTCGAAGCAGTCCTCGCAGCCGTGCGCGATGTTGTGAAGCACCGCTTCATCCGTGAGCAGTCCGGCATGCTCGTGTCCTGCCATTTTGCAGTGGATTATAAGCGCACGGATTCCACCCAACAAGGCTCAAACGGCCAAAATATTTTATCAGTACAGTGATACAAATCGGGAGTTTCGGGGGATACGCTTTGCACCGCCTCGGCCAGCAATAACGTAACCAACTGACACATATTCGCTTTGGCAGGCAAACGGTCATGGCAAAGACGTGCTCTTTGAAGGGCAGTACCGGAAGGCCAAAGCAAAAGGGGAGTGCCCCAACACGAAAGCCGCCGTTCTAATTGACGGCAAGAGCGCTGGCAGCATCTTCTATCTTTGCCTAACCGAGAAATGCGACGTTCACAACCGCGTGACCCGCTACCAGCCGACGCCGAAGGAGCAAGCCCGACAGAAGCGGGTTTCAGGGTTTGTACTTGCAAACCCTGACAAATCAAGGAAGCACTTGCAGAGCGCATCGAGAAACTGACGCGGGTACGAGTTCTCGAAGCCGTCCGCAAGAAGCTGCCGGATTCTCTATCTCGGCCAGATTCGCAGATGGTAGCCCTCGACTACTTCCGGCGTTTGGGCCACGACAATCACCGTCGTCTGTCCAAGCTCTACGCATGGGAAGAGAAGAAGAGCAAAACCTCGTGGGGCACTGAAACCGTGGATTACGAGAAGATTGCGGTGGGTGCCGTACAAGCCATGACAACCGCAGACCTTCATCGTTTCCTCCTTGTCTGCGCTCTCGTTTCCGACCTTTATTGCCCCGGCTACAACCCGAGGCAACCGCTGGCAAAGGATTCCAATCTCGCACGCACTGCGGGCCGGTACAAGGTCGACTCCGCGAAGCTCGCAACAACCGTCCGAGCCGAAGTGTCGAAAGCCAAAAACAAGGTCAACGACCAAAGCCAACCGGGTCAGAAGGCCACCACCGTTAAGTCAACTCGCAAGCAGTCGTAGTAAAGCGACAATACCTTACAGCCCGAGAGGCCGTGTTCCCATCGTGGTCTCTCGGGTTTCTTTTGTATCGCGTTCAATTCCGTCCTTGCATATGCCTGACCTCGGGCAGTTTGCCGAGCCGACATCGAATCCTCTCCTCTCCGCGCTCTCCAGTATGAGAGGCGTATGTTCCTCCTCAGCGCCGTGTTTGCGGGTCGGCCAGGCGAGCGAGTTGGTTCGTCTCGGTCGTGATCCAGGCACGGATTGATGGGCGGCGTCCGCACACTGTGAGGAAGGAACATTTCCGGTGCACGCGGCGTAATATTGTTGGTGGGCCTAGAAATGAGAGCTGTCAAATCTGGGGTAGCAACATGATTGGCGGAAACTTCCTCGAGAATTTGGGTGGTGACGTGAAACACGCGACGCGGCTACTACGGCGGAGCCCCGGATTCGCGGCTACAGCAATTGCTGCGCTCGCGCTAGGCATTGGGGCGAACACAGCCATGTTCTCCGTCGTAAACGCCGTACTGCTGCAGCCGCTTTCTTATCCGCAGCCGGACCGGCTTGTGGCCCTGATGCGCAGCTCTCGTGTCGGAAATCAGTGGGCCATTTCCGTGCCGAAGTTCATAGTCTACAGAGAGCAGACGAAAATCTTTGAGTCGACTACCGCCTATGACTTTGCGGGGCCGGGAATCAATCTGACAGGTGGCGACCGTCCGGAGCAGGTGAAAGGAATTCATGCGTCGGCGGGCTATTTCGACGTGTTTGGCGCGCCGGTCGCGCTGGGTCGCGTGTACACAGCGGAAGAGGATCGTCCGGGTGCACCACATGTGGCCGTGATCAGCAATGGGTTGTGGCGCAGACGGTTCGGCGGCGATGCAACGATTCTTGGCCGAACGGTTGAACTGAGCGGCGACCCTTACGAGATCATTGGCGTGCTTGGGCCGGGGTTCAAGAGCGACCCGCCTGCGGATATCTGGCTGCCGCTGCAAGCTGATCCCAACAGCACAAATCAAGGACATTATTTGCGTGCCGCGGCCCGAATGCGGCCAGGCGTGACTGTCGCCCAGGCGCAGGCGGCGATGAAACTGGCCGCCGAGGAATTTCGACGGAAATTTCCCGGGCCCTTGATGGACGCTCACGAAAGCGCGACAGCCGTGCCTTTGCAAGACACGGTGGTCGCCGGAGTGCGCTCGGCGCTGTTGATTCTTCTGGGGGCGGTCGGATTCGTCCTGTTGATCGCGTGTGCGAATGTGGCGAACTTGCTTCTAGCACGCGCGACGCTACGGAAACGTGAGATTGCTATACGCGCATCGATGGGAGCGGGACGGGGACGAATCATCTCTCAATTGCTGACGGAAAGCGGGCTGCTTTCGCTGATTGGGGGAGCACTAGGCCTGGGAATAGGGTTTGCAGGTCTGCGGGTGTTGTTAGCGCTGAATCCAGTGGACATTCCGCGCATCGGAGCACGCGGCACGGATGTGGCGCTGGATGCGCGAGTCCTTCTCTATACCTTAGGCGTGTCGTTGTTCACCGGAATTTTATTCGGATTGATCCCTGCGATTACCGCATCGCGAGAGGATTTGAATGTGACTCTGAGAGAAAGCGGTGCGCGGTCTGGCGGCGGGTTCCGGCAGAACAAGACTCGGTCGATTCTCGTTGTGACCGAGATGGCCCTGGCGCTAATTCTCCTGGTTGGGGCCGCGCTGATGATTCGAACGTTCGAGGCGCTGCGCAGCGTGAAACCGGGATTCGACGCACATAATGTCCTGACGATGGAGATGGCGCTTTCCGGTTCGCGATTTGAGAAGACTGCCGGGATGGCCCAAACGACTCGCGACGCCGAGCAACGCGTGGGAGCGTTGCCGGGAGTCGAGGCGGTGGCGGGAGCTTGTTGTTTGCCGTTGACCGGCGGGCCGGATTTGCCGTTTGCGATTGTAGGCCGGGCACCTCTCTGGGGGACGTACAATGGCGATGTTCAGTACCGCGACGTATCGCCCCAATTCTTCGAAGTGTTTCGGATCCCGGTGCTGCGTGGACGGGCATTTAGCGCCCATGACGATGCGGGTTCAACTCCCGTAGCGCTGATCAACGAAACGATGGCAAAACAGTTTTGGCCCGGCGGGGATGCGGTTGGCGCGCAACTGCTAATCGGTCACGGGCTTGGTCCGGAATTCGAGGACTCTTCGCGGCTGATCGTGGGCGTGGTGGGGGATGTTCGCGATTACGGACTCAACAACGAGCCAGCGCCCATCATGTACGTTCCCGAGGCGCAGATACCGGACGGCATCAGCGCCCTCGCGAATCGGTTGGTGCCGTTCGTCTGGACCGTCAGGACGAAAGTGGCACCGTTTTCCGTGAGCGCGGAGATTCAGCAGCAATTACGCGTGGCGAGCGGCGGCTTGGCCGTCGCGCACGTGCGGTCGATGGAACAGGTCGTTGGGGAGTCCACCGCACGAACCGACTTCAATACGCAACTACTCTCGATTTTCGCGAGCGTTGCGTTGCTGCTGGCCGGAATTGGCGTGTATGGATTAATGGCGTATGCGGTGCAGCAGCGGACGCAGGAGATCGGCATCCGTATGGCGCTTGGTGCGAGCCCCGAGGGGGTTCGCAGGATGGTGGTGTGGCAGGGTATGCGGTTGGCCGGCATCGGAGTGGTGATCGGTGTTGTGACGGCGCTCGAGCTTACGCGATTCATGGCCGGGTTGGTCTATCGCGTGAAGACCTGGGACCCAACTCTGTTTGCTGCCGTGGCGCTTCTGCTGAGCACAGTGGCTTGGTTCGCGTCGTACGTTCCGGCACGGCGGGCGTCGCGGGTCGACCCCATGGTCGCCTTGCGTTACGAATAGTTCGCTCTTCTGGTTTTGGCCCGGCTCCTCCCCATTTCGATTCTCACTGACTTGGGTAAATCACCTTTTTCTGCCACTCACTTCCCGGGCACTGCTTCGGGCTAATTCCTGCGTCCGGCAGCTTCACGCCTTCTGCTTTCTGGTTCCTCCCAACAAACCTTCTGAAACGACGCCAAAGATTTCTCGTGTCCCTCCCATAAATGTGACTTGAACCATCGGTTGGCCATTTCGGAAGCATCGGTTGGCCGTTCATCGGCCTGTAAGTCCTGTAAATCCGAACTCCGTCAGAGTGCCCCTTCAGATGTTTGGAGCATCGGTTGGCCGGAAGAGCAGAGTCGGAAGCATCCCCTCGAAGGCCGCTGAGGGCATACGCAGCACGCATTATCCACAAGCGCAAGATTTTGCGGCACGCAATGTCCTCCAGCCTCCATCAGAGGCGGAAATGCTTGCAGTGTTCACCCGCGTTGAATTGAGGTAGAAGTGTTTCTATGCTGCTGTCAGCAGAATTGGAGCGCCCTCTGTAATCATCAGGGTATGTTC
>Ga0137394_10000181_pt1 | contig 43769 bp, 35 predicted proteins | sample czobulk116metaG_FD_108278 | JGI IMG/M metagenome (GOLD analysis project Ga0137394, IMG submission 108278) | Vadose zone soil microbial communities from Angelo Coast Range Reserve, California, USA - czobulk1.16 metaG | ecosystem: Environmental > Terrestrial > Soil > Vadose zone | place: USA... | reverse complement strand
GCCCTGGCGAAAACGTCCAGCGAGCCGCTGCTTGCCAAGGGCGAGGATTTCCGGCGAACTGATTTGCAAGTGCTGTAATCGGTAAAGGGTTGAAGCGGACAAAGATGGCAGGCTGAAGCCTGCCGCCACGAAGAGTGTAGAGAAACGCCATTCAGGAGAAAGGCGCTCCGGGGGGACTCGGGGGCCGTATCTTGCTTTTACCGTGCAGCGGGAATATACTCTATTTTCGCGTTGAAGCGGGTCGCACGATGAGTGGGCTGCAAGCCCACTTTTTTGTTGGCGCCGGTTGGACTGCACTGCGGACCGGCTATGGTCGGGGAGTCTCTACGTGGATTTGGAAAAAATCCGCGGCGCTGCCGAGCGGGTGGCGCGTTCGGAAGGCCTGGAAATCGTTGATGTCGAATGGAAAGTCGGCAAGCAGCGGTTCCTGCGGGTGTACATCGATCGAATTCCGAAGCCGACGGCGACGATAAGCGATGCGGCGGGGGAGATAGGGGCGGCGGAGGTTGCCCACGACCCCTATCCTAAGATCAGCCACTCCGATTGCGAGCGCGTCAGCAAGCAATTGAGCGTGATCCTCGACGTTGAGGAGCTGATTCCCGGGCCGGGGTATACGCTGGAGGTCAGTTCGCCGGGGCTGGACCGAGCGCTGAAGAGGCCGGCGGATTTCGAACGCTTTGCAGGGAGGCTGGCAAAGATTTCGACCAGCGAGCCGGTAGGCGAGGCGAAATTTTTTGAGGGGCGGCTGGCAGGATTTGCGGATGGGAAAGTCCGCATGGAGCTGAAAGGCAAGGAAGCGCGAACCGTCGAGGTGCCGCTCGAGGCGATTCGAAAGGCGAATCTGGTGGTGGAGTTCTGAAGAGAACAGAGAGTTGACAGTCGACAGTTAAAAGTCGAAAGAAAAAAGATTTAACACAGCGAACACAGAGAGCGCAGAGAAGAGAAAACCGCAGCGAATCATGAGTTGAAATTGCGGGATGTGGATCTAGAGAATTTTAGGAACGAGACATGGCGAATTTGCTCTATCAACAGATCGAAATGCTGAGCCGCGAGAAGCATATCGAGCCGGAAGTGGTGGTGGCGGCGATCGAAGACGCGATGGTGGTGGCGGCGCGGAAATACTACAAGACCGAAGAGGACCTGCGCGCGAAGTTCAACCAGGAAACCGGCCAGGTGGATGTGTTCTCGGTTCACATGGTCGTCGAAGAAGTGACCGACCCAAAAAAAGAGATCAGCTTGGCGGAGGCGAAGAAAAAGAATCCGGCGGCGGAGGTCGGCACGGAGATTGTGGCGGCGAAGCCGACGGATGTACTCGGGCGCATCGCGGCACAGACGGCCAAGCAGGTGATTCTGCAGAAGGTGCGCGAAGCCGAGCGCGACACGATTTACAACGAGTATCACACGCGCGTGGGGGAGCTGGTCACGGTGATCGTGAAGCGCGCTGAGGGTCCGGACCTGATCGTGGACATGGGCCGCACGGAAGCGCGGCTGCCGAAGCGTGAGCAATCGAAACTGGAAACTTACAACATCGGCGAGCGGCTGCGCGTGGTAATCAAGATGGTGGACCGCGCGGCGAAAGGGCCGCAGGTGATCGTTTCCCGCGCGGATGCGAGCCTGGTGCAGCGCTTGTTCGAAATGGAAGTGCCGGAAATTTACGATGGCACAGTGCAGATTCGATTTGCGGCGAGGGAAGCCGGCGAGCGCACGAAAGTGGCGGTGATGAGCCGCGACAAAGACGTCGATCCGGTGGGCGCGTGCGTGGGCATGAAAGGCATGCGTGTGCAGTCGATCATCCGCGAGTTGCGCGGGGAAAAGATCGACATTATCCCGTACAACGAAGAGACGGTGGCGTTCGCACAGAAGGCCTTGAGCCCGGCGAAAGTGACGCGCGTGCAAATTACCGATCCGGAGAGCAAGAAGCTCGAAGTGATCGTCGAAGATTCGCAACTTTCACTGGCCATCGGCAAGAAGGGGCAGAACGTACGCCTGGCAAGCAAGCTGATCGGCTGGGACATTGACATCAAGAGCGAGGAAGAGAAGCGCCAGGAAATTGAAGAGCAGATGACCGCGCTGACCGCGCCGGTAACGCCGTTGACGTCACTGGCGGGCGTGGGCGCAAAAACCATCGAGAAGATTGAAGCAGCGGGGATCAACTCCGTGGAGAAGCTCGCCGGAATGACGCCGGAACAGTTGATGGAAATTCCGGGCATCGGCGAAAAGATGGTGGACAAGATTTATCAGGCCGTGAATCGCTTCTACGAAGGCGGAGCCGAGGCGGCTGCCGCGACCGGCGAAGCCGCCGCGAGCGGGGAAGCTCCAGCCGAAGAAGGCGAAGCTGCATCTGCGGCCGAAGCCGAGGCTGCCACGGCAGAGACGGCAAAAGCTCCCGAGACTGCCGACGCGGCTGAGGAAAATCCGGCGGAGACGGCTACAGAATCTGTTGCAGAAGTTGCGCCCGCCACCAGTGAAGGCGATGGGGAACAAGCGGAAGAGGCGAAGTCGTAGTCGAGAACGGAGAGCATGACCGACGTAAATCAAGTCCGAATTAACGAGCTGGCCCGCGAACTCGAGGTCAAGGCTAAGGCCATCATTGACCTGCTGCCCGGATACGGGGTCACGGAAAAGAAGACGCACTCGAGCTCGATCCCTGCGGACGTCGCGGAGAAGGTGCGCAAGAACCTTCAGGGAGCCGCTGAGGCCGAAGCGCAAGTGGAAGCGACTGCCAAAGCGGAAAAAGAAGCGAAGGACGCGGCTGCGAAGGCCGCGCGAATGAGGCCTGCTGCGCCTACTGTCGCACCGCCCCAAGCCAGCGTCGCGCCAGCCGCGGCGAAACCGAGCGCACCCGCGGTTCCCGCTGCGCCGGTGGCAAAGCCAATGGCACCGGAAGCGCCCGCAGCCGCGGCTCCAGTAGCACCCAGGGCGCCGGCTCCTGTACCCGCAGTGTTGCCGCCGGCCGCGAAGCCTGCTGCACCCGCAACGACTGCCCCGGCAGCAACTCCGATTCGTCCGCCTGCGCCTGCAGCAGCGTCGGCAGCGGCGCGACCCGCTGTACCGGCACGACCCGCCGCAACACCGCCCGGCAAACAGCCTTCTGCCATGCGTCCCGCGGCCGCTGCGCCCGGACGCCCCGGCGCGCCGGCAAGACCAGGCGCTCCGGCTCGGCCATTGCCAACAGGAAATCGCGGTCCAATGCCTACTGGCAATCGCGGGCCTTTGCCCGATACGTCGCAGGGCGCGCGCGCGGGTGGCCCCCGTCCCGGTCAGCCGATGCGTCCGCAGCAATCCGGCCAGGGACGGCCTTTCACACCTCGATCCGGCAGCCCCGGCGGTCCGGGTGGACCACAATCGCGCCCTTTTGAGCAGCGTCGCGGCCCGATGCCCACAGGTACGCGTCCCGGCCCTCGCGCGCCCGGGCGTCCGGGAATGCTGCCGCCGCCGTTTCCAGAGAAACTCCCGCCGAAGGCAGAGCCGGGCAAGCCGCTTTACACCCGCAAGCCTCCCCAGCGCCAACGTCCCGTTCTGGATAAGCGCGAGCAGGAGGGTGAGCGCAAACTGCACCCGACGCGGCAGCGTCCGGGCGCGGGCCGCAGTTCGGCCGCCGCGGTCATCGCGCCGCCGGAGCCGCGTCCGCCGCGCGAAGTGACGATCACCGAAGGCATCACGATTCGCGAACTTGCCGAAAAACTGGACGTGCGCGCCAAGGAGCTCTTGAAGAACCTGCTCGACCGGGGCGTCTTCGCCAGTATTAACCAAGCGCTGGATGTGCCTACGGCCACGACACTTGCCGAATCGTTCAGCGGCGTAGTGAGCGTTGTCTCCCTGGAAGAGGAGATGGTACTGGAAGTTGCGAAGGAAGAGACCAAGGAGAGTTTGAAGCCGCGGCCGCCGGTCGTGACCGTCATGGGCCACGTCGATCACGGCAAAACGAGTTTGCTCGACGCCATTCGCGAAGCGGATGTTGCCGCGGGCGAAGCGGGCGGTATCACGCAGCACATCGGCGCTTACAAGGTGGTCGTCAATGATCGCGCGGTGGTGTTCGTCGATACGCCGGGTCATGAAGCGTTTACGCGCATGCGCGCGCGAGGCGCGAAGGTGACCGATATCGTGGTGCTGGTGGTGGCCGCCGATGACGGCGTCATGCCGCAAACGAAAGAAGCCATCGACCACGCGCGAGCCGCGAAGGTTCCTATCATCGTAGCGATCAACAAGATTGACAAGCCGGAAGCGCAACTGGAGCGCGTGAAGCGGCAACTCACGGAAAACAGCCTGATGCCCGCGGAATGGGGCGGCGACACGGAGTTCGTGGAGGTTTCCGCGAAAAAGAAGCAGGGCATCGAGAAGCTGCTCGAAACGATTTTGCTGGTCGCTGATTTACGGGAACTCAAGGCCAATCCCGACGCGCCCGCGACGGGCACGGTGCTCGAATCGCGCGTGGATAAGGGACGCGGCCCGGTGGCTACAATACTGATACAGAATGGCACGCTGAAGTCCGGCGACTTCTTTATCTGCGGGTCGGTTTTCGGAAAAGTCCGCGCGATGTTTGACGATCGCGGACGGGTCGTCAATGATGCGCCGCCGTCCACCCCCGTCGAAGTGCTCGGATTGCAGGGAGTGCCGGATGCGGGAGACCTCTTCCAGGTCACCGACGAAGCCAAAGCGCGGCACATCGTGGAGTACCGCCAGGGCAAGCAGCGCGACGCAGCGATGGCGCGCATCAGCGGCTCGCGCATCACGCTCGACCAGCTCCACGAGCAACTGAAGGCCGGAGACGTCAAGGAATTGGGAATTGTGATAAAGGGTGACGTGCAGGGCTCCGTGGAAGTGCTCAGCGAAATGCTGCCGAAGCTTTCGACCGAGCAGGTGAAGCTGAAGATCATCGGTTCGGGCGTCGGCGCGGTCACGGAAAATGACGTGCTGCTGGCCTCCGCGTCCGGCGCGATCGTGATTGCGTTCGGCGTGCGGCCGGACCGCAAGGCGCTGGACCTGGCGCAGCAAGAGCATGTGGACATCCGCACGCACACGATCATCTACGAAGTGTCCGACGAGCTGAAGAAGGCCATGGAAGGCCTGCTTGAGCCGGTGGTCACGGAAACGTATCTGGGCCGCGCGGAAGTGCGCAACACGTTCCGCGTCAAGGGCGCCGGGACGATTGCGGGCTGCTACGTGGTCGATGGCATCTTGAAGCGCGACGCGCAGGTCCGCGTGCTGCGCGATGGAGCGGTCATCTACACGTCGAAGCTCAATTCGCTGAAGCGATTCAAGGATGATGCCAGCGAAGTCCGTACTGGTTTTGAATGCGGCGCGGGCGTCGCCAATTTCAACGATGTGAAGGTCGGCGATATCCTGGAATGCTTCAGCGTTAGCAAGATGAGCGCCGCGGAAGCCGCCGGACAGGGCGGCGGGTCCGCCGGCAAGAAATAATCCGCCAAGCTGTCCCCCGGAGCCGCTCATGCCGGTCGGTCTGCTCACCCTCGAGCTGCACATCCCGGACGCGCAATCGCTGAAGGACAAGCGGCAAGTTCTGCGCAGCTTGAAGGACAAGCTGCGACGGGATTTCAATGTGGCGGTGGCCGAGCTGGAGCATCACGACACTTGGCAGAGGTCGGTCGTCGGGATTGTCACGATTTCGAATGAAGAGAAGCACTTGAGGGAAGTGCTGCAAAAGGTTCTGGACGAGGCGGACCGCATCCTCGGCTCATTTTTAATCAATCAAGCGGTCGAGATCGTTTAGAGAGTGTTTCAGGGACGCCGATGAGTCCAGCGAATCACCGACACGAACGCGTGGGTGAGGAGATCGCCCACGAAATCAACGCCATGCTGGCGGGGGAATTGAAAGATCCGCGGCTGGAAGTAAGCGTGGTCGCCAGTGAAGTGCGCGTCCAGCCCGACATGAAGCACGCGCGGGTATTCATCAGCGTCAAAGGGACGAACAAGGAGCAATCCGACGCGATCAAGGCGCTCGAACATGCTTCCGGATACATCCGGCGAGAGCTGGTCGAGCGGCTGCAGCTTCGCCGCGTGCCGGAACTGCATTTCACGCTGGATCTTTCCCAAGAGCATCTTGAGCGCATCGAGCGGCTCTTGAGGGAAATGAAGAAGGACAATCCGCCCGCGCCTTGAGAGTTTTCAGTGATCAGTTGTCAGTTTTCAGTTCAGAAAAAAGGAAAGCCGCGTTGGTTGCAATTCTTCCGTTCTGAAGCCCGAATGGAGGAACGCGCCGTAACGCAATCGAGTGAAATTCGATCACGTCCGATTCTCAAAACTAAAAACAATAAACTAAGAACAGCAAACGAAGACCCAAAGGCCGAAAACTGACAACTGATCACTGATCACTCAAAAAATGCCACGACAACCACAGCCGGCACCGATCGACGGCGCGCTCGTCATCAACAAGCCGAAGGGGAAAACATCTCACGACGTGGTCGATGCGGTGCGTCATTTGGCAGGCTTCCGGCAGATCGGACATCTGGGCACGCTCGATCCACTGGCGACGGGAGTTCTGGTGCTGCTGCTCGGCCGGGCTACGCGGCTGGTGCAGTTCTACGCCGGGCGCCGCAAGCGATATGAGGCGGGCTTTCGGTTCGGGTTCGCGACGGATACGTACGATTCCGATGGGGAAGCACAGGGGCCGGACGCCGCGCCGGTGCTGGATGCCGCGGCCGTCGAAAAGTTTGCGGCGGAGCGCATTGGTCGGTTCGAACAAATGCCGCCGTCATTTTCTGCGAAAAAGGTGAAAGGGCGTCCCGCGTACGAGCTGGCGCGCAAAAAACAGGCCGTCGAGCTGAAGGCCGTCGAAGTCGAGATTTACGAATACAAGCTCAGGGAGATTGAAGGCGGCATCGCGCGCTTTGTCATCGAGTGCTCCTCCGGCACATACATCCGTTCGCTGGCGCATGAAATGGGGCAGAAGGCTGGATGCGGCGCGCACCTGGCGGAAATCACGCGCACGGCGGTGGGAGAGTTTTCGCTGGAACAAGCCATCACGCTCGAAGAACTCGCCGAAGCCAAGCAGGCCGGGAGATTCGCGGACCGTCTGATCCCCCTTGAAAACCTGCTGGCTAATTTTCCACGGGTTAACGTCTTACCTGTGGTCGAAAAACGCGTGCGTCATGGCACGAAGTTCAACATTACGCTCGCGCAGCTTCAGCCGGGCCGCGTCGAGCCGCCTCCCGGCGCGACGACGCAGCTCGATGGTGGCGAACCGAAGCCCCCGCGGCTGCGTGTATTCAGCCAGCAGGATAAACTCATCGCCATTGCAGAAGCCGTGGTGCCGCGCACTTACCAGCCGATTGTAGTGTTCGAAGCTCTGCCGTAGGTCATCCACGCCAAAGCGCAAAGTGGCTTCCGAACAGAATTCAGATTGCGAGCGCGACAGGTCTGAGTGAGGATTCCGTCATTCACGGACTTAGGGCTGAGGAGGCTGTGCTCCAGGTGATTGCAGAGTTCCCGGAGCAGGAGTTCCGCGGGCTCCACTGTCTCCGCGACCCGCGAAAATCGTGCGTGTGAGATGATCCGCCATGCGCAGCTTCCGCGGCGTAACGAGGATCAGGAGTTCCGTATCCTGATGCGAATTCTTCCGCCCGCCGAATGCGTAACCTACGCCCGGAATTTCCGCGAAGCCCGGCAGGCCGGTGATGGAGTGGGTTTCTTCCGCATCGGTCAGGCCGCCGATCAGGGTAGGTTCGTCCTCTCTGACGCGAACCGTTTGCGTCAGCGTACGATTGGATATGACGGGAATCCCGTTCACGCTGGAGCCGGCCAGCGAGCGAATTTCGAACTCGAGCACCAGAGTCACTTCATTATTGGGATGAAGCGTGGGAGTAGCTTTTATCTTCACGCCGAGATCGACATATTCGGAGGCCGGATAGGGCGTCTGCGCCGCGCCGCCCGTGGTGCTATTGGCGAAATTCGAGGAATCCTGAATCACCGTCACCACCCCCTGGGCAGCGGCTGGATCTTGGGACACCAAAGCGGCATCGGGAAGTCCGCTGGTAGTCAATGTAGCGGCGATCAGTGCGGAGGGCCCCACCGGAGTGTTGAGTTCGATGCGCGAGGCAAAGGTGCCCTTTCCTTGACCGATATAAACGCCAAGCGTGCTCGAGCCCTTGTTCGTCACCGCGATGTCCGGCACAGCGCCGTTCGCAAAATTGGCGATCACGATTCCGGCAGGAGTCGTCGCGGTTGGCAGCGGGGAGCCAGTAGCTTCGGTGAAGGTGGCGTCGAGATTGCTGCTTCCCAGCAAGACCGAGACAGTATTATCGCCCTGGTTTACGACGGCAAGGTCCGGCACACCGTCGGCATTCAAGTCTCCCGTCGCGATGGCAACCGGAGCAGTCCCCACGGTAATCGGTGAGTTCGTGGCTTCCGTAAAGGTCACATTTCCGTTGGTGTCCACACTGTCCAGCAGAACGGTAATATTATTGGAGGCCTCGTTGACTACTGCGAGGTCCACTGCGGGAGCGTTGTTCGCGTTGGCCAGCGTGCTGTTTCGAAAATTGGACGTCACCAGCGCAACGGGACCGCGTTCCGGGCCCGTGAAAGGCGTGAGTGTGAACTGCTGCTGCGCCGTCAGGGCAGGTGCGTTAGAGTCCGTGACTTGCATTGTGAAAGTGAAGCTGCCCGTGGTGTTGGGAGTTCCGGTAATCGTGCCCGTAGATGGCGCCAGGGTCAGCCCCGCGGGCAACGCACCGGCGGCAACCGTCCATGTGTAGGGAGCTTTCCCGCCGGTCGCCGTCAGTACGGCGTCGTAAGGTCCCCCGATGTTGCCGTTCGGTAGGGAGTTCGCAACGGCTAGAAGAGGGGCAACCGCTGCGACGGATATGCCCAGTGTGGTGGTCACGGATTTCGTAGGAGTTCCGGAATCAGCGACGTTTACCGTGAAATTTGAATTACCTGCGGTGGTCGGTGTGCCGCTAATTGTTCCCGTCGCCGCGTTCAGAGAGAGCCCGCTCGGAAGAGTTCCTGCAATAACACTCCAAGTACGCGCACCGCTGCCTCCCGCGGCGCGCAAAGTGGCGGAATAGGGTGTCTGCAGCGTCGCGCGGGGAAGGGAAGTCGAATCGATGGCCAGCGTGCCACCGAGTGCGATGGGAGAACCGGGGAATTCGGTGAAACCGCCGGTCCCGTCGCCTTTGAAGAAGGAAATCGTGCTGTCCCCTTCATTTGCTACCGCAAAATCGAGGTTGCCATCACCGTTAAAATCCGCCAGCACAATGGAACTCAGAGAGTTTCCCATGGTGTAGGGAGAGCCGATCGCTTCTTTGAGCAGCAGATTTCCACTGCTGTCAAGTGAACTGAGCAGGACCGTGACATTGTTCGATTCCGCATTCGCAACCACCAGATCCGGCGTCTGGCTGGCATTCGTTCCGGAACTGGACTTATTGCGAAGAATTCCTTCAGCGAGTGCTGCGGGACCGATCGCCGTTACCGGCAACGAGAATGGCGAGTTGACCTCGGCAACAAAGTTTCCGCTGTCCTGATTCCTCAAAACGGTGATGGTGTTGTCGTTGCGATTGGCAACGGCAAGCTCAGGCAATGTGCCCGCATTGAAATTACCCGCGACGAGCGCGACGGGATTCTTACCGACGGTAAAGTTCGTCTCGGGGAAAATCGTGGAGCCCGGCACTCCTGTCAACGCGCCGCCGGTCCCCAGGCTTCCGGAGAGCAAGGAGAGCGTAATAGGAAAGCGATCGCCGACGAAAAAGCTAGCAGGCTTTCCATCTTGCGCGCGCAGCAGCACCTGACGCCCGCTCTGCACCAGCGAGAGAGAATCGGAAAAATTGACAGTGGCTGTCGGAAGGGTGAGTAGAAAAGTAGAGAGGCCTCCGCCGATGGGAACGACGGCCGGTATGCCGGAGAATCCCTTTCCCGCGAAAACCTGTTGGATGTTGGTGAGCAGATTTGTCAGCGTTGTCGAAGACTTGAGCTTGTTCAGGTCGGCGGTATTCAGCCCGATGAGCTGCTCTGAAGCCGGAGGCGTAATTCCAAGACTGCGCGCCTTGTTGCGGTCGACCTCGAGGAGCTCGATTTCCAGCATAACTTCACCACGAGCCCTTTCCAGTTGCTGGATAAGTTCACCGGCAAGGGCGAGGCGCTCCGGAGTGTCGCGCATGGTGATGGTGCGGCTGCGGGTGTCGAGATCGATGCGCGTTGCTCCGGTGATGTCGCGGAGAACGCGCAGGATTTCGGTCACATCCTCCGGGCCGACGGCTGCGGAGAGGGGGAAAGTCTGCTCTGCCACCATGGCGTACAGCCGCCGCTTCTCCGCCGTGTCTGGCGCGACAAACATCGTGGTGGGATTCAATGGGCGCCAAAAGGCTCCCGATTGCGTACCGAGGAGGGTCATGCCGGTGTAGAAGTCCACGTCATCGACGCGCAGGCGCACGTTCCTAACATTGATGTCCGGATCGAAGGTCACTTTGATGCCAAAGAGGCCCGCCAACTGTTCGTAGACCGTCTTGGTATCGCCGCGCAGGTCCAAGTTGCGTTTTCCGGCTCGCGGTTGTAGCCGAGGAAGGCCGGAGATTGCGGCCGCAGTCCCTGCACGAGGCTCATCGTCCATGGTCTTGAGTTGAGTGAGACGCTCCGCGACGATCGTGTTTCCGGGGTCGACTTGGAGCGCCGCTCCCAATTCCTCGGTGGCCTGGTGCAGATGGCCCGCCAAGGCCTCACGTTCTGCAGCCTCGACGTGCGCGCGAACCAGCTTGGAGCGCAGCGCGACACCGCGTTCGACGACAGCGGCATCCTGCGGGGCGTAACGCGCGGCTTCTTCGAACGCCGCCAGCGCTTCATCGAAGCGCCCTGCTGCTTCGGCTTGGTCGCCCCGCTCGGCAGCCTTCTGAGCGTGCTTGGGATCGGGGCGCACCACTGGGGCTTGAAGCTGCGGTGATGTGGGTGCCTGCGCGGGAGCCTGGCCGCAAAGCAGTAACGACAAGAGCAAAGAGGTGCTTAGGCGGATGGTGCGCATGGGCATCAGACAGGATAACCTAACCTCGAAGGGTAAATAGGACCAAGCTGGTCCGGTTGACGGAAGTCTCTCGGTGCGGTACACTTAAATTGTAGTTGCAAATCATTAACAACTGGAGTTTTCGTGCTCTCGGCTCTACTAATCGCACTTCGTGAAGGCGTTGAAGCTTCTCTCGTCGTCGGCATTATCCTCGTCTATCTTTCCCGTACGGGCCGCGGGCGCCTGACACGTTTCGTCTGGTACGGTGTGGCAGCCGCTGCTGCGCTCAGCCTGGGAGTGGCCGTGGCCCTGGAGCGCTGGCGCATCAGCGAAGACGGCTTCGAGGGGCTGATGCTCCTGATCGCGGCGGTCTTCGTTGTTACGATGATCGTATGGATGAATCGCGTTGCGCGCCACCTGAAAAAAGAAATCGAGCAAAAAGTGGAGGCTTATGCCGAGCGCGCCGGTAGCGCGGCGGGCTGGGGCATATTCCTATTCGTTTTCCTCATGGTCCTGCGCGAGGGGGCGGAGCTGGCGCTGATTCTCCGCGCCGTGGAGCTTTCGAGCGAGGGGCTGCAGACGTGGATCGGAACGATTGTGGGGATTGCGGCGGCGGTCGCGGTGGGACTTTTCTTCTTCAAAGGCACCTTACGCATTCCGCTGCACCGTTTCTTTGCGGCGACGAGCGTCATCTTGATGCTCGTGGCCTTTCAACTGGCGCTCACGGGTTTGCATGAGCTGAGCGAGGCGCGCTGGCTGCCGTCGAGCAAGGCGGAGATGGCAATTCTGGGACCGATCGTACGGAATGAATTGTTCTTTTTTGTGTTTATTTTTGGGGCGGCAACTTTGCTGATTCTGCGCGAATGGCAAGCGGCTGCGCGTGGAAAGAACGCCCGGGGAACGCTAAACGAGGCGGAGATGCGGTTGCTGGAATCGCAAAACCGGCGCCAGCGGAATTGGATGATGGCCGCGGCGGTCGCGTCGCTTACGGTGATTCTGGTGCTGACGGCGGATTTCATTTATGCGCGGGCAAATTCGGCGCCGCCGGCGGCGCGGCCGATTGAGGCTGTTGGAAATATAGTGCGAGTGCCGGTCGGCGAAGTTCAGGATGGAAGCCTGCATCTTTTCACTGTGAATGCGGGCGGGCAGTCACTGCGTTTCATGATCATTAAAAAGCCGAATGGATGGGGAGTTGCGATGGATGCCTGCCGCATCTGCGGCGCGGAAGGTTACCGGCAGGATGGACAGAACGTCATCTGCCGGCACTGTGCTTCGGCGATTTATATTCCATCGATTGGCGATCAGGGCGGGTGCAACCCCATCGGCGTGCCGTCGCACCTGGATGGCGGAGACCTGCTGATTGATATTTCATCGTTGACGCAGGCTGCGAAGGAGATTCCGCAGTAGCGGCATTCTAATTCGTGCCCTTACTCGCGCGACCAACCATTTTATGTTTCTGCGAATCGTTGCCGACTCTTTTGGACGCCGTCCGCGCCACAAGCTCCTCACAGGAGCGGCGCTGGCGCTCGGTATGGGAGTGGCCACGGCGGCGTTGAGCGTATCGCTGGATGTAGGCGACCGGCTGGCGAAGGAATTGCGCAGCTTGGGGGCGAATCTGTTGGTCACGCCGCAGGCTGATTCGTTGCCGCTAGAAATCGGCGGCGTGGACTATCGCCCGGTGGATGCGGGCGCGTATCTTCCGGAAGCCGACGTGCCAAAATTGAAAACTATTTTCTGGCATAACAATGTCATTGGTTTCTCGCCCATTCTCGAAGTCAGGGTTTCATCTTCCACTCCTCGCTGGTCACCGGCGTCAGCTACTTTTGTTAGGCCCGCAGCCGATGGCGACGCGGTTTTGATCGGAACGTGGTCAAACCATCCTGTTGCCCTGCCCGAGGGCGGAAAATTCATTACCGGGTTGCAACAGACCAGTCCCTGGTGGCGGGTAGAGGGTTCCTGGTTTGAGGATGGAGCAGGGGAATGCATTGTGGGGAAGGCGTTCGCTGAAAGGAATGGCGTGATTATCGGCAGTCCATTGTACCTCTCAACTTCAACGTCAGATGGGCTCTCTCTAAGAGTCACGGGAATCTTTACAAGCGGCTCCTCGGAAGACGATGCGGTCGTCACCTCACTCTCGATCGTGCAGCAATACATAGGAAAATCCGGGGAGTACCGCAAGTTGTATGTAAGTGCGCTGACAAAGCCGGAGGACGACTTTGCGCGGCGGGATCCGAAGACGATGAACGCCGGTGAATTCGAGCGCTGGTCCTGCAGTCCCTATGTTTCTTCGATTGCCTATTCGATCAAGCAGGTCTTGCCCGGGGCCGACGTTCGCGTAGTTCGCCGGGTGGCGGAAGGGGAGGGCCAGATCCTCACGCGCGTTCGCATGCTGCTGTGGCTGGTCACGGGAGCGGCGCTGCTTGCGGCGGCGCTCGCTGTGGGAGCGTCTTCGGCGGCTTCGGTGATCGAGCGCCGGACGGAAATCGGCTTAATGAAGGCGTTGGGCGCGGGCTCCGGTACCGTCGGCTTCTTGCTTGCAGCAGAACAACTCTTGCTCGCGTTCGTGGGCGGGGGAACCGGTTATGCGCTCGGGATTATTCTGGCGCGGCTTCTTGGCGAACGAATCTTTGGCGCGGCGCCTGAGCCTTCGCTCATCGTGTTTTTCGTGATTATCGCGCTCGCCGCTGGCGTCACGATTCTTGGCAGCGCCCTTCCGCTGCACCGCGCTTCGCGTTACGAGCCGGCGCCCATCTTGCGAGGCGAATGATGGCCGCCTTGTACTCTGGTAATCGAGCCATGTTCTGGCGCATCATCCGGCGCCTGTTCGGTGCCAACCGCGGTCGGCTGTTCGTTATGCTGTTGGCTCTCGGTGCCGGCGCCGCCGTCACCGCCGCCCTCCTCAATCTCCAAGTCGACGCCAAGCGCCGCCTTACCACAGAGTTTAGAACTTTTGGTCCAAACGTGGTGATCAGTCCGCGGAACTCAAGTGACTCTCTGGGATTTTTGAACGATTCTCTCTTTGATCGGATTCCCAATCAAAACCGTTTCGGTAGCATCCCCGAGGCCGAGTTCCTTTACGGTGTAGTTGATGTTTCCTTAGCGAAGCTTGGTGACGAGAATCCTGACAACGGTGCAATTAGCAACCGCGTGATTCTCGTTGGATACGCCCACTCAGATTTTCATGCAGAGCAGGTGCTCCCGCGCTCTTTGCTCGATGCGGAAGAGCAGTGGAAAGGGGTCAGTTCGTTGCGGTGCGCGGTTGGTCAAAGGGTAGCTTCCACTCTGAAAATGGCACCTGGAGATGGCGTCTGGTTCCGCAACGGGCCTCAGCGTTATTCCGTTGCCGCGACTGTTCTTCCTTCCACCGGCGGGCCCGAAGACAATCAAGTCTTCTTTTACCTTGACGCCGTGCAGAAGCTGCTTGCGCAGCCACACCACATAAGTCTGATTCAGCTCAGCGTTCCCGGTACCTCAGAGGAGATCGTGAGGTTTGTTGAGGAGCTTCAACCTCAACTTGGTGACGCGGAAGGACGCCCCATCCGCCAATTCACCGAAGCTCAAGCCAAAATCTACAACAGCATCTCCGGCATACTGAATTACACAGTGGGGATCGTGCTGGTGCTCACGGGGCTGTGCGTGATGGCGGCGATGACCAACGTGGCGATGGAGCGAAAGAACGACGTTGGTTTGATGAAGGCCATCGGCGGCTCGGTGCGCCGCGTGCTGCGCCTATTCCTTGCGGAGGCGGCTTTGCTTGGCCTGGCAGGAGGAATGATTGGCGGGGCGACGGGAATTTTTCTGTCTATCGGTTTGGGCAAAGCAGTTTTTGGCGTGGCGGCGCGGCCGCGACTGATTGTGTATCCTGTAGCTGTGGCTCTGACAATCATCGTGGCGATCCTCAGCGCGTATCCGCTGCGGCGGCTGGCCAGCATCCGCCCGGCATCGGTTTTCCGGGGTGAAGCGTGAGCACGCTCGTTGCAGCGCCGCCGCTAATCGCGGCGAAGCAGGTGGTCATCGAAGATTTAATCAAGCAGTACGGCACGCTGCGCGCACTCGGCGGCGTCAGTTTCGGCGTGAACCCCGGCGAATGGGTCGCGCTCATGGGCCCCTCCGGCTCTGGGAAAACCACGCTAATCAATATTCTCGGCGGGCTGGACACACTCACATCAGGCCATGTTGTGGTCGATGGCGTCGATCTTTCGAAACTTCGTGAAAACGAGCTAGTCCGTTACCGCGCGGAAAAAGTCGGCTTCGTCTTCCAGCAATTTCATCTCGTGCCGTATCTCACGGCGCTTGAAAACGTGATGCTCGCGCAGTATTTCCACAGCGTCACGGACGAAAAGCAGGCCGGGGAAGCGCTGAAGCGCGTGGGCCTCGGCGACCGCCTGACCCATCTCCCCGCGCAACTCTCCGGAGGCGAGCAGCAGCGCGTGGCCATTGCGCGCGCGCTGATCAATCAGCCGAAGATTATTCTTGCCGACGAACCCACCGGAAATCTCGACGAGGCCAACGAAACAGTCGTCCTCGAGATTTTCCGCGAACTGCACAACGCCGGACACACCATCCTGATGGTGACGCACGACCCGGACATCGCGCGCCAAGCTGACCGCCGCATCGAGCTGGCCCACGGCCATCTGCACTTCGACACCGCGCAGCATGGGCCGGGCCATCCGCTCGCTTGTCCTCTCGCCGACACGGCGGACTGTTGCACGCCCATTTCCAGCGACGACGAAATCCGCTTCGACCATCTCCTCGAACAGATTTGGATCTGCGGCGAGGAAGGGAAGCCCGCGCAGGCGGAGCGCCTTCACGCTACCGGCCCATCGGGGCGTCTGCCGGTGGTAGCCGGCGAGCCCGCCAGGCGGGTTCTGTCGCGCATGTCCGATCTGCACTTAGTGCAAATGCAAAACGGGGAAGTGCAACTCACGCCCATGGGCAGCCAGCGTGCACGCGACGTCGTCCGCCGCCACCGCCTGGCCGAGCGCCTCTTCAAGGACACTTTTTCCATCGATGATTCTGAGGCGCACACGCAAGCCTGCAAATTCGAACACATCATCAGCCCGGAGCTGGACCAGCGCATCTGCACGTTCCTCGGACATCCGAAGACCTGCCCGCACGGGAATCCCATTCCACCGGGCGAGTGTTGCAACGGCCAGTCCAAGAGCTGATGGCACACCCGAACCATGCCGACCCCTCTCGACCCAAGGAAAAAACCAACCAGTATCAAGATTCATGTTTCGAGCGGGGCGGGCGTGGATGTCACCTGGGCCGACGGCCACGCGAGTCACTACGAATTTGCTTATTTGCGCGAGGTATGCCCCTGCGCCACCTGCAACGACGCGCGAGAGAAGAAGGCGTCGCTCGGCGAGGCAGCTCCGGCGTTTTTATCATCTCCCGCGCTGCCTATGTTCAAGCCTAAGCCGCGCGCCCAGGCCGCTACGCAAGTAGGCAGCTACGCCATTCAAATCAGCTTCACCGACGGACACTCCACCGGCATCTACAGCTACGACCATCTCCGCAACATCTGCCCCTGCGCAGAATGCGCTAAAGCTTTCCGCTTCAGCGGGCTAGATCATTTCGACGATTCGTCGCGGTGATAAGCTAGACTTAGCGCCTCAAAAATGCGAGCATTTCAATCTGCGATTTAGCGAAACCCATACATGAGCAGCACTCCGCATAGCCCTGCTGCCAGAGGCAGCCGCGGCAACGGTATTCCGCGTGTCATCGTCGCCACTACCGCCCTCCTGACATTCATTTCGTTTTGGCGGGCGGCGGCCATCGTGCTGAACGACCTTGCCTCCTCGGCGTACTATGCCGGCGGCGAAGCGGAAGGCTACATCGGCAAGACTGCGCCGTGGTTCATCCTCGCCATCATGCTGTTTTCGTACGCCGTGCGCGCCGTTTACGTGGAAAGCTGCAGCATGTTTGTGCGCGGCGGCGTGTATCGCGCCGTGAAAATGTCCCTCGGCGGGACGCTCGCGAAATTCAGCGTTTCCGCGCTGATGTTTGACTACATCCTCACGGGGCCGATCAGCGGAGTCGCGGCAGGCCAATACCTGGCGGGATTGATCAACGATCTCCTGCAGTATTTTCACGTGAGTGGCCCGCTCTCTTCCGGAACAACCAGTTTCATCGCCGCGGGCTTTGCCATCGTCGTGACGCTTTATTTCTGGTGGCAGAACACCAAGGGCGTTGCCGAGTCCAGCGAAAAAGCTCTGCACATCATGAAGCTAGTCACCGTGATGGTAGTAGTGCTCATCGCCTGGTGCGCCTACACAGTGGCGGTGCGCCACTCCGCGCTACCTCCTTGGCCGTACCCTCGCAACCTCAGGCTGAGCGGCAGCGCCCTCGGCTGGCTCGCGCACAGCAGCCTTCCTCACATGTTTGGGATCATCGCCATCTTCATCGCCCTCGGCCACTCCGTGCTGGCGATGAGCGGCGAGGAATCGCTTGCCCAGGTCTATCGCGAAATCGAAAGCCCCAAGCTCCCCAACCTGAAAAAGGCCGGCGCGGTCATTTTTATCTATAGTTTGGTCTTTACCTCCTTGGTTTCCTTCTTTGCCGTGATGATCATTCCGGACGACGTTCGCCAGCACTTCCTCGAAAATCTGATCGGCGGGCTGGCGATGAACCTGGAAGGGCCATTTTTCGCTCGCCTGATCTTCCATGGCTTTGTTGTGGTGGTTGGCACCTTAATCCTGGCAGGCGCGGTGAATACCGCCATCGTGGGCTCGAACGGCGTGCTGAACCGCGTTTCCGAAGACGGCGTGCTCAGCGCGTGGTTCCGGCAGCCGCACCCGCGGTTCGGGACGAGCTATCGCGTCATCAATATCGTCGTGGCGCTGCAGATCCTCACCATCATCATCAGTCGCGGTAACGTCACCTTTCTCGCGAACCTCTACGCTTTCGGCGTGATCTGGAGTTTCGCGATGAACGGCCTCGCGGTTCTCGTTCTCCGCTACACCAGTCCCGGCCAGCGGGAATTTCAAGTTCCGCTGAATTTCACGTTCCGCGGCGTGCAGATTCCCGTGGGACTCGGGTTGATCACCTTAATGCTGTTCTTAATCGCCATCGTAAACCTGTTCACCAAGCCGGTCGCCACGATGGCTGGCGGAGCCTTCTCCGTGTTGCTCTACATCGTGTTCACAATTTCGGAGCGCCGCGGCAGGCGCGGCGGCGCAGCTCACGTCGAGATGGATCAGTTCAATCTCGAGTTGGAATCGGAATTGACTCCCGAGGCCGTGGGCGCGCGCCCGGGCAACATCCTGGTCCCCATCAGCAACCACTACGCGCTCTATCATCTCGGAAACGTGCTGGACCGCATTAAGCCCGGGCGCCGCGATGTTGTCGTGCTCCACGTCCGGCTCTTGCGCCGCTCGGCTTCGGGCGAAAACGAATTCGAGGCCGATCAGCTTTTTGGCAGCATCGAGCAACAACTCTTCTCACAAGCGCTTTCCATGGCCGAAAAACGCGGCAAATCGATCCGCCTCGCCGTCGTCGCCGCAAACGATTTGTGGGACGGCATCCTGCGTGCCGCGACTTCACTGCAATCCAGCACTATTGTTGTGGGGCGTTCGACAAAGGAATCGAACGAGGAGCAAGCGCGGCAGATCGGTGAAGCCTGGGAAAAACTTGGCGATCAGAAGCCACAATTCAACCTGGAAATCCATTTGCCCAACGGGGACAAACTTTACAAAGTCCTCGGGCCGCACGCGCCAAATCTGACCGCCAACGAAGTCAACCTTCTGCATCGGCTTTGGCTCCGTTTCAGCGACGCGGTGGCGCCCCTAGAAATGCACCACCACGACGTCGTGCACTTCGCGCTGGAAGAAGTAAAAAAAGAGATGGAGGAAGGACACGAAGACATCGTGGTCAATCGTTTGCGCGCGCATCTCGAAGCCAACCAGAAGAAGAAGGCTCCGAAGACCTGAAGCAAGCCGGTGCTCGGTTCTTAGTTTGTTCTTGAATGTCGAGCGGGCCTCATTTCTACCGGCCATACTTCACGTCAAGGACCAGTCACTAACCAAGAATCACTAACCGCTCAGCACTGCCTCATGCGAGCTGCGTCGTGCAGTGACCGCAGCGCTTCGCCGCCAGCGGAATTGTCATCGCGCACTGCGGGCAATCTTTCGTCGTGGGGGCTTCCGGCTTCTTGGTCCAGCGGTTCAGCAGCTGTACGATCAGGAACACGGCAAACGCCACGATAAGAAAAGTGATCACGTTATTGATGAAGATCCCGTAGTTCAGCGTCGGCTGTGGCGGGGTCGCTGCCTTGGCCGCCGCAATCGAATCGAAATGTGTGCTGCTCAGGTTGATGAACAAACCTGAAAAATCGACGTTGCCGAGCAAGCGGCCGATCGGTGGCATGATCACGTCTTCCACGAGCGACGAGACAATCTTTCCAAAGGCCACGCCCATAATCACGCCGATCGCCAAATCCACGATATTGCCGCGCATGGCAAACTCTTTGAATTCCTTAAGCACGGTCTTCCTCCTTTGTTCTTTTGATGAAGGCAAACGACGGCCCGGGGCCGATTCCCAAACACTGGTAGGGCTGTCTGTTGCGGGGATTATAGTCAAAGCAGAAGAGAAAGAAAGACGAGAAAGCGGCCGAGCTGGGGATTTGCCGCCGCGCCCCTGTGGTAGAGGCTTCTTTAGCGCGGCCGGAAGATCAAGAACGCGGCAATCAAACCGCGCAGTACCAGCAGGCCGCCCCCGGCCGCCAGCATCGGACCAACCCAGAGGATCGGTACGCGTGAAATTACGAGCATGAGGACGCCCAAAAGCGACAACGAAAGTCCGCGCGTCCAGTTCTGCCAACGCAACCACCACTGGCCCGGCTTGTAGAGCGCGCGCAGGCCCCACAAGATCAGCGCCACGCTGAGAATCAACCAAGCGGCACTATGCCGGTCCACATAAACGCGCCGTGCCAATCCCAGCCAGATCACCAGCGAGCCGAGCAAAACGAAGACCAATTCGATCATGAATCGGAATAGCCGCTCGGGCGTGAGCACTGCCATGGCGTCCGCTTACGCGACGCGTTCAATGCGAAGCTTCGAGATGGATACAGGTGTTCGCGGGCGGTCATTCGAATCGCGCGGCACATTCGAAATCTGGTTGGCCAGGTCCTGCCCTTCGACGATTTCGCCAAAGATGGTGTGCTTGTTGTCCAGCCACGGCGTCGCCGCCACGGTGAGGAAGAACTGGCTTCCGTTGGTTCCCGGTCCGGAGTTGGCCATGGAGAGCTTTCCGGCCTTCGAATGCTTCAGCGACGGATGAAACTCGTCCGCAAACTTGTAACCTGGCCCGCCCATTCCGCTGCCCTGCGGGCAGCCGCCTTGAATCATGAATTGCGGAATCACGCGATGGAAGATCAATCCGTCGTAGAAAGGTCTCTTCTCCTTCTGTCCGGTCTTTTCATTCGTGAATTCTTTGGTGCCTTCGGCAAGCCCGATGAAATTCGCAACCGTCTTTGGCGCTTCCTTTTCGAGCAAGCGCACCACAATGTTCCCCAGTGAAGTCTCAAAAATAGCGTAGGTTCCTGCCGCCCGGCTCATGCGATCTCCTTGTGTACCGCATCATCGTACACGAGCCGGAGCGCGCCGCGCCACAGCACTACAGCCGAGGCTTGTCTCTCGGTCGGAAGGAGTGACAAATTCGAGGGCCAGATCGAGAACCCCCTTCGTCCTACCATCCCTTCTGCTTGCGGAGCTCCAGGATGTGCGCGGTGTGATGTTTCCCGTGCCACTCGTAAAGGAACAGCAGCCAGTCTACGGTGCGCTCGCCATGCTCCGGGTGGACGAGGACTCTTGCAAAATGTTCGGGCTTCAGTGAGCGCCACAGCCGATCCCAGCGGGTGTGTACCGAATCCAGCAGAGTCTGTGAAACTTCGATGGGCGTCGTCCTTGAGTCGGCCAATTCTGCCCAGGCCGCTTCGTTGTAAGGCTTAATCGTCGGCTTATCTTCGGTGAGCGCCAGTTTCAATCGGACGTAAGCATTGAGGTGGCTGTCCGGAACGTGGTGGACGACCTGGCGCACCGTCCAGCCTCCTTCGCGGTATGGTGTGTCGAGATGCGCGTCGTTCAGTCCCTTCACCGCTGCGCGCATTTTGGCCGGTGTAGCCGCAATCTCGTCGATTGCCTGCTGGCGCCGAGTTGGCGTCACACTCGCAGGCATCTCAAACTTTCCAATCGGGTAGCGCGGATCCATCTTGACTTTCTCCTTGGGCAACCTGGTATTTCTCTGGACTATAGCGGCCACCGTTCGTCCCGGTCAACGACACCCGTGGGAAGAGGCCTTTCCAATTTGGCCGCCCTCATTCCGAATCGCCGGGGAGGGAATGCTACAATACCCGCTCAGTTGTATCCGGCGAGCGCAGTGTTGAATCTAATAGGTGGAGAAAGATCGAATGTACAACGTCCTCATCATTGGCAGCGGCTGTGCCGGCCTAACTGCCGCTATTTACGCTGCGCGCGCGAACTTGAAACCGCTGGTTCTTGACGGGCACGAGCCTGGCGGACAGCTTTCGCTCACCACCCATGTTGAGAATTATCCGGGGTTCCCCGACGGCATCATGGGGCCGGAGCTCATCGAAAACATGCGCAAGCAGGCGCAGAAATTCGGCGCGGAGTTCAAAGCCGGGGCGGTAAACGAAGTCGACGTCAGCAAGCGGCCGTTCAAGATCATTGCCGGGAAAGATACCTATGAGGCGCAAGCTTTGATCGTCGCCGCAGGCGCCTCAGCGCGTTTGCTGGGTCTAAAGGGTGAAAGGGAACTGATCGGCCGCGGCGTTTCCACCTGTGCGACTTGCGACGGCTATTTTTTCCGCGGCAAGCCCATCGCCGTAGTCGGCGGCGGTGATTCGGCCATGGAAGAAGCCAACTTTCTTTCGCGCTACGCCAGCAAGGTCCATCTGATTCACCGCCGGAATGATTTTCGCGCTTCCAAGATCATGATCGACCGCGCCAAGGCAAACGAGAAAGTCGAATTCGTCACACCTTTCGCCGTGGAAGAGATTCTCGCTCCCCAGGGCCACGTGGAAGGAGTGAGTCTGCGCAATCAGCAGACCAAGGAAACGCACGACATTGCTCTTAACGGTGTATTCGTCGCAATCGGCCACGATCCGAACACCATCGTCTTCAAGGGAAAACTCGAAATGGATTCCAACGGCTACCTGATCGCCAGGCACGGCAGCCTGACCTCGATTCCTGGTGTTTTCATTGCCGGTGACGTGCAAGACCACCGTTACCGCCAGGCCGTCACCGCTGCAGGCTCCGGTTGCATGGCTGCCTTGGACGCCGAAAAGTTTCTGGAAGAGCACAAAGGCTAGTTTCGCCCTGCCTACGCTGCCATAATAATTCCCGCATGCTCCGGTCGACGCTCCTCAAACTTTCCGAAAGTAAGAGCTTCGCTAATTGGGTCACTTCCAATGGCACCACGCGCCGTATGGCGCGCCGGTTCGTCGCCGGCGAAACGCTCGATGAAGCGGTCGCCGCCGCTCGTGAATGCAACAATGCTGGCATGTTCACCAGCCTGGATTACCTCGGTGAAAATGTCGCTACCACCTCGGATGCACAGCATTCCCGCGATGCCTACCTCGAGGTTTTTGAACGCATCGCTCAGGAAGGGCTGCACGCCAACGTTTCCGGCAAGCTCACGCAACTCGGTCTCGATATCAATATTGAATTTTGCGAAGGCCTGGTGCGCTCCATCGTGGAGCGCGCCGCGGGCTTCGATAATTTTCTGCGCATCGACATGGAGGGGTCTCTTTACACGCAGCGCACCATCGAACTCGTCAAACGCGTTCGCGCACGCAATCCCGCCGTCGGCACGGTCATCCAGTCCTATCTCTACCGCAGTGAAACCGACGTCACGGATCTGTTGGCATATGGTTGCCGCATCCGTCTGTGCAAGGGCGCGTACAAGGAATCAGAGGAAGTTGCCTTTCCGCAGAAAGCCGATGTGGATGCCAATTTCGTCCGGCTGATGCAGCTCCTGCTGTCCAGTGGCTTCTATCACGGCATCGCCACGCACGACCCGCGGATGATCGCGGCGACCATTCGCCACGCAGCGGCGAAGCAGATATCCAAGGACGATTTCGAATTTCAGATGTTGTACGGAGTGCGCACCGACCTGCAACGCCGGCTCGTAAAGGATGGCTATCGCGTTCGCATCTACATCCCTTTCGGCCGCGACTGGTTTCCTTATTTTATGAGGCGCCTCGCCGAACGCCCCGCAAACCTTGGCTTCCTTATCCGCAATTTCCTCCGCAAGTAAGGTCCATCCCCCTTCATCGCGCTTCCGGGGCGATGCGCTTTAGCGGAGTATCTGGGGAGACCAGCGGAGGGTTATTTTGTGTCTGCCGTCCGGCGCTGCGGGATCACGCGAATGCCATGTTTGGGACGCAGCGTAACCGACGCGAAGATTTCGATGGGATGTCCTGGGACAACTTCGAGATGATATTTCTGCTGAATCATGGCCAGCAGCAACGTTGCCTCCATCATCGCGAAGGCTGCGCCAACACAAACCCGTGGCCCGCCTCCAAAGGGAAAATACGCGAAGCGCGGAATCTTTCCTGAGCGAACCGGGTCATCCCTCCAGCGTTCGGGGTCGAATCGTTCCGGCTCGGGGAAAAATCGCGGATCGCGTTGCGTGCGCCACTGCAGAATGAATATATTCGAGCCGGCCGGCACCCGGTATCCCCCAAGCTCGCACTCCTCCATTGCTATCCGGCCGATCCCCCACACCGCGGGATAGAGACGCATCGCTTCCTTGAGCACCATCTCCGTATATCTTAATCGGGGAAGGTCTTCCGGTGTCGGCACGCGATCGCCGAGGACCGCTTGCAGTTCCGCGGCGAGCTTTGTCTCGATGTCCGGGTCTTGCGCGATCAGGTAACAGGCCCAGGAGAGCGCAATGGCCGTGGTCTCGTGGCCGGCTAGAAAAAGGGTCATCACTTCATCGCGCAATTGCGCGTCGCTCATGGGGTTACCATCCGCATCGCGCGCCCGAAGCAGCATCTCCAGAAGATCTTCGCGCGGTTGATTGGAAGAGCGCCGCTCTTGGATGATGCTGCCGATGATCTCGTTCAATTCGCGGATGGCCCGCCACTCCCGGGGCGCAAAAAGAACAGGGATATCGAAACGAAACAGCATGGCCAGACTTGCGTTGACTATAAATCTTCCCATCACCACTTCCATAGCCTTGCCGACCCGCTCAGCGGCATCGGTGACCTCAGCGCCATACAGACACTGCGCGACGATTTCCAGGGTTACGCGCATCAAGTCTTCATGAATATTCCGCTCGCCCTTCTCCTTCCACGATTCCAGCATGCGGCCGGCGGCGCGGGTCATCACCGCCGCGTATGCCAGGATGCTTTGGCGGTGAAAGGCGGGCTGGATGAGGCTGCGCTGTCGCTTCCAGAATTCTCCCTCGCTGGTCAACAAGCCCTGGCCGAGGACGCGCGCCAGTGCCCGATAATCTGCGGACTTCGTGAAATTTCCCGCGTTTGTAACCAGCACGGTTTCTATGTCGCGGGGATGCACCACCAGATATACGGGAACGTGGGCGAGATGGATGCAAACGATGTCCCCGTATTCCTCGGCACAGCGCTTGTAAAATCCCAGCCAGTCGCGTGATACCTCGATCAGGCTACCCAGCAGGAATCGCCCTTTCGGCCCCGGAGGGCGGCCTGGGAGAACTTTCGGCGCGGTAGTGGCGGTGGTTGCCATAAGTTGCGTTCAGTTCTTCCGGCAGACGGTGACACCGTCACGCAGCGGGATCAAGACGGGGTAGAGCTCCTTCGAAGCGTAGACCAGCCGGTTGAATTCCTGTATGCCACGCGTTGGGAGGTCATCTGGCGCTGCCGGCCGCGCCGCCTTTCCCGACCACAGCGTATTGTCGGTGATGAACAAGCCTCCGCGGCGCAGCTTCGGGAGCGCCACGCGCAGCGACTCAGGATATTGGTGCTTGTCCACGTCGTTGAAGATCAGGTCGAACTTGCCTGACGTTTTCTGCAACAAATCATGTGCGTTGCCAACGCGCACATCTATCCGTTTGGCAACCCCCGCGCGGCGAAAATAATCCTTCGCGCGCCGCGCTTTCTCCGGATCGCCATCCGTATAGATCACCTTTGCCTTTGGCCCCGCCGCGCGCGCCAGCCAGATCGTTGAATACCCGATAGCCGAGCCCATCTCAAAAATTCGCTTTGCGCCAGAAACTTGCACGAACAGCGCCAGCATTCGTGCCACCGCCGGCCCTATGATCGGAACGCGATTCTGCGCCGCGTAATCCTCCATCTCCCTGACGACCTCATCACGCTCCGGCAGCAGCTCGTAAAGATATTCCTCGACGTCGTCCTGAATGTAGCCGCTGCGCAGATTTTCGCTGCGAATCATAGTCTCTCTCCCGGCTTCAACGCGTGAATTTTCAGCCCTTTGATTTTCTTCGCCTCATTTCGCAATTCTTCCGCCGTACCAGTCAGGAAGGGAAACGTCGCGTAATGCATCGGCGCCACGTGCTTCACGCCGAGCAGACGGATCGCATACGCCGCTTCGCGAGGGCCCATCGTGAAGCGATCGCCGATCGGCAGCATCGCGAGGTCCGGCTTGTAAAGCTCGCCGATTAATCTCATGTCGCCAAAGAGGGCCGTATCGCCCGCGTGATACACCTTGAACCCGCCGGGCATGCGGATGATGTATCCCGCGGGCTCGCCGCCGTAGTGCCGCACTCCGTTATCGTCGATCGAATTCGAATGGAACGCGTGCGTCATGGTGATTTCGAAATCACCGATTTTCTGCGAGCCGCCCTTGCCCATCGGACAGGTCTCTTGTTCGAAGCCCTTGCTCTCGATCCACAGACACGTCTCAAAGATTGCCGCAATTCTCGGTTTGTGCTGTTTGGCCAAAGCCAGAAGATCTCCCATGTGATCGGTATGCGCGTGAGTCAGGAAAATGGCATCCAGCCGCGCCATTTTTTTCAGAGCCTCCGGGCAGAAAGGATTCGTCATCACCCACGGATCGATCAAAGCAACCTGCCCGGAAGGCGTCGTCAGCGAAAACGTGCTGTGACCAAAATAGGTGATTCGATTGCCCTTGGTATTGAGCATCAACGGCCTCCGCGCCAGTTTTTCAGCCTGACCAAGTACGGCGATCTCGATTTTTGGCCGTACTTCTAGTTGGATCCCGAAGCGAGCAGCGTTCGAATCGCCGCTTCATAAGTATCCCGCGTGCCCTCGCCGAGCACATGTCCGGCTTGCCTGCCGTCCTTGCCATAGAAGACCGAAACCGGAAGGGTCCCATTCCAGCCCGGCAGTACCCCTTGTCTGAACAGTTCCTCCCCGCCCGCCTTTTTCCGGTAATTGGGAAATACTGGCTTGTAGCGGGCCAGAAAACGCCGTATCAGGATCAGGTCGCCATCGTCATCCATGCTCACGCCCACGACCTTCAACCCCTTCGGCGCGTACTGCTTCGCCAATTCATTCAGCATGGGGTACTCGTCGCGGCAAGGTTCGCACCAGGTCGCCCAAAACGTCACCAGCAGCGGCTTGCCCCGGTATTGCTCCAACAATTTCTGATAATCCTGCTTGTCGATGAGTTCTGGATCGCGGTGAGCCGCGGTCTTCGACGCCTGCGGTGCCGCCACGGCAGCCGCCGCAGCCAGCAAACCAAGCACGACAATGCCAGTCTGGATTCTCATGGTCCTTCCTTCCTGCTCTCCCATTCTATCCGTACCCCTGCCGGTTGAGAAACTCCCTCCCGCCGCGTACAATTCTTATAGCTGCTTGTCGCTTCGGGCAGTCGCGTGGTATAAGGCATTTTTGCCGGTGGTGCTGTTTCGTCCGATGGGGCGCCGGTCGGCTGTCCGAACAAAGGAGACCCTTAATGGCTTACGTGATTGCCGAGCCCTGCATCGGCACAAAAGACACCGCCTGTGTGGATGTCTGCCCGGTGGACTGCATTCATCCGCGCAAGGATGAAGCGAATTTCGAGAGCGAGACGCAACTGTATATTCATCCCACGGAATGCATCGACTGCGGCGCGTGCGTCCCGGTCTGCCCGGTGACGGCTATTTTTGCGCTCGAAGATCTTCCGGAAAAGTGGAATAGCTTCACGCCCATCAACGCCGATTGGTATGCAAAACAGGGGAAGTAGCCTGCGCTGCTAGGGCGCGATCGGTTTCTTGCGGATTTTGGCGGCACGCTTCGGTGTGCCGCTTTTTTCTGCTCCGGCCTCCCAAAATTCAAGCATTGAGTTACTTCCAATACTTGATTCGCGCCTCTCCGCCCCGGGCGTGATTCCAACTCTTTTGGGCGAGGAATCATCTACCATCCTCAGAGTGGAGTGTGGAGGTTTTCTGTGAAGCCTGCAAACCGGAGTCTGACCTTAGCCATCTCTTTCTTCAGCTTCACTGCTTTTTCGACGGCCTCCGCCCAAACTCCAGCCGTTCACAAACCGCAGACGCAACGGAGCTCCTCCGCGCTGGAAGGCCGCTGGACCGGTTCGCTTCCAGCGGGCGAAGCGGTACTTCATCTCGTTCTGCACGTTTCAAAGGCGGCGGACGGCTCCTTCCAAGCCACCATCGACAGTCTGGATCAAGGCGTCTACGGCATTGAAGTGACCTCGCTTACTCAGAAAGATTCCGCTCTCCATTTCAACGTGTCTTCCGTGGGCGCTTCTTATGAAGGAAGGATTGCGGCCGATCACCGCAGCATCGAAGGTGACTGGACGCAGGGCAGCGCGGGCCTGCCGCTTGTTTTTCATCGACAGGCCGCGTCAGCCGGCGCAAAGAAGCCTTCCGATGCCATCGCGAGCGCCGAGGGAGTGTGGCAGGGCGCGCTGGAAGGCAACGGCATGCGCCTCCGCCTGCAATTGCACGTCTCACATGATGATCGGGAGCGGCTCGTCGCTGCCCTAGACAGCCCCGACCAGGGAGTTAGCGGACTGCCCGCCATCCATGTGAGCCAGAAAGACGCCGGCTTTCATTTTGAAATTCCAGTCGTGAGCGGTGTTTATGACGGCTCGCTCAACGCCGCAAAGTCGGCCATTACCGGAAGCTGGATGCAAAACAGCGTCGAGCAGAAACTGGATTTTCAACGCTCGGACCAGCTTCTCGAACTGGTGCGCCCTCAGAACCCTGTGAAACCTTATCCGTATAAGGAAGAAGAAATCACCTTCCCGAACGGAAAAGCGAAGATCTCACTCGCGGGCGCCCTCACTCTTCCGCCTGGCCAGGGGCCGTTTGCCGCCGCCGTTCTCCTAAGTGGTTCCGGGCCGCACGATCGCGATGAATCTATCATGGGACATCGCCCTTTTCTGGTGTTGGCGGACCACCTGACGCGAAAAGGCGTCGCCGTTCTTCGCTTCGATAAACGCGGAATCGGCAAGTCCACCGGCGACTACGCGAACGCGACGACGGAGGATTTTGTCGGCGACGCCGAAGCTGCTCTCGCTTACCTAAAAACCCGCAAGGAAATTGACCCAAAAAAAACCGGCCTCATTGGCCACAGTGAAGGCGGGTTGATCGCGCCCATGGTTGCAACGGATTCGCAAACCGTCGCCTGGATCGTGCTCCTGGCAGGTCCGGGCCTGAAAGGTGAAGACGTCCTATTGCTCCAGTCAGAACTCATCTTGCGGGCCGCCGGCGTAAACGACGGAGAAGTCGCCAGGACCCTTGCCTTCAACAAACAGACATACGCCCTTGTTCGACAGGAAAAAGATCCCGCGGCACTCGAAGCGAAACTGAATGAACTTGTGCAGACCACCAGTACCGGCGCGGCGCTCCCGCCAGCCGCCGTTCAGTCGCAAGTCCGCATGCTGGTTTCACCATGGTTTCGATTCTTTCTCGACTATGATCCCGTTCCAACATTGCAAAAGACCATTTGTCCGGTCCTCGCCCTCAATGGCGAAAAAGACCTGCAAGTTCCCCCGAAGCAGAATCTCGCCAAAATCGAAAAAGCCCTGCAAGACGGCGGCAACCAGCATTTTCAAACCACCGAGTTACCTGGGTTGAACCACCTCTTCCAGCACTCCCCAACGGGCTCGCCCACCGAATACGGCGGAATTCAGGAAACCATGGCCCCGGAGGCTCTGAACGCCGTCTCCGATTGGGTGTTGAAACACAGCGGGCCCTGAACGCTGAACGAACCGCGCGCTCACGCCCATAGGAGCGCGCCGCTCATCCAATCGAAGTACACAATTTGCGGATTCACTACGCGCCTGGAATTAATTCACAATTTCGCATGGCGGGTTATGATGTCAGAGAGAAAAAACTGTCCCCATGCCGCAGAAATTCCATCTCGCCCTGCTCATTCACGCGCACCAGCCCTGCGGCAATTTCGAGCATGTCCTCGAAAAGGCCTACGACACCTCCTATCTTCCCTTTATTGAGCATCTCGAAAAGCACCCTGGCGTCCATCTCGGCCTTCACTATTCCGGGCCGCTGCTCACCTGGATCGAGGAACATCGGCCTGAATATTTCGTTCGCCTGAAAAAGTTGGTCCAAAGCGGCCAGGTGGAACTCGTCGGTGGCGGCTTCTACGAACCGATCCTCGTTTCGATTCCACACGAAGATCAGCGCGAACAGATTACCCGCCTGGCCGCTTATCTCGAGAAACACTTCGGCCGGCTTCCCTCCGGCGCCTGGCTTGCCGAGCGCGTCTGGGAACCACAGCTTCCCACTGCTCTCGCCGCCGCAAACGTCGCTTACACGCTCGTCGATGACATCCATTTCCTCTCCGCGGGTTTCGAGCCGGAAGAACTCTTTGGCGCCTACATCGCCGAAGACCGTGGCCAGACCGTGTGGCTCTACCCCGGGCAGAAGGCTCTGCGCTACCTCATTCCTTTCGGCAAAGTCGAAGACGTCATCGCTTATCTGCGCGATGCTGCCAGCGTTCACCCCGGCGGCGTGGCCGCCATGGGCGATGACATGGAAAAGTTCGGTGTCTGGCCCGGCACGTATGAGCACTGTTACAAGGGTGGCTGGCTCGCCGATTTTTTTGCCGCTCTGGAGAAGAATTCGGATTGGCTGGCGGTTTCCACACCTGGCGATTATTTGGCAACTCACGCGCCTCTCGGCCGCGCCGATCTCCCGACGGCTGCCTACACCGAAATGATGGAGTGGGCGCTCCCGACGCGCGTCCGGCAGCGCTACCACGAGGTGCTGAAGGAGTTCAGCGCGCGCCCGGAAATCCTGTCGTTCCTTCGCGGCGGTTCCTGGCGAGGCTTTTTTCGCAAGTACGCCGAATCCAATCTCCTGCACAAGAAAATGCTGCGCGTTTCCGCGCGCATCGCCGCTGCGCCCGTGCGGCACGACGGCTCAAAGGCCACCGATGAATTGCTGCAAGCGCGCGATCTGCTCTTGCGCGCCCAGTGCAACGACGCCTATTGGCACGGCATTTTTGGCGGAATTTATGCCCCGCACCTGCGCACCGATCCTTGGCGCAATCTCATTCGCGCCGAGGCCATCGCTGACCGGCAGACGCCCGGCGCGCTCGTCCCGCGTGTCGAACTCTTGGACTACGACGCCGACGGCACGAACGAGTTGCTCTTTACCTCTCCCGAAGCTCAGGCGCTCTTGAAGCCCAGTGACGGCGGCACCCTTGCCGCGCTCGATTTCCGTCCCGCGGCCGCCACACTCGTCAATTCCATCCTGCGCCGTCCCGAGGCCTATCACGCTCGTTTGCGCGAAGCCGCGGGCAAGCCCGCCACTGGCGCCGTCGCCTCCATTCACGAGCAGACCCGCGCAAAAGAGCCCGGCCTCGAGCGCTTCCTTCGTTACGATCGCTGGCCCCGCCACGCCTTCCGCGTCATGATCTTCGATCCCGCGCGCACCCAGGCAGACTATGAAGCTCTTGAACTGCGTGAAGACGCCGGATTCGCCGGTGGCGCGTTCACTGTGAAAAGCTCCGCTCCTCACGACGCCGAGCTCTTCCGCGCGGACTCCCTGTTACTGCTCGGCAAGACGGAAGCATCGGCGCCGAAGATGTTGCTCACCAAGCAGTATTCTTTCGGTCCCGCGCCCCGCGGTTGCGAAGTCGCCTGCGAGATCGTCCTGAAGCTCAAGGGACCGCTCGAAAAGCCGGTGGCCATCGGCATCGAATCCGTGGTCAATCTTCTCGCCCCGGCGGAGCCCGACCGCTTCTTCGAGACGCCTACCGGCCGTGTGAATCTTCGCTTCAGTGGCTCTCTGCCCGGTCCCGTCCTGCGTATGGAAGACGGCTGGCAGCGCGTCCGCGTCGCCTTGCACGCGCCGCTCGTCGAAGAATTCTGGGTCTCCCCGATCGAAACGGTTTCCGAGTCCGAGGAAGGCTTCGAGCGCGTCTACCAGGGCTCGCAAATTCTGGCCCTCTGGCGCCCCCCGCTCACCACCCAAAAAACCTGGTCCACCCGCCTCGTCTGGCGCATTGAGGCCTTCTGATTCTCCGTCGCAGATATGGCTCCGCAGTATCGGAGCGAGCGGCGATCATTTGGCGGCAAGCCGACTCCTCAAGCGGCGACGAACATGTTATCCATAATGCATTGCGGTTCTTTTTCGCCGTCTAGGTGAGGTAGCGATGGCGATCGCAGGGTGTCTAGTGCAGGCTTTTGGGGTGGTCGCCATGTTCGATTCAGACACAGGCAAATCCCAAAAGCGACCGAAGGGAAAATCATCGCGGCTGGCCGCTCTCAGGTAAGTGCCTTGCTGTCAAGCAGTACAAGCCTGCCATTGCTTGGACGTCGATGTGCGGAGTTTCGGGCGGGTTAGTGCGCAGAGGAAGGTATGGCAAATCTTTGGCAAGACTTGCGATTCGCGTTGCGCATACTGGCGAAAAACCCAGGCTTCACTCTGATTGCGGTCTTGACGCTTGCTCTAGGGATCGGAGCCAATACCGCGATCTTCAGCGTCCTCGACTCGGTTCTGCTGCGCTCGCTCCCCGTGCTGCATCCTGAGCAATTGGTCACACTTTCGGATCCAGACGAGCATGGTTCCAGTTTTGGAAGTGAAGGCGGCGACCGCTCTCTCCTGGCCTATTCAGAGTTTGAATACTTCCGGGATCACAACGAGGTCTTCTCAGAAATCTTCGCTGCAGACAGCAGTCTTCCGCAATTGGAAGTCACCATCCCTGATTCCTCGCCCAGCGCGGGCGCGCAAAAGGAGTCTGCTCGCGTCCGCCTTGTCAGCGGAGAATACTTCGCTACGCTTGGAGTCACTCCCGCCGCTGGCACGTTCTTCACACGCGAAGTGGACCGCGCCAGGGGCAGCTCGCCAATTGCCGTCGTCGGCTACGCGTTCTGGAAGCAGCGCTTTGGTCTTGACCCACTGGCGCTCGGCAAAACAATACAGATTCACCAAACATCATTCCAAATTGTGGGCGTCACTCCTCCGGGATTCTTTGGAGAAACCGTGGGGGCGTTCCCCGATCTTTGGATCCCCATGATGATGCAGGACTCCGTTTACCCAGGGCGCGATCTCCTCAGCCCGGCGAAAGATCTGACGAACATGCATATATGGCTTCAGGTCATAGCTCGCCTGAAACCTGGGGTCACCCCGGAACAATCCAAGGCCAGCATCAATGTCGTATTCAAGAACCTGCTGGAGTCCAAGGTGAGCGCCTCGATCTCGGCGGATGAGCGCCGTCACGCTCTCGATCAGCGGATTAATCTGCAGCGCGCGGCGCGCGGTTCATCCGTGCTGCGCGAGCATTTTGGTCAGCCGCTAAAAATCTTGATGGCCCTGGTGGGACTTGTGCTTCTCATCGCTTGCGCCAACGTAGCGAACCTCTTGCTCGCTCGCGGCGCGGCGCGGCAAAGAGAATTCGCCGTGCGCATTGCCATCGGCGCGGGGCGCGCGTGCCTGATCAGGCAACTGCTGACGGAGGGCCTCCTCCTCGCAGTGTCCGGTGCCGCCGCAGGTTTGTTGCTCGCTCAATGGGTCGACGCGCTTCTACTGCGCATGGTTTCCGGCGCGGCATCCGGACCTCCGAGCATCCACCTCGATCTGCAGCCTGACGCGCGCGTGCTCGGTTTCACCCTGGGCGTGACGCTGCTCACCACAATCCTCTTTACCTTGATTCCTTCCTTGTATTCGACGCGGCTCGATCTCACCCTAGTCCTAAAGTCCACTCCAACCGGTGCGTTCAGCGAGGCCTCGCACCGGCGCTTCCCTGCGGGAAAAATCCTGGTCGTCACTCAGGTCGCCGTTTCCGTGATTCTTCTCGTTTCCGCTGGGCTCTTTGTCCGCAGCCTTTCCAAGCTCAGCGCAGTAAATCTCGGCTACGGCCGCGAAAACCTGATTCTCTTCCAAGTCGATGCCGCCCCCGGAGGCTACAAAGGCGCGGCGATTCCGCACTTTCAACTCAATTTGCTAGCGAAAATTTCCGCGATCCCCGGCTTGCGCGGGGCCACCGTTTCCAAGGGCGGCCTCTTCAGCCACTCGGAATCAGCAGATCCGATCGCCGTCGAAGGCTATACCCCCAAGGCCGGCGAGGAGATGCATTCACGCATGGATCATGTCGGCCCAGGATATTTTTCCACGCTCGGGATTCCCATCTTGATGGGGCGGGAAATTGAAGCGCAAGATACCGCCGTCAGCGTTCGCGCCGCCGTCATAAACCAGACCTTCGCGCGCCGCTTCTTCCCCAACACCAATCCCATCAGCAAGCACGTCCGCGATACGTATTCCGGCAATCCCGCCGAGATGGTCGTCGTGGGCGTCGCCGCGGATGCCAAGTACAACAATTTGCGCGAGAAGGCTGAGCCTCGCATCTACGCTCCTCTCGCCAATCCCATGTGGGAAAATCCTGCCGCCTTCTATGAAGTGCGCACGTATGCCGATCCTCAAGCCGTGGCTGCTGCGCTTCGCCAAGTTGTCCGGGAAACAGCTCCCACGCTTCCGCCCATCGAGGTGCGCACGATGTCGGGGCTGGTCGACGACTCCCTGCAAACCGACCGCTTCATCAAGCAGCTCGCCAGCGCTTTCAGCCTGCTGGCTCTGCTCCTCGCCGCCATTGGCCTCTATGGCCTGATGGCTTATACGGTATCCCGCCGGACGAGGGACATCGGAATTCGCCTGGCGTTGGGCGCGGAGCAAGGGGACGTTCTTTGGCAGGTCCTTCGCGAGACGCTGGGGCTCGTACTGATGGGAATCATCGTTGGTGTGCCTTTTGCACTGGGTGGGACTCATCTGGTGCGTAGCATGCTATTTGGGCTAGGCTTCGCGGACCCTGTGGCAATTCTGTTTGCGGCAACTCTGCTGACTATTGTTGCTGCACTTGCTGGTTTTCTGCCGGCGTGGCGCGCTTCTCAGGTGGATCCGATGGTCGCGCTACGATATGAGTGATACTTCGCAATTCGGCGCTCAAACCACTCGTTCAGTCGGCTACACGTAGAGGTAACTTCCTTGGCGGGCTGTTTACTGAGGCTTCTGGATTGTGAATGGATCACGGCGAACTCGGAATTAATCCACTTGGACATACAACGCGTGAGTCGCAAACCGGCCTAATAACCAAGGTTTTCCTTGACAGTTCTATAGCCTATTGTATATTTTACTCTATAGGAAACTCAAAGAGGAGTGCGGAAGCTTGGTGCCGCTTTTCTTTTTTTTTGCGCTACTTTTTTTCGCGTTGGCTCCACTTGCTCAACCAAAAAAGCTCATTTCATAAGTCTTTTCTTTTGATATTCATGCATCATTGATGGGGGGGTGTAGGGGGGTGCCGACTCTCCGGACCACTACCCCTTATTTCCTACCCCCTATCCCCTTTCTTTTCATATTCTTGCGCACTCTCGACAAAAAACAGCGGTGGCGTACCCCGCAGCCTCAACCTTGACGCCTGCTCCAATAACGCGGAGCGGGGCCCAAGTCGCGGGCAGCCAGTCACCAGTCACTTTGCTCCTTATCCTGCAATGAGCAGGTTCTGCGCGAAGGGCCATTCGCGATCAATCCACTGTCCATCGCAGTGGAATCCCGTGCGCTCTGCCATCCCCGGAATTTCTTCGGCTTGGTACTTGTGCGAGCTTTCCGTCCAAATGGTTTCGTCTTCGTCCAGCATAAAACGCAGACTGGCGGCCGGAACGTGCACCGTTTGCCGGCACGTGGAACGCAGATGCATCTCGATGCGCCGTTCCGCAGAATTCCACCGTGCTTCGTGCCGGAAACAGCTCAAATCAAAATCCGCACCCAGTTCCCGGTTGATGCGCGCCAGCAAATTTAGATTGAACGCCGCCGTCACGCCCGCTGGATCGTCATAAGCCAGGATTTGTAGCTCAACATCTTTTTCCAGGTCCGTGCCGAGCAACAACGCATCCCCCGGTTGCAGAATCTCCCGCATTTCGCTCAAAAACTCTTCCCCTGCATCGCGATCGAAATTTCCAATTGTGCTCCCCAGAAACAACACCAGCAGATGGTCCTGCTCGCCGCGCCCTTTGGCGACCGTGCGCAATCCCTCCAAATACGGTTGTTCATGGCCGACGACGCTCACCAGATCGATCTGTCCGAGTTCTTTCGCGCACGCTGCCAGCGCCGAAGGCGAAATCTCAATAGGGTAGTAATACGTCTTTTGCCGCCGCGAGAGCGCCTCCAGGATCCACCTCGTCTTTTTCCCCGAGCCGCTGCCAAGCTCTGCCACCTGAATCGGCGAGGGCAGCCTGCCCACAATATCTCCCGCATACTTTTCCAGCAGTCGCGCGTCGGCGCGCGTGAGTCCATACTCCGGCAAGACGCAAATGGCTTCGAACAGGGCCGAGCCTACTTCGTCGTACAAATACTTTGAAGGAAGTTCTCTCTGTCCTGCTTTGGTGAGGCTCGCGCGCACGTCCGCCGAGAATTCAGACACGTGCCGTACGGGAAGGGAAGAGGTCAGCATGGAGTCTCCCGGGCTTGGGCTTGAGTGTCGGTGGCCCAAACCTTCGCCACTTGTTTACTGGTGTCCACAATCGCCGTATCTGAGCGCATGGTGAGGGGGACAGCTTCTCGATACCCCCACAAGAGCAATTTTTCTTCTCATACTGAAGACTGAGAACTAACGACTGAAAACTCTCAGTCCTCGACGCAACGGAACGTTGCGTAGACGTACGGATAGTGAGGCTGGAACCAATTTCGGAACGACCGCCGCAGCATGCACGCCGCGGTGCGCGGCGAGCCACCCTTCATAACGTAGTGCTTGCCGTCGAAAAAATTTGCGGAATACCCTGGATAGAACGGCATCGGCGTAAACCCCGGAAACGGCGCGAACTCCGTCCGCGTCCACTCCCAACCGTTCCCGACAAGATCGTGCACTCCAAAGGCACTTGCGCCCGCGGGATGCGCTCCCACCGGCGAGGGATCCCACGATTTGAAATCGAAGTTTCCCCTGGACGCGCTCGGCGCTTCCTCGCCCCAGGGATAGCTCCGCTCCCGCGTACCGTCGAGCGTTCCATACGCGGCGCGATGAAACTGCGCTTCGGTCGGCAGTTTGCGTCCCAGCCACTTCGCATACGCGTTGGCCTCGGCGTGGCTCACGTATACCGGCCACTCCTGCGGCAAACGAATTTCGCCAAACATCGTGTGATAAATCCACAGGTTGCCCTCGCGCCCCCAGAACATAGGATGCTCGACGCCTTCCTTCGCCTTCCAGTCCCAGGCTTCCTCGCTCCACAGGGAGCGGTTCTCGTAACCACCCGCCTGCATAAACCGTAGAAATTCGTGATTCGTTACGTTGTGGTTGTCGATGGCGAACTCTTTCACCTCGACTTCATGCGCCCCAAATTCGTTGTCCCAGCCGAATTCTTCTCCCTTGAGTGGCTCCAGTCCCAGCGTAGCCCGCCCGGCGGGGATCTCCACCAGATGCGGCTTCACCCTCAGCGCCTTCCACGCCGCTCGCTCGGGACCGCCAACCTTTCTGGCGCTCGGCAGCCGGTGCAGCAGGTACGCCAGCGTCTCCGCATGCATCAACCGGTGTTCGATGGCTACTTCCAGCATCGGGATCAGCTGCGGATGCCCTTCCGCGGGCCGCTCCAGGGCGTGTTCGATCGCGTGGTCCAATTCCTCGCGTATCCGCCGGTTATAGCGCTCGATTTCCGCGCGTTCCGGCCAATCCGCCGGAGCGTCCGACGGCAACCCGCCATCCACCGGGTCTATGCCAAAAGCAAACAGTTGATCGAACGTCCGTTGAATCGGCCGCAATCCAAACGCCCGTTGCGCCAGCAAATTCCAATCGAACGCCTCAACATGCCCAACGTAGAAAATAATGCGGTGTCGCTCGGGGATGGGCCTGTCGTAGATGGCTTCTTCCCGAACCACGCGGAATATCTCATCGGTTCGCGCGCGGGCATTAACTAGTCTGGTGTGAAGGTCGTGCCGGATGCGGACAGCGGTGGCGGGAGCTCCCATGGCGTTCTTCCCCTTCTGTTGGATGCGGCTTACACGCGAAGGATGCGCCAAAATTCGGCGTCGGGAGGCTAGGTGCATTAATATGTTCCCTCTGGAATCTGTTGCTGTCAATCGAAATGAATACGAAACCACCGCTCTCTCCAATAAAAACCATCGAGTTTCGCGATGTGTTGTTTCACATAAACGTTATTCCTTCCCGTGTAATCGTTTCCGGCATCTCCTTAGAAATCCTTCATGGCGAAACCCTCGTTCTCCTCGGTCGCAGCGGCAGTGGCAAGACCACCCTTCTTCGCCTAATGAACGGAATGTTACTTCCCTCAGAGGGGAAAGTCCTCGTCCAGGGCCGCTCGACCGCCGCCTGGGACCCCATCCGACTCCGCCGCGGCATGGGTTACGTCATTCAGGATGCCGGCCTCTTCCCCCATTTCACCGTCGCAGAAAATGTTGCCCTCATTCCCACTTTGGAGAACTGGGACGCCCCCCGCACCGCCTCCCGTATTCAGGAAATGCTCCGGCTTGTCGGTCTCGATCCTAGCGAATTCGCCCATCGCCGCCCCCGCGAACTCTCCGGCGGCCAGCGTCAACGCGTCGGCGTTGCCCGCGCCCTTGCGGCCGATCCTCCCATTCTGCTCATGGACGAGCCCTTCGGCGCGCTCGATCCCGTCACCCGCGCCGAACTCCAGCGCGAATTCAGCGCCCTCGCCCGTCGTCTCGGCAAGACGATCGTCTTCGTCACTCACGATCTCCGCGAAGCCCTGCTTCTCGCTTCCCGCATCGTCCTGCTCGAAGCCGGCCGCATCGTTGCCAGCGCCACTCCACAGGAGTTCCTTCGCCTCGACCACCCCGAAGTCCGCGCCTTTACTTCCTCTCTTGCCATAACCCCAGGAGCCTCCGCATGAGCCCTCAAATGACCGCCTGGTCATTCTTCGCCGATCACCGCGCCGAAATCCTCGGCGCCACTCTCGATCACCTCGTGCTCGTCGTCATCGCCATGATCATTGCCATTCTCATTGGCGTCCCGCTCGGCATGTTCATTGTGCAGCGCCCCGCTTTGCGCGCTATCGCGCTCGGCATCGCCAGCGTCTTCCAAACCATCCCCAGCCTCGCCCTCTTCGGCTTCCTCATTCCCATACCGTTCATCGGCGGCATCGGCAAGCGCACCGCTATCGTCGCCCTCGTCCTCTACGCCCTTCTGCCCATCCTGCGGAACACTTACGTTGGACTCACCGGCATTGATCCCGCGGTTCTCGAAGCCGCTGAAGCCATGGGCATGACGCGCGCGCAAATTCTCTTCCGCGTACGATTCCCGCTTGCCCTGGCCGTCATTCTCGCTGGAATTCGCACCGCTACCATCATCACCATCGGCGTCGCCACCATCGCCGCCGCCATCGGTGCTGGTGGCCTCGGTACCTTCATCTTCCGCGGCGTCGCCCTCGTCAGCGATGCCCTCATCCTTGCCGGCGCCATCCCCGCCGCCCTCCTCGCCCTTCTCGCCGACTTCCTCCTCGGCCTCCTCGAGCGCAGACTGAAGGTCTCCTGACATGTGCCGCGCTCGCCTCCGTTTCCTTTACTTCCTTTGTCTCCTTAACCTCATCTATTTCCTCTCCGCCTGTCACAAACCTCCTCAATCCAAAATCACCATCGGCTCAAAATTCTTCACCGAACAAGTTATCCTCGCCGAGCTCCTCGCCCAGCACATCGAAGCTCGCACCGGTATCCCCGTCATTCGCAAGACCAACCTCGGCGGTACCCTCCTGGTCCACAAAGCTCTCCAGGCCGGCGAACTCGATCTCTACGTCGAATACACCGGCACCGCCCTAACTGCCGTCTTGAATGAATCACTGCAGGCCGATTCGGCCGCCGTCTACAACCGTGTCAAGCAGCTCTACTCCGATCGCTTCCATCTCGAAGTCACCGAGCCACTGGGCTTCGAAAATACCTTCGCCATGGTCATCCGCGGCGACGATGCCAAGAATCTCCATCTGCAAAAAATCTCCGAAATCGCCCCCATCGCTCCCAAATGGCGCGCCGGCGTCGGCTACGAATTTCTTGAGCGCCCCGACGGCTTCCGCGGCTGGAGCGAGCGCTACAATCTTCATTTCGCCGAGTCTCCCAAAGTCATGGATCTCGGCCTCATCTACCGCGCCCTCGTTGACCATCAAGTCGACATCGTCGCCGGCAACTCTACCGACGGCCTCATCGACTCCCTCGGCCTCGTCGCCCTCGCTGATGACCGCCACTACTTCCCGCCCTACGACGCCGTCCCCATCGTCCGCCAAGCCACCCTCACCCGATTCCCCCAACTCCGTCCTGCCCTCGCCGATCTGGCCGGCAAACTCTCCGCCGCCGACATCCGCCGCCTCAACTATGCCGTCGACGCCCAGCACCAGGACGCCGCCGCCGTGGTCCGCTCCTTCCGCCAATCCAAAGGCCTTTAACCCAGGCTCACCCTGCGTTGTCCGATCCTACTTTTCACCTCTTGCCGCTGAAGGGAGCTTCCCCTCTTCCATTCGTAAGTATTCCCTCCGCGCAAATCCAAAGCCTCCCGGCCCTTTCCATTTCAGTTTGTTTGCCTTTTATATCTCGCGCACCCCTTTTCAGCCGGGACCTCGTCCGAACTAATTCGACGATCAGCAACTTATTGACAGATATTGCGCCTCACTGATATACCTCACGCAGACTAATCCTTCAGCCGACGGGACGGCAACACCCCTCGCTCTCCCAGTCCGGCGTGTTCTTGGTGCCTGGAAAGGAGCAAAAAAATGAAAAAACTATGCATGAGTGCCGCGCTTGCAGCCATAGCTGTCCTTGTGTTCGGCAATTTCTCCACGCAAGCGAATAACAATAATGATGGGGACGCCCTTCGCTTTTCAACGCGGCTATCGACCTTCAACGAAGTGCCGCCGAAGGCCAATGGCGCCCACGGCACTTTTCGGGCAAAGTTAAGTGAAGACGGCACCACACTAAGTTGGACGTTCACCTGGTCTGGCTTGAGCGGCCCGCCCTTGTTCGCACACATTCATTTTGGTCTTAAAGGCGGCAATTATCCGGTGATGACATTTTTCTGCGGCGGCCCTAAGGGGAATCCGGCCATCCCGCAAAAACCTGATTGCCCGCAGACCACATCCGGTTCGATTACCGGCACAACGACCGCAGCCGATATCATCGCTCTGAACACGGCCGGCTCGACCGACCAGGCTCTCGATCAGCATGATTTCGCTGGCTTCATCCGCGCGCTCGGCGCTGGGTCCGCCTATGCGAACATGCACACCACTCGATTTCAGGGTGGCGAAATCCGTGGCCAGATTGCCGCCCATCGTGGCGGCGATGATGACGACGAATAGGAGCCGCAAACGTCACGGGCTTCAAGGCAGCCCGCGCTCTTAACTGCTCTCTTTTTCTACACCGCGAACTGCAACCGCGGGTCACGCCCGCGCCTTTTCGCTGCACCTTATTTCAACGAGGGGTCTCATCCGCGATTCTTCAGGGTGGGACCTCCCCCTGCTTCTGACTTACCGTCCCTCCGGTCTCACCAAAACTCTCCTCAGCCGACATCCGCGGCCTCAACTTCGCCGTCGACGCCCAGCACCAGGACGTAGCCGTCGTTGTACGAGAATTCCGCTCTTCAAGAGGCTTCTAGCCTCTTTTCGCTCTTTGAGCAGCCTTGGCCGCTGGTTCAAGTACAATCTCTCCGCTGCGAAATTATCGATTGCGGAAATAATCAACGCGGTTCGCCAGTCTATACAGAAGTGCGCAGGACCCGGTCGAAGAGCGAAGTGCATGAAACGCTGGAAAAAAATTCTCCTTGTACTTGTCGCGCTCGGGGTTCTTGCGGCCGTCTATGGAGCCGTCTTGATTCGCCGCGGCTTCAGCACCCTGGACGAGCCATCTGCTCTGGAAAAGCTCGTCGCTCGTACCGTCCGGAATCTGGCCATCCCCGCCGCCGCGCGCCATGAGAGCAATCCCTTGAAAGCCTCTCCGGAGATCCTCAATGAGGCCCGCAACAGCTTCGTCGACCGCTGCGCGACCTGCCACGGAAACGACGGCAGCGGCCAGACCCAGGTTGGCCGCAATCTCTACCCCAAGCCGCCAGATTTGCGCTTGCCTCAAACGCAGAATCTTACCGACGGCCAGATCCGCTACATCATCAAGAATGGCGTCCGTCTTACGGGCATGCCTGCCTGGAGCCATCCGCACGAAGAACAGGACAACGATAGCTGGAGACTCGTTCTGTTCATCCGCGACTTGCGCCAACTTTCGGCTGGCGAGAAATTGTCGCAGCAAGCAACGTCCGCGTCCGCGCACTACACAGGCTCGCTGGCCTGCGAAAAATGCCACCAGCAAATCTACCAGCGCTGGAAGAAGACACCCATGGCCAACGTCGTCCGCGATCCCCGCGAGCATCCCGAGGCCATCATTCCCGATCTCGCTACAAATCCCCTCGCCAAGTTCACGAAGGGCCAGGTAGCACTCGTCTACGGCAGTCTCTGGAAGCAGCGTTACTTCACAAAAATCGGCGATGACTATTTTCCGGAGCCGGCGCAGTGGGATGTCACCCACCACGTTTGGCGTCCCTACTTTGTAGCCAAAGGAACGGATTGGTGGGAACCGTTCTATCCTCCAGACAATATGCAACGTCCCACCGGCCCCACCTGCGATGGCCGCCACTCCGTCGACTACGACATTCATACCAAGAAGGTCCTGGAGTGGAACGTCGGCTGCGAGCGCTGCCACGGACCCGGCAGCGACCATGTTGAACATCCCTCGCGCGGCAACATTCTCAATCCCGCGCGCATGGACTATGTGGAAGCCAATGACGCTTGCATCCAGTGCCATTCACAAGGACGCCCTTTGACCAATCCCATCGAAGGGAAGTATTACGACTGGCCGGTCGGCTATCGCGTCGGACTCAAACTCCGCGATTTTTGGCAGCTCGAAGATCACACCCTCGGTGAAATGACCTTCACGCATTTCCCCGATGGCACCGCTCATAAGAATCGCATGCAGGGCAATGACTTCGTGCAAAGCCTGATGTACCGCCGAGGGATCACCTGCTTCACTTGCCATGATGTTCATGGCACCGATAACTACGCTCAGCTAAGAAAGCCGGCTGACAAACTCTGTCTCGATTGCCACGGCCCATGTCTCTCAACGGCCCCCGCACCGCAACGCTCGAGGAGCACACCCATCACAAGGCAGGCACTCCAGGAAGCCAGTGCATCTCCTGCCGCATGCCGAAGATCGAGACCACCATTGCTGACGTCAAAGTTCGCACTCACACATTCGCCTTCATCTCCCCGGCCATAACCGACAAGTACAAAATCCCAAATCCCTGCACGTCCTGTCACACGGATAAATCCACCGCCTGGGCCACCGAAGCCTTGCGCCACTGGCCCGAGCGCTCTCCCTGGCGACTCGACTAACAACTTTCCGCCGCAACATCCGCCGACTCAACTACGCCGTTGACGACAGCGCCAGGACGCCGCCGCCGTTGTTCGACGGTTCCGTTCTTCCAAAGCTTCGTAAGCCGGCTATTCGCTCTAGTTGACGTTCCAGGCAATCCTGAGCAACATCCTTGCGAAACATTCCACGGGCGCAGCGCCCCATGGAAGGAGGCAACACGATGGAATTTCCTCGATTCGATCTCACCGGCCAAGTGTCCCTAGTGACCGGCGCAGCCCGCGGATTGGGGCGCGCGATTTCTCTCGCGCTGGCTCACGCAGGTTCCGATGTCGCGCTGGGCTTGCGCGATGTCAGTACCGCCACCGACCTCGTTCGCGAGATTCAAAGCATGGGCCGCAAGGCCTGGCCTCTGCAAATGGATGTAACCCGCCTCGACCAAATCTCCCGCGCCATTCAGGACACCGTTGACCGCTTCGGCCGCCTCGATATCCTCGTCAATAACGCCGGGATCGCGCCCGAAAATCCCGCGGAAAATTATCGCGAGGAAGATTTTGATCTCACCCTGGCGGTGAATCTCAAGGGCACCTTCTTCGCCAGCCAGGCGGCAGGGCGCTTCATGATTCAGCAGAAAAGCGGCCGCATCGTCAATCTTGGTTCGCAGGCGGGCTTCGCGGCCCTGCCCGGAGAGTCCGTCTACTGCATGACTAAAGCGGCCATCTCGCACCTGACCAAGTGCCTAGCCATCGAGTGGGGTAAGCACAACATCACCGTGAACGCCGTAGCGCCCACGTTTATCTCTACACCGGGCACGGACGCCGCGCTCGCCGACCCGGCCTTTCGCGCCGATGTCCTCGAGCGAATTGCCGGCTTGCACCGTATTGGCGTCCCCATGGACGTTGCCGGCGCCGTGGTCTTCCTGGCTTCACCCGCCGCCTCGCTCATCACCGGCCACACACTGCTCATCGACGGCGGCTGGACCGCCCGCTAACCGCGATACGCCGCCGCTGTTCAACCCTTAAATCCGGTGGAGGGAGCGGGGGTATCCCGTTCGACTTGGCAGCCGATCAGCACAACCAGT
>Ga0137394_10000180_pt1 | contig 43854 bp, 58 predicted proteins | sample czobulk116metaG_FD_108278 | JGI IMG/M metagenome (GOLD analysis project Ga0137394, IMG submission 108278) | Vadose zone soil microbial communities from Angelo Coast Range Reserve, California, USA - czobulk1.16 metaG | ecosystem: Environmental > Terrestrial > Soil > Vadose zone | place: USA... | reverse complement strand
GCGCGCCGACCAACTCGTGCCCCAACCAGAGCAACTACCGGAGCGCGTTCTTCGTTTCAATCCGCGTCGCGGACTCTACGTTCTTCGTCACCGAGGCCACGCACTCGGCCCATCTGCGCTCCGAGGGCAACCTCTACGCCTACTATGGCACCGCCATCGGCTGCTCCTACCCGAACGACACCGTGGGAGTCCGTAGCATCCTGCTCCAGTGGCAGAACGGAGACCGCGGACAGCGCCCCGGCACCAACACCGCCTGGACGACCAAGTGGTGCGTGGGCTGCGACGACTCCAGTTACTACGGGTCGCCGTGGTTCCGCGACTCGATCTTCGCGACCTTCGATCCCACGATCACCACCCCCTCGCAGGCCCGCTCGCACGACCTCGCGGGCGGAGACATCGGTGCCCTGCCATTCGCGGGCTACCCAGTGATCCAGTTCAGCGCTCCTGCCTACTTCACTGACGAGGGCTCGGCGCAGACCTGGGACGTGGGGATCTTCAACTTCGGCACCACCGTCTTGAGCGTCTCGCACATGACGCCTCAGAACTCAAGCGGTGGTTCGACGCCGCTGCTCACCGCTTCACAGGACACGCTCTCGGTGGGTGTTGGGGCGGTTGGCTTCGTGACGCTGACGTTTACGCCGACCGGGACCGGCACCGCGCCCGGGCTGTTGAACCTCGGCATCGAGTCCAACGATGGCAGCGGTAAGCTCGTCTACTTCCCTTGCTACATCAACAACCCTGGCGGTTCCCCGCCACGCGGAGACCCCGGCGAGAGGAGACGCTGATGGGACTCGCACCTGAAACCGGCGTCAGCCCGACGGCGCAAGCACCGCCAGACCGCCCCACGCTGAGTCTGGAGCAGTGGGCGCGGCAGGGGCTCGCGCTGCTCTTCGCCGACCGCCAGCTCGACGTGAACGAGCAGCGCATCCTCGCGGCCTTCTTCCATGAGGTGCAGGCGCGTGCGCAGGCGCTCGGCGGGATCGGCGTCGGCGCGCAGCCGCCGCAGGGGCCGGGCGGGCCAGAGGGCGCGCCGCAGTCACCGATGGACATGAACGCGACCGGAGCCGAGCCGCTCGGAACCGACGCTGGAGCGCAGCCGATCTTCCCTGAGGAGATGTGACCATGCCGAACCTTCCGAACTTCACCATGCCGCGTGACGCCGCCGCGAGGGCGGATGCGAACACCACCGACTTCTACGCCAGCCTGAGCGCCGAGGAGCGCGAGGCCGAGGGCATCCCGGCCGCCGACGCTGCGAAGCCGGAGCCCGAGGCGAAGCCAGAGCCGGCCCCCGACGCCCCCGAGGCCGAGCCGGCAGCCGAGCCCGCCGAGGACGAACTCAGCCTCGACCAGATCAGCGAGCAGATCAGCGAGCTCACCGAGACCATCTCGCGCCGCATGGCGGAACCCGAGCCCGAGACCAAGGCCGAAGAGGATGAACTCCTCAAGGCCGCGCTCGCGCACGACGACCCCGTGGTGCAGGGCCTCGCGAAGCGGCTCCAGCAGGCGGAGCAGGATCTCGCCGCGCAGCGCAGCGCCACCCACGCTGATCGCGTGGAGCGCGAGGACACCAAGTTGGCCGCCGAAGAGGTGGCCCTCATGAACGACTACCGCGTCGGCGGCAAGCCGATGACGAGAGAGCACGTGGACCAAGTGGAGGACTACCTCCTCCAGCATCCCGATCTCGGCAGGCAACTCTCGCTCGCTCAGGCCACCCGCGTGGTGTTCCCTGACGCCGTGAGAGTCGGGACGAACGGGGCCACCGCTGCGAAGCCCGGTGCGGCTTCCGGCGGCAAGACCCAGCCCGTCGCCACGATCGTGGACACCGGCAGCAGCGGGGCTGCCCCCGCGGAGCCGTGGAAGCCCGGTCCCAACACCACAATGGAGTCGGCGATCAAGGCCGCAGGCGAACGCCTGCTGGGCGTGAAGCGTCGACCGTAAAGGAGTGATCTCGGATGACGAGCAGCTTCCCCTGGAACCAGGCCAACGTCATGGTCCAGGACTACATCATCCCGATGATCCACGATCAGATCTTCCTGTCGAACGCCCTGTTCATGCGCATGAAGGGGCGCTCGAAGAATTTCACAGGAGGACGCCGCATCGTGGTTCCGCTGGGATGGCGCACGCAGGGCGGGCTCAAGTGGTTCGCGGGTGCGGATGTGTTCGCGCCGACGATCCGCGACCCGTTCCAGGCGGCGGAGTTCGTGCCCAAGAACGCCAACGTCGACCTGACGATCGACTGGGACGAGGAGATGACGGTCTCCGGCCCGGAGCAGGTGATGGACCTTATGGAGTCGAAGGGCGAGTGGGCGCGCAACACCTTCTTCGACGGCATGGGCACCAACATGTTCAACGACGGCACGGAGGTGAAGGCGCTGACCGGCCTTGCCTACGCGCTCAAGCCGTTCACCGGAGCTGCGCCCGGCGTCCTGCCCGCGAATGTCTACGGCGGTATCAGCCGCCAGGGACGCTACGACGGCTCGGGCGGCGGCACGCAGACCAACAACTGGTGGATTCACCAGGGCGACAACACGGCCTACACCACGGGTGCTGGTGGCACCTACTGCGGCGACAACTTCATGCCGATCTCGCGGATGTTCGCGAAGATCAAACTCGCCAGCGGCAAGGCGCCCACGATGATCGCGAGCAACGTCGGCTCGTGGTCGGACGTGCACTACAGCCTCGTGAAGAACGAGCGCTACGTGAAGCCGCAGCAGAACGCCGACCTCTACAAGTCGGGGTTCGAGAACTTCATGTTCCGCACCGCCGTGTGGGTGCAGGACGAGAAGGCACCGCGGACGTCGGGCAAGGTCGAGACGGTCTACTACCTCCACGAGCCGAGCGTTCGGCTGTGGGTGGACAGCCGGGCCGACTTCGCCTTCGAGCCGTTCCGCAAGCCGCACAACCAGATGGTTCGCACCGCCTACATCCTGTGGCGCGGTGAGTTCATCGTTTCCGAGCCGCGCGCCAACGGTGTCCAGGATCAGGTGGACACGTCGGGCGTGTCGTAAGGGGGGTGACGTAGTTGCCCATCGCAGTTGGATTGGAATCTCAGGTGCAGGTGCGGGGCTCCGACGGCACGATCCTCTGGACCGGGACGGCGGTCGTCGGCGTGATGTACCACGTCAAGAACACCGACTCTGCGGCAATGACGCTGGCGGAAGCCGTCCGCTGGGACTCGACGAACGGAGTTCTCCCGCGACTCGAGACCACGGCGGCCGGGGCGACTCCTGCCTCGGACCTTCCGCAGTCGCTCGCACTGGCCGGGCTGCGCGTGTCGGCGACCACGAACGTCATGTGGCTCGGCGTCGCGCTGGAGCCGATCGGCATCAACAAGGTCGGGCTCGTGGCTGGAGCCGGGAGTCTCACGACCGTCAAGACCGTGGCGGGAGCCATCACCGTCGGCAACAAGCTCGGCGGGTCCGCGACGGCCGGAGCGGTCGATTCGATCACCAGCAACACGACCACGGGCCTGGTGCTCGGGGTGTGCCTCAAGACCAACACGGTCGCGGCTCCGGGGACCGGCAGCACGGCCCACGCGGGTCTGATCGTGAATCCGAACTAGGAGTCTGACGAAGGAGACAAGGCGATGCGCCGCTGGTACGGCACCATCATTCTGGCGCTGCTGCTGGCGGCGCCCGCTTTTGCTGCAACGCCCGTCAACATGCAGGGCAACTCTGGCACACTCGTGAGTCCGGTGTGGACTCCGGTCGCGGTAACGCCCGAGGGCTTCCAGAAAACCCAGGAGCAGAACCCCTCGCACCTCTACAAACTCGCTCAGTCCCCCGCGCTCAACACCCGCCTGTGGCACGTCCCCGGCAACGGCGCGACGCCGGAAATCTGGATGGACTCGACGGCGGCGTATCCGGTCCAGGGGCTCACCTGGATCGCGGTGCGCATCACCATCAACATCGACCCGGTGAGGGGCACGGCGGCGACGTGCGACTCGGTGGCGTCGGCGCTGTTCGCGATGAAGGTGTGGGGCAACAGTTACGCAGGGAGCGACACTTCGGCGCGCGGCCTGTGGGCGGTGGGCCCGCGCTCCGGCACGACCACGGCAGCAGCCCCGGGAGTTTCCGACACGGTGGGGACGCTCGGCCAACCCGCCTGCAATGATTCGGTCGTGTGCCGCGACGAGATCCCGATTGCCTGGCAGAACACCCGGGTCGGTGACAACTGCGGACAGAGCGTGCCCGGCTTCGGGCTGGCGACGCACGTGTTCTCGCACACGATCTGGAAGGTGTTCCAGACCTTCGGTGCGCCCTACTTCGCGGTCGGCGTCCGCCACGTCGACACCTACCTCGACTTCTCGTTCGCGCCTGCGGTCGGTACGCAGGAGAAGCCGTATGCGGTGAGCCTCGACTTCTTCGGTGGCCGATGAAGCCGCGTCTGTGGTGGGCGTGGATCTTCGGGGCGGTCTTGGCATGGCCTGCCTTTGCTGGCAGTTTGCTGGCGATCCGCCCGACGGGTAGCCAGGTCGGTCAGGAGCAGAAAACCCTCCGCAAGATCGACATGGATGTGGCGTTGGCCGACCAACTCGGAATCAACATGACGACTCTGGAGGCCCGGTCGGTCGCCAACGATAACGGTGTGCTCGAGAACATGACGTGGTGCGCCCGGAACGCCACGTTCGATACGCCCGGCGAGAAGCGCAACTTCGATGCGGTGTGGGTCATGGGCTGGTCGTTTGGTGGCTCGATGGTGACGAACATCACCGGCTGGTTCACCGGAGACTCGCTGTTCCACCAGTATTACTGGCCGAAGAAGCCCACGCTCGTAACTGGCCCGGTCACGGCGGTTGGCTTCACCGTTTGGAGCGGCTGCGCGGCTTGCTCGACTGGCACCATGAACAACGAACTCACCGACACCGCGCACCTGCGCATGGCCTACAAGCCCGGCACCTCGATCGTCTACGACACCTGGGACAACCAGGCCACCTTCGGAATGTCGCCGACGCCGCCCACGAACAAGACCTACCGCGTGCTTCAGGGCAAGCGTACTGGCGTGGACACGGGCGTCACCGGCCCCAAGAACTGCACCAACTGCTTCGGCGTCAGCACGGCGTCACCGGATTCGGCGTCGGCGTTCGAGATTTACGGAGATCCGTCGGGGTCGGTGAACAACCCGATCGTGTGCGCGTGGCCGCTCGCGAACACCGGCACGATTGGCGTGAGTTGGGACGCAGCACTCAGCGCCGCGATGCTCGTGCACCTCGACTCGCTCTCCGGCGGCGTCCTGATCGGGCAGAAGCCGGGCTGGAAGAAACTGCGCGTTCGCCTGCTCATCACGCGGGCGTGCGGCCGCAGCGGCTCGACCGGTGGCGGAGCTGGGGCGGCGTTCCCGGATGCGAACGGCAGTTACGCGCTTGGCCTGCCGAGCACGGACATGGCCGACTCGCTCAACAGTCTCGTCGATCACCTTGGTCGGCCCGTCCCGCTCAGTATCGGCTTCAACCCCGACTCGACGGCGACGTACCCCGACGAAGTGGCGTGGCTCAAGCGCGTCACGGCGGCGCGCTTCTTCCCCGAGAACACCGTGGGGACGGTCTCGGGTGCTCCGGCCGGAAACTCGTCCTTCGCGACGCCAGTGGACGCGGTGGGGCTGCTCCGCAGCCGGACGATGTTCGCCTCGTGGCCTCCGTATACCTGCGGAGCCTCGGACACGAGTTACTTCTGCGGGATCAGAGCGATCATGGCGGGCGCCCGACTCTCGCCGTTCGCGCCCAAGGTCGGCACTGCGCTCATCACGGCCGGCGAGGACTACATCCCGTCGAACTACTCGCGCGGCGTGATGCCGGACCCCGACTCGCTTGCGACGGCACTCGCCGCAGCAGGCGTCACGCATGTCGTGTTCTCCGGCGAGCAGCAGAACAGTTCTCCGGGAGCCACGCGTGCACTGGACGGGACCGCCTATTCCGCCCCCGGCACCGGAGTCGGCCACGTCGTCGGCGGCAACCCGTGGGCCTACGGTCCCGGCACCGAGGCACTCACGGCGTGGAGTTCATCGGCGCGCTCAACGCGGCTCGGCACCGTGAACTTCCTGCGCAGTCGCGGGCGCGTGGTAGGCGGCGTCACGACCGCGCTTCAGACCACGCACGACTTCGAGAACGAGTTCATCTGGGGACGCCTTACGGGCCTGTGGTACTGGCGCGACCTGCCGTACTACATCCACAACTTCCGCTACCCGCTGGAGGTGTTCACGATCCCGATGGGGCAGTTCGGCGACGACGGTAGCGGCATCAAGTACCGCCCGGGCTGGTGGCAGCTCAAGTGCCTCGTCGCGAAGATCAACTACATCAACTCGTTCGCCATCCGTGGCCGCGAGCCGATCGAGTTCGTCTACGTCGACACGCCATGAGTAACGGCTACGCGCTGCGCTCGACCGGTCGCCCCTACTTCGCGATGGTGCAGCAGACGCTCGCGTACATGAACGCGCCGAGCCTGCCGGCCTTCGGAGCGCTGGAGTGGGTGGTGGAGTTCCGGCTCGACTCGGTGCCGATCCAGTTGGCGAGCGCCGACGAGTGCCACGCCATCGCCAGCTTCCATGAGTACGCCAGCGCTGGTGCGCGTCGGTTGTTGGACGTGGGCATTAGCCCGAGCGGGCGCGTGCAGGCGGCACATCCGCTGGGCGTTGGCGTGCAGACGGCCCCCGGCCGCGTGCAGGCTGACGGCGCGTGGCACCGCCTCATCGTGAGCTACGACGCTGGCGCCGGAGACTGGAGGTTCAACCTCGACTCCGATGCCCAGCTCAGCCCCAATGACGGCGGCGCGGGTGGATTCCTCCTCCCGGCGGCTGGCTTCGTTGGCGAGGTCACGCTCTTCAACGGTCTCGACGGACTCTCGCGCGCGGGAGTGACGATCCGGCTCGCCACGCTCGGGTTCACGCCCGGCCCGAACGCCGTGACCTGGGCGACCTCCGAAGGCTTGGGTGCGGTAGTCCGCAGCACGAGGACCGGCCTCGCTCAGCAGGACTTCACGCTGACCGCTCAGTTGCGCGATCCGATCACGACCCACCCGTGGGGCCCGGTCGACCTCTCCCAGCTCGACGGCGCCTACGCTTGGCAGATCGCGACCGCCTACACCGAGTCAGGCGCGCCAGCCACGGTCTACGCGGAGACTCAGGCGTGAGCCTCTCTGTCGATTACCTGATCTCCGACGCCGCACTCAAGATCGGCGACGTGAACCGCACGCGCGTGCGGGACGTGGAATGGGTGCTGTTCTACAACCAAGCGGTGCGAGAGTTGTGCGAGAAGGCGAACGTGCTGGAGTTCCAGGGACTTTTCGACACCCTCCCGACCGACCGTTACGGCTATCCGTGGCGTGCGACCGCCATCACCAAGTTCGAAGCGCAGGCCATCGCCGGAGATGCCAATACCTTCTTCAAGCTCGACGAGTTGCGTGAGGACGAGTTCACGGCGCGCACCGACCGACTCTATCCGCCGATGGACCCGCCGCTCGAATATTTCCCGCGCCGCAACTGGTTCCACCTCGTCGGCAAGCCGACGACCACCGTGGTCCAGGGCGGGCGCCTGACCTACTTCGGCATCCCTGACCGCATCTTCGATCTGCCCTCGGCGATCTTCCCGCTGCCGGAGTTCTGCCAGGACTACGTGATCCGTCGGCTGGTGATCGCTGCCAAGTACGCCCGCGACCGCATCGGGGAGGCCGACGCCGAGCTCAAGCAGTGGATCGTTGACGTGGCCGAGGGTTTGCAGGACAAGATGGAGGACCGCGTGGACGATCGGCGCCCGGCGATTCGTCCGACGCGAGCGCCGATGGCGGGGATGCGATGAGCCCGGCGGCGCTCAACCTCGGCATGTCCGACTTCTCGGGCGCGATCGTCGGTGGCGTCTCGGAGCGGAAGCTCAGGCCGACGTGGCTGCACCGCGCCGACAACTTGCTGGGGCGCCCGCACCGCGCGTGCCGCATTCGGCCGGGGACGCGCGACATCTCGACGGACATCCTCTCCGACCAGCCGCACAGCCTGATGGGCTACTACGCGGCCGGCGGCAACAAGCTGTTCGTGGGCGCCGCGGCGCTGATCTTCGAGGCGCAGGCCGCCGCCTATCCGGTGCAGACGCTCCCCAGCGGGCACCCGGCGGGCTCCGACATCTGGACGCACACGAACCTCGACGGCGTGCTGATCGTGGCCCAGCGCGGCGGAGCCAAGGTCCCGCTGTTCTACGATGGGGGCTGGAAAGAACTCCTGCTGCCAAAGCCCGGCAGCGCGCCGACCTTCAACGCCGACAGCGTGGGCGGCGCGGTGGACGTGGGCGACCACTACTACCGCGTGCGCTGGCGCTACGCCAAAGGCTCGAGCCTCACCTCGCCAGTCTCGGCCAAGCGCACCGTCGCGGCGCCGAACCAGACCGTCAACCTGACCGGGCTCGATCCCGGAGTGCCGCGCGCCGACTACCTCGGCTGGACGCTCGAGCGCAGCAAGGTGAACGGCGATGCGACCGGGCCATTCTGGTGGGTCGCCGACGGCACCGGCAACACCTACGCCGACGCCAGGGCCGACGCTTCGCTCGGCTACCGTGCCGATGAGGGCGTGCACGGCGAGCCCCCGCACTTCGATGGCGTGTGCGCGTTCACCGGGCGGCTGTTCGGCTGGTCCGGCTCCGGGCTCTACGCCAGCAACGCCATCGGCGACCTCGAAGCCACCGGGATCGCCAACTACGACGCCGACAACCTCTTTCAGATCGCCAAGGACGACGGCGACACGATCCAGGTGTGCCTCGTCGTCGGTGAGCAACTGCTGATCCTGAAGAAGCGCAGCGTGCATGTGCTCTCGGGCGTGGACCCCGACAGCTACACGCTGACGAGCGTGGTCTATGCCGACCCCTCGCGTGGCTCCGAGGCTGGCTGCGCTGGTCCGCGCGCGGCGACGGTCATCGGTGGCAGCGCCTACTTCTGGGGTGACGGCGGGCTCTTCAAGTTCGACGGTCGCACCGTCTCGCCGTTCGCTTGGGAGCAGATCGGCCACTACATCGACACGCTCAACACCGCACAGCTCGACCAGCTCACGATGGTCAATCACGCGGGCGACTACTGGCTCGGCTGGTATCCGATCGGCAGCGACTCCTACGCGAAGGAGATGCTGGTCTACGATGCGCGCTTCCGGCAGATGTGGCACTTCACCGGCTGGCGAGCGCGCGACGTGATCGAGTTGCGCGGTGGGCTCTTCAACAACGCCAGCATGGTGTTCTGCGATCCACTGAACCGCGCGTCGTTCGGGGCCATCGCTGGCGGCGCCAGCATCACGGGGGCGGGTGTTCCTGGCGCCACCATCATCCAGTTCGTCGTCGCAGCCGGCGACACCAGCCTCTCAATGAGCAACCCGGCGACCGCCACCGCTAAGAATGTGACGCTCACCATCGCTGGCGCCGCCACCGCGCACTGCAACACGATCAACGGCTCGCCAGTCGTCACGATCTCCGAGTACCACTGCTGGGCGGGCTTCGACTCGTTCAAGGACGAGAAAACCGCCAGCGGCGCAGGCGGCAATCCCGTCTCCTTCCTGCTGGAGACGCCGTTCCTTGATGGCGGCTCGCCGGACGCATGGAAGGCGGCTGATCGGCTCGCGGTCTATGCCGAGGGCGATGTGATCGGAGCCTCCGCAGTCCTGACGCCGGACCCGGCGGACGCCGCGGTGACGCTCCAACTGCTGCTCGCTGGCAGCGGCAACGACTGGGCGGCGGACGTCGGCTCGAACCCGAACGACCTGGAGTGGGATGTGGGCGACTGGGCGGCTGACGGACCGGTGACGGTGGTGGCGGGCGTTCCGTTCGGCACGCTGGGTCGCCGCTTCCGCCTCAACCTTGCTGCTCAGGTGGCGGCCGATCTCACGCTCACCGCTTTCGACCTCGACTGTCTGCTGCTGCCAGACCGGGAGTACGACCGATGAGCCTGTCGATCCCCTACACCTTCATTGGCGGCCCCGGGAACAAGGCCAAGGCGTCGCAGGTCAATGCCAACTTCCAAGCGTGCGCCGGCAAGTTCACCGAGGGCTCGGGCGGTATCGGCAACGAGGACATCCGCACCAACGCTGGCATCGTCGGCACGAAGCTCTCCAGCATCCCCGGCCTGCGCATCCCCAACGACCGCTTCGACGACGACACCGTGGACGCGCGCGTGCTGCGCGATGACGCGGCCGTGGATGGGAACCGCTCCGTCACCACGAACCACCTGCGCGATGGCTGCGTCACGCCGGCCAAACTCGCAGCGGCAGCGATCGTCTCTGGCAAACTCAAGCTCAACATCTTCGACTACCCGCTCGGCAGCGTGTCGCCCGCCCTCAGTTTCAACCAGGGCATCACCGGCCTGACGGCCACGACGGGCATTCCGTTGTTCATCGAGTATCGGCGCTCGGGAGCCACCAACAACTTCGACGGCGCGCTGACCGTCAGGTTCTATCTGCGCACTGACACAGGGCAGTACTACTTCCAGTACTGGAACGAGGGGCTCCACGACTACTCCGGCCTCACGATTCGCGTCTACTGGTTGAGCATCGCATGAGCCAGCCGAATCGGCGCGGCCTCGGCGTGCGGACGCTGTACGGTCCCGAGCTCACCAGCAAGTCGCTCGGCGTCGGCGACCCCGACGGCGCTGGGGCGGTGCGCGTCGGCAAGCAGAACGCGGTGTGGGCGAAGGTCAATCTGATCGGCGGAGGCGCCCCAGGGACCGCGCGCGAGTTCGATGTGGGGCATGATCTCGGGACGGTCCCGGTGCTGTGCGAGTTGAAGGAGTGGGACAACCCGACCACGCCTGAGACTTATCTCTCGACGGCGCGGCCGGTCGGCAAGGAGAAGTGGACGGCAACCTCCGCGCGCGTGAGAATCCTGCTGATCGCAGGCTCGTTCGATGGCTGCGTGGCGACCTTCAAGGTGAGTGGACCGTGACCGATGGCTTCGACCAGGACGACGCTGCGGGACGCCTACGACGGCGTGGGCGTGATCCCGGCTGGGCTGATCTGCATGTGGTCGGGCGTGCTGGCCTCGATCCCGACCGGCTGGGCGCTGTGCGACGGCGGTGGCGGCAGGCCGGACCTGCGCTCGAAGTTCGTGAAGGGCGCGGCGGCGGCGGTCGACCCCGGCGTCACCGGAGGGGCGGCGACACACACACACGCCAGCCACTCGCACACGCCCGCTGGCACGGTGAGCGCGGTCTCAGCCACGGCGACGGCAGGCGTCTCGATCGGAGCGCTCGGGACCACGGCGGCGGACAACACGCACACGCACCCGGCGCCGACCTTCACCGGAACTCCAGCCACGCTCACGCACGACACCGTGAACAGCGAGCCGGCGTTCTACTCGGTCGCCTTCATCATCAAGCTCTAGGAGCGTAGCGATGGGTCTCTTCGGGCGCAGGAAGCACAGCGGCATCGGCCACGACTACCGCGCGGCCATCGCGGAACTGCGTGCCTCGCGGCCGACCGGATACCTCACCCCAGAGGACTACCGCGCCGCCGAACTCACCCGCGGGCGCCTCACTGAAGCCGCCACCGCCTCCGGCGACTACGCACGCATGGAGGCGCTGCGGCGGTCTCAGGCGCGCGGCCTCGCCGGCTCGCCCTCCAGCGAGCGCGACATCGCGCGCATCAACGATCAGACCGCCTACGGTCGCCAGCAGGCCGGCACGTCGGCGGAGGAGCAGCTCTACAACATCCGCATGGGCCGCGAGTCCTACGGGCAGAACGTGGCACTCGCCGCCTTCGGAGCGCAGACTCATCTCGCCGACCGAGAGCAGCAGAGCCGCGATGCGCAGACCGCGGCGTTCTGGAACTCGATGAGCACCGTGGTCGGGAGCATCGCCGGATTCGCCGGAGGCGGAGCACCCGGCGCTGGAGCCAAGGGGGCTGCGCCCGCTGCCGCCGGCTCGGGGACCGCCTCCGGCTCGGCCTACGGCTACGATCCCTCTGGCGGCGTGCCGGGGAGCAACACCTACCGCGTTCCGCAGGCGTACTGAGCCATGCCGTCGCTCGCGTCGTCCTCGCGCGACTTCGCGGTGCACGCGCTCGCCCGGCTCAGGGCTGGCGCAGCCGGGGTCACGAAGGGTCTGAACGAAGCTGGGCCCGAGATCCCCGCCCCGGAGCCCTTCGGCCCGGGCTCCGCGACCACCGCCGCTGGCTTGATGAACGTCGGCGTGGCAGCGGCGCGTGCTTTGCGGGAACGCGCCAACTACCGGCTGCGCGCCAAGGCGGCGGAACTCGAGCAGGAGAAAACGCGGGCGGAGATCGCGAAACTCAGAGCCGAGGTGACGGGCCGCTACGACCTCCAGGTGCCGGGCGGCCAGAAGGTCGGTGGACTGACGGGGCCGGAATACATCGCCGGATACGACCGCCTCCATCCCGGGTCCAGCCCCGGGACCAGCGTGAAGCTCACGCGCGACATCGGGCCCTACAAGGCTGGCACCGAGGTCCCGACCGCCGAACTGTCCGTCTACATGCAGGGCGAGCGCCAGAAGGAGATCGACCGCCGCGCCACGACTCGCGCCGGCTCGGTGAAGCGGTACTCGGCCGCGAAGGCCGCCATCGGCGACATCGACGCGCGCACCGAGGCGCTCGCGAAGCGCAACGCGCAGCGCGCCGTGGATCAGACAGCTCGCGCCTACGATCCGTTGCTTGGACTGGGAGCGAACGAATCGCAGGGCTTGGCTGGACTGTTCGGCCCCAGCGGACCGACGAATGAGAAACTCGTGGGCAAGGCGCTCAAGCGCTACGGGATCGCCGTCTCGCCGCAGGACTGGATTGGTTCGCTCAGTGTCGCGGACAAGCGGTCGGCCATCGTTGAGGCGAAGAAGCAACTCTACGCCAGCACCTTGGAGCGTTCGCGCGCAGGAGTCTCAGCGGTGCTCGCGCCGCAGCGCAGGCTCCACGAGGATGTCATCACGCGCGAGTCGCTGAACCTCCAGCCGTCAGCGCAACCGACGCCGGAAGAGGCGGCGAGCGCAGACAACCTCCCGTAGCCGAGCATGGCTGAGACCGCGCTCGACCTGATCGGGCCCAAGACCCGCGCTTCGTTCCCGCCGGACAGCTTCCCCGCCGACGTGCAGGCGTGGCTCAATCGCCCGGCCCCTGCGGCTGGCACGCCCGAGCGCCGTGCGCTGGTCTCCGCGATGGCGGCGAAGCTCCCGGAGTGGCTGGAGCGCGGCCGAGCCGAGAGGGCCAAGGCCGCCACGCCAGAGACGACGGCCGCAGCCCCGGCGGCTCCCGCCCCCGCTGCCACAGCGCCGAAGGAGTCTGACTCACTCCTCAAGCGCGCGGCCTCGGGCTTCCTCGGCGCGCTGCCAGCGATGAGCGTCGAAGGTGTTCCGCTCCCGAGCGCTGCCGTTAATCCGGGGCTTTGGGCGCTCGCAGAAGCCCAGGCGCGCGCCGGTCGCTTCGCCAAGACGCCGACCGGGACGGCCGGGAAGATCGCTCAGACCGCTGGCGGCATCGTCGGCTACGGGCTGACGGCTGCGGGCGTCACGGCCGCGCTGCCAGCGCGCGTGGCGCTGGCGGCTGCCGGCCGCGCTCTGGCTGGCGGAGCGCCGGTGCTGGCGCAGCCCGGGACGGCCCGAGAGAAGATCGTCGGCGCTGGTGTCATGGCCTTGGCCTCCGCGGCTGTCGGCCCGCTTGCCGATTTCGTCGCCGCGCCCGTCATGCGCGCCATCGCCAAGCAGGCGCCGGAGTTCGCGGCCGGGGTCGAGCGCCACGTCGCCGAGACCTACGCCGAGGGGCTCGCCTCGAAGCTGACGCCCAAGCAGGCCGGGGAGCGCGCGGTCAAGTCCGGGCTCGACATGCTGAGCCGCGGAGCGCAGAGCGCCGCCACGGCTCGGCAGGCGGCTAAACTGACCGGCGTGGCCGTCGCCTCCGGCGCGCTGTTCGGCGCCGCGGCCCCCGTCACCGAGACCGCCATCCGCAAGGCCACCGGCGAGAACATCGAATGGCCGTCGTGGCAGGAGACCGCCCAGAGCGCAGGCGGGCTGGCGCTCCTGTCGGCCGTGACCGGCGTTGGAGTGCGCAGGGGAGCGAAGCGGAGCGCACCGGAGGGGGTTGCGGAGCCGCCGGGAGCTGGCCCGGCACAGGTGGGGACCGCCCCCGCCGCGCCGCAGCCGCCCACTCCGGCTCCGGCCGAGCCACGGGTTGCCCTGCCAGCAGGCCAGATTCGCGTCGTGCGGGCAATCCTCCGGGGGCTGGACTCCACGGCCCCCAACCCGCTCGATCATGGCAGGACGGCCAGCAGGGGGGCTCAGGACCGCTTCTACGCTCTGCTGCCGGAGAACCCGACGGACGCCCAGGTGCGCGAAGCCGCATCTCGAGCCCGGGCGCAGGCCAAGGGCGTGCAGGCCATCGCCGACGCCATCCGAGACCCCGGCCCGCCCGATCCGGCCTCGCAGCAAGCATCGCTTGAGACAAGCACGCAACTGCTTGAGACACTTGGCGGTAAGAAGATCACTATGCTCGTCGATCTGCCCGGTGGAACCAGCGGCAGACCGGAGAAGTCGGTCGTCACTGGCACGGTCGTGCGCGCCGTCAACTTCCCATACAGCGGCCTGCCGCAGCAGACGCGCGTAACCATTGTGGACGCAACCGGCAAGGAGGTGCCGTTCTACTTCCGCGACGTGGCTGCGCTCCACCAGGCCATCGTGCCCGAGGGCGCTGGCGAGATGAGCGCGTTGATGCAGAACGAGAGCGAGCAGGGGGCACCCACGCGGACAGGCGGCCAGACGGCGGCTAGCGCCCCAACGGCCGCCGCGCCCCCGGCCGAACCACAGACATTGGAGCGGGCTCCGGCACCTACGCTCACACTTCAACCGAGAGGGGGTCCTCCTGGTGCTGCGGTTCCACCGTCGGCGCCCGGTTTGCGTGAAGGAGTCACGCCGGAGCCCGCGTTGCCCGCCGAGACCCAGACCGTTCGCGCGCAGTCTCTCCACTTCCACAAGCCGTTCCAGCAGCGCGACATTCCGAGCGGCGTCATCGACGAGGCGCACGCGCTCCAGCTCGCCGAGAAGTACGGCGGCTACTCGCAGGAGGAAGGCCGGCGCAACCCGATCGTGACGTGGGTGGACCGCAAGGGAGAGATCGGTCCCGAAGGTCGCGTGTACGTCCTCTCGGGCCACCATCGCACCTACGTCGCGCAGCACGAGTGGGTCGACCAGGAGGGCAAACTCCATCGCGGCGGGACCTCGGATCGCGACGTGGCCGTGGCACCGTTTGAGGGCACCTACGCCCAGGCGCTCAACTACGCCGACACCTCGAACTTCCAGGGCAAACCGAACACGCTCTCTGAGCAGGCTGGCGTCGTGAAGCGCCTGACCGACCGCGGGCTCTCGCTCAGAGAGGTGGCGCGTCAGGCTGCTGGCGGGAGCGAGGCGAAGGCGCGGCAACTGCTCGATCTCGGTCACGTCGACGACGAACTGCGCCGCCAGTATTTCGGCGAGCAGGGACTTCCGGCCGCAGCGGGTGCTCACATCGGAGCACTGGTGCGCGAGTACCGGATCGCGCCGGTGCACCAGCGCTCGTGGCTCGCACGCCTCGCCGACGGGCGCATCTCGTCGCTGCCGGTGCTCAAGGGCGTGACGGAGTTCTATATCGAAGTCCTCAAGCGCACGCAGCAGCTCGACCTGCTCTCGAAAGCCGACATGGGGCCTGGCGCCATCAGCCCCGACGCGGCGAGCGATTACATGGTGCGCGCGGTCGGCCATGCGGTGAAGGCGCGTGCCAAGGCCAGTGGCGCGGTTAGGGCGCTCAAGGACCTGCTCAAGCGCCCGAAGGTCTCGAAGGCTGAGGTCAAGGCCGGCGAACTGCTGCTCAATCGCTTCCACGCCGAGGCGAAGCTCGCAGAGAAGCTCAAGAACGAGGCGCAGGCCCGCTTCCTCCAGGCGTTGCAGAAGCCCGGCGGCTCGCTGGTGGACGCGGCCGCGGAAGTCGGCCGCTGGGTGGACCAGCAACTCGGGGAGTGGACCCCGGCCGACGAGATGCCGCCGCCGGTCGGCGGCTCGCTCTCGGCGTTCGGCGTGTCCGGTCTGCACGAGGCGCTGGTGCGCGGCGTCCCGCGCGCGATGCAGCGGCTCTGGCAGAGGATTCCGAGGGCGGAGCGCGACCTGCGGTTCGTCGACGAGCACGGCAACACCGTGAAGCGCGTCGCCGTCCAATACGAGCAGGACGCCTGGAGCGACTACGCGAGTTCGCGCCTCATGGCGCGCAGCGGCGTCCTCGCCACCGGGCAGGACATCCTCCCGCCGTCGGTGCGCGCCGCCCACGCCATCTTCGAGGCGCAGGCCAGCGATTACGCCAACTTCTACCGCGAGGCGGCCGCGCTCGCGCTCGGGCCCGCCGGAATGCGCTACGCGCGGCAGTACGGGGTCGGCGACTTCGAGATCGAGAAGGCCCTGCGCGGCCAACCGCACGCGGTCCCGAAGCAGTTCGCGCCGATGCTCGCGAAGCTGCGCCAGATCCTTGATGTGGAGTTTATGACGGAAGCGCACGACCTGTTGGAGCGCGGCTACTCCCACCACGAACTTCCAGCGCGCTTGGAGAACTACCTGCCGCAGCGGGCCGGGCCGGTGCCCAAGAACATCGTCGAGTTCTTCGGCAAGATCCGCGCCCGCGCCTCGCTCCCTGCGGCCGAGCTCGACGAGCTGTGGAACCGCTTTCTCGAGCACCGCGTCGCGCCCGAAGGCGAAGCCGAAGGTTTCTGGTCCGCCTTCATGCGGCGCACGAACGCGCACGTCAACTGGATGGCGAAGAACCACGTGGTCGACGCGATCAACGAGTACCTCGGCAGCGAAGAGGCGCTGCGGGATCAGAACCGCGCGGCGCTGGTGCGCACCTGGGCCGAGACCTGGATCGCGCGCAAGCCCGGCGTCCTCCACCAGTGGGTCGACAACGGGATGCGCTGGCTGACCTTCGCGCGCGGCATCGACGGCACGCTCGAGGTCTCGCAGGAGCACGCTGCGGCGCTCGCCGGGCTCGATCTCACGAACCGCGAGGACGCACGGCTGTGGCGCACCGTCAAGCCGACGACCGGCGGCGGGGCGAGCCGCGTGCCCTATCAGCACTACGTCTACGTGAAGGAAGGCGCGAGCATCGGCATCCCGACACACGACGGGGAGCCGACCTATCACGCCGTCGGGACGACGCCGCACGGCGGCACGATCTACGCCGGGCCGGTGCAGCCCGGAGCCGAAGGCGCGATGATCCACGCCAGCGGTGCGCCCGACCTGCGCACGCTCTTCAAGTTGAAGAACTTCCTCGGGACGAAGGCGCGCGTGCTGATGCAGCGCGAGTGGAATGTGCCCGAGGCGCACGTGCGCGAGGCCATCGCGGCCCGCTCTCGCGCGCTGGCGATGTACCACAACCCGGCGGCCTCGCTGGCTTCGTACTCGCGCTCGACCGTTCGCGCCCTCGTGGGCTGGAACCCCTCCACCATCACGAAGCACACGCTCCAGAACTTCGTCACGGTGATCCCCGAGCATGGCTTCGTGAACGCGGCGCAGGGGTTCACTGGCGCGGTCGGCAAGTTCAAGACCAACGCGCTGCTGCGCGAGATCGACCGCTGGGAGGCGAGCGGGCATCTGACGGCGGAGCAGGCCGAGCACTTCCGCGCGCTGATCCCGCTGACCGCCGCGCACTTCGCGTCTGAGGCGCTGGGTCCGCGCGGATTCGAGGGCTTTTCGCTGGAGGAGACGGCGCGCTCGGGTAAGACGCGGGGCGAGGCTCCGTGGTGGCGGACCCCGCTCGGACCGCTGCACGCGGTCCTCTCCTTCCAGCGTGCCTGGGACGCGTTTGCGGCGTTGGCGCACGCCCGGCGCTTGGGGCTCGACATGGCGGCCGTAGACAGGACCTACACCGCTGAGGACAATGCTCGCATGAGAGTGCTCACGGACCTGTGGCATTCGGCGAGCCGCGAACCCGGCGGCACCGCTCGCTTCGTCGCGGACGCCATGACGGTGACACAGTTCCGGTGGAACGGCATGAGCCAGCCACTCTGGCAGGCCGGGCCGCTGGGGCGCGTGTTCGGCGGCCTCACGACCTGGCCTCAGTCGTTCCTGCGCTTCGGTGTGCGCAACGTCGAGGGAGCGGCGAAGTCCGTCACGGCCGCCGTGACCGCTCCACTGCCAGCACGGCCGGCGAAGGGGCCGCGGCTCTCGCGCTACCCGGGTGCGGAGAGCCCGCTGCTCAGGGCGATGGACGAGCGCGGCGCGCCTGCTGGCGTCAGGAACTCTGGCAACGCCTTCGTGCGCAGCATGACGGTGGCGGGCGTGATGCTGGGCGTGGCGATGGGCGCGGGCGTCAACCTGGTGATCGGTGGCGTGCCGGCGCTGTTCGCGCTGGGCGTTCTGTCGTGGGCGCTGTCGCAGCCGCGCAACCGTGCGGCCAAGCGGGCGCTCCAGTTCACCGAGCGCGGCAGCGAGGGCTTCATCCCCTACTCGGCGACCGGGAAGAAAACGCCGACGGTTCTGCGGGCAGCCACCGAGGTCGCAGGCGGCCTGTCGCGCGCCGTCGAGGGTCCGATCCCGACCGCCGTCTCGGAGTTCGGAAGCAACCCGGCGCAGACCGTCGCCGACTTCGCCCGCTGGCGCTTCATCCCGGGCTTGCAGGCGTTGAAGCGCGGCGTGTCGTCGATGCCGGAAGTGTTCGACCGCGTGCCAGCGATCTACGACATCCTCGGCATCCGCTCGAAGGAGGTCGGGCTCACCCCCGTCGAGCGCCTCATGTATATCAACCGCACGCTCGATCCGCAGCGCGAGGACCGCGCCCGGCGCCCGATCCACCGGCGCAGGAGAGCCGCGTGACCGACGCCGAGATGATCGACCGCGTGCTCCAGCGCGAGGGCGGCTTCGTGGACAACCCCGCCGACAAGGGCGGCCCCACCAACTTCGGCATCACCGCCGCCACGCTCGGAGATTCACGCAGGCTCGGCCGCATCGCCACCGCTGACGAAGTGAAAGCGCTGACCGTCGAGGAAGCCCGCGCGATCCTCCTCAACCGCTACATCATCAAGCCAGGCTACGACGGCATCGCCTCCGAGGTTCTGCGCGCGTGCATCGTAGACGCCGCCGTAAATCACGGGCCGATGGTGTCAACGCGGCTGCTCCAGCATGTGCTGGGCGTTCGCGAGGACGGCGTGCTGGGGCCGCAGACGCTCGGAACGCTCAACCTGCTCGACGGGCTCAAGACGGCGCGGCGCTTCCTCGCGGAGCGCGTCCGCTTCTACGGGCGGTTGATCTCTGGCCGACCGTCACAGGCCACGTTCGCCGCAGGCTGGCTCAATCGCGCCGCAGACCAGTTCGACGAGTTGGCGTAACCGAGAGGCCGAGAGTCACGCCGGCAAACCGGCTAGGGAGGCATCAGTCCCCGTGAGAGGAAGCGTTGGAAAAAGTCGATCCGGCATGGATTGTGGCTGGCCTAGGCGTTGCGGGAGTCGTGGCGCAGGCGGCAGTCACGCACTGGCGCGTGGGGAAACTCGGGAGCGAACTGGAGAAGGCCCAGGCCGCGCTCGGGAAGTCGAGCGAGGAGCGCGCCGCGCTCACCGCCCGGCTGGCGGCGGTCGAAGCCAGCGTCAAGGAGGACCGCGAGCGGCTGGGGCAGGTGGTCCGCGAGAGCACCGCCGTAGTGCAGGACTGTGCCAACATCCAGACCGGGCTGCTGAGGCTTGAGGACCGCGTGAACGACGCCCTCAAGAAGAAATGAGCTGCTACCGTCGCTTCGTCTGCTGGAACTTGGGCAACGCGCTGCTGTGGATCGCGCTGATCCTCGGTGCAGCCGGTTTGTTCGCGAAGTCCCGCTGAGCCGTCAACCCTGACCGGAGGTAGCCATGCCGCAGTTCAAGAGGCGCCCGAGCAACCCGGAAATGGTCGAGGCCATCCAACTCCACGAGCCGCTCGCGTCGAACCTCGGCGTGGTGGCCGAGAGTTGGATCGTCGTGCACGCGGACGAGACGGAGGAAGTCCTCTCGGACGCCGACTTCACCGCGAAGTACGAACCTGCGTAGGAGGAGGTGCCATGCAGTTCTTGCTGATGCTGGCCGGCGTTGCCGTGGCGGCGCTCGGCCAGTTCCTCAACGCGAAGAAGTCCATCCCTACCGCAGTCGTGAAGGTGGCGCTCGCGCTTTGCGGGATGGGGTTCTACCTCATCATCGCGCAGCCGAAGGCGTGGCTCGGTCAGCCGTTGCTGGACTGGTTCGATGTGGCCTTCGTCTGGGCGCTGGCGCTGCCGGGGCTGGCCTCGTTCATCGCGCTGCACCCGGCGATGAAAACCGACTCTCAACCGTAAGGGGGACCGATGCACCGATTCGCACGCTTTCTGATCCTCGCGCTACTGCTGGCTGCGGTGCTCCCGCGCGCAGGCCGGGCGCAGGAGCGCTACTCGCTGTTCGACTGGCAGGAACGCACCTCGCTCTCGTGGCAGGCTGGCGGACTGTGGTTCACGAAGTCGGGCGAGAACCCTGACTGGCGGGGGGCCTCGCTCGCCGGAGCGCTCACCTACTCGTGGCACCCGCGGCTCTCGACCTACCTGGTGCTCGAGCACGGGTTCCCCTTCTCCCGCGACGACGGGCACATCAACGATGTCCGCCTGTGCGCAAACCTGCTGGTCTATCCGCCGCCGCTGGTGCAGTCGAAGTTCTCGCTCGGGATCGGTGGGGGCGCGATGTGGCAGGGCGAGAGCAGCGTGCGGCGCTGGCGTGGGACGGAAGCCCACCTGTCCGGATCCTACGCGGTGAGTTCGCGATTCGCGCTCGCCGCGTCGTTTGCACACGCATTCGGCAAGACCACGGCGGACGGCGACTACGAGTTCGTCCGGCCGGTCGGAACCGGACTCATCTACCCGTAAGGAGGCGCTTCGATGGCACTCACCATCTTCGGGATTCTCGAACGGCTGCTCGCGTCCATCGGCGCCCCCGGCGGGCTGCTCGATGAGATCAAGACCGAGCTGGTCAAGATCAAGACCGAGTTCCCAGACGCCGAGACGCAGATCACCAAGCTGACGGCGTTGCTGGAATCGACGCTGCGGCCCTACCTGGATCCGGCGCAGGCTGCCGCCATGCTGGCCGGCATCGCACGCGACATCATCAGTGGCACCACCGGCACCGACCCGCACGCCTGGCGCCTGAGCGTCTGATGCGGCGGGGCCGGGTCATCGTGCTGGTGGCGTTCCTCGGGGCGCTGGTCATCGCCGCCGGCTGCGGCTACCTCGTGGGCATCGGCATGGTGCAGAAGCGCCCGCTTCCGACCGCGCCCGACACGACTGCGAGGCGCTGAAAGAAACCTCTTGCGCTCAAGAGGGGTCGCGGTCTATCTTCCCGCGTAGGTCGGATGGGCCTCGATGAATCGCCACTGAAATCGCACGGGTGACAAGGCCCATCCGAGCGCGAGACTAGGTGGCGATTCTGTTTGATGGAGGGCCTTGTGACAGACGACAAGCCGACGACCTCGCTGGCCCTGGCGGTCGTCACTGGAACGCTGGAGGAGAAGGTCAAAGCCTTCCAGCAGATCAGCAGCACCGCTGCGGCGATGGTGTTCTCCGCCTACGGCTACGACACCGTGCCGAAGATCCTCGCGGCCTGCTGGAACGCCGACGCGCTCATGGTGCACCCCGCCACCTACATGACGAGCGTGTGGGCGATCGAGATGGAGCGCGGCGGTCGCAAGCGCACCGTGATCGAGCCGCGCTGGGAGTTCCTCCACGCGCTGCTCAAGTCGCGGCTGCCGGGCTTCAAGTTCAAGGTGATTGCCAAGACGCCAGAGAAGTGCGAACTCTACTTCGCGGACGGCGACGGCAACGAGCACACCGAGATCTACACGATGGCGGACGCGCAGCGGCAGGGGCTCGCGGCGAAGGAGACCTACAAGTCGAATCCGGTCGAGATGCTATTCAAGCAGTGCTACAAGCGCGGCGCCGACGTGATCGGCGCGCACATCCTCATGGGCCTGCCGCCGACGCGGTACGACGACGATGCGGTAGAGCCTCCGCCGCAGCGGCCGCCGGATGCGCTCGACAAGGCGATCACTGGCGAGGGCGAGAAGCCGGAGCCTGCGAAGAAGAAGGCGAAGGCCACGGCGCCACCGCCAGCCGCGGGGCGCTCGCCAATCCTGCGGCTTTCCGACATGCTGGCGAAGCGGTACGGTTCCATGAAGCCAGCCGAGGCGCTCCAGAAAACCACCATCCTCTACAATCAGATGGTGAAGGAGCAGACTGGCGCGAACCCCAGGCGCGTGTTCTCGCGGGTGGACGAGCTCGGCCCGGTGGAGGCGGAGCAGATGATCTCGTACCTGACCGAGTACGACGCGCGCAAGGCGAAGGCTGCGAAGCCCGAGGAGCACGTCGACCCGGAGACGGGCGAGATCGTCGATCCCGAGACCGGCGAGGTCACGGACGCCGCGCCGGAGCCCGAGACACCACCGGAGCCAGAGACGACGCCGGTGCACGAAGCGCCGGACTACGGGCCGCCCGACGAGGATGGCGCGATCACCTACGACTCGTTCCTCGTGCTTGTGAAGCGCGCGCGCGGGATCTTCAAGCGCCAGTTCTTGAAGGAGTCTCCGACCGGTAGCCACTCCTACTGGTTCATCGACCAGGAGACATTCGGGAAGTTGGGCTACCCGACCTCGGTGCACATGCAGAAGGATGGGGCGCAGAAGATCGACCAGCAGGCGTTGGAGGGGCTCTACAAGGTGCTCGCCGAGGACTGCGACGAGGCGGAGAGGAGCAGGCGATGAGCCGCTACGGGCTGGTACGCTACTGGAGTTCGTCGAAGAAGGAGAACCTGCTGATCGAGGACATGCACGGCGTGCACCTGCTGAACGTCTGGCGGAAGGAGCAGGCGGAGCGCGCAGGCGGGCACCCGAAGATGCAGGACGAACTATGGGACGCACTCGACGCCGAAGTGCGCCAGCGGCAACTCGACAAGCCGAGTGAGGAGGTGCAGCCGTGAAGTGGCCTTGGACGCACCGGCACAAGATGCGGCCGTTCGCGATTCAGCACCGCGAGATGCCGATGAGCGTGATCTCGCCGACCGCGATCCAGAGCACCGTTCTGCTCATGCGCTGCGACTGCGGCGAGGTCGGAACCTGGACGCTCGCCGGTCAGTGGACACTCGATCAGGTGCAGGGCAAGACCGTCTCGGACCTCGCCGACGAGTTGATGCGCTCGGGAAAGTGGCCGACGCCATGACCACGACCGCTCCGACTCTCACCGAGGCGCTGGTCGCCAGCCCCGCCAGCGTGGAACACCGGCTCGCGGTCGCGATGGGCACCGTCGCGGAGCGCATTCGCACGAAGCCGGAGGTGGTCGCGGCGCTGGCGGCCGCAGAGGCGATCATCCCGGGCGTGCTGGTGCAGAACGACGCCGAGGCTGCGGCGCTCTTCGATGCAGTCAAGCAGGTGATCGCGGGCGAGAAGGTGCTCAAACTCGAAGAGGGCCTGCTGCTGCGCATCCCGAAAGCGATGGAGACGGCGGTCAGAAACCGCACGAACGAGTGGCGCACCAAGCTCGACACCGCGAAGAACTACGGCAACGACGCCCAGCTCGCCTACAAACGCGAGCAGGAGCGCCGTGCCCGCACCGCGCAGGAGCGGCTCGAGCGCGAAGCCAGAGAAGCGCAGGCGGCGGCGGCATCGGAGGCCGCGATGTTGGGCGAGGACGCCCCACCGCCTGCGGAGATCGCTGTGCAGGAGCCACCGAAGAAGATCGCCGTCGGTGGCCTCGGCGCGTCACACACCCAGGTGCGCATCAACCCGGTGGAGATCGTCGATCCGGCACAGGCTCCGGTCGAGTGCCTCGCCATCATCCCAGCCGTGGCGCGCGCGATGTTCGCCTCGGCGGTGCTCTCAGGTGGAGCGCAGAAACCCGCGCCTGGCGAGAGCGTGGTGTGGCGCGGGATGCGATTCGAGGCGGTCGAGAGCGTGGTCAACAGGTGAGTGACGCTGCGACCGTGCATCCCGCAGCGGCCCGCGTCAGAAATCGGTGCATGGGTGAGAACGATGCGACCGCTGGTGTTATCTGCCCGAAGGAGCGAGGAAGTTGGGGATCGCAGCCACCTGCCGTCGCCGGCCGCGGCATCATCTAGCCCAAGTCGCAACACCCATGCACCGACCAATCGTGCTCGCGTGCGGCCCGGCGCTGGTGGGAATGAATCCGGCGTTGGAGCACCGTTGAGGCTCAGGTCCGGGAGAGCGTCTAACCGTTCGGCGAGACCTAGACGAACCGGCCACGCGAGCGAAAGTGGAAGCGGCGGCAACCAAGGTGGGAGCCCATGCACCTCGGCGACAAGCCGTCTGGACGGGGAGAGGAGATACGGTGCTACGCCCCGACCACTACGGTCCACATGGGGGCCGCCGCGAGTCAACGCAGGACCGGGAGGACGCGATGAGCACGCTGGCGAAGGTCGAGATCGTTCGTGTCAGCGGGAGTCGAGAGCAGCATGAGGTTGGCCGTCACATCTTGCTTGACTGGATCAGGAGAATGATCGCGGCGCCGCAGGGGTTGGACTTCGTGAACCTGCACGATGGGCGAGTGATGGCCGTGGACGATACCGGCATGGTTGACGGCCGCCCGGTAAACCCCGAGGCGACGAAGCTCTATCACTCGGTCTGCCGCCCCGGAACGACCGCTCCGATCTGCGGCGATGTGGCGGTGACGCTGGATGAGGAGTTCGAATGACCGCGCCGGCTCTTAGGCAAATGCGAGATCGGGATGCATTGCAAGGGACGCGACGAATGGCTTCAGCACCACCACATCTACCGGCGAAACATTCAGTGTCTGCGCTGGGACATTCGGAACGGGCTCGCCGTCTGCCATCGTTGTCATTTCTGGTGGCACAACAACCCGGACGCCGCCATGATATGGCTCGACGCTAACATGTGCACTGCGCGCACTGTGCTGCGCCTGATCGCCTGGACCGCCAAGGGCCGCCGTCCCGACCGCGCGGCGATCCGGCTGGCGCTGAGAGCCGAACGCGACCGGCTGGCTCCGGCGGAGAGAGGACGATGGGCGGATTGAAGTGGAGAATCGAATACTCGGTGGCGGCCGGCTTCGTCGTAACATCATTTGTCTCGCCGTTCATTTTTGGGCCGGAACTGGGATTCAGCCGCGCGTCGAACTGGTTGCTGATCGCCATTCTGGTTGTAATCGTCGGCGACCAGATACGGAGGTCCCCATGATCGTCCTCGCGGTGTGGCTGCACCTGACCTTCACTACGCCGCGGTCGCAAGCGCCTCTCGCGTCCTACCAGTGCCGCGCCAACGACGCCACCGGATACGCCTGGCTGCCTCGGCTCTACTCTGCGCCATTTCCGACTGCCGGTCCTCCCGTCCCCAAGCGCGCTGCCGGAGATTCGGAGCACGTCTACGTCTCGCTCTCTCAGGATCAGCGCTGGCGCATGTATCGCGTCGCGGCGGTGGACTCGAACAGCAAGATCGCCGAGTGGTCGAACGGTGTGATCGCGGTGGCCGGGCTCGGAGACACGCTGTGGTCATGTCCGCCCGGCACGCACTGGCAGCGCACCCAGGGCGGGCGCCTGTGGTGGACGCTGACGATGGCGCAGACGCCTGGGGCCGAGGCGTTGTCGTGGGACGAACTGCAGGAGCGCGACCGCGCGGCGATCTGCCAGTGCTCGCGCAGGGAGCCCGGACCGCCCGAGTGGTTCTACAGGGGGAGGATGGTGCCGTGTCCATGACGACCAAGTACCGCAAAAAGCCGATCGTGATTGAGGCGCACCGGTGGTGGAAAAACGGCGACCATCCTAACGACGGAACCGAGCGGTTTGACGGCGGAGAGTTCGCGGGCGAGTTGCTGGAGGGGAAGGTCGTGCGCTACTTCCGGCACCCCGCGATTTCAGGCGACGCGATGTGCCTTAGGTCTGTGCCCTGTGGGCGCACGATGCACGAGCATGGATGGATCGACACCCCCGAGGGCGGGCACACGGTCTGCCCGGGCGACTGGATCGTGACCGGGATCAATGGTGAGTTCTATCCGGTGAAGCCCGACATCTTCGAGGCCACCTACGAGGCGGCAGAGTGAGGTCGGGCTACGTCTCGCACGGGAGGATGACGCCGTGCCCGTGAAGCCCTACTACGACTACGCCGGCATCACCATCTACCACGGGGATTGCAGGGAGGTGCTCCCGGGGCTCTCCGCCGACAGCCTGATAACAGACCCGGTGTGGACCAACTCCCACGATGGCCTAGAAGGCTGGGACCGGCCAGAAGCGCTCTTGAGAGAGGCTTTGTCCGCCGCGCCTTCTGTCAAACGTCTAGCGATCTGGCTCGGCTGTGGCACGGATCCACGAATGCTGCGCTCGGTTCCTGATCGATGGCCATTCCTGCGCGTCTCTTATCTTCGTCGCGCCATTCCCGGGTATAACTCACGCACCCTTGTCTCGGGGGACGTGCTATACGGGTTCGGTGAATACATCGCGCGGGCTGAGGGGCGTACGGTCATTCCAGGAGAATGCAGCGCAACCTACATACAAGGCAAGCGAGAGCTGAACCATCCAACTCCACGTTACCCAAAGCACGCCGATTGGGTGGTGGCGTGGTGGTCCGACCCCGGCGAAGTTGTGCTGGACCCATTCACTGGATCAGGAACAATCCTCATTGCAGCCAAGAAAGGTGGTCGCCGCGCAATCGGCATTGAGATCGAGGAGCGCTACTGCGAGATCGCCGCCAAGCGCCTCGCGCAGGAAGTGATGGAGTTCGCGCCCGAGAAAGCGGTGGCTCCGCATCAAGGTAGCCTGACCGATCCATTCGAGGAGCCGCTGTGAAGTATCCTCGTACCTCGGTCTATGGCTTCTGCCGCGGCGGACATAGCGACGGCTGGCCGCTCAGGAACCCCGATGGCTCGTTGAACGACGCCCAGCTAGACCTCCACGCCCGCTACTCGGTGGTGGTGCTGGATGCCGCGCCGCTGCTGTGGTATCCCGAGATCGCCGAGGCCTTGAAGAAGCGCAATCCGGCGATGACGCTGCTGCTGTTCAACACCGCGCACGCAGTCTGGAACAACCCGAGCGCCGGGGCGGAGGACTTCGCGCACCAGCGCTGGTTGGCGCTCGCGCACTACGGGGAGAAGGCGTTCGTGTGGGCGAAAGATGGAAGGTTGTTCCCCGGCTGCAACGTCAACTTCGCCCACTGGGCGGTGCCGTGGGCGCTCTCTCACCACGACGCCCGCGCCATCGCCGAGACCGGGGTCATGCCGTCTTGGGATCGCACACGCGCGCTCGCCGATGGTCTGTTCCTCGACCTCTGCTGCCCGACGCTCGCGTGGATGCAGACGCCGGAGCAGCAGTTCGACTTCGTGCGCGCCGGCTTCCCGGATTTCCCGAGCTTCGAGCGCGCCTGGCAGAACGGCCGACGCGCCTACGTCGAGGGCCTGCGCTGGCACATCGGCGACAAGCTGCTGGTCGGCAACTGCGGTCCGGGGAGCGACCCCGATGTGTTCAACGGTTGGTGTCGAGAGGCATTCCCAGCGCAGAACGGTGGCACTTGGGAATCCAACATGGTCGGGACCGCCCCGGGTATATGGCCAGGACCGGGGTATTTGCTGGACGGAGAGCGTTACTTGAGGCCGCCACTCTCGTTTTTGAACATCATCGCCACTGGCAACCATGCGGAAGACGAAAGACGCCTCCGCTTCGTGCTTGCGTCTGCAACTCTCGGGGAAGGGTGTGGCGTCATCGTTCCGCCCCCGGACGAAGCTGGGCATCCCGCCATCCGCGGGATGGTCGATATCTGGATTCCGGAGATGGACCTCAACCTCGGCGCTCCGGCTGGTACCGCAGTCCTAGCGAACGACGGGAGATGGACCAGGTCATTTGAGCACGGATTGGTCGAAGTGCGTCCGGGCGAGCGATCGGGGAGATTCATCACGTGAGCGAGAGCGACGACATTGATTCCTGTCGCGCGTGGAACGCGGTCCAAGCGGGTGCTGGTTGTGGACGGCTAGCGCCTACTGGGACGGCTACCCAAGATTTTCCGTTGGAACCCGATGGATACGCGCCCATCGCTGGTCCTACGAGCGATGGCTTGGACCTATCCCCGAGGGGAGTTGCGTCCTCCACCGGTGCGACAATCCGCGGTGTGTGAACCCAGACCATCTGTGGGTTGGAACTCACCGAGACAACATGCAAGACATGGCGCGCAAGGGCCGTCATGCCCACGTGATCCCGGACGACACGATTGAGTCGATCAGGCGACGCGCAGCAGCCGGGGAGTCTCAGGTTGTGATGTGTCGAGAGTTCGGAATCTCAAGAACGCACGTCAACAACGTTGTCAATGGCAAACGGCGCGGTCGCGTGACCGTGGACCCGGCGCGCGGCGTCGGGACGATCGAGAAGGTGCGGTGAAGCCCCCCGACCCATCGCGCACTACCTGGAGGTGAGACCGTGAAACTCGCGGAACTGGAGGCGCTGGCGCGGGCGGCCATTAGCGATGAAGCGGATTTCTGGGAGCACGGTAGGCAACCGAAGAAAGACGACCCGGGAGTGAAACTCGTGTTAGAGATGTTTCCCGAGCGCGTGCTGGCGCTGTGCGCGGCGGTGGCGGCGCTCAAGAACCTCATGTCCCAGATTGAGGAGAGTTACGGGTCTCGGCCCTCGCAGGGCTGGGCCGCCCTGGACCGCCTGCGCGCCGCCGGGGTCGAGCCGTGAGGTTCAACCCTTGGCCGCTGGTGGTCGGCATCCTGATCGGGATGCTCGTGGCCCGCGAACTCCACCACGCGAGGATGGCGCGTCTCCGCACCGAATACGGCGTGGAGTTGGGTGCCATCTACACGCTCTATCATGGCCATCTCCCGAGCTGGGAGACCCGGCACGCCCACGACTGGAGCAAGTTCGACTTCGACAGCGTGAGGGCGCTGCCGTGACACACCTCCTCGTGGACGCGAACGGCGTGGCCTGCAAGCTGTGGTGGGCGAACGCCAACGGCGCTCCCGAGCGCACACGCGCACTAGTGCTGCGCCTCGCCGAGAACGCGCGCGCCAGCACGATCACGCTGTGCTGGGACGCGCCGGCTCCGACCTGGCGGCAGGAAATCTTCGCCGCCTACAAACACGGGCGCCGCAAGAAGCCTGACGCCCTTGTGCGCGCGATCGCCCAGTGTCGGGCGCTACCGTTCGAGCACCTTGAGGTCGCGCGCTACGAAGCCGACGACCTGCTGGCAACACTGACGCGGCTCGCGCTCGAGCACGGCGACTCGGCCGCCGTCGTCTCGGACGACAAGGACATGCTGCAGCTCGTCGAAGATCCCGGTTGCCGGGTGGTGACGTCGGCAGGCAAGGAGATCGACGAGGCGGGGGTGATGGACCGCTGGGGCGTGCCGCCGATGTTCCTGCGCGCCTTGCTCGGGCTGATGGGCGATGCCTCGGACGGGCTCCCGGGCCTGCCCGGCGTCGGGTGGCGTCGGGGGGTCGCCCGGGCGCTGCTGGGCGAGACTGGCGACCCGCTCACTTTCCGGCTCGTGGCGCTGGCGGACGTGCCCGGCTTGGCGCTGCCGGTCGGCCCGGCTGAGACACCGCCACCGCCCGAGGCTTGGGACTCAGACTCCGCCGAGATCGCCCAGCCTGAACCGGCCTGGGAAGCCCCGGAGCTGTGAAACGGCCCCGGCGGGCGAGGCCGAGGCCGTTTCTGCCATTCGGGGCGCTTCGCGGTCTAGTCCGCCGGGCGAGCCTCCCGCGGGCAGGCTGAGTGCTGGATCGCGGCCGTGAGCTGGTCGAGGTTCTCCGCCGCACGCGCAAGCTCGAGCCGCGCCTCGTCGTGCCTCGGCGACTGCGCGCTCAGCGCCAGGATCGCCCGAGCGTTCCCGACCTGAGAGCGGACGCGCTGCGCTTGGGCGTGCCAGTGCCAGAGCTGGGCGCGCACCACGTCTGCGGCGGTGAGTCGAGCGGCGAGGTTCAGCGTTGCCATGCGGCCTCCTTCTGCGCCGCGACACGGCGGCGCCTGCTGGTGGGTTTCGGAGCGTAGAGCCGCGCACACGACAGGTGCATCGGCACTGCCGCAACGCGCGGCGGCTCATTCGATCGGCCCCCTGCGGTCCCACTTCCTGCGCTCCGCGTCGATCTCGCGCCTAGTCGGGATGCCGCCTTCGGTCGCTGCGACCAGTGATCCCGCGACGTAGCGCATCCTCCCGGCGTCGTAACGCAGGTAGTAGAGCTCCCCGTCCGGCTCGCGCAGGATCAGCTGCAGGTTGCGGGCGATGAACTCGGCACCGTCGCGCTTGCCGCCCACGAAGCGCGTGCTCACGGCGTCACCCCGGCTTTCGCCAACGCGGCGCGGGCCTGCTTCGCCGCGTATTGGGCATCCGTTTGGGTGCTCTCGTGTCCGTCAATCACGAGCGCGATCCAGTTCCATCGCGCGCCCAGACGGGCGGCGCGTCATCGGTGCGGGCATGCTTCCTCCGTGACGCGAATCAGGCGGTCCAGCAGGTCGATAGCGTCGTCGATGATGGCGGCCCCCGCGGCCCTCGCGGCCCCCGCGGCCCTCGCGGCACTCGCGGCCCCCGCGGCCCACGCGGCCCACGCGGCCCACGCGGCCCTCGCGGCCTCCGCGGCCTCCGCGGCCCTCGCGGCACTCGCGCTGGCGGCATCCGACGAGGCTTGATCGGTCACGGTGCAGGCGGCGAGCTGATCGGCCTGTTCGGTCAGTCCGGCGGCACGCAGCGCCTCCGCCGCAAAGACGCGGGTGGCCGTATCCTGGATCATCCAGCGCTTGCGCTGATCCTGCTCAGGAGTTCCACGAGTGTTCTTGAGCCGCGGGATGAACGCCTTGAGGCGCTGGCGGTCGGCGTCGGGCAACCAGTCGTTGAGGATGCGGCCGTAGGCTTCGATGCGCGGGCAGAACTCGTCCACGGCGCGGTCCCGGAACGGCTCGCCGTGGTAGACCGAAGCGGCTTCGATGAAGCAGGCTTGGCCGGCAAACTTGGTGCCGTGTGCGCCGGCGGAAAGCTGGAACGATTCGAGGTCGAGTGTCATCTTGTGCTTGCCAGCGAGCAAGATCCCGCCGAAGCGGGTGGCGATCAGTTCAGACAGTGCGCTCATCGTGTCTCCTTCGCGGCGCGGCGGTCGGCGTCTCGTGAGTGCTGGATAATCCATTCGCGCGTTACAAGGTTGGCCCGCTTCCGCGCTGTACAACGGGGGCAGATCACCTGATCGTGGCTGAGGCGGACGCGCGATCCCTCGTGGCGGATCAGCGCAGCGAGGCGGCGCGTCATCGGTGCGGGCTGCGTGGCGCTCACCCACGGATGCGCCGACTCCAACTGTTGAAGTGTCATCGGACCCTCGCCAATCGCGGGCCGGGTCCATTCCCCGCTCGCGTACTCACACTATGAGCCCGCGTCATTCCTGTGTCAATAGCATTCGCGAAGAAACACGAAAGATTGACAAACGAGCACCGCTAAGAAAGACATTCCTTCGTCATAACTCACAGCCCCCAACAACCCCCCACCCCTCGCGCGCACACACGCGCACGTCTCCGCGCGCGCGCGGACAACCCCCATTCCTTGGCACTGCGCTCACTCCCCGAGACTGCTCCCCTACACCTTCACCAGACTCACCTACACCCTCGCACGAGTCTACTTCTCAACATGCACCGGAGATGGAGCGACTGTGCGCGAAAAGCTCGAGCGCGGCTGGCGGACGCTCGCGGACCGGCGAGCACGGACGCGCGGCGGAGCTCGCCAGCGTGGGGAGCGTGGCGCACGAGCGCTGCCCGGGGGCGCGCCGAGGCGCAGGCCGGCTGCCCGGCCGCAGGTCATCGCCACCCGGCGCAGGAGGCTCCGACGCAGCGCCGAGGTGGAAGCCTCACGGTGGTCGCGGCGCGAGAGGGCGGGCGGATTTTTTTGGTGGTTGACAGGGAGGAGATCGCGGGAGCAGGGTAGGTGAGCGATGCGAGAGTGAGGTCGCATTGGCACCTGAGCGGGGATCGGTTGATGGCCCAACCTCTCGCTCGCGCGATGGAACGGCACTCCTCGGAAGTTACCCCGAGGCCACCCGGTCCCCACTCGGGAGCCAGTGCACAGGCGAGGCGGGAAAGGAGGCTTGCGATGCTGGTTTTGGAGCGTCGGGAGAACGAGGAGATCCTGGTGCGCGACGCGGCCGGTGAGGTGATCGTGCGGGTGGTGGCGGTGGAGATCAACGGCGGGCGGGTGAAGCTCGGGTTCGAGGCGTCGCACGAGTACGCGGTGACGCGGCGGGAGTTGCCGTACGTGCACGCGATAGCGGAGCGACGGCGTGCGCGGGCGGCGGGGATTCGCTGATGCCGGCCAACGATCGGGCGCCTTCCTACCAGTGGTTCCCGCGGGACTTCGCCGCGAAGATGCGCCTGCTGATGATCGACGACCCCACCGAGTTAGCCTACCGCCGGGCGCTCGACGCCTCCTGGGACTCTGGATCCTACGGGGTCGGCACCCTCGATGAGTGGATTCGGTGGAGCGGTGCGGAACCTGACTGCCACCCGAGCTTCAAGCAACTGCTAGCTAAAGAAACCCAAGCTCAAGCTGATGGAAGCCTGGTTCAGTTCGCGATGGTGATGCACCGACATCAACAGGTTTGCAGGTACATGAGTGCCGCATCGCGTGGTTCTAGAGGCGGTCGTATATCACATGGCGGCATGGGTCTAAAGCCAGCCTCTAGCACAAGGAAGCCAAACCTACCCTATGCTTCTGCTTCTGCTGTTGCTGTAGAACCTACAGATTCCCTACTCGCTACGCTCGTAGGGTCCCCGTCAGCGGGGCTGACGAACCCTGACGTCGGCAACGGACATCACCCCGACCCGGTGGTCGATTGGGAGTCCGGGTTCGATGAGTTCTGGGGGATGTACCCGCGGCGGGTGAGCCGGGTGGCAGCGCTGCGGAGTTGGCGCAAGATCCGCCCGAAGGGGGCTGACCAGGCCGGGCGCGACCTTGCCTTCGGGCAGATCCTCGACCGGCTCGAGCATTGGGTGCGCTGGTGGCAGGAGCGCGGGACGGAGGCCGAGTTCATCCCGCACGCGGCGACGTGGCTGAACCAGCGGCGCTACGAGCAGGAGCCAGCGTGAGAGAGCTCTCGCAACTCGATCTGTGCCGCCGCATCGTCCTGCTGTCCAACGAGCGCATCTACCTCGCCAAATCACGCGGTGGTCAGCCGCCCCCGACCGGCGAGGATCGGCGCATGTCCAATCTCTGTCGCATCGCGATCTCTCGCGACCTCGACGAGATGTACAGCCGCTGCCGCGCCTTTCTCGGACCCCACTGGCGGCGCGCCGTCGATCACGGGAAGCCGATCATCGTGCCGCTGAACTGGGGGAAGGCGTGAGTCCGCGCCGCGCTTCCGCCACGCCCGAGGCTCCTCAGCACCGCGGCGGATTCGCCCCCGACGGCGGGTGGGAGCGCGAGTTCGACGGCTCGCCGCTGACCACGCTGGTGGCGCGGCTGTGTCTCGATCGGCGCTGTCACGAGCCGACGTCGCCCGCGACCTTCGCCACGCTGATCCGTGCCGGTGGCTTCGCTGAGGCGTTCCCGATGCTGGTGCAGTGGGAGGATCTGAGCGAGGGCGAGGACTGGCTGGTGGTCGCCGCCTCGAATGCGGCCGAGGAGTGCTTGAAGCGCGGCGGCTACGCACTCGGGTTCGTCGCCAACAACGGCCGGGCACTCGATCCGGCGAAAGTGCGGCACGAGTTCGTGCAGATGACGCCCGAGGTGGTGGCGTCGAATCGCGCGAAGCTGCGAGCGCTGGTGCAGGGCGGCCCGATCGACGCCCGAGCGCGGCGCGCCACCGGGCGCAGTTACGCGGTCGCGCTCGAAGCCGAGGACGCGCCGCCCGAGCCGGAGTACGCGACGTGATCCCGGCCCTCGCGCTCCGCACGCGCATGACCTTCGCTGTCCCGCGCCTGCCGATGTCGCTCAACGACTGGACGCGCCGCCACTGGTCGGTGCGCGACCGCGAGACGAAAGCGTGGCGCGAATGGGTGCAGTGCACCTGCCACTGGCTCGGCGCTCCGCTCGACGGCGCGGTGCGCGTGACGCTCTCGTTTCGCCAGACGCGACGGCACCGGATGGACCTCGACGGCTACGCCCCGAAGATGGCGCTTGACGCGCTTCAGGGCGTGGCCTACACCAACGACCGCCAGGTGCGGGAACTGGTGATGCGCCTGGAGGACGAGCGCGGCGAACCGCGCACCACCATCACCGTGGAGGAGATCTGAACATGGCACAGTACGTGGCAGCGGCGACCGCAGAACACACCGGGATGGCCGGTCGCGGGCTGGTCGGCAGTTCGGCCCCCGAGACGCTCACCGACAAGGCTAGCGCGCTGCTCGATTCGGCGATGCGTCTCGCGAATCTCGTCGAGGGGCTCGCGCAGCGCATCCACGCGGTCGACGAGCCTACTCGCCAGACGGGCACCCCGGTCGCCAAGGCGCGCCCGGACCATCTCGTGTTCATCCTCGAAGAGACGCGCAACGTTCTCGCCGTCGCGATCGGCGACGCCGAAAACGCGCTCGCAAGGCTCTAACCGTGGGGCACGACGCGAAGATCGCGAGCCAGCGCATCCTCCGCATCGCCGAGGCGGCCGAGCGCGCTGGCGTCCTCGCGTTCAACGCCACCGGAGGCGCCTGCCCCAAGTGCGGCTGCGCACGGCAGGAGTTCTGCTACTGCGGCGAAGCGAGCACGAAACGCGCGATGGCGTGCGAGGCACCGCAGCCCCACATCCACCGCGGCTGCGCGGCCTGCGGATTCACCTGGCTCGAGGAGTGCCGCGACCACGATCCGCCTGAGCCGGAGGGCGGTCACACCGAGGCGAACAACGAGATCATCGCCTTCCTCGCGGCGGTGGCGTCGCTGTCGAGCGAGGCGCCGCTGGTGCTGCACGCCGGCGGCGGCATCTCGCTGCCGATGTCGGTGATTCTCGCGCACCGTGGGTGGCAGCTCGGGTGGGGAGTCGAGCGGCCAGGGTTCCTCACGGTGCGTGCGAGTCACCCGGCCACGGTCGACGGAGCACCCGGTGGCGACGCGCAACTACCGGCGGGCTGAAGTCCGGCGGCTCGCGAGCATCGCCTTCGCCCGTGAGCGCTCTGAGCACGATTCACGCGGCACACCGACGGAACGAGAACTCCGCCACCGGCTGATCGAAGTCAGCAACGCAGCGGCCAAACGCGAGCGTGACCTGCTCCTGGAGATCACCAACATGAGACACGAGATGGTGTCGCTGCGAGACGAGAACGCGCGGCTGGCGCGGGTGCTGGCGCCGCCGTTGCCCGAGGGCTTCGTGCGCTGGCCGGAACGGCGGAGGGCATCGTGAGCGTTGACGCGCTCCACTCTTGAGCGCTAGAGTGGTCCGCATGACGGAGGAGCACCGTGGATGACCGCTTCAAAGGCGACGAACTCCCGGACGCGACGTGGAACATCTGCAAGATCCACGGCGTCGTTCGCCTCGTCAACGAGCGCGGCGTCCCGGCCATCGGCGGCATCTGCTCGGTCTGCCACGCCGAGGCGCACTCGCCCGACTTCTTCTCGTGCCCGGTCCACGGCATCAACCCGCGGCGGAAGGAGAAGGACGGCTGCCCCGTCGAAGGCTGCCTGGGAGTTGGCTCTGGACCGAGCGCGGAAGAGGTTGAGCAACTCGCCCGGCAGGACGCCGCAGCCCACATCCGCTCGATCACGCGGCCGGAGCTCCTGCATGAGCAAGTCGGAGGCGCTGCGCCGAGCGGGGCTGACGTGGGGGCAGGCGTGGTGGCTGCGGCAGCAGCCGGACCTGCGGATGAGCGTGGTGGTGCGGCTGGCGAAGGCGGTGGAGATGCGCCCCAGCTCATTCTTTTCTCTGATCCTCCGGTCGCGCCCCCGGTGATTCTCGCTCCGTCGGGCGCCCCGGCACGGGGCATCATCGACCGCGAGCGCTACGACCGGATGCGCGCGCAACTCAAGAGCCTCGGCGTGCGCCTGGTGCCGAAACCTGCGCCCGCCCCCGAGTGGCGCGATCCATTCCTCGTGGAGGGGACGTGATACATGATCCGCTCCGACCCGGACACGAAACGCTTACGATCGAGACCCGGGGGGGCTGCGCAGTTGAGGTGCGCGGATCGGAAGTGTTCTTCCTCACGCCCGGTCTCCCTGATCCGCGCCTGATCGGATCCTTCTACTCCGGCGGAGGGGCGCCAGCACGCCATTGGGCCGAACGTTTCGCCCGGACCTTTTCCGTGGAGGAAGTGTGACCACTCACGGAGCGCAGTGCCAGTGCGAGGCGTGTCGGATGGTGGAACGCTGGCGTGCGGGTCAGTTCTCTGACGGATTCGACCGTCACCCACTGTGCTGCGTTTGCCCACTGTGCTCGATGCGCCGTGAACCGGAGCGGCGTATGGCCTCGTTCGACGAGACGAACCGGCACGGCCAGATGTTCGCCGACGCGCTCACCCAGGCGACCGGAGCCGGACCGAACGCATGGTGGCGGCACTATTCGGAGTTCGCGAATATGCCGACTCCGGGTTCTGCCGCCGATGATCTGCTCAAGAGCATGGGCATTCCGCAGCGGGAGGAGCCGTGAGCCTCTTCCTCACCACGCTCGGCACCGTCGTCGCGATGATCTCACTGCTCGCGCTCGGATACCGCTGTGGCTGGCTCGCCGCCGAAGCCTATCTCAACGCCGCGAAAGCCGTCGCCGAGATCGCCAACGCGGCAGGCAACGTCGCGCAGGAATGCCGGGCCGCGCTGGACGGGAACGCTGAGGCCATCGCATCCTTGAAGGCGGAATCCACCGCCAACAAGGAGGCCATCATTGCCGGGCAAGTCGCCATCGCCGAAGCGCTCGGCGAACTCCTCAGCGGCTTCGAGCGCGCGGGCTTCGTTCGCCGCGCCCAGTCCGTCGGCCGTCAGCACGGCGAATCCACCGCCGCAGCCGGAGACGAGCCCCAAGCCTGACGCGCGCGACCTCGGCTACTACCGCACCCACTTCGAGGACTTCTGCCGCGACTGCCTGAGAATCGTCACCAAGACCGGGCAGATCGTCCCCTTCGTCCTCAACACCACGCAGCGCAAAATCCTCCAGGAGGTCCGCCGCCTCCGCGCTGCGGGGGTGCCCCCGCGCCTGATCGTGCTCAAGAGCCGGCAGGTCGGAGTGAGCACTCTGATCGAGGCGATCCTCTTCCACGCCTGCCTGACCTGCGCGAATCGGTCGGCGTTGGTGCTCGCTCACAACCTCAAGTCGTCGCGCGTGCTCTTCCGCATGAGCCGCACCTTCTACCGGATGCTGGCCGCCGAGATTCAGCCGGAGCGGAAGCTGGCGACCGTGCACGAGATGGAGTTCGGCAACGGCTCGCGGATGCAGGTCGAGGTTCAGGGCGACCCGCGTGGCTACGTCGCGCAGTACGTCCACCTGTCCGAGTTCGCCATGTACGACCAGCCCGAGGAAACGCTGGTCGCGGTGATGCAGACCGTGCCGATGCAGGTCGACTCGCTGGTGGTGATCGAGAGCACGGCGAAGGGCGTCGGTAACAAGTTCCACCGCACCTGGACACGCGCCACCGGGCTCGCGCTCGACAAGGACGTGCCGCTCGAAGAGAAGGGCTGGACTCCGGTGTTCGTCGCGTGGTTCGACCACGAGGAGTATCAGCGCCACCGCGGACCCGGGAAGCTCACGACCGATGAGGTGCGGCTCGCCGACCGCTTCGGCCTGACGGGTGAGCAACTCGGCTGGCGCCGCTGGTGCATCAACTCGAACCTCGATGGCGACGAGGAAAAGTTCGGGCAGGAGTATCCCGCCTGCCTCACCGCAGAGGTGCGCGTCTCCACAGAGAAAGGCATCCTGCCGATCTCTGAGTCGTTGGCCGCCACCGAGACCGAGTCAGGTCCGATTGTCGCCGGTGGCCCGCAGCCGACCTCTCCGATTTTCCTACTGACGACGGCGGCCGGGCGAGTCCTGCGCGGTACGCACGATCATCCGATCCACACGCCGGACGGTTTCGTGTGGCTGAGCAGACTCAAACCCGGGCAGGAAATCACCCTCCGTCCCCCGCGATTCGCCGCGACCCCATACACGCAGCGGTGGTCCGAGATCCCGGGGAACGAGACTTCGGTGCGCATCGGTCGGGATTGGGCGCGGCTGTTGGGATACTTCATGGGGGATGGCTCGTGGTACGCCGGAACGCTCTCCGTGGTCTGCGACGCGAAGGACCAAGATGTCGTCGAAGATGTGTGCCGCCTCGTCCGCAACCTCATCGGTCAGCCGACGACTCGGAACATTGCGCGCGTGCAGGGCAGGAAGGGCGCGATCGAGGTTCGTCTGGGTTGCGTCGCTGCTCGTCCGACGCTGGCACGCCTTGGCGTCGTCGGATCACACGCCGGGCACGACATGTACCGCCGGAACATCCATGTTCCAGAGGCGATTTGGCGATCCCCGCGCTACATCGTCAGAGAGTTTCTGCGCGGGCTGTTCGAGGCGGACGGCTCGGCGCGCGGCCACGACGTGACATGGTCCTCGTCCAAAATCGCGTTCGCACGCGAGGTTCAGTTGCTCGTGCTCGGCTTCGGAATCCCCACGTCCTTGCGCGCGAGCACGAAGAAGTCGGGCTCCGGTAATCCGTACTATTCCTACGCCCTCAACTTCACGAAGTCGGCGTCGGAGGCTTTCCACGAGCACATCGGGTTCGTCGGCGTCCGCAAGCGATCCATGCGGCCAGCGGCACCCTCTGCGGTTGGCCGCCCGCGCTTTCCGATGACCCTCACGGATCACGTCGGCAGTGTCCGGCCCGATGGACACGAGGCCACCTACGACCTGACCGTTGAGCCGGATCACGAGTTCTCGGCCAACGGCATCCTCACGCACAACACGCCGCAGGAGGCGTTCCTGCTCTCGGGCCGGCCGGCGTTCGACACCGAGGCGGTGCTCCACTACACCGAGAAAGTCGCCGAGTCGGTGCGGAAGAACACGCTGGCGGCACGCTCGGAGATCGAGTCCGACCCGCCCGGCGTCGGCGTCCCGACCATCATCGTGCACGACCGCGGGCGGCTGCGGATCTTCGCGGAGCCGCTCGATCGCCACAGCTACGTGATCGGGGCCGACCCCTCCGAAGGCGACCCGGGCTCCGACGCTTCGCCGCTCGCCGTGCTCGACCAGATGACGCTCGACCTCGTGGCGACCTGGTACGGGCGCACGCCTCCCGACCTGCTCGCCTGCCACGCCGTCGACCTCGCCAAGCACTTCCGGGACGCGCTCATCATCAACGAGGCCAACAACCACGGCATCCTGTTCCACGAGACGGTGATCTCGCTCGGCTACCCGAACCTCTACTACCGCAAGGTCAGCGAGGACACGGTGAGCGGGGAGGTGACGCAGAAGCCGGGCTACCTCTCAACGCAGCGGAACCGCGAGCATCTGTTCAACACGCTGCGGAAGTTCGTGCGGATGCGGATGGGCAAACTCCCGTGTCCGCACCTCGTCCAGCAGATGCAATCGCTGGTCTACGTGGACGGCAAGGCCGATGCGCAGTCGGGGGCCGAGAAGGACCTGCTGATCGCGTTCGCGCTCTGCCTGATGGCGCACCGCGGCTCGATGAAGGCGCCGCTGGAGCCGCTGCCGGAGGAAACCGTGCGCGCCACGGCCGAGGATTTGCGGATGCTGATGGAGCGCGATCCGGCCAACGCCAACCGCGTCTCGATTGACCGGACCGGACTTTCTTGCGAAGAAGTGTTGGCGATGGAGGATCAGGTGCTCGCACAGGAACAGCGGCAGCGCCGCCTCGGTCTCGGCGGGATGAGGTAGCCGGGTGGCAGGCAAGCGCGAGTTCGACGACGCCCGCAGCGAGGACCAGGAAGGTTTCTCGGAGTGCTTCCTGTGCGGCTTCCCGGTGGCTCCCGGCGATCCAGCGAGCGGCACCTACGGCCTGCGCGGGAAGCACGCGCCGCAGCTTCGCATCCACGTTCCCTGCCTCGACGGCCGCGACATGATGGCGGTCGCGTCCGCATACCGACGGACGATCAACGACTTCGCGCGCACGGTGCGCGGGACGGTCCACTGAGATGCCCGACGACGTCCTGTTCCACGGCGCCCCGGCCGGCCGACCCCAGTTCGCGTGGCGCTGCCGCCGCGGCCACGAGCACGGCCCGCACCCGACCCGCGGCGAGGCGGAGCGCCTCAATCCTGATCGGACCTGCTACACCTGCGACCGGACCGCGCGCCTCGTCGTGTTCACGCCGCGATGGTCGGTCGCCACGCGCAACGACATCCCCGCCCACTATTCGATGACCTTCGATCAACCGGTGCGCAGCGGTTCCCACTTCCGCGAACTCCAGCGCAAGCACGGCACGAAGGACTGGGAGCCGGTGAAGGGCTCGACGATGGAGACGCAGTTGCGCCGGAAAGGGCTGTGGCCGTGAACGGCGGCGCGCGGCTGTTCGAGTTCGGCGGCGGCAAGCAGTTCGTCGGCTACGAGCGCCACGTCCCGGCGGTGCCGCCCTACGGACACCTCGGCAGCGACGACACCGCGCTCGCCTCGTGGGTGCAGCAGAAGTGGCAGATGGCGTTCGAGGCCAAGCGCGGCGAGACCGCGCGGCTCAAGCTCTGCGAGTTGTTCTGGGCCGGGTTCCACTACGAGAACGCCTGGGACCACAAGCACAACCCGGTGACGAACTTCTGTTTCTCGACCGTCGAGACGCCCTGGTCGATTCTGACTGGTACGCGCCCGCGCCCTGAGCCGGTGGCACGCCGGTCACTCGCGCCGGGGCGTCTCGATCGCATCCGTGGGTGGGCGACCTACAAGATGGACACCTGCGGGTTCGACCGCATCTTCCGCCTGTCGGTGCGCGACCTGCTCAAGTTCGGATGGAGCCCGACGATGATCGGCTGGGACGGTCGCGGCAACGCGGTCCCGCGCCACCTCTCGCCGTTCGACTTCTACCCGGACCCCGGCGCCGTCGACGAATCGACGATGGAGTTCTTCATCATCGCGCTGCCGGTCCCGGTGGCGAAACTGCGTGCGCTCTACCCGCAGGCGGCGGCCGACATCCAGCCCGACAACGTGGCCTCGCCGAGCTACGAGGTGTTCATCCGCCCCTACATCGACTACTACGAAGCGGGGATGCGCTACGGCCACCCGCAGATCGTCTCGCCCGGACTGGTGGCGGTGAAGGAGGGCGACACCGCGACGCAGGCCGCGCACTGGGTCGCCGACACCGGCTCCTACATGCAGTTCGGGCAGAGCGCGATGCTGGTCCAACTCTTCTGCCGCGACTACACCACCATGCCGGTCAAGTACGTCGGCGATTGGACCGAGCAGAGCGATGCGGGTCCGGTCAGCTACGGCGGCATCCACACCACCCAGGAGCCGTGCTGCGAGTCCGGCTGGCGGATGATCCCGATGCTCAACAACGGGAAGGTGCTCGGCCCGCCGATGCCGGTGGACGTCTGCCTCGGCGGTGTCCCGCTCGTGATCGGGCGCGACTACGAGCAGGGCGGACGCTTCTACGCCAAGGGCGAGCTCGACGACGTGATCCCGCTCCAGCGCGCGGTCAACCGGCAGGACGCGCTCATCTCACGCGACCTTGAACTGACAGGCAATCCGCCGATCAAGGTCACGGGCGTGCGCGGCGTGTTGCAGGACCGCTCGGGCGTCGACGGTGGAGAGATCATCCGCGTGCCGCAGGGCACCGTGATGGAGTACCTCCAGAAGCAGGGCGTCGCCGAGGCGCACTTCCAGATGCGCTCCACGCGGCGCATGGACATGCAGATCATCTCGGGACAACCCGACGCGCTGCTCGGGCAGCGCCCGACCGGTATCGAAGCCGCCGCCGCGATCCGGCGACTCCAGGAAGGAGCCGCCGCGCGCGCCAACGCCAAGGGTCCGGCGCTGCTCGAGTTCGGCGCGCTGCTGCTCAAGAAGATGATGTGCGCCGACGCGATGAAGAGCGAGGACGCGCTCTACTACCAGGGCGAGGACGGCACCGACGCGTGGATCAACCCGGAGGACTTGGACCCCGAGGACTTCGACATCCGCTGGGCCGAAGGCAGCGGCACGGCGCAGGGTCGGCAGGACCGCCGCGACCTCGACATGCAGCTCTACCAGATGGGTGTGATTGACGGCAGTGCACTTCTTGAGGACCTTGACTATCCAGATCGCGGCGCGGTGCAGCAGCGCGTGACGATGGCGCGGATGCAGCAGGCGCAGGCAGCAGCAGCGTCGGCGAAGGGCGCAGGAGGATCGAGGAATGGCGGCGCAAGGTAGCCATCCGGGGTTCGCAGCCGTGAAGGCGAAGATCGGCGCGAAGAAGAAGAACCCGCGCCTCCTGCGCGGTGGCCGGCGGAAGGCGCTCGCCGGATTGCGCACCAGCGGTGCCGAGCGGCGCCTCGAACGAGCGCGCGGCGGCGGCCCGAAGGGACGCGCCGAGATCGCGATGGAGAAGAAGCGCGGCGTCAACCCGGCCTACGGCGATTGATGTGCCCTCCGTGTCGCAGGCCCAGTTCCGCAAGATGGGCGCGCTCTACCAGCGCGGAGAGATCACGAAGTCGCAATTGGAGGACTTCAACAAGGGCGTGGACTACGCCAGCCTGCCAGCCCGGGTTGGGAAACCGTCCAAGAGCCGTCGGCGTCGGCTCGCAGCGATGAGGGCAACACGATGACGCGCCCGCGCTGGTGGCTCGTGATCTGCTCGGCTCTGCTGCTCTTCGCGAGCGCGCTCCCGGCTCACGCCACCGACTACTACGTCTCAGCCACCGGCACCGGCACGGCCTGCACCGCCGGAGCGCCGTGTCCGATCGCGGTCCCCAACCTGCTCGCGGTCGGCGGCGACAACGTGTTCATGCGCCCCGGCAACTACCTGATCGCGCCCAACCCACTCCTGCCGATGGTGGCCGGCCAGTGGGTGCACTACTACGGCGACGTGACGAACCCGAGTCTCGTGAAGATCGCCCCGGCGGTCACGCTCACGGACTCTGCGCTGTCGATCCGCGGGGTCGAGTTCCGCAGCGGCCTCAGCATCGGCAACGCCTGCCGCTGGGACTCGCTGATGGATTGCATCGTCGACGGGACCTTTGAGCTCGCTGGCCCGGACTACAACGTTTTCGCGCGGAACATTTTCCACTCGCCGACCTTCTGGATCGCCCGCACGAATATCCAGTACGCCATCGGCAACAGCTTCTTCTCGAACATCTGGGATCGCCTCGGCGTCGGCTACACCGGCGGCGGAAATGTGATGATGAGCGGCGTGGTAACGGGGACCCCAGGCAACGCCTCGCTCAAGTCGTATCAGGACTCCTCGACCTACATGTTCAACAAGTTCACCGTCCTGCTCGAAGCGAGTGGGGACCCGACCTCGCACGCCCGCGAGCACTACGGAATGCTGCACTCGCTGTGGCGCGGCAACCGCTGGGACATCACCAACAACCTGGTCGGTGGCCGCTGGGGCGCGCTCATCCTGCGCGACTCCTCGCTCTTGAACCGCATGGTCTCGGACACGATCTTCCAAGGAGGCCCCGGGACCTGCAACATTCAACTCTCGGGCTCCGGGAGCATCGGCAAGAGCTGCTCCGGGAACATCGTGGACTCGTGTTACTTCAAGGTGAAGGGCTGCCCGGCGATCTTCCAAGACGGCATGATTACCTTCACGGGGCGCCGCAACATCTGGGTCGGGCGCGCAAATGGGCTCTCGATCCTTCAGGCGCGCGGCAGAAACTACCTCGACCACAACACCATCGTCGGGGTAGACAATGGCTCTGGCGTCGTCAACGGGGACACCAGTTGGCCTGGCTGGGTCGATCAAACCATCTTCACCAACAACATCGTCGCGCAACTCGCGGCCGAGAGCGCGCCGACCAACTCGTGCCCCAACCAGAGCAACTACCGGAGCGCGTTCTTCGTTTCAATCCGCGTCGCGGACTCTACGTTCTTCGTCACCGAGGCCACGCACTCGGCCCATCTGCGCTCCG